>Ga0307379_10008296_pt1 | contig 14016 bp, 8 predicted proteins | sample UN2MG_FD_202237 | JGI IMG/M metagenome (GOLD analysis project Ga0307379, IMG submission 202237) | Soil microbial communities from Risofladan, Vaasa, Finland - UN-2 | ecosystem: Environmental > Terrestrial > Soil > Coastal area > Acid sulfate soil | place: Finland: Risofladan, Vaasa | collected...
CCGGGTCCGGCGGCGCCTGGTATATCGAGGAGTCGAAAAGTCAAAATGTCAATGCCTGACCCCAGAACCGGGAACTCGCGCTAATGGGGTCAGGCATTGACTTTTTGACATTTTGTGAAGCAGATGGGTTTCATGCGGCGTGAGGATTTCGGCCGACGGCGCCGAGCGGGGACGGCGGCGCCCGGAATGTGGAAAAGTCAAAAAGTCAATGCCTGACCCCGGAAAGGATGCCTGACCCCGTAGGAGACAAGGAGCCGAGCATGATGAGATGGATCGCGTTGGTGGTGGCGGTGGGAGCGGCGGGCTGGCCGTGCGTGGCGGGCGAGGTGGTGGAGCTCTGGCCGAAGGAGCGGCGGGCAGAGGCGCCGGACAAGCCGGAGCGGAAGGACGTCGTCCAGACCAAGGCCGGGCGGGGCATCACGAAGGTCACGGACGTCTCGAACCCGACCATCGAGCTGTTCCCGCCGGCCAAGGCCCAGGGCCCCGCGCCGGCGGTGGTTATCTGCCCCGGCGGCGGGTACAGCATCCTCGCGTGGGATCTGGAGGGCACGGAGATCGCCGAGTGGCTGAACTCCCTCGGCGCGGCCGGCGTGCTGCTGAAGTATCGCGTGCCCCGGCAGCGCGACGAGGCCTTCCAGGACGCCCAGCGGGCCGTGTCCGTCGTCCGCAGCCGGGCGAAGCAGTGGAACATCGACCCGAAGGCCATCGGCATCCTGGGCTTCTCGGCCGGGGGACACCTGGCGGCCCGGACGAGCACGAACTTCGGCAAGCGGTCGTATGAGCCCGTCGACGAGGCGGAGAAGGCGCCCTGCCGCCCGGACTTCAGCGTGCTGATCTACCCGGCGTACCTGACGACGTCGGGCGACGCCGCGCTCGACACGGCCACGCTGCCCGTAGACGCCAACACGCCGCCCACGTTCCTGGCCATCGCCTGCAACGACCGGTTCACGCCCGGCGCGGTGCTGTACTTCCAGGCCCTGCGGAAGGCGAAGGTCCGCTCGGAGCTGCACGTCTTCCAGTTCGGCGGCCACGGCTGCGGGCTCCGCCCCACGGCGGACAACGTCACCACCTGGCCGGAGCACTGCGAGCGGTGGCTTCGCGGCCTGAAGGTGCTGCCCGAGAAGCCCGCGGCCGCGCCGCGCCTTTCGGCGAAGGCCCCAACGGGATACACTGCGGCCACGAACGCTTCCACCCACAGCAAAGGGACCACACGATGAGGACAGACATGAATCGACGCGACTTTCTCAAGGCCGTAGGCGCCGGTGCCGCGGCGCTGGCGGCCCCGCGGTGGCTTTCCGCCGCCAGGGCCCCCAACAAACCCAACTTCATTGTCATCTTCACCGACGACCAGGGCTACCAGGACGTCGGCTGCTTCGGCTCGCCGGACATCCGCACGCCCAACCTCGACCGCATGGCGGCCGAGGGAATGAAGTTCACCGATTTCTACGTGGCCGCGAGCGTCTGCTCGCCGAGCCGGGCGGCGCTGTTGACGGGCTGCTACCCGCCGCGCGTGGGCGGGCTGCCGGTGCTGTTCCCTCGGAGCACCATCGGCCTGAACCCCGAAGAGGTCACGATCGCCGAGATCCTGAAGAAGCAGGGCTACGCGACGGCGTGCTTCGGCAAGTGGCACCTGGGCCACCTCCCGCCGTTCCTGCCTCGGCGGCACGGGTTCGACTACTACTACGGCATCCCCTACAGCAACGACATGACGCTGGCGGCCGACATGAAGTTCGCCGCGGATGTCAAGCTCGGCGAGGGGCTCTCCGTCGAGCAGCTCAAGGCCGCCGGCAAGAAGGGCGGCCAGGTCCCGCTGATGCGGAACGAGGAGGTCATCGAGTACCCCGCCGACCAGTCGACGCTGACCAAGCGCTACACCGAGGAGGTGGTCCGGTTCATCGGGGCCAACAAGGACCGCCCGTTCTTCGTCTACCTGCCGCACACCATGCCGCACGTGCCGCTGTACGCCTCGGAGGCGTTCAAGGGCAAATCGAAGCGCGGCCTGTACGGCGACGTGATCGAGGAGATCGACTGGTCCGTCGGCGAGATCATCAAGGCCGTACAGGCCGCCGGGCTCGACGAGCGGACGCTGGTGGTCTTCACGAGCGACAACGGCCCGTGGCTGAGCAAGGGCGCGGCGGGCGGCTCGGCCCTGCCGCTGCGGGACGGCAAGTTCGGCACGTGGGAAGGCGGCATGCGCGAGCCGACGATCATGCGCTGGCCGGGGCGGATCCCCGGCGGGAGCGTCTGCTCCGAGGTGGCCGGCACGATCGACCTGCTGCCGACCTTGGCCAAGCTCGCCGGCGGCGCGCCCCCGGCCGGGCGGGTGATCGACGGGAAGGACATCTGGCCGCTGATGGCCGCCCAGGCGGACGCCAGAAGCCCGCACGAGGGGTACTACTACTACCGGGGCAAGGGCCTCCAGGCCGTGCGGAGCGGCCAGTGGAAGCTTCGCCTCGGCAGCAAGCGGACGGTCCGCAAGAAGGAGAAGACCGCCGACGGCAAGACGAAGACCGTCCAGGTGGCGGTCGAGGACAAGGCCCAGCTCTACGACCTGGCCGCCGACATCGGCGAAAAGACCAACGTCGCCGAGCAGCACCCCGACGTGGTCAAGCGCCTGGCGGAGCTGGCCCGCGCGTTCGACGAGGCCCTCCAGGCCGACGCGCGCCCTCCGGGAAAGGCGTAGGCCCGCGCGCAAGCCCAGGGATTGCGATCCCCGGGCTTGCGGTCTCCCCAAAGCGAGCAAGAATGTGATGGCGCGTGCCTATGACCTCCCCTGCCCGCCCGAATATCCTGTTCCTCTTCACCGACGACCAGCGGTTCGACACGATCGGCGCCCTGGGCAACACGGACATCCACACGCCGACGCTCGACGCGATCGCCGCGGACGGCACGGCCTTCACCAACGCCTACATCATGGGCGGCACGTGCGGGGCCGTGTGCATGCCCAGCCGGGCCATGCTCCATACCGGCCGAACGCTGTTCCACATCGACCGCGAGGGGCAGGACATCCCCGCGGACCACGTGCTGATGGGCGAGGCGTTCCGGCGGGCGGGCTATGAGACGTTCGGCACGGGCAAGTGGCACAACGGTCCCGGCAGCTACGCTCGCAGCTTCACCCGCGGCGGGCGGATCTTCTTCGGCGGGATGAGCCCGCACTACCGCGTGCCGCTGAACCGGTTCGACCCGTCCGGCGAGTACCCCGCCGCGGGCGTCCACCAGGAGCCGAAGCGGCACTCCAGCGACCTGTTCGCCGGCGCGGCGATCGACTTCCTCCGCGGGCGGAAGGCGGGCGACAGGCCGTTCTTCGCGTACGTGTCGTTCACCGCGCCGCACGACCCGCGCGACACGCACCAGCGCTTCCACGCGATGTACGACGCGGCCAAGCTGCCCCTGCCGGAGAGCTTCCTGCCCGAGCACCCCTTCGACAACGGCGAGCTGCGGATCCGCGACGAGCTGCTGGCGTTCTTCCCGCGGACGCCCGCGTGCGTCCGCCGCCACCTGGCCGACTACTACGCGATGATCACGCACGCCGACGACGCCATCGGCCGGGTCATCGAGACGCTCCGCCGGACCGGGCAGTACGACGACACGATCCTCGTCTTCGCGGGCGACAACGGCCTGGCCGTCGGGCGCCACGGGCTGATGGGCAAGCAGAACCTCTACGAGCACAGCGTGCACGTGCCGCTGCTGCTGGCCGGGCCGGGCGTGCCCAAAGGCCAGCGGCGGGAGGCGTTCTGCTACCTGCTGGACCTCTTCCCCACGCTGTGCGACCTGGCGGGCATCGAGGCGCCGGCGAGCGTCGAGGGCCGCAGCCTCGCCGGGGCCCTGCGCGACCCCGCCGAGCGCATCCGCCAGACGCTGCGGTTCGCCTACCGCCACCTGATGCGCGGCGTGCGCGACGAGCGATGGAAGCTCATCGAGTACGCCGTCGCCGGGCGGCGCACGACGCAACTGTTCGACCTGTCCGCCGACCCGCACGAGCTCCACGACCTGTCCGCCGATGCCTCGCACCCCGCCCGCGTCACCGGCCTCCGCCGCGAGCTGACCCGCTGGCGCGACGAGCTGGGCGACACCCGCGACCAGGGCCGGACGTTCTGGAACGCCTTCGCGTCGTAGGCCCTCGCCGACAACCGGGCTCCAGCACGTGTATGGAAACGTGGCATGGGCATCTTGCCCATGCGCCCCACGGGCATCTTGCCCGTGGATCTCGGCCGTTCATGCAGGGCCAAGATGGCCCTGCGACGCACGGGCAGGATGCCCGTGCCACGCGAAGGCCGGTTTTCATACACGCCCTGGCCGCCTCAATCCACCTTCACCGGCTTGCCGGTGCGGACGGACTCGTAGATCGCGTCCATCAGGTCGGCCAGGAAGATGCCCACCGCGCCGCCGCAGCGGGGCTCGGCCTTGCCGAGGATCACGTCGGCGAAGTTCCGCGAGGGGCTGACGGTCGGGACCTTCCAGCCGCGCGGGAGCTTCTTGATCTCCTTCTTGACGCCGCTGCCGCTGATGGAGAAGTCCCCGCCGTGCGGGCTGATCTCGATCTTCGCCTGCTTGCACTGGAGGGTGAGGTGGCTCTTCCAACTGTTGCAGTTGCCCCCGCTGGTGACGTTGGCCATCGCGCCGTTGGCGAACTTCATGCACGTGACGGCGTTGATGTCCACCTTCGTGCCCTTGTTGTCGGCCCAGCAGAACACCTCGCGGACGGGGGAGTTCACCAGGTACACCATCGCGCTGAGCACGTGGGCGCAACTGTCGTAGAGCTGCCCGCCGCCCGAGAGCTTCGGCTCCTGCCGCCACTTGCCCACCGTGCCGTCCTTCCAGCCCTGGGCCAGCACGCCGGTGACGAGCTGAAGCTCGCCGAACTCCTTCTCGGCCAGGGCCTTCCGCGCGTAGGCGAACGTGTCGGTGTACGTGCCCTGGATGGCGACCAGCAGGGCGCGGCGGTTCTTCTCGGCCCGGTCCACCAGCCGCCGGGCGTCCTTCGAGCTGGTGACCATGGGCTTCTCGATCATCACGTGGCAGCCTGCGCCCAGGGCGTCGTAGGCGTGGCGGAAGTGCAGCGTGTGCGGCGTGGAGACGATGATCGCGTCGAGCTTCTCGTTCTTGAGCATGTCGCGGTAGTCGAGGTAGATCGGCACCCGCCGACGCGGGCAATACAGCTTGCGGTGGTGCTCGGCGTGCTCGCGAACGATGTCGCACAACGCCACGATCTGGAACTCCGGAACAACCGTCGCCATCGGCCGCAGGTGGTACTGAACGAACCCGCTGCAACCGATGATCCCCAGCCGAATCTGCTTCATCGCCGTTCTCCTGTGGATCAAAAAGACTTTCCGCTTCCGTGCCCTGTATCCGCGCGCCCGGCCGGCGTCAAGGGCCCGTCGGGGGAAGCTCCCGATTGATCCACCCCCGCCCGGTCCGTACGATATCGTTTTCGCGTACCGCAACGGAGCCGCAACGATGGCCATGACGATCACGGAGAAGGTCCTCGCCGCCCACGCCGGGCGGGAGAAGGTCTCGCCGGGCGAGAACGTCTGGTGCGACGTGGACGTGCTGATGACGCACGACATCTGCGGACCCGGCTCGATCGGGGTCTTCCACGAGCAGTTCGGGCGCGACGCGAAGGTGTGGGACCCGGGCAAGATCGTCATCATGCCCGACCACTACATCTTCACCGCCGACGCGCTGAGCCACCGGAACGTCGACATCCTGCGGGACTTCGTCGCCGAGCAGGGCATCGAGCACTACTACGACCCCGACTTCATGCCGCGCGGGCTGGAGGGCATGCCCGAGCCGTACTCCGACCCGGCCGCGACGAGCTACCAGGGCGTCTGCCACGTCGGCCTGCCGCAGCGCGGGCACACCCGCCCCGGCGAGCTGCTGCTGGGCACCGACAGCCACACCTGCACCCACGGGGCGTTCGGCGAGTTCGCCACGGGGATCGGCAACACCGAGGCGGGCTTCGTGATGGGCACGGGCAGGCTCTGGCTCAAGGTGCCGGCCTCGCTGAAGTTCGTCTTCGCCGGCCCGATGCCCCCCTGGCTGATGGGCAAGGACCTGATCCTGCACGTGATCGGCGAGATCGGCACCGACGGCGGGACGTACTGCGCGCTGGAGTTCGCCGGCGAGGCGATCGGCGGGCTGAACATGGACGAGCGATGCACCATGTGCAACATGGCCATCGAGGCCGGCGGCAAGAACGGCATCATCGCGCCGGACGAGGTCACGCTCGACTACGTCCGCCGCCGCACGAATGTGCCCTTCACGACGTACCAGTCCGACGAGGGCGCCGAGTACGCCGCGGTGCACGAGTTCGACACACCCTCGCTCGAGCCGACCCTCGCCTGCCCGCACTCCCCCGGCCACCGCGCCACGGCCCGCGAGCTGGCCGACATGAGGATCGACCGGTCCTACATCGGCTCGTGCACGGGCGGCAAGACGACGGACTTTCTCGCGGCCGCGACGGTGCTTGCCGGCAGGAAGATCGCCGTCGAGACGTTCATCGTCCCGGCGACGGTGGAGGTGGACATGGACCTCGACCGCCTGCGCGTGGGCGGGCGGAGCCTGCGGCAGGTCTTCCTGGACGCCGGCTGCTTCGTGGGCCCGGCGAGCTGCGCCGCATGCCTGGGCGGCCCGGAGGACACCTTCGGGCGGGCCAACGAGCCGATCACGGTCGTCTCGACGACGAACCGGAACTTCCCCGGCCGCATGGGCCACAAGGACGCGCAGATCTACCTCGCCAGCCCCCTGACCGCCGCGGCCAGCGCCGTGACAGGCCGGATCACCGACGTGCGCGAGGTCGTGGAACTGGACAGGCCCGTGGGGGCCTTGACGAACGGATGAGCGCCCTGTCCCGGTGAAGCGGGAAGGCCGGAGAGCGCATTGCCGCTTGTCGGGCCCTGGGCGATCTGCTATGGTTTCCGGCTTTACATTGCCCGGATGAGGAGCCTGTCGATGAGCGAAGAGCTCGCCTACGCGTTGATCACCCCGTACAGCCTGTACAAGAGCCGGACGGGCGGGATCATCGCGCGGCTGCTGGCGTACGCGAAGCTGGAGTTCGTGGGGGCGAGGATGTACTCGTTCTCCAACGAGTTCATCGACGAGTACCAGGAGGTGATCTCCCCGCCGAGCGCCGAGCCGGCCGTGGCGGAGGCGTGGCGGCGGTACCTGGACGCCTCGATGCGCCCGAACAACCCGTGGGGGTACGTGCCGCGCGGCATGCTGCTGCTGTTCCGCGGGGAGAACGCCGTGCGGCACCTGAAGGAGGACGTCATCGGGCAGTTCACCGAGCAGCCCGTCGGCGACACGGTCCGCGGGACGTACGGGGACTTCATCCGCGACGAGAACGGCAAGATCCACTACTTCGAGCCGGCCGTCCTGACCGGCACGACGGACGAGCTGAACGACCGCCACCTCGCCCTCTTCGCCAAGTACGCCCACACCGACGGCGGGGTGCTGAGCTGCCGGACGGAATACCCCGGGGACATCGAGGTCTCCCTGGTCATGCTCAAGCCGGACAACTTCCACCGCCGCAGCCGCCGGCCGGGCAATATCATCGACGCCTTCAGCCTCACCGGCCTGCGGATCGTGGGGGTGAAGCTCTTCGGCATGACCGTCGCCCAGGGGGAGGAGTTCTACGGGCCGCTGAAGGAGATCTTCGTCTCGAAGCTGAAGTTCCTCGTGGTGCGCGAGGTCCACCAGCGGCTGAAGGGGTCCTTCGAGTTCGAGTTCACCGAGGCCGACGCCGAGGTCCTCGCCCAACACCTGGCCCGGCGGAACGCGATCACGGAGTTCAACAAGATCGTCGAGTACATGACGGGCATCAACCCCAAGGACATCACCGACCCGGCCGAGAAGGCCACCGCCGGCCGGACCAAGTGCCTGGCCATGCTGTACGAGGGCCCCGGCGCGATCGAGAAGATCCGCAACGTCCTCGGCTCGACCGACCCGGCGAAGGCCGAGCCCGGCACCGTGCGGAGCGACTTCGGGCGGGACCTCATGCGCAACGGCGCCCACGCCTCCGACTCCCTCGACAGCGCCCTGCGCGAGCGGGCGATCGTCGGCTTCGGGCCCGACGAGCCCAAGCCGTGCGAGGTGGCCGGGATGATCGACGAGTACCTCGCGGGGCGGAAGTAGCATGGGCGTCGAGGTCCTCACGTTCGTCAGCCGGATGATGGACACCAACACGTTCCTCGTCCGCAGCGGGGACGCGTGCGCGGTGATCGACCTCGGCTTCGGGCCCGACGCCGTGCTGGCATTCCTCCGCCGGGGGAACGTGGTCCCCGACGAGGTGATCCTCACGCACGGGCATTGCGACCACATCGCCGGCATCCACGACCTCCACGCCCAGTGCGGGCCCGTGCCGGTCTGGTGCCCCGCCGCCGACGCGGCCATGCTCACGGATGCCGCGGCGAACCTTTCGGCGCCGTTCGGCCTGACGGTGACCGTGCCGCCGGCCGACAGGCAGTTCGCGGCCGGCGAGGGGCTGGAGATAGGCCGCACCCGATGGGAAGTTCTTGACACATCGGGGCATACGCCCGGAGGCGTGAGCCTTTACTGCCGCGACGAGGCCGTCGTGTTCACCGGCGACGCCCTCTTCGCGATGGGCATCGGGCGGACGGACTTCCCCGGCGGGGACGCCGCCCGGCTGCTGGGGAACATCCGGCGGAACCTGTTGTCGCTTCCGCCGGACACCGTCGTGTACCCCGGCCACGGGCCGGCGACGACCATCGGCCGGGAGGCCCGGGGCAATCCCTTCCTCGCGGACGCGTCGCACGGTGATTGACAGAAACTTCGCGGCAGGTTACCATGCAATAACACGGCTCGTCGGTGCGTCTGGCAAGTAGTAGCACCTCCTCATCCATTCATAGCGGATTCATGTTGCTCGAGGGACGGATCGACGGGAACGACCTGCCCGGCCCGTGCGTAGAAACGGCAGGCGGCGCGCGGCGGCGGCCCTCGGCCGGCCTGGGCGCCCGGTTTTAGTGCGCTTCTGGATCAGGGCCCGGTATCCGATCGTGGCATCCATTCTCATCATCCAAGGGACGGACAAGGATCGCTTGTTCGACCTGTACGATGGGGAGAACCTCATCGGGCGGCAGCGCTGCGCGGTGAGGCTGTCGGACAAGACCGTCTCGCGCCGCCACGCCCGGCTGATGCCGGAGAACGGCAAGTGGCTGCTGGAGGACCTCGGCTCGGCCAACGGCACCTACCTCAACGGCGTCAAGCTCACCCGCCCCATGGAGGTCAACCGCGGCGACCAGATCCGCTGCGGGACGACGCTGCTGGTCTTCGGCGGCGGTCGGCCCACCGAGTCCCCGGTCGAGCTGGACGAGAACGGCTCGCTCATCGACGCCGCCATCGTCGCCACGGTGCCCAGCAACGAGGACTCCGTGGTCATCCCGACCCCCGAGGCCGGGGCCGAGGCCATCGAGAACATCCGCATCCTGTACGAGCTGGCCAGCGAGCTGGGGTCGATCTTCAGCGTCCCCCTGCTGCTCCAGCGGATGCTCGACAAGGTCTTCGACGTCCTCAAGGCCGATCGCGGCTACGTGATGCTCGTGGACGAGTCCGGCTCGCTGCCCCTGGCGGCCAGTCGGATGAGCGAAAACGTTTCCGATCAGCAGGTGCCGATCAGCCGGACGATCGTCAACGAGGTCATCGAGAAGCAGGTGGGCGTGCTCTGCTCCAACGCGATGAGCGACAATCGCTTCACGTCGGGCAAGAGCGTGCACGAGTTCGGCATCCGCTCGGCGATCTGCGTGCCGATCCGCGGGCGCGAGCGCATCCTCGGCGTGATGCACGTCGATTGCAGCGTCTCGGAGCACACCTACTCGACCGAGCAGCTCCGCCTGCTGACCGCCATCGGCTACCAGACCGGCCTGGCGATCGAGAACGTCAAGCTTCACGAGGCGGCGGTCCAGTCCGAGCGGTTGGCGGCCACGGGGGAGACCGTCGCCCTGCTCAGCCACCACATCAAGAACATCCTTCACGCCCTCGGGGCGGGGATTGACCTGGTGGAGATGGGCCTGACGAGAGGCGACCTCGAGAAGTCCAAGGAAGCCTGGCCGATGGTCCAGCGGAACCTGGAGCGGATCAACGGGATGATCCTGAACATGCTGGCGTTCTCCAGGGACCGCGAGCCGCTGCTGGAGAATGTCAACGTCAACCACGTCCTCGGCGAGTGCCTCGAGCTGGTCACGCCGCGGGCCGACGAGCGCGAGGTGGCGCTGCTGAGCGACCTGGACGACCTGCCCCCCATTCCGGCCGACTACGACGGGCTGAACCGGGCCTTCCTCAACCTGATCCACAACGCCCTGGACGCCGTCAAGGACGGCGACGGCGTGGTGACCGTCGCCAGCGAGTTCGACTCGCTCCACCGCAACGTCGTCGTCCGCGTGATCGACAACGGGCGCGGCATCGACCGCGAGCAGATGGAGCGGATCTTCACCCCCTTCTACTCCAGCAAGGGCCACGGGGGCACGGGCCTCGGCCTGGCCGTCGCCAAGAAGGTCATCGAGGAGCACCACGGGAGGATCGAGGCCACCAGCAAGGTCTCCGAGGGCACGACCTTCACCGTCACGCTGCCCGCCATGCCCCCCGAGGCCAACGGCGCCGACCGGCTCGGGGAGACCATGGCCTAGCGTTGTGTATCAGAATCGGCAACTGATTTCGGTCGCGGAAGAGCCCGCAGGGCGATTTGCCGGTAGTATGACAGCGCAACTTGCCTCATGAATCCACAAAGGCAAGCGGGGATGAACGCGGATAAACGCAGATAGAATAAGGGTTTCTCGCAGCCTGACGCCAGGGACTCCGCGCCGTCCCGGACGAAAAAAGGTTCCTGGAACCTTTTTTTGCGATGTAAACCTTTGTCAATACAGGTGATAAAAGGTTCCTGGAACCTTTTTTTGCGATGTAAACCTTTGTCAATAAAGGTGATAACGTGGCGCGAGACCGCGTTTCGAGTGGGGGCCCGGAACGGGGCGATTGAACGCCGCACCTGACGAGCATGCCTCCATCGCCCCCGGTGGGGGCTCCGACGAGCTATGGGCGTCCACCACGGGCTCGCGCCCGTGGCTGTCTCCAGACGCCCGTTCGACTGAGCTCACGGCCGAAGCCTCCGGGCTCAGGAGACGCCGGGAATCGCCGGCCATCTGGTTGCGGCACATCGCTGGCGTCCGGGCGCCTACAGCATCGTCACGTCCTCGTCGTCGCCGGGGAGGTCTTCGTCGGCCGCCTCGGGCTCGGCGGGCTCCTCTTGGGGCTCCTCGGCAGCCTCCTCCTCGGCACCTTCCTCGTCGTCCGGCTCGGGGGGCTCGGGCAGGAGTTCGTCCCCGTCTTCGATCGGCGTCTCGTCCGGGAGCTCCTCGGCGACGGGCTCGAAGGGTCCCATGGGCAGTTCGGGCGCGGCCTCTTCGCCGGCGTCCAGGGGGAGCTCCGGCTGGGTGTTGTCGTCGGCCACGACCCGGGCGACGCTGACGAGCCGGTCGCCCGGCCGGAGGCTGATGACGCGGACGCCCTGCGTGGCCCGCCCGATGATGCGCATCTCCCGCAGGTCGGTGCGGACGACCTTGCCGTTGAGCGTGATGAGCATCAGCTCGTCGGCGTCGCGGATGGACTTCATCGCCACGACCCTGCCGTTCCGCTGGCTCGTGCGGATGTTGATGATCCCCTTGCCGCCGCGCCCCTGCGTGCGGTACTCGTCGAAGTTGGTCCGCTTGCCGTGGCCGTTCTCGCAGACCGTCAGGAGCGTCGCCACCGCGTCCACCACGGCCATGCCCACGACCTCGTCCTTGCCCTCCAGCTTGATGCCTCGCACCCCGGCGGCCGTGCGCCCCATCGGGCGGACCTCGGCCTCCTGGAAGCGGATGGCCTGGCCGTCTCGGGTGGCCAGGACGATCTCGTCGTCGCCCCGCGTCAGGGCGACGCCGATGACCACGTCGCCCTCGTGGAGGCCGGTGGCCTGGATGCCGCCCCGCCGGGGGTTGGCGTAGGCCTTCAGCTCGGTCTTCTTGATCTGCCCGAGCCGCGTGGCGGTGACGAGGTAGCGGTCGTCGAAGTCGCGGACGGGCATCACGGCGCAGATCCGGTCGCCGCGGTCCATCTCGAGGATGTTGACGATGGCCCGCCCGCGCGACGTCCTCGGCAGCGAGGGGATGTCGTAGACCTTCAGCCAGTGCATCCGCCCGTTGTCCAGGAAGATCAGCAGGTAGTCGTGGGTGGAGGCGATGAACAGCTCCTCGATGAAGTCGCCTTCCTTGGCGTCCGAGCCGATCACCCCCTGCCCGCCGCGGCCCTGCCGGCGGTAGGTGGTCAGCGGCATGCGCTTGGTGTAGCCCGCGTGGGTCAGCGTGACGACCACGTCCTCCTCGGCGATGAGGTCCTCGATGTCGAACTCGCCGACGTCGCCGACGATCTCCGTCCGCCGCGCGTCGCCGTACTTCTCCTTGATCTCGTAGATGTCCTCGCGGATCACGTCCAGCAGGCGCTTCTCGTCGGAGAGGATCACCTCGTAGCCCTCGATCTCCTCGACCAGGGCCGCGTAGTCCCGCGCCAGCTTCTGGATCTCCAGGCCCGTCAGCCGCTGGAGCTGCATGGCGAGGATCGCCTCGACCTGGACGCGCGTCAGGCCCTGGGGCTCGGCGCTGGCGCGGGCGACGAATCTCTCCGGCAGCAGTTGCCGGACGGTGGCCTCCTCGGTCAGCCGGAGCCTCAGCTCCATCAGGCGCTCGCGGGCCGTGGGAACGTCGGGGGACTTCTTGATGACCTCGATGATGCGGTCGATGTCCGCCACCGCGAGGATCAGGCCCTCCAGCAGGTGGGCCCGCTGGCGGGCGCGCCGCAGGAGGAACATCGTCCGCCGGCGGATCACCTCCTTGCGGTGCTCCAGGTAGTACCACAGCATGTCCCGCAGCGTCAGGGTGCGGTGCACCCGGTTGACCAGCGCGATGTTGATGATGCTGAACGTCGACTGGAGCGGGGTGTACTGGTAGAGCTGGTTGATCACCACCTCCGGCTCGGCGCCCTTCTTCAGCTCGATGACGATCCGCATGCCCGTCCGGTCGGAGTGGTCCTGGACGTCGCTGATGTCGGGGACCTTGCCGGCCTTGACCGCGTCGGCCGCCCGCTCGATGATCGTCGACTTCAGCACCTGGTAGGGGATCTCGGTCACGACGATCTGCATCTTGCCGCCCCGGAGCTGCTCGGTGTGGAGCCTCGCCCTCACCGTCACGCGCCCCCGGCCGGTCTGGTAGCCCTGGTAGATGCCGCTGCGTCCGCAGATCAGCCCGCCCGTGGGGAAGTCCGGGCCCCTGACGAACCGCATCAGGTCCTTCACCGTCGCCTCGGGGTTGTCGATCAGGTGCACCAGGGCGTCGCAGACCTCGTTGAGGTTGTGCGGCGGCATGCTCGTGGCCACGCCCACGGCGATGCCCTGCGAGCCGTTGGCCAGCAGGTTGGGGAACTTGCCGGGCAGGACGGTCGGCTCGGTGCGGGTGTCGTCGTAGTTCGGCTGCATGTCCACGGTGTCCAGGTTGAGGTCCTGGAGGATTTCCATGGCCGGGGCGGTCATGCGGGCCTCGGTGTACCGCATCGCCGCCGACGGGTCGCCGTCGATGGAGCCGAAGTTGCCCTGCGGATCGACCAGCGGGTAGCGCAGGTTCCACGACTGCCCCATGCGGACCATCGTGGGGTAGACCACGCCTTCGCCGTGGGGGTGGTAGTTGCCGGACGTGTCGCCGGCGATCTTCGCGCACTTCCGGTGCTTGCTGCGCGGGCCGAGGTTCAGGTCGTTCATCGCCACCATGACCCGGCGCTGGGAAGGTTTCAGCCCGTCTCGAACGTCGGGCAGGGCCCGGTCGATGATCGTGCTCATCGCGTAGGTCAGGTAGCTCTCGCGCAGCTCCTTCTCGATGGGCAGGTCCTCGATCCGCTCGCCCGGAAACAGCAGTTGAGGCGGCAGTTGAGGCGTCGGGATGTCAACGGATCCGCCGCCGTCGGCCTCGGGGACGCTGTGGGTAT
>Ga0307379_10008300_pt1 | contig 14013 bp, 33 predicted proteins | sample UN2MG_FD_202237 | JGI IMG/M metagenome (GOLD analysis project Ga0307379, IMG submission 202237) | Soil microbial communities from Risofladan, Vaasa, Finland - UN-2 | ecosystem: Environmental > Terrestrial > Soil > Coastal area > Acid sulfate soil | place: Finland: Risofladan, Vaasa | collected...
GTGAAGAACCGCGCGTTACCCGCCCGGGAAGACCTCGCACCGTCAACACGCAAACCGTAGGGAGAATAGCCATGAACCGCCGCGGATTCCTCGCCCTGCTCGCCGGCACCGCCGGGGCCCTGGCGCTCGGACCCATCGAGGCCTCCTACGCCCAGGTCCTCGAGGCTGAACCCGAGATCGCCTCCTTCCACGACATCCTCAGCGAGCTGACCGCCGAGCTCCTGCGCGTCTACCCGCCCGGCTTCTTCGACGACGTCGTGCACCGGGAGTCCCTGTTCTACCGCCTCCTGAAGGAGACCCCCTGACAGTTCTGACAGATGCCCCCGAATGGGACGTACCCGCTCCCCCGAGCTCCCCCGGGGAGTAATACCCGCTCGTCGACCCCTACACCCGCAATTCCCGACCCCCATCGGCCACTTTCCGACCCCATCCTAGCCCCCCAGCGCCCCGTCACCGAACGACCACCCCTCCGCACGCCCAATCCATCAACCACCCCCTCGATCGCCCCGCACAGGGGCACACAGGAGCTCGATCGCTGGCAGGACTTCAAACACCGGGTGCATGGTCAAGAGGGGGGTCCCATCGAAGGGCCCTCCCCGGTCACGGCAGGAACCGACAGGGCGGGGCGGCCAGGCGGGGCAGCGCGCGGCGGGCCGGCGAGGAGAGAAGGAAGGAGGAGAGACAGCGAAGGTCGACCAGCCGACCAGGGCCAACACGCTGAGCGGTAAGCACTTACGATGCACCATTCCTATAATGGAGATTATGTCACCATCAACAAAGCGAACAAGGCAACCCTTCGCACCATCGCCCTGCGTCCTGGCCCGCCTCGGACGGTGGCCGGGCTCTGACTGAAGCTCGGCATCGTTTCGGGGCTGCCTCCATCCCATCCCTCGGCCCTCCCGGCCTGCCGCTCCCGTACCTCGCACGGCTCCACCGTATCCCTGCCGCCTCGAGCGAATCCGTGCCAAGTCTGGCGCGAGTGTGATCCATCTCACACCGTGAGGAGAGTGTGATCTCCGTCACAGCGTCACGGACGGGCGAAGCCTACCGTCTACCTCATGAGCACGACACGCGACGGTCGGCGATGGCATCGGATCGAGGCGGCAGCCAAGCGGTGGGGCGCAGTACCTCCGCCGGCCCCGCGTATCCCTGAGCCTGACCCCTACTCCTCGTCTCGGTGGCTGCTGAAGGCCCGAGCCGAGGCGGGCGGACGCGACATCCTCGACGCCTTGCACGACGCCGAGCACCTTGCGGGCCTGCTACGTCAGGACTGGGACGACATGCGAGGCGGGCCGTACACCCCCACACCTACGAAGGGAGACGCATGAAGAACGAGACGACTGTTCATTTCGTGGAGCGGACCAACGGCCCGGAGCGGTTGATCTGCGAGGCCGAGTTGGTGTTCGGCGCTGCTGCTGGGCCGGTGGCTGGCTTCAAGCTGGTCGGGTTCAGTCTGTGGCGGTCGGCGGACGGTGACGTATACGTGAGCCTGCCTGCGCGGCCGTTCGGGGCCGGTGGTGGGCGGCGCTACTTCGACCTTCTGCGGTCGGAGAATGGCGAGAGCGCGGACGCCAAGCGGCTCAAGGGCTGGGTCCTCGACGAGTACCAGCGGCAGGGAGAGGAGGCGCGGACGGCGTAGGTCTCACGGCGCGCCTGCCCTGCGGGAGAGCGGGTGGGCGCGCCCCTCGTCATGCGGTCGCCGGTGTTGCGCTCGTCCAAGTGTCCGGGTGCGACGACCCCCGACCCAAGCCAAGGCGCCCCGGTGGCCGCATGAGGAGGGAAAGAGACCATGAGCGAGACGCAGACCACGACCACGACGCCCCCGAGCCCCGCGTGGGGTCTCGCCTGGACGGATCCGGGCGGCCCGACGGCGGCGCCATTGCTCCCCGGAGAGGCGGCCCGCTGGCCGCAGCGTCTCCGCTGCTGCTCCTGCCATGTCTGCTTGTACTTCCACCGGGCCGACCGGCCGGAGGCTGTCGCCATGATGATCGCTCACCTTGCGCGGTGCGGGCGATGAGCCTCCACCGCTGCGAGGATTACCCCGCCTGCGGGCATGAGCAGGGCCACTGCGAGCCATCCACGGAGCCTGTCTCGAAGCGGTGCGGCTGTTGGGATGATGAGGTGTGCGACCTGTGCGACCACGAGCCCCACGAGGCCGACGTATGAGCGCGCAGCTACCGCTACCCGAGCACGACCCGACCGCGCGCTACATCCTAGGGCCGGCCCTGGCCGTGTCGCTGGTGCGCGAGGGGCGCGGGACCGTGGGCGCCGAGACGGCGTCGCCATCTGCGGCCGCTGCCGAGCTTCTTGCGCGCGTTCCCGACGACGGGCGGGAGCGCTTCGGGTGCGTGTTCCTGAACGTGAGACACCACCCGACCGGCATCTACGTCGTGAGCGTAGGGAGCATGACAGCGTCGGTTGTCCACCCGCGCGAGGTGTTTGGGCCGGCCATCGTTGCGTGCGCCGCGTCGGTCATCCTCTGGCACACCCACCCGAGCGGCGACCCAGAGCCGAGCGCGGAGGATCTTTCCCTGACGCGCCGGCTCGTGGCTGCCGGCGATCTGCTGGGGGTCGGGGTCGTTGACCACTTGATTCTAGGCCACGGTACCCGTCGATGGGTGAGCCTGAGCCAGAGGGGGGCGATATGAAGCAAGTCAGGCTCGGCCAGGACTGCCGCTGCTGCGGGATCATGTCGCCCGACGTAGGCCACACGACGGACGGGGACCTACTCTGCGACTCCTGCGACACGCGGCTGTCGGCGGACGCTGGTCGTCTCATCTGGGAGGGATTCTTGCGGGATCGGGTGTGCTTCGCCAACGAGGCGGAGGAGGCGCGCAAGGCCGCCCAAGCCGCCCACCTTCGCCACATTCACGGGGAGATGTACTGAACATGCCAACGTATAAGATCGTTCGCCACTACCTCGGGGGCGCGGTCCCCGGACCCTACGGGCCGAGCCACGCCGGCCAGACCCGACGTCGCACCATCAGGGGCGGGCTCACGCTGGAGCAGGCCCGCGCATGGTGCGCCAACCCGGAGACGAGCAGCGCGGGCACCATGCCCCAGTCGCGGCGGATCACGCGCCGAAACGGGCCGTGGTTCGACGGCTACTCGGTGGAGCGATGACGACCCCGCGAAGGTACACCACCACGGGGCCGGAGCCTGTGCCGCATGCCTCCGTCTGCAAGTGCCCCGACTGCGAGCTTGACCGGCCGCCACTGGCGAACCCCTGCGGACTTGTCGCCCGCTGCGTGCTGTGCGGGGCCGACGCTGGGACGGGCGACGTGTGCCGGGCCTGTTATGTGCCCTGCGGATGCCGTACATGCAAGGAAGGAGCCGCATAGATGAAGGCGATTCAGACGCGATACTTGCCCTGGACGACCCACCGCCCGGCGCGCATCAAGGCGTCGGCGGCCGGTGTCGGCTCCATCATCATCGCGCGGGACGCACTACCCGACGACGACCCCCACCACGCCGCCGCCGTGGCGCTGTGCCGTCGCTACGCGTGGGCGCCCAAGCTCGTCTCGGGAACGCTCCCGAATGGCGACGTGGCGCACGTTTTCGAGGAGGAGTGACATGGGACACGGGAGAGCCGGCCGGGCCTACGTTCCAGACGAGACGGGCGGAGGGGTTTACCACATCGAAGAGGGGCAGCTTTGCCACACGCCCATGTTGCCGGACGGGCGGATAGAGTGGGGAAGCTCCGCAGCTGTCTCGTTCGCAACCATCGAGCCGGACTACGCCGCAAGCGCGCGCGCGGCCGGTCGGCTGCTGTGCCGTCAGCTGGGGTTTTCGCCAGCGTTCGCGGCAGAGCTTACCGAGGACCGGGAGGCCCAGCCTTGAAGACCTACGACACGACGGGTCAATCGTGGCTGAGCCTTCTTCGCACGATGCGGGGCCTAGGCTTTTCAGACGGTGACATTCACAGCGAAAGGGCAAGACATGAGCAGAGCAGACGAAGTGATCGCGGACGCACAGAAGAGGGCCGAGACGATAGTGGGCAACGCGAAGCGGGAAGCTCTCATCAGGCGTAGCCTAGAGGACAGCCACCCCGACATTCCCCAGCCGCGTAGCGTGTTCTTCGCATCCGCCCGCGACCCCGAGGCGTGGTTATCCTGGCCCGAGGCGCACTACCGCCAGGACCCCCGCCCCACCGTGGCGCAGTATTGGAACGAGGGGCTCCGCATCCTGTCGGCGTTCGACTGGCAGACTCTCGCCCACGCGACAGACTCCTTCACCCACGTTGGCCCCGAGGACACCATCCCCAAGGGCGCGGAGATCGTCCGCACGTTTGACGTAGTGCTGACCATCGAGGGCGGCAAGGACCGCAGGCCGAGCGCGGAGGTTCACGTCTGGACGGAGCTGGCGCCGCATCTCAATGAGGGATTCTTCCGGATCGAGTACGAGTTTCCCGCCGACATGCTGCCGCGGGCGCTGCGGCCAACGCCGCGCTATGTGGACGGCCCCGGCAAGGGCAAGCGGCGCGAAGGCTGGGACGAGCCCAACGCTGTCCGAGGCTTCGAGCAGGATCGAATCAAGTGGTGGTCTAGCGGCCCGAGCGAATTCCGCTGGAGCTACCTTTTCACGTCCGCCGGATGGGACGCCTTCGCGGAGTTCGTCTCCGCAGAGCTGGAGAACTGATGCCCTGCAGCCGAGAGCCGCGACACCCGACAGACTCCCCGATTGCGTGCGGGGTCTGCTACGCGGAAACCTTGAGGGCATGGCGCAAGGCCAGAGCGGAGCTCAAGCGGGAGCGCCAGGAAAACGACGCCTTGCGCGCCGATCTCGAGGAGGCTAACCGCAGCGTCACCGAGGCCGCCGAGGCCCTGGGGCGCGCTATCGGATGAGATACATCCTCCGGCCGCACTATGACCGCATCCTCGGCCGCACCATCGAGGTTTACGACATGCGCGCCCGCGTGGTCGCGTCTGTCTTCGAGCGAAGCCCGCTCGGCATCGAGAGGGCCGAGCGGAGAGTGGAGGAGCTGAACCGTGCCGATACTGAAGGCCAAAAGCCCGAAAAAGCTGATTGACGGGATCTCGTACGCCTTGCGACAGACGAGGCCGGACCCAGCAGAGAGCCCCCGATCCCGGGCCGACTTCGATCAATGGGAGACGGATGTTCTCGCGGTGTCGCTCGCCATCGAGTACGCGACTCCCGGGCTGGGCAACTACCGTTTCCGCATGAAGTGTCAAGGCCCGAAGGACAGGGGCCAGGAGAGAGGGGACGACGAATGAAGAATCTTCCGCTTGACGCATACCACGGGGCCGTCCTGGCGCACCTGAAGAACCGCGATCTCGGGGTATTCGATCCCGCCTGGTGGCGGACCCTCGGCGAGCTGCTCGACTCCTGGGGCGACGTGAGCAAGGAGATCGACCGCGCCATCAGAGCGTTCGAGGAAGACGCGAGGGGGCTCTAGGTGGGGCGTTCCCGACGAAGACGACGACCGGGCGAGCAGTTTAGCCGACCGGCGCCGCTTCCGCCGATGCTGCGGTTCATGCGGTTCGCGTTCCTGTTCTGGTGCGTCTGGATGCTCTCGATCATCGTGAGCGGCCTGGAGGTGACGTGGTGAAGAAGAACGGCGGGAAGGTCCACATCGTGGGCCAGATTCGCAAGAGCTACACAGAATGCGGGCGGGTGATCGCGGGCGCCGGACTGGAGCTCCTCGATCCGAAGAAGGGCGACGACCTCGAGCAGGGCCCCCGGGTCTGTAAGTGGTGTCGGATCACCTACGAGGCGAGACCGTAGCTTGACGGGAGGGCGCCCCTTGGGGGCTCCTGGGCGCCCTCCCACGCGGCGCTAGTAGCTCCCGGCGTAGCCGGTGGTCCCGCCGCCCTTCATGCCGCCGCGGCCGGCCTTCTTCACCTTGGCCTTGCCCTTCTGCAACTTGCTCAGCTTGCTGGCCACCTCGGCTTTGCCGCCCTTCATCGGCTTGCTCGCGGCCCTGCCTCTGCTCAGGCCGCTGCCGACCGAGCGCCCCGTCGCCGCCTTGCCCGCCTGCTTGCCGCCGAAACCGCCCATTGATCGTGGCATGTATTTGCCCTCCCAGCTCTCAAGTTTACTTGAAGTTGGGACCGGAGGCCCCACATGGCCCCCGGCCCCGCTCTTTACTTCTTCGCTCTCCAGACAGTCAATCTGAGGGTTGCCTACATCAGCACCTCCTCCAGCACCTTGAGTGCCTTTCCGGTACGGATCATCTGCGGGGAGAAGCGTAGCACTCTCCACCCCAGCAGAACAGCCAGGTTGAGCTTTTCGTAGTCGGACTCGGTCATGTGCTGGCCGACCGGGACCATCGCCCCCTGCTTGTTCCTGCGGACGATGTAGCGCCCCCCGTCGACCTCGGCGGCGACCAGGTGGTCGGGCCAGGCGAAGTCGAATCGGAACCTCCGCTTCAGGGCCTTTGCGAACTGGAGTTCCGGGACGGGTTTAGGCAGACGAGCCAGCTCGATCTGACGCCAGAGCTCACGCTCGTAGGGGCTGCTCATCGGGCCTTTAGTGGCACCTTGCGTCACGGTAGGCCAGTTGAGCGCAGAAGTCGGCCTGGGCCCCGCTGAACAACCCCTTGCAATGGCACACCTCGTGGGCCACGGTCAGCTCGAGTTGCTGCGCGTCGGTGGAGTTTATCCAGGGCCGGACGAGGTTGATGGTCCTGCCCCCGGGCCACGCCCACCCCTTCGCGTTGTCGCCGCGGTCCTTCTCGTGGAAGACGACCTCAATGGGACCGAGGGCTTGGTGTTCTCCGTGGCATTGCGCGAGAGCCACCGCCAGCTCTTCATTCGGGGTCCCCACCTCGGAGGAGCTCGTGGGGGAGCCGCACCCGGAGAGCATGAGCACGGCCAGAATCCAGAGCCAGCAGAAGGCCAGAAGGATCATCACGCGGCGGCCGGTCATTACGATGCCTCGCAGTTCAGATGGGCTCTCTCGTTTGCTCGCACCGCTCACCCCTCCTCGGGCCACGCCTCGGGCCACGGGTTTTCCGGGCCGGGTCCTTCGTCATTGGGCCGGAGATCGAAGCGGGGAGCCGGCCTGTCGTCGTTGCCGAACCACCCGGCCTCGGCCTGGAGGCCGAAGATCGCGTTCACCTTCTCGATGGCCCCGCGGCTGTTCGTGATCTGCACCTCGAGGTGCTCCACGCATACCCGCATGGTGCGGAGCCGGCCGTCCACGCTATCTCGAACGAGCTCCAGATCCTCGAGCTCGAACTTGGCCTTACGCATGTACCTCTCCGCTTCGACGAGGAGCTTCGCGATGTTCAGGGCCCGGACCCTGGGGGCGCTGTACGTCTCACGAGGGCTCATGATGGGTCCTCCTTCGGGGGCTCGTGCTCCACCACCACCCCGGGCGGGCCCTCGGCCGGGGCCTCTTCCTTGGCCTTGAGGGCCTCCTGGTCCAGTTTCTTCTGGAGGTCGACGTGGTACTCGTTCATCACGTCGGAGAGCGCGGCGTAGTGGGCCGATCCCATGTTGGGGTCGAAGAACCCGGAGAAGGCGTGCGTGCCCAGCTTGTCGTCTTCCTCGTCGGGTGCGGTGAAAGCGATCGTCACGGCATGGCATGGCCCAAGCTCGCAGAGTAGCTTTGACAGGGCGTCGGCCGTGCGTGACAGGATCGAGAGTCTGGCCTTGCGAACCTTCTCGGCCTGCTCTCGCTGCTCGTGTCCCATGAAATCCTCCCTTTTCATCACTTCGCTTCGTGGTATGCCTTGGCGAAAGCCTCGGCGTGATCGCTGAGGATCTCTTTCACATAGGGCTTGTAGTCCGATCCAGCTGTAAATACATGCGTGCCGGTACGCCAAACCCCAGCAAATGCCCACTGGTTGGTCTGAATGATGTTCACGCTGGTAGTCAAGGACAGGTCCAAGCACCCGGCGACACCCCCTGCCTTCGAGGGCAACATAGACACATTCACCCAAAGGATGGAGTCGGGGTCTTTCTCGTTCTTGCAATGCGGCACGTCTATTCCGAATCCCTTGAGCCGCAAGACGAAAAAGTCTGCCGCCCATTTCACCTTGGGGATGTTAGGCATGACGCACAACGGCTTGACGATTGTGCCGAGGCTTTCCACCTCCCCAGAGAACTCCTCAGCCGACGCCGTTGCAGCAAGGGCGCAAAGAGCCAACACAGCGATCAACTTCTTCATCGGTTCCTCCTTCCACTCGTTGGTCACTGCCGGACGCCACACTGCGAGCAAACAGCAACCTTCTCGTTCGGCAGGAACAGCGCGAGGAGGCCGAGGCCGCAGACCAGCAGGCCCAGCCAGAAGATGACCAGCTTCGCCGTCGGCCACTTAGCCACGAGCCAGAGATGTCCGGCGCACATGCGGCACGGCGGCATGGCGGCCTCGAGCGCCAGGGTCTTCTTCTTGGTGTAAGCATCGGCCCAGAACAGCAGCCCGAGGAACGCGATGAGCAGGACGGCGTAGACCTGTGTTAGTTCCATAGCGAAGCGCCTCGTGTTTGGTGGGGGCCCCCGTTGAGGGACCGGGGGCTCCCCGCCCTTTTTTTAGAACTTGTTGCAGCGCGGGTGCGACTGACCCGGCGTCAGCTGGAACAGACGCAAGGGATCGTCGTAGATCCCCGGCACGGTGAACCGGCAGTGATCCGACGGCGGACCATCGGGCCAACGTCCCCACTGCCCGCTGGCAGGCGGGAACCCTCCGACCTTGCGTTCGCAGATGGACTTCTTGAAGATGTTCAGCCCGGAGATGTTGTAGAAGCACTCCCCCACACACTGGGCCTCGCAGCCTCGATCCTGGGTGGTCTTTTTCTCGGACTTGACCCGGACCTCCTTGGTGCAGGAGTTGATCTCTCTGATGATCGTCAGGACGCTCTGAGTCTTCGTGCCCTTGCACAGCGGCGGCTCTGGGGTGGTCGCGACCACGCCCTCGACGAGGCTCAGATCCGGCTCCTGCGGCTGGTCGGCCAAGATGCACTCGCCCCACTCACCAAAGGTGATCTCGGGCTCCTGCTCGATCCAGCGGACCTCACAGGGGCACTCGCACGGCTCGTACTCAACCATATCCTCGATAGACGTGCGCGTCTCATCGTTGCAGGGGTTCTTGTAGGTCTTGGTGATAGCGTACTCTCCCTTGCGGCTGCACCGGGAGAGATCGGAGGCGGTTGCGTTATCCGAGGCCTCGCACTCGCCCCAGAGGGTCTTGCTGCGCTCTTCGCTGATGAGCTTCCACTCCCCCACGTCGGGGTTGATGAACGTGACGGGGTTGTCCTTCGGCCACGCGACCGCGTAGATATGCCCCTCGCACGCATCGCCCTTGAACACGTCGCCCTGCACCTTGATGGTCTGCTCGCACTGGCCCTTTTCCCAGGGGAGCTCCTTGGCGATGGCGTCGATGGGGAACAGCACGGTCGAGGCGGAGTTGGCCTGCACCGTCCACGGGACAGGAGTGCCGGGCAGGTTGGGGCCCTGGAACTCCTTGGTGTAGCAGACGAGTCCGCTGGTGGGGTGTCCGGTGTTGGTGCTCGTGATGGTGGCATCGAGTCCAACGAACTTCGCGGAGATGCCCTTCCCGCAGGATGCGTCACCCTCGCAGGGATCAGCCGGGGCCGCCGTCGCCGGCGCGGGAGCCTCCGTGGTGCTCGCCGAGGTGGCCGGCGTGCTGTTGCCGGTCTGGAAATCGTCGGTTGGACTGGACGGCCCGCCCTTGTCGCATCCGATCGTGAGAGCCATCGCCAGGATGGCGAGGCCCGTCAGACTGAGCTTCTTCTTCATCGCTTTCTCCTATTACGCTTGGGCGGTCCAAGGTGGATGTCCCTCCGACACCACCAACAGATCGGCCCGTCTCTTTTGAGGGCAGCCTTGTCCCACCTGAAGTCCCGACCGCACCCACAGTGGCACTCGCATCGGATCGCTTGGGTGGTCTGCCCCTTCTTCATGGTGTTCACCATCTCACACGTCTGGGTCAACATGGGTCCGCTGCTCTGTGTTTTCTTCGTGGCGGCAGAATCGGGGTGGATTATTCAGAAGATGTTGCTTCACGCCAGCCACCAGACGGGGCCAGAGCCTAGCCCTGCATTCGCCGCAGAAGGAGTGCTTACAGAGCCAGCACCACGCCACCTGGGGCTCGGTGTTTCCACAGAGGCAGCAGCGGCTCATTCGGCGTTCGGGCACGTCTTGAAGTGGCTGATGTACCGCTCCCCGGTGTAGGTCTGCGCCGCGGTTTCGCTGAGGTAGGACACCGTGGCAGTCCCGTCCTCGAGCTCGCCGTCGATAACGAAGCGACCATCCGACACCGGCTCGTCATCGACCGGCATGTTCTTCTTCTTGCGGGTCTTCACCCACCTGATCGGCGCACCGCACTTGCGGCACGCCGCCACCTGTCTTTCGCTCATGAGTCTTCGCCTCGTTCGTTCTTGATTCTGCGGAGGAAGCCTGCCCGGAGCTCGTCCTGGGCGTCGGCTATCTCCTCCGCGATTCGGAGCTCCACATCGTCAGAAAAGACCACCGCGCCGTGGAACGTCACAATCCGCCCGCCCTTCTCCATCCATCGAAGAAGACGGCGGGCCCTGATTGTGGGCGGTGTGTATGGCACGCCGCAGAGGGTAAAGGCCCCGCTGCTCTGTGTCAAGAGGAAAGTTGCCGGCAGCTTTCGGGGCTATCGGAGGCCGGCGCTCCGCGGGCGGAGGGTCCCGGGCGGGCTGAACTACTTGGTCTTCTTGGGGGCCTTCTCCTTGGGGGCCTTCTCCTTGGGGGCCTCCTTGACCTCCTCCTTGACGGCCGGCGCGGGGCCGTGCGTGGGCTGGACCGGCTTTTGCGCCTCCCACTTCTGGAAGCTCATTCCCCGTCTCCCGTGCCGAACTTCGACACCGACTCACCGGGCCTCGACGCCTTCCAGATGGTCGTGTTGCTCTTGAACGTGCCCCAGAACGCGGTGACGAACGCGCCCACGATGAGGCCGATCTCCTCGGACGTGAGGCCGCCGGGTGCGGCGAGCTGGTACGTCGGCCACGCCGCGCCGACAGCGTAGACGATCGCCATGACCGTCTTCTTCACAATTCCGTTGTCCATGCTTTCCACCTTCCTCTTCAACGCCCACAGCGCCAAGCGGATCTTGAGCGGGGGCTTCTTCGGTCCAGCCTTTGGAGGCCGAGGCCCAAACGATTCCGTCATAGCATCGCGGACTCTCTCCTGGAGCTCCGCGAGGTCCATCGTCGGGTACGCCTTCCTCGCCTTGGAGAAGTGCAGCCTCCAGAGCTGGTCCCAATGCGGCCGGTCCATTTTACGAGAAGAAGGCAAGGATCCTCCCGACCAGGCCGAGCCGCTTCGGCTTGTTGAACTTCCGCTTGCGGTCCTCGGCCCGGTCGAAGTGCTCACGGCAGTACGGGCCGTCGTCGCCCGACCAGAAGGCGACCGCGTCTGGGCCCAGCGGGCGGATGCAGTCCTCGGCTATGCAGGTTCTCACGGTACGGTCTCCCTCAACATCCTCTGCCTGTCAGAACTTGGTCGTCTTGCTCTGCGGTGTCTTGGTTTCCGGCAGCGTCTCGCGCCCTGAACCAAATGCTGAAGTGACCGCTCGGCGTAGCGAAGCAGGACGGGAACGTCCACAGTTGCGTATACCACCCAGCGGCTTCCGTTGTGTCGCACCCGATGAGGGTGGCAGCCTCAAACGGCCCCGCGCATGCCCCGGCCCCACAGTACTCGTAGTAGAAACACACATCTGAGATGCCAACATCGTCGGTAGCCTGAGCCCGGACAGTATAGGACAGACCCCCGAGCCCGCCCGCCCCGGACGGGTCGAGGAGGCCTAGGACTGGCGCGACGAGATCAGGAGCCGGGGGGGCCACAGAGCCGCTGCCGCCCACCGGGAAGACATCCTCGCCGGGAGGGTACGCCTGCAAGAGCAGGATGAGCAGAACCCCCAGGACCCAGGTTCTCATGACGGGGTGCACCCGACGATGCCGAGCGCCGCGACACCGGCCGACGCCTCGGAGACGCACTTGGCGACCTCGGCCACGCTCAGGCCGGCACCGCTCGTAACCGGGGCGAAGTCCTTGTCCACAAGTGAACAGGTGCCCGCCCCGGCGCTCCATTCGGCGACGAGCAGCGCGAAGGCCCCACCGGCCGAGCACGACACCAAGGCGAATTCGAGACCGCACACCGCGCCGACCTCGGGGGCAAGGTTGTTGGGTGGGCAGTTCGTCCCCCAGATCAGCGGATCGCCCCAGTCGGCGGCGTCCCAGCAGGGGCACGTCACCGCGGGAGCCGGGGGGGCCACAGGGCCGCTGCCGCCCACCGGGAAGACATCCTCGCCGGGAGGGTACGCCTGCATGAGCAGGATGAGCAGAACCCCCAGGACCCTCATGGGAGAGCCTCATAGTCGATGTAGCTTCCAGCGTAGAGGGTGTAGGATCCACCAGCGTTCTCTCCACCGAAAAGAACGGCGAAGTTCCCGCTGGTGTTGGTGGTTGTGGAGAGGTAGCAGTCGATGGTGTAGACGGCGACAGTACCTGCAGGCGACACCGTGTTCGCACCGGAAATCTGGCTCGTTGTCGCTCCCGAGGCAGCAGGGGCGGTGAGGATATCTCCAGCCGTCGTTTGCTTGGGGATGTAGGCAGTGCACGAGCCCGCAATGGCATCTGTGGTAGGAAAAGTGAACTGGAAACCGACCCCATACGCGACGGTGTCGGAAGCAACAAAGACCTTACCCTGGATGTAGTACTCGGTGCTGTTTGCTGGGGTGAAGAGCAGATTGGTCGCGTCTGCTGAGGTGTAGACCGCCGAGGTAACCAAGTTGGCAGCCTGACTCACCCTGGTTGGGCCACCACCCCCGACATCTGAGAGGAACGCAACCGTGCCGGTCGCGTTTTGGAGGGTGATGACGTTGTCAGCCGTTGGGTCCACCAGAGTCAGGGTCGTCTCGAAAGTGTCCGCTCCGCCCGTCGCGCCCTCGAAAACCAGTCCGTTGGAGGCCCCCCAGACGGAGTTGGCGACATCGACCTCGTTGGTTACGAGGGTCGTGGCAAGAGCGAAGGTGCTGGCACCCGCAGCAGGGAGCAAGGCCGCATCGCCAGACGCATTCGGCAACGTGATGGTCTTCGTGGTGGCTGTCGCCTCTTCCACCGTGAGCTGGGTCTGGAAGGCGTCCTTGTTGAGTCCCTCGAATGCGAGTCCGTTGTAGATGCCCCACACGGCCGCAACCGCTTCCGGGCTCCCGCCGTCAGCACTACAGCCGTTGCAGACGTTGACCATGACCGTCGGACTGACGGGGTAGGAGAGCCCGCCGGAGGTCGGCAGGACGAGGGTCGTGTCTATGGTGTTGTCGAGCGAGTTGAGGGTCGTCTCCCATGCGTCGTCGGTGGGGCCCTCGAACACAAGCGATGCGGTGTCCTCGAGCTCGATGGGGGTACTGACCGGCCCGCCGTCGTATGCAGTCGGAAGCCCGGTGAGGCCAGTCACGTCTATCTCATCGGCCCCGCCGTTCTCGTGAGAGGTGGCGTGAACGACAGGGGTGGCAGCCGCCGGGGCCGTCCACTCCACACCGCCCGTCCCGTCCGGGGTCAGGTGCTTGGTGGTGGTGAGCTCGGTGGTCAGCAGATCCTCCGCTGGAGGCGCGGCCCCCTCGGGAGGGGTGGTCTGACCGAAGGCGAGGGCCGGGACCAGGAGAAGTGCCAGAGTAAGGGATCGCATCAGTACCTCCACAGATCGAGCGAGGCGTTCACGAGCTCGCGGTCGGTGGTCGCATCGCTGGTGTCGGTGCTCTGGTACTTCAGGGCCACCCGACAGTCGGCGAAGGCGTTGGTTTCCAACTTGAACGAGAGCGAGGCCGCCGGCAAGGTCGCCGGAGTGGCGAACCGACAGACGTTGGTCGCCAGGGCCCCGAACCCGCACGCCGAGGCCGCGCCCGGGTAGACCTGGACGATGTTCCCGTCGGGAGATCGGTCGCGGCACTCGAACGACACGTCCAGGGCATCGAGATCCCCCTGGGCGTAGGCGACGTTCATCTGAGCGACCGAGTACCCCTCGACAGAGATCCACCCGGAGGTGGCCGCTGTGCCGCACACCG
>Ga0307379_10008304_pt1 | contig 14010 bp, 12 predicted proteins | sample UN2MG_FD_202237 | JGI IMG/M metagenome (GOLD analysis project Ga0307379, IMG submission 202237) | Soil microbial communities from Risofladan, Vaasa, Finland - UN-2 | ecosystem: Environmental > Terrestrial > Soil > Coastal area > Acid sulfate soil | place: Finland: Risofladan, Vaasa | collected...
TCATCCGCGCCAAGCACGACCGGACCGGAATTGATCGCGTTCAGCGCCTCCGAGTCAGTGTATCGTGCGTGGTGGGCTGAAGGGTTTGCTACGTGTGTCGCGAGGCTCTGATCGGTCGAGAGGATAAGACATTCCTCACCAACGAGCGTTTCGCCTTCGGGGCAAATCCACGCCACGCGGTAAAGGTCAGGCTCCCACGGGCAGCGCATATACCAGCCTTGACCGGCCAGCGGGACCAACTCGCAGTTGATAAGAGACTGCGTGCCGCTACCGAGATTCGGCGTTGCGTAGAGCTTGCACTGTCCGGTCAGCGGATCGCAGTTGCCTGCGACGAAGCTTTCGCCCTCGACGCGGTTGAACACCACGTCGGTATTCTCGCAAGCCTCGTCGGTCTGCGGAGAGCAAAGAGAAGTATCGTCACCGTCCGCGAGACCCGAAGGGACGCCTGTCAACTTGCCCCACGCGACATCCGTTATGCAGGCGTTGGCGACGGACACGGTGAAATCGAGAGTTCCAGCGCCGACTCCGCCATCCGTGTATGTCACGGCTATGCAGGTCTCGGTGTTGCCCGTGACCATCGTGCCCACCATGTCCTCGACTTCTTCTTCGGTGAGCGTCGTTCCGGCGCAGTCAATCGTTATCGAGTCAGCTGCCGCACTACCTGTGATCGTGCAGCCCGCGCCAGCGAGCAGCGTCAGCGTGTCGTCCGGGTCATCGGCAACCGGGTCTGTGCCTGAGGGTGCGTCGATGGTCTTGAACACATTCTGGCTCCCGCCACCACCACCGCCGATTGCCGTCCACACGTCGGAGCCGTCGTGTCGGCACGTCACCTTGGTCGAGCCTGCGCCCGTCGCGCAGTCTGTCGCGCTCGCGCCATCGGTCACGGTGCAGATCGCTCCGGTGTCGAACGAGCCTGTGAGGTCAACGACGACCTTCACGCCATCGCAGCCGGTGCCGCCGCTGTTCACATCGAACTGCGCGAGAGCAGGCGACGCGAGGAGGAGGAGCGCGAGGCTAGCTGATCGGATAGTGCGCGAGAACTTGCCCATTGGCTGTCATCTGCCTCCCCAGCGTGATCGTCGTGCTGACAATTTTGAACTGATTCACGCCCGGTGTCCCGGAAGTGTACGAAAGTGGGAGTGCCGGGCCTGTGGGCATCTGCCAAAGGACGATGGCCTTCTCCGGGGCGCTAGGCGCAACCGCCAGCGTCGCCGTGTAGCTCGGGTAGCTCGCTGTCAGATACTCAGCGATGTACTGATCTTGTGGGGCTAGCTTGTAGTACGCCTTGAGCGTCGCGTTGGCCCTCGCCGCGCCAACACTGATCGTCGTCCCGCTGATGGTGAACTGATTCGTCCCTGGCGAGCTAGCAACCCAGCCTAGCGGCAAGTCCGGGCCGTTCGCGGGAACGACAAAGCAAAGGGTCTCGTCCGCATCTGCCGGGGTCTCGGAAAGCGTCCCGCTCGTACCCGAGAGGGTCACAACGTCGCAGACCCACTTCCCTGCCACGATGATCGTCGTGTCCCCGGGTATAGCCGTGATCTGGGCCGCGACGTAAGCCTTCATCTCTCGCCTGGAGATGAGGTCGGCGTCGTAGCGGGTGAACCTGTCCGGGCGGATTACTCGCCCGTAGTAGGACTGGCGCTGCTTGAGCAATGCCACTTCTTCCTCCAGGTCCGAGACCTGTCTGTCCTGCGTAGTCCTCACGGCAAGCCCTCTGACTCAACACCGAACCCGATTCCGTACACCGACTTCGGCCCCCGTGAGTTGCTGAAAAACGTCGCTGTCAAGCGCCGCCCAATGAGGTCGGCAGGAATCCATCGCTTCTCACGCCTACGCCCGTTCCAGTCCAGCGTGTACGAATAGCCCTGCCCCGAGTCGCTTCGTAGCGATACCACCATCGGGTCCCCGCCAGGATTCACGTCAAACACCACCCTGTCGTAGCTCTCGGTCACGGTTGGCCCGCCAAACGGGAACGCCTTGGTCGTGATGTCGAAGGTCGTGGCAACCCCTTGCTCGTCCGTGCCTAGCTCGCCCGTTCCAAGTTCGTAGACGTTGCCGTGGTAGTCCCCGCCGATTACCCGGTTGTCGAGGTTCCGCCGAAGCGTGGCGAAGCCGTACATGAGAACCGAGAACTTCGGGGATTGCGGGTCCTGGAGGTCTACGTAGAGAGTCCGATTGTTTATGTTCCCGCCCGTTGAGTAGCTGATCCACACCTTGTCCCGGAGGCTCGCCGCGACCGCGTTGGCCTTGTTCCCGATGTAGTCAACGTGGTTCTCGTCCGTGAACAACTTCTCGACCGCAAAGCTGATCTCGCGCGCCGCACGCCCGTCGAACAAGTACACCGCCGACTCCCCAAGGAATACGTGGCTACCGTCCTCCAGGTCCGTCACGGCCCATTCGGCAGCCAACCCGACCTGCGCCTCCAGTTGTATCAGTTGGCTCTGTAGGAGGTCCTCCCCCTGCGGGCGGAACCGCCAGATCCCCGAATTGGTGTAACAGATAACATCGGGTCCAAGTGGCCGGATAGCCCTAAGCCCCTCTCCCGTCTGCCTGCCGATGGGGATGGAGTTGTACTCGGACCAATGCTCCGGCGCGACTACACGGGTCGCCCGTAGCGTATTCACGCCCGAGATGCCGTAAATCCGGTCCGTGATGAAGATGAGGTGCCTGATGTCGTCGGGTGGTCTGTCGTGGTCGTTCCAGTCCGCAAGCACACCAAGGTTCGTCTGGACAACCTCCCCCGTCGTCACCTGCGCGTCTGAGTAGTCCGACTTGAGCTTGTCCTGCTTCTTGTACCGCCCCTGTTTCTGCCCGAGTCCCGGTGGACGGAGCGGGTCCTGCCGACGCGGCTCGTCCGTCACCTCGTCGTCCTCTGTCGCGTCGGGATCGGCCTTGTATGGCAACCCTCCCTCGTCGGTGAACGTTCCCCCAGCCGCCTCAATCGTCCCTACCCGGAAGAACGCCTCTTGGTCCTTGATGGTGCGGTAGACCCGGACTTCGGTGGCCGATGCAGGCCATGTCGCGGGGGACGGCACGGTCGCGCTGTCTCCGCCCGTCGCCGTCTTCGTAAACGGCTCCGAAAAGTTGCTCTCGGCTACGCCGTTGTAGTAGGTGATGACCCACTTGTAGTCCCCGTCGAAAAGGAAAAAGCTCGACGAAGCATTGATCGTCACGTCGATGCCGGTGATGTCGGGCGGGTCTAGGCCGACTTCCTCAATCCCCTTGGCTATCGAGTAGCGACGGAACACCTCGCCGTCCGCGAGGTAGACGTAATCGTTGTAGGGAACTACCGAGAGATGTCCGTCTCCTGCTCCTGCCGCCCCGATCACCGTTGGCCCGCGAAGGTAGTTTCCCTCCGTCTTGGTGAACAGGTACTTGACCGCGTTGAGCGTGGCGTCGCCCTCGCCGCGAACAGGTTCGCTACCAACGTCAGCCACCTTCACTCTGCCCGGATCTGAGCAGACTTCCCCCAGCGCGTCGTAGACGCACCCCCTCGCGCGAGAAAGGTGCCCGTCTTGGATGCGGTCGGGCGATGCCTTGGTCTCAAGCCCTCCGGTGAGTATGTATTCGACGTAGGGCATTAGACCGGGGTTATCCCCCCTGTCCCATCGGCTAGGACCCATTGTGTCCCGTTCCACCACATGGGCTTCCCAAGCGTCGGGTTCCAGGCAGGCCTTCCTGCCGGGATGGTGGTGGGGTAGAGGTTGATAGTATCGGCGGCGTCCGCGAGTTGTGTAGAGGAGCGCACCTGCACCTCCATCACCTCGTTGCCTTCGTCAGTATTCAGGGCCGTCGGTATCGACCCCTTATGACGAAGCCGACTATTGAGGGGATGCGCCCAATAGTATTCGTCGCCAATCCTGAGCAGGCTGTCCGCTTCCTCCCCGTCAACCCCTTCAAGCGAGTTCTGGATTTTTACCATCCGCTTGAACTGTGTCTCGCGCCGCACAATATGGGTACGAACGTTGTTCTGGACGTTGCCAGTCTCCCCTGAGATATATCCCGTGTTGTCCGCCCCTTGGTCTAACAGCCAAGAAACCTCAGACGCGTTCACCGAGTTCTGGACGAAGTTCTCCCCGATATGGTTGTTGAGGCTCTTGGACCCCAACCCGATCAGATGGGTTATACTCGTTGCGAAATCCTCGCCCGAGTACGTCCCTATCTTACGCCATTCGTTCCCCCACACATTGCAGCTTTCCGCGCGAGATAGATGGACGGAGTATGGCGACGAAAGGGTCGCGCCAGTCCGATATGGGGCATTTTTCCCAGCCGTCTGCGAAAACGAGTTCCCATAGATCGACACATTCGCGCAACGGTAGGTATCGCTACCGTCGTCGTCGTTGTTGACCTCGATGTCCTTGCCGTTACGCTCGAAGTAGACGCCCGTTATTGTATGTGACGTGGTAATGGCGTCGAAGTTCGCTTCGTCACCAAACATCTTGACGCCGATGGCGTTGCCGTGGATGTCACCGCCGAAGATGCCGATGGCGTTGACGTAAGCGCCAATGTCGTAGCCGCGATAGAACCCGCGTACCGAGCAGCCGTAGAACCAAATTTGCTCGCACTGGTTTCCAATCAACACCCCCACGGAGTCGGTCAGCGCGCGATAGGCTGCCGTGTCGTTGTTGATGATGCGGCAATTCTGGAAGATCATCCGGTTCGATGTATTTCGGATGTAGAACCCGTGCTGCCCTGGGGTCTCTAGCTCGACGCGCTCGAAATGGGCCTGCTGGATTACGGAATTGAGGTAGACTCCGTATTGGCACGCCTCGGTACAGCGCACCGTGATGTCACGCATCGCGAATCCCCAAAGGGAGTCGCTGATCGTCGTGTCGCCTCGCGCGTAGATGGCGCGATCATCCCCCTCGTAAGCAATAACCGACGCCAGGGGCGCAACACCCTGAAGCGTGATGCCGTGCCCACCCTTGGCATAGTCGATGGTCAGCTTGTCGGTGGTTCGGTACGCGCCAGGCGGGAAGTAGATCGCCGCGCCATAGCCTTCCTTGTCCGCGCGTACGGCCGGGACGGCGACCCCCTGCGACCCGGCGTCAATGGCGGCTTGGATCGCGACGGTGTCGTCGGTGACGCCATCGCCAACCGCGCCGTAGTCCTTGACGTTGACCCACCCCGGCATCCAGGTGTGGAGCCCGAACTTCGTCAGGGCTTGCGACCCTCCCGTGCTGAGAGTCCGGTTAAACGTCCCAAGCCCAAAGGAAAGATCCTCTTTCCCGATCAAGCCCTTTCTTGCGATTGATGGCATAGTCTTAGTTCCAGGCCGGTACGTTGATTCTCGTGTCGTAACTCAGCCGGTCTCTGAGTTGCGGGATGCTCCGCCCAACCACCTCGACGCTGCGGGGGTGGCGATTGCCCATGATCCTTTTTCCAAAAGACGAATACTCTGCCGCCAGAGCTGCGTACGCCGCTGCCAACTCCTTGTTCGCGTGTTCCCGGATCGTGGACAGCAGGTACGCTGCCGCAGCGAAAACTACCCCTTCGGCCAAGTAGTCGGGGAACTCCAGCACGTCGGAGTCCGAGTCTAGGGCATCCGGTTCCTTCTTCGCCCAGACCTCCAGCATCAAGTCCTCAAGCTCGATGTCGTAGATAATCCCAAGCTCACCATCGAACTCGTAGCGGATGTCGCCGTCGAATAGCTCGGTGATAACGCCGTACTCGCTGTCAAAAACCAGATCGTCCAGTCCGATCACGGTCCCAAGCTCGGAGTCGAAGTCCAGCGTCTCGCTCGTGTACTCCGGGACGGGGTACACGCCGAAGCTCCGGTCGTTCGTGGCGTCGCGGTAAAACACCCACGGGTCCCCCCCGCGCGTCGTGTAGTCGTCGTCCTGGCACTCCATCTCCGCCCGGCTCTTTTCCTCCAGGACGTAATCATCGTAGGTCACTCGCAGAATCCGCCCGCCACGTTCCGGCATCACGTAGATCGCCGTGCCTGCCACGAGCGCAACGCCGAACCTGTACTCCAAGACCCCCATGTCGTGCTGGAGGTCCAGGTAGGCTTGGTTGATCGCGTCGTCTAGCTCCGCGTTCTTGTAGGTGGCGAACTGTTCGGCCTCGCTATTGCCAAGCGCGCGAGACAGCCGACCACGAAGGGCTGCCAGTGTTACCGTGCCCATGTCCGCACCAGCGTCGCGTCACGACGAATCATGTCATCTTCCATCGCCTGCCACCGTTTAAACGTCTCGACCGCCATCTCCATGGTGGCCCCTCTAGCCCGTGGCAAAAGCGCCCGTGCCACCACGTAGTCTATCAGAATATGCTCGTATTTTCGCGGTATTGGGATGTCGTCTGTGTCCAAAGAGACCGCCGAAACACCCGGATCTGTCGAGTAGAGAATCGAGTAGGTTCGCCCATTCTCCTCCGGCACCGGCCAAAGCCCGATCTCATCGAGCCCGAAAGGAACGTAGTGGATGGCGTGCTTGGCCCCGTAGTCCGTAGCGCGGAAGTAGGAGCGATCCAGCTCCCACATGGAGATGGGTCGCAGGTACTCCGTCGAGTCGTCGTCCCTTACAGAAAGGACTCGTATGCAGTCGGCGGGGAGGTTGTAGAAAACCCGACCGTCCAAGGTCGTGATTTGGGCGCTAGAGGTCTTTAGCCCCGTGCGGGTGACGAGGTGCTGGATACCGTCGTTTAGGTACTCAAGAACGGCGTCGCTAGGCCAACGCTGGGGGTTGTCCTGATCTTCCGCAAGCCGCGTCCAGACGCGCGATTTGAACTCTGCAACATTCACATTTTGGCCCAACAGGGGGCGGGTGTTACCCCGCCCCCCTCGGGGTTAGAAGTTGACCTTGCAGTACGTGAGCGTCGCCGCGTCGGCGGTTTGAGCCTCCAACACGAACACGCACGTTGCAACATCGGCCACCGCAACCGTGCCATCTTTGGCAAGAACACCCGCCAGGGTGCCCTGGGAGACGACTCTCTCCCCAATCGCAATGTCCGTGGTTCCGTCAACCAGAGTTTGAACGACCCCGGATTTCACCAACCGGACCTGCGCGCCCGCAGCGGCATCGTGTGTCGCTACGCCGCAAGCAGCGTCCAGCAAGTCCGTCGTCGCAAGAGGCACCACCTGGAGGAAGTCAGTGTAATACTTACACACCTGTCCCTTGGTGACAGCCGCCTGCGCCTGGCGAACAATCGTGTCCTGATCGAGGTCTTGGGGGGACAATATGTGCTTAATCGCCATTTCTCATCCCTCCTTAGTTGATCGCGCTCACGTCAACGCCGAACAGGACGCCTTGAGCCCTACGGTTGGTCACAAGCAGGTTGCCCATGAAAAGCACCTGCGCGGACTTCGCCGTCTGGTTGTAAGACTCCCTGAAGGGTCGGTTGACGAGATCGGTTTGGCTGTCCACGACCAGCGAGATGTAGTCCGTGTTGAGGAAGAATACGCACTCCTCAGCAGGGGTTGAACTCGCAAGAGCGTAGGCAGCGCCGTTGGCGGTCGTGCCCGGCGTGATCTGGTCCCACATGGCCTCTGCGCCCTTGAGCGCGAGAGTCTCGAATCCGAGATTCGCCATTTCCGTAGAACCGTATCGTACCTGACCTTCAAGTGCTTCCTCGTACTTCTCGTAGGACTCCTGGCCGAACAGCGCCAGATTCGGGAATCCGTCGTTGTGCTTGCCGCAGTCGTTGTAGAAGTTACGAAGTTCGCGCTTGTAGGCCACCAGGGTCGTTGCCGTGTTGCTTGACGACACCGACTTCTGGAAGCTGTTCTTCCACCACGTTTTCGTGGCTGCGTTGATCCCATGGACCGTTCCCGTGCCGTCGATGGTCACGAGAGCTGTCAGCGGATTCATTGCATTGGTCCCTGCGGTGAGCCCGGTGCCAGTCGGTGCCAGCAAGCTCCCGTTGAGGAACTCGTTGATCGACCGCGCAAGGTTGCCCATGCGGGAGTTGAGGACGCTGATGATTTGATGGGCCGCCGAGTTCTGACGCTCCTCTAGACGAGAAATCGTCACTGAACCCGCACATTCCCTCCAATCGTCTACCGCCGCCGTCATCGTCTGCTGAGGCGTGAGATTGAGTTCGTCGTAGTTGGTGTACCAAGCGACGGTGCCGTTGACGGCATACTCGATGTCACGCTGAATCTGACGACCGCCATCCTCCATCACCTTTCTGTTCGCCATGTGCATTTTGGCCCAGAAAGCTGACTTCTTGAAGATGTTGTCGTACAGAACCGGACGAGCGGCGTTGAGCGACGTGGAGAAGATGTCGTCCCAATTTACAGTCTGTGATGCGGGTGCCCCGCTCCATCCTGCCATTTGGTGTCTCCTAGCGTGCTAACGCTATCTTGAGACGCCGTGGACCTGGCAAGCGTAGTCGATGGCTTCTTCGATGCTTTTGGCCTGGAAAGGCCGAGACGAGGAAGATGTTGCCGACTGGCTTGGTCGGGGCACGGCGGCTCGCCGTTTATCTGCCAACTGAGTAGGAGCCACCCTGCCGTTCTGAGATTCCGCGACTGGAGCTTGCTCGTTGAGGCCCAACTCGTACGTAGCGAGGCGGATGAACGCTTCGGGCGACTGAACCGCCACCTGCGCGTGTTCCCTGAAAAGGGCTTCTGCCTGCGCGTACTTGTCAGCAGGGATCCCCGAGACAAAGCCTTCGAGCTTTTGCCGCGTAGTCTGCTGCTGTTGCTGTCTCACCGTTTGCTCGCTCTGCTCGCGTAGATCACGAACCGCTTCTCGAATGTAGTGAAGCGAAGCCTCTTTGATGTCATCCTCATACCCGGCCAGCGTCGAGTCCGGCTTGAACTGGAACGGGCGATACTGCGCTACGCGCAACCCATCCTCGTCCACTTCGGTGTTCGATGTTTCCCCTTCGGGAACTTGCTGTCTTGGGGTTTGAATCTGAGATTTGAGTTCCGCTAGCTGCCGAGCGAAGTCGTTCTTGAGTGACGCGATCTCATTCTTGTCCTTTTGCCGTTGCCGGGTATAGGACGCGAACAGTTTCTTGTACCCAGGCGACTCCGTATCGACCTGCTCACCATTATCGAGGAATGACTCCTCAACATCTCCGGCGACCTGATGATCGGCGCTCGATCCAGCGTCTCCGTCCGGCCCGGTTTCCCCGTCAGGGGAACCGTTGTCCGTTGCACGAGTGGGAACACCGGCTGGTGTCGAAGGAAAGTACGGGTTCTCGCCCAGCGACGCGCTTTGTCGCAAGGTGAGTCCTTCGGACTTTTCCGCTCGAACCGGCTCCGCGTTTCCCGGAACATTCTGCATTGCCATGATGATACGGTCCTCCTCGGGGATTTTCAACCCGGAATCACATACTTAGCGTTCTTGTCCTTACGGGTTTTCGCTTTCGATTCGCCTAACTCGAACTTCCCGTACTTCTTCAAAAGTTCTTGCTTGTGTTTGGGGCTTTTCACCACCTCGCTCTTGCCGGTTCTGCGGTCAAAGAGGTTCGGGTCTACGTACTCCCCGTGCGCAGGGTTGAAGTCCCGGTATCCCCTCATGTGGGTTTCCATCGTGTGCAACGTCGGCTTGGAGATCACCCGGTCCATCTCCAGCCCGCACTCGGGGCAGAGCTTCTGGTCGTTGCGCCGGTCTATGGGCCGCGCTTCCTCCGCACAATGGCCCCCAGGGCACTCGAACTCGTAGAGCATCCTAGTTTACCGGGGCTCCGGTTCCGGCCCCTCCCTGGCTGTTAAAGAGCGACTGGAGGGCTGTCTGGAGGACTTGCTGCGTCTGGCCCCCTTCCGCCCCCCCTCCGCCACCCTGCATCTGGGCCTGCATGAACTGTTGGGCGATGCCCTTTAGCTCCTCAAACAGCTTCTTGTCCCTGATGTCGGCAGCCTCGAATAGCCGCTTCATGTAGGTCTCGGACATGGCGATCTGGGGGTTCTGGGAGATCATCGTTCCCATCTCGATCAAGAGCCGCAGCCGATGGCTGGAGTTACGCGGCATGGTCGAGCCAATCGCCACCTCGATGTCGAACTCCCCTTCCAGGTCCTTCGGGGAAACTTCGACAAATGCGAACGGCGGAACGTCCTGCGGGCGCTCTAGCTTCGCCCAGAACACCATCTCTGCGTTGGCCTGCATGGACTGGAGAAGCATCCGCCCGACCTCGGAGAGGAACGTGTGGACTAGGTTGTCACGCCGGTCGTTTGCTCGGATCTCCGCGTTGCTTTGCATGATGGAGGCTTGCGTGGCTGTGTCGGAGTTCGCGACTCCCGCCATTTCCCCCGGCATTGCAGCAACTTCCGCAAAATCCATCCGGATCTGCGGGATTGCCATTTGGTGCGACCCATCGAGCGTCCCCTTGTCGGCAAGTCTGATAGCGTTGGGGTCGTTGACCTTGACCAGTACGTTGTCGGGGCCGTGGGCGAATTTCAGGCGCTCCCCGTCCCCGCCCTCCTCCTCCCTAAAGGCATTGGGGCCTTCCAGGTAGCGGTTCTTGGCTTGTTCGCGGTGGCGCATCTCCTGGCTCGCCGTGATGTTGTACTGCGTCTCCACCTCCGCCATCGGGAACGCATCGGGGAGCGGATACCAGGAGTTCGGCGTCTCGTTGAACTTGAGGAACCTGTACGGGCCATGCTCGATGCCCTTGGGGATAGGCTCCTTACGTAGGAACTGTTGGTTTTGCGTCGTCCCGCCTGTCACCTCGTCGGTTAGGACCAGATACTCGCCCGTCTCGAAGTCGTAGATGTCGTAGCCCCGCACCCGCTCCTCGTCGTCAGCTACGGCCTGCCCGAAGCCATCGAGGTCGTTGCGCGCTGCCGAGATCGTGAGGCCCCTGCGCGCGTCCTCGCCGGATTTCCCCGTGAACTCCGTTCCCTTGACCAACTCCCGGACTTTCTTCCGGTAGTTCGGATCTGCCTGGACTTGCTTGACCGGGCGGACCCATTCCTCCGCTACCCAGCGGTGGTTCTCGAAAATCGGCCCGCCTTCCGGGTCATGGAGCATATTGCGGAAGTGGACGGCTTCAATAAAGAACGTCTCGCGCTGGAGTGTGCCGGGGTGGAGAATGGGCATCCCATCTTCCTCAAACTCCACGTTCCCATTCTCGTCCTTTAAGTATTCGCCCTTCTCCAGGATCGGCAGGCCACCGGGGCCGAGAAGGAAGTCGCCATTTTCGTCATACTTGAACTCGCCGCGCTTCGCATCGTCGCAAAACTCAGGCGAAAACCCCGCCTTGATAACTCCGTAGGCCAGAAACGCCTCCAGAATCGCCACGCGGGCGTGTTTCGAGCCTACCGACTCGCCCCAGGTGTGATTCAGCGCGATTTCCTGGCTGATTGCGCGCTCGTAGCTCATGTCCACGGACTGGCCCTGCTCATCTTCCATCAAAAGCGGCTTCTTTGGCGTCAGTGTGAACTTCGGATTGCTGTAAAGCAGGTTCGGGAGGCTCGCGCGGATGGCGGAGAACACCTTTTGGACCGAAATCCACGGATCTTCCTTCGGCCAAGCCTCGGGCTTTAGCTCGCCCAGGTAGCTCGCCAGCGTTTTCTTCCAATACTTCTCGTCAACCTCGCGCCGGACCTCTTTCGCCCGCCCAAGTCGCGCCCGCCAAACCTTCAGTAGTTCCTGTTCGGTCTGTTTCTTCGCCATCAGTGCATATCCCCTGGGTTGGGAATGGCTCCGGGCGAGCGTTTTCGCCCTCCCTTCGCTGTTACGACGGGCTTATGTACGCCCAACCGCTCGTCACGTAGCCGCACATACAAATCCTTTGCCCGTTCCTCGATCCCCTTGTCCGCTTCCGCCTTCTCGCGAGCCTCAAAGGCCCGGACTTCGCTGTCAATCCCGTCTACCACGACGTAACAGGTCTTGCAGTAGACCTCTTGGCCCGCCTTGATCCGCTCCATCTCCTCTCGGGCTGGCTTGGTAAGGTACTCGCCCTCGCCAATTTCCGTGCCGCACGTCTGACAAAAGAACTTGTAGCCTGGGAATAAAGGTTTCATGGCCGCTCCATAATGTTACCGAGTCCGCGCCGCGAAGTCTCGCGTCCTTGTTGCTTATACCACATGAATGTCCCGACAGCCGGGGGTGGCGTGTAGATCGGGTACTGGGGCCAGAACACCTCCGCGTACTTCATGGCGTCCCAGTAATCCACTTCCAAGTTCTTGATCTTCTCTTTCGGGCTGCGCTCGGACGCAAGGCTTTCCGACCATTCCTCGTACCTTAGCCCCGAGAGCGTCTTTAGAAGCCCTGGGCACGTCTTGAACACCTTGAGTCTCGGCGCGAACTCAGGCGTCTCCCACCCTGCCCAGTAGTGACCAAAGAGCCTATCGACAAGAATGTCGTCGGCCTCTTGGCCCTTCAACTTCGCAGGCGTCATGTAGACACCGTACTGCGCGAAGATGTCCGCCTTGCTCCGTAGCCCCCCGCTCGTGTTCTGGTCCCTGTTCCACAGACTCGGGTCGCCCTGGATCGTCCCGTTCACCCTTGCAAACAACGGGTGCTGCCGCATCAACTGGGCAAACCCCGGTATCCCGCCGCAATGCTGCCCCTCTAGGGCAAGCTCGTAAACGACATACCGCTCCTTCTCCGCCGTCATCGCAAAGATCAGGAATACCGACTTGTTAAGCACGCCCCAGTCCAACCCTGCATCATAAGCCCAATACTTCTGCTGGCTTACCGGGATTGGCTCGATGGCTACCTGCTCCATCACCCGCTGCTCCGACATCATCGGCAGGACAAGCGTCCCGCTTCTCGCCGTAGGGTCAATCTCCATGTGCTGACGCCAGCGCCAACCGTTCAGCCCGCCCACCATCTTCGCGCTCTCGTGAGCAACCCACTTCGCCCCCTCCGGGGTCTTTGGGTCTTTCGCCGGGTCGGCGCTGTAATGCAGCCGTATCGCAGGAACCCCGCCATGGGCCTTAAAACGGGCTAGGCCGCGTCCTTCCGCGTCGGGCAGGCAGTACCAGCTAGGCTCGATCTCACGCCCGTAATCGCTCGGCATGCGCATTGTCCCTACCGTCACGCCCCTGCCCCCTCCGGCCAGCGCAGGGCTGGCGGCGGCCTGGGCAGAGGCCCATTCCTCCTGGAGGCTCGCCTCGTCGTTGATGAACACATACGGCGACCAGGACTCCACCTGCGCCGCGCCTTGCGCCAGAGCTATCGCCTGACTGCCGTTGGGGAACGTCATCTTACCATTCGAGAATAGCCCGTCGAGGTTCTTTGGCAGCGGGATGTATCCGCCCTTCTCGTCCTTGCACACCAGCATCCAAGGCGGGAGACGCGAGAGCATGAAAGACGCCCGGCCTATCGCAATGGCATCCTTGTAAATCATCTTCGCCGCATCTTCCTCCTTCTTCGACTGAAAGAGGACCACCTTCAACGGCTTCCACTGGCAGACCCAAAGCGTGTACGCCGAGAGCAACCACGACATCATCATCTGGCGGCTCTTGGCGACGTAGAAAATGTCAGGCCCGTGCTGAAGCTCGTCAGCTAGAAACCCTATGTAGGGGTGGTCGGGAAACGGCTTGGCTGGGCTTTTCGCGTCGTGGTCGTCGCGCGTAATCAGGTAGTGCTCCAGGTAATACCGGAAACTCGCCTCACACTTGTTAAGTATCGTCCCAAAGGCCAGGGACAGGGCGTCAGGATTCTTCGCCACTACTCTTGCTTGCCCATTGCCGATTTCAGGAATTGGAGCCAGATCATCTGCTCAGAAGTGGCTTGCCCGGCAGAGGGGTCTCCCGTGAATAGCCTGGAGAGGATCGTCTGCTGTGCCGCCAGCGGGTCTGCCCCGTACGCCGTCCCAGCTAGATTACGCTGCTGAGCCTCTGTGACCGTAAAGGACGGCTGGAAGTTGTTGTCCCGCATCCAGAGCCTAGATGCCTCGTTACGGGCCACAGCCTCTCTCTCGTAGGGAGACAGCCCGGAGTTCGGATTCAGCACGATAGCCCCGTCCGGAGCCGCGTAGCCCGCTGTACTAGGCGAGTTGCCGAAGAACTGAAGCTCCCCCTCATTCGGGTCCCTGACCGGGTAGCCCAAGACTTTCCCCATCTTCGGAGGGGTGAAGTTCCCCTCTGCATCCCAGCTCCCCCCAATGAAC
>Ga0307379_10008305_pt1 | contig 14010 bp, 12 predicted proteins | sample UN2MG_FD_202237 | JGI IMG/M metagenome (GOLD analysis project Ga0307379, IMG submission 202237) | Soil microbial communities from Risofladan, Vaasa, Finland - UN-2 | ecosystem: Environmental > Terrestrial > Soil > Coastal area > Acid sulfate soil | place: Finland: Risofladan, Vaasa | collected...
GCGATCGAAGATTTCATCCGGGTCAACAACGAGAATCCCAAACCGTTCGTCTGGACGAAAAAGGTCGATGCTATCTTGGAGAAGGTCGCCCATTGTAAAGCCATCATCGGGACACTACACTAGCAGCAGCCCGTGCTGCAGTCTTGAGCGCGAAACTAGGATCCGCCAGCAACGCGGCCTGCGCCAGCGCATGCGCCTCCGCCTCCTGGAGGCCCTCCTTTCTTGACCACTCGAGATTCTCCCCCCGTGCCAACCACTTTCGTGCCAGATCCGGGTGAGTGCCCGCGGAGTCGCGTGCCATCCAAAACAGCGCCTCGCGCTGCGAGTCGCGCGGGAGGTGCTGGACGTAGGTCTCAGCCAGGTCCGCGTCAAGTATGCTCAGGGCGCCCGCTACCCTCGGAAGGTTCACTTCCGGATGATACGCTATTACGGGCGCGACATCGGCTAGCGCTTCTTCGAGCATTTGCCTCCCTAGCCGCCGATTCAGCTGCGATGCCGTTCCGCTGAGGAAGATCAGTGCGATACTACGCGAAGCCTTATCCCTGCACCTCTCGCGCGCCTGCCGCGCCGCCAGGTTGATGAGTGATAGCGCCTCGCTCTTGTCGGAGGCAGCCGCTAGCGACAGGGCAACCCAGCTGACTTGGACTAGCATCGGCAGGGGGGTCCTCCAATCGCTCTGTGGCATCCCCCGCCGGATGGCTGCCGCGGCCGGCCCAAGATAACGCCCCGCGTCGTGCGGCTGAGCCCACGCCAGCAGCAGGAAGGCAGTCGTGACTCCGCCAGCTTCCCGGATCTTGCGCGCATACGTGAGCGCACGGACTGGGTCGCGGTGCGCGTCGGACCTGACGAGCCCGGCCAGAGCCTCGTCCCGATTTGCAGCGTCCTTCACGCTGGACAGAAGCACCGCGGCTCTCTGCGGGTAGTTGCGACCCAGCGCCGCCGTCACGCGCGCACGTGCTGAATCTGCGCTATACGGCTTACCCGCATCCGTCAACAGGCGAGTCACGCGCTGCAACGTGCTCTCCGCCCGGTTAGGGTCCGTGGCCGCAAGAACAATGGCGGCGGTGGCCAGCACATACGCTTGATTGTAAACGCCGGGTACTCGAGACGCCAGCCGCAGTCCAGCGCTGGGCTCGGCTCTAGCGATGTCTGCCGCAATAAGTGCCATTGTGTGTCCGCGATCATACCCTTCGGCTGCGGGAGTGTTCTCCGCCAGGTCAAACGCCTCTGAAAGCAGTTGAACGCCGCGCTCCGGCTGGAGTTTAACGGCGACCCCGCCCAGCGTCCGGAATGCATCGAGGCGTCCTTCGCCCCTAACGATGCGCCCCTCCGTGCTTCGTTCAGGCGATACGGGACCCAGAACGGGGATTCGCCGAGCGCGGCGGACCGCTTCATCAATCAGCCCCAGCGCGCCCTTTCGGTCAAATCGAGCCATCCTGCGCGCGGGGAAGCTCATCATAACGGCAGGCAAGGCCTCCTCACGCCGCGCAGCAGCTACTGATCGCTCTATCGCGGTGCGCGCGCCAGCGACCCAGATCCCTTTGGCGGCCCCTTCCCCGTGTTTGCACCCCGCAACTGCCAGGACCGCCAATCCTGCCAGACAGAACACGTGTTGCCATGCGCGCGACGGTGTCTTGTGAGCCACGGCGAAACCCCTCACTTCGCACCGCAGCCGGGGCCCGTGCCGCCCCCGTCAGCCAGGCACTTGTTGATCGCGTCCGTCCATGCCTGCCAGCAGTCATAGTGAATCCAGGGCGACGTAGAGTTCGTCGGATCGGATGGCAGGCTCTTCTGCTGCATGCACAGACCCACAGTCATGATTTGGTCCCCCCCTTTGATAAGAAATGGCACGATGGCTTTTTGGCCCTCGCTGAACGCTTCCGCACCCCGACTATGGTACACCGGGCTCGATTGAATGACCGGCGAGCCTGCCGGCTCCGCAGGTTGGGCCTGCTCGTATGTCCCACGCCACTTTATGCAGTGCTGACGTTTGTCATCGAGGCACTGAGTATACTTGTTCCTCGTCTTTTTCGCGCAACATCCTCGACAAGTGCCGTCATCCGGGAACCCGCCTTTCGGCTTCTGGAAGGGATACCCGCCAGGATCCCAACCCGGCCCCTTGTATCCTGGCCTTGGATAGGGATGCCTGGGGTCGAATGGTTTCCAGCCCGACATCGGGCCCGCTGGTGGTTTGCTGCGAGAGTGCAGCGCGGCCAACGCCCATTCCGGTACTTCGTATGGCGCTGGATCCCTGCCAGCGAGTTGGTAAAAGAGCCAGTCCCAAAAGCCACGCCTCTCTTCTCCCCTCTTCCTCCCTTTCTCATATGCGGTAGGATCAATCCAGTTGACCGGGTCGTCGTCACAATAGTTGTACGGATGTTCGTCGGGCCAACGCAGCGAAGCGCGGGACAGGAATCTGTGGCCGTCCTGACTCGTAACGCGCGCGCGAACCCAGTGGTCGCCAGGGTCGCTCTCGCGGTAGTAGCCGAGTTCTCCTGCCCAGGTGAACCGGTTCGCAGACGACCCCGACACGATCGTTTGCTGCCCGAAGGCGCGATAGAGATACTCTATCAGCGTGGCCTCGTCGGCATCGGTCAGCTTGTTGGTGCTCCCCAGGGCATCGAAGTGATGGAAGCTCGTCCCCCCGCTTCGACGCTGCGAGACCAGGCTCCCGTAGACCTCCGGCGCCAGGGTATACTGTGCGACGGTGGAACCTCCGCTGTCGGTCTCCGCGAGGATGTTCTCGGCATCCCAAATGATGTTGCGCAACCCATCGCTGTCTTCAATGCTGCGCCGCTTGCCGTCGCCGTCCAGGGTCACGGTGTTCACGACCGCGCTCGGCAACTCCACCTTTGTCAGGTGGTTCTCGATGTCCCACGTGTAGGTGACGCGGTCACCGTTGGGACGAATCTCGCCGGCGGTGTTGCCGTTGGCGTCATACGTGAAAGTGGCGACGCCGGTGTCGTCCTCGGAGGTGGTGAGCTCGTTGGCGGCGTCGTACACATACGTCGTGGTCGCGCCGGAGGCGACCTGGGTCAGCCGGTTGCCGACGCCGTCGTAAGTGAATGTCGTGTCATAGGCGTTGGCGCCTGATCGTTGTTCCCGCGTCAACTGGTAGGTGGGATCGTAGGACCAGGTAACGATGTCCCCGTTCCCTTCTCCTACGCCGGTTCTGTTGCCGAGCGCATCGTACGTATAGCTGAAGATGGAGATGACGGAGCGGTCGGACTTCAGATTGCGCAGGGCGGTCAGGCGACCGCCGGCGTTATAATCATGCTCAGCGACGCTCAGGTTCCCATGGGTCATGGTGGTCACCCGCCCCAGGGCGTCATAGAGCCAGGTCGTGCGTTCGGCGAACGGATTCACCAGCCATGATAGCGCATTCCGGCTGTCATAGCAATAGGCCACAAGCCCGCCGTCCGGGCCGGCGAGGGCCTCAGTCCAGGGCTTTTCTCGCGTCCCACCCGTGTCCCAAAGCTACGTGACAACCGCACGCGCTCCCGCTCCCGCTGGGCCAGGGCCTGGGCATCCCAGCGCTGCGGCCACAGCGGCTGCCCGGTCACTTCATCCTTGGCCGGCTTCCACCATACCTTCCACTCGGGGTTGGCGCGCAGCTGCATGGTGAGGTCGTCCTGATGCCAGACGGTCGCGATGTAGACCGCGCGCCCCTGCGGCCCCAGCAGGTTGAGCCACGCCTCGAAGAACGACTGCGCTACCTGCTTGCGCATGGCGGGAGCACCGACCGCGTTGCGGAAATCAACGACATCATCGAAGATGATGAGATCTGCCCGGCCTCCCACCCCGGCGGACATGATCCCGTGCCCGGCCACCGACGGGTCCTTTTCCCGGCTCTTGCGGGCCACCATCAACCTCGTGGTCTGGGCGCCGGGCTTGGGCCATAATCCCTGGGAGGCCGGCCTCAGGTTGGGGAAGACCTCCCCCACCCTGGGGTTGGCGGCGATGTGGCGGGCGATGGAGCCCACGATGTCCGCTGCCAGGTTGTCGCTGGCGGTCACGATCTTCACGCGCAGGTTCGGATTGCGCCCCAGCTCCCAGATCACCCGCGCCACCGCCATTTGACTGGTTTTCGCCGACTCCCTGGGCGCGCCGATGAGCAGCCGCGCCGGGCCTTGCAGCGGCAGCATCTCCTGCCACTCGCGGTGGAATGGCTGCTGCGCCCAGGGCCGGCCATCCGCGCCGGTCATGGCGTGCTCGCAGAAATCGTTGACATCGCGGCGCGCCACTTCGCGCAGGATCCGGCTGACGGTGAGCCGCTACGCCCTTTTCGCTAGATCAATCGTCGTCATCGGTCTCCCCCACATCCTCCCCGGCGCGCTCCCGCGACAGCGCCAGCAGCTCTCGCAGTTGTTCAGTGCTCATGCGCTTGAGTTGCTGCTCGGTCGCGTCCTCCACCGTCGCAGCCGAGGGTGCTTCGGTGATGCGATCCTCCAGCTCCACCCCCCACTTATAGATGGCCACCGCATCCCGGGGGCGCACGCTGTCATCCAGCCGCACTTCGCCGGTTTCGGAATCCCGGTGGATCAACCCGCTCAAGCGCGCCATTGCCAGCCGCTGCAGCTGGTCGGCGTCTCGCGCCTGGCGCCGCAGCGCCTCCTCTCGCTGTTGCCGCAGCGCCTCCTCGGCCTGGCGTGCTTGGCTCACATCCCAGGCCCACACCCGGTCGCGCCAGTCGTAGCGCGCTGCCCAGCGGCGCACGAGGGAGATGCTCTTTTCCAGGGCATGGGCTGCGCCAACGAAGGTTCGCGACGCTCCGAGGTCCCGATACACCACGAAGGCCTGGTGGGACACCGTCGATTCCCCCTTCTGCCGGTCCCAGGGCTTGCTGTCGGGACGAGTGCTTGCATCACTGCTCATTTGCTGATTTCCTTCCTGCCGCTATCGACCGCAGGCGGCGCGTTCGAGGGATTATGGCCTCGCGCTCATGGTTTCCGCTGCGGCCCCGATGGCGACCCTCAAAAGAGAAGGGGCCCTCACTGGAGGGCCCCTCTCGGATTCTTCCCCTATATATATCAGGGCAGCAAGCGGCCGGAATCGGCAATGTTTGCCGCAGGTTTTTCTCTCGACCCTGGGCTACTCAGTCAACCCCAGGCGCCGCGCGCAGAAGTCAACCAGGTTCTTCCTGCGCTGCCGCAGGGTGCGCTCTGGCGTCCCGAGCTGCGGGGCCAGATCAGGAATCGATCTTCCTTCTTTCAGCCCCTCCACGATCTGTTGGTCAAGCTCCGGCCGCTTACTCTGCCCCAGGTACTCCGCGACCGCAGCTGCCAAAGCCAGACGGTCAATGGCGGCGCTCTTCTCACTCGTCTCATCCATGATAAGCGCCATTTCGGCCTCCGCCGCGCCCACTTCGCGCTTCCGCCGCCCGCGCTGACGCACGAGGCCGCGGATGACGTTTTGCTTGATGGCCGCTGCGAGGTACTGGTCCGACATCCACCCTTTGAGCTTCTCAGCGAACTGCTGGGGCATCAGTTCTCCCAGGTGCCGCTCGATGTACGGCAGCACCGTCTCGCACAGGGTGAGGAATACCTCCGGCGGCAGGTCATCCAGGTCTTGAGCAGGCACGGCTCGCTTGGTCCATCTCACCAGCTGTGGTCGGTCGATGCTGAGGACCGCGGTCGCGAGATCGAACCGGCGGCAAACAACCGCCACCCAGTCCAGCGGCGGACGGTAGCCCAGCGCCGGTTCCTCAGGCGGCGTGATGAGGACCCCCATTACCATGAACCGCAGCTCGTCCTCGGGGCTCAGGGGGCGGACGTTGGCATCGCGCAGTCGGGCTATCTGGCGCTGGTAGGGCCGGCAGTACTCCGCGGCGACTTGAGGCACCTGTTCCACAATAGAGCGCACGCTATCGCCAAGCGCACGCATCCGCTCCAGCGCCTGCTCGAATGGCTGCATCATCTCGCGCAGGGCCCGGTTCCAGCGTTCGATGGTGGAGCGGATCTGCGCGTCCACCTGAATTAGCCAGAACGCAGGCTGCAGCCAAGGCTCAAGTAGGGAGCGGATTCCCCGCCCCCACTCCTCAGCGCCCTTCCGCCATCTATCCACGATCGGGGCCACCGTCTCGCCAAATCGCTGCGCAGCAGGCTCTATGCGTGCGCGCTCGGCCGGGTCAGCGCACCGCCGGATGAATTCACGCAGGGGCAAGTGGCGCAAGTCATCGGGGAGGTCGCGGACGGACTGCGGGAACGCCTCAATCACGGACCGCAGGTCCCGCTCGAAGCTATCGTTCACAATTGTCTCCGTGCACCCGAGCCGTACTCGCGGACAGCATTTACCACTATTATGGCGACGGCTACGCTACTTACCGAGGCGTGACCGAAAGAAGTGAGGGCGACTGTTCTGGACGGAATTGCGTCACTGTCCATTCAGCGCAGGAGGTCGAGAAACGCCTCGGGGGTTGTGCCTGCCTGCCGAATCAGGGAACGCAGCGTCCCGCGCTTGACCGGGTCATGGTTCGGCACGGAGAGTGTCTGGCGGCGGGTAGCGCTGTACAGAATCAAGTGGCTGCCGGTCTGGCGCTCGAATCCAAAGCCGATTCTCGCGAATGCCCGCACCACCTCTCGCGCCGGCAGCGCCGGCAGCCGGCTCATCAGCCCGCTACCTCGACCGTCGCCAAAATGGCGTCGGCGGGCGGAGGCAGAGGTTGGCCTTTGTCGCGCAGCACGGCCAGGCAGCCGGCGATGGCGTCCCGGATGTTAGCCATCGCCTCCTCAACCGTCTCCCCCTCGCTGACGCAACCCGGTATGGCGGGACACTCGACTACAAACCCGCCATCTTCAATGTCCGGCTTCACCACGACTGGATACTGCATGGCGTCTGTCTCCCTCTAGCCCTCGATGTCGTCGCGCTGCGGCCTGCGCACCACCCCCGGCGCGCCACGGGTAGCGGCGCCGCCTACCGCCCACGCCCCCGTACCCGATACCCAACACCGTCGGGCCGATTATACCACTCGCCAGCCAGCAGCGTAAGGCCAACCGAGGGCCGGCGGGAATCGCGATAGTCGCCTGAACGTAAGCCGCCCGACTGGCCCCCGCGCCGAGAATGACGCCCGATACAGTCGCAACCAGCCGAGAGCATCCCGTCTTGGCTCAGCTCGGTGACACCTCGGCGCGAACTGCTCGCCACCTGCTCCCCCGATCGGTCCCCTTTCCTTGGGCAAAAGCGCCACCACAACGCTACCGAACCGCAACCGAAGCGCTACCGGCTCGCACTACTGCGACGCGCTCCGGAAATGGCATTTTCACGCTCAAAACCAAGCGGATCGGCTGTGGCAGGTGCCGCGGAGGCTGCAGCGAAAACCGAAAACAGGCCCAAAAAGCGCTACCAAAGCGCCACTATAGTGCCATTATTGAGCTCAGCAGGAACGAGCCCTGCGGACTCCGGCTTACAGGCCCGCTCCTCGCGCTCCTCTTTTTGTCCTGCCGCTGACACAGCCCAGCGCCGCGCCACATATAGTGGCGTAGGCGGCATTTCCGTCCCAGTTTGCCGATCCGTCTTGTCGTGACTTTACGACACCCGACAGTTGCCGCATTACAGGCCCGCCATTGACCGTTCTTGGCCTCGTTGACGGGGGTTGTCCAGCTGCCTCCTGCAGCCTGAATGAAGGGAGTTTGGGGGCCGACTATAGCGATGCCGCGGGTTGGCCCACAATCGGATAGCTTGTGGTTACCCTGAAAAAGCGGTATTTGCCTTCCCTCAGGTGGTAGATCATATAGGCTGTCTTGGCATCCTTGAACGCCGCCCATTTCCGGCCATCGTCTGTCCGATCCGACAGCTTACTGCCCTTTACCCATCGGATGATCTCACACTTACCGTCCCTATCGAGATCGGCGAAATCACTCCGCCAGGAAGCAGGTGCTTCCATATCATCCAGGAGGATTTCCCTGCCTTGTGGTCTATTGAAGTCGACAATCACAATCCGACTGTAGCTCACGCCCGATACCCGTATGATCACTTCCTCACGCCCGTCGCCGTTTACGTCGAGGAGCGCCAGACGAGGCATGGCCCAACCATTTACCGTCACGATCCTGTGAACCTGGGCAGGTGGAACATCCGCAGGAGGCGGATACCACCGCACAAAGTGCACCCGAGTCTCTGTGTCCAGATCATTATGGACTACAAAGACCCAGGCTGCGCCCTGTCTTCTCCTCTCATTTGGGACCGAATACTCACGAGCTATCGCAAGGCGGCTTGCATGTTCAAATTCCCTAACGCACCTGTCTTCGTCGGCAGGCGTCAGATGCGAGTCTCCTGTATAGTTACGCGCGGAATGGCCAGTCTTGCCAGTCAGACCTGCTGCAGTCGCTGCGCACAGAGCCATGCTAACTGCAAGGCCAGTAACGACTCTCCTGGGCGGGGCGACGAAAGGCATCGGATCACCTTATGTGAGGCAATTCCTACAACGGTTGTAAGGGTCAAGGTCTATTGCCGCATATAGGCCCGTACAGCTATGGGTGTTCCAATCATGGTGCGACAGGCAGTCGCAAAGCAGATGAACGCCGCATAGGATATTCGCTGTAGGGTTCGCCCAGTTCTCTTGCAGGGTGAAATCGGTTCCCGTAATCCGGCAACATGTCGCATTGTTCATGTTACCGATCTGCATGAGTCCCCTGAATTGGCCATTCGTTGCGTTAGGGTTATCTGTTGATTCGCCCCAGATTATGCAGCGAACAATCGCGCGCAGTTTCGCAAGGCCTATAGGATTGTTGGAGCAAGACGCGAGCGTTCGAATGGCTCTATCTACCCTGTCCCAGTAGGGGAAGTTCCTCATCCTGTCGCAGAATGTGTCCGGAGGTCTTGGGGCGAGCGCTGTTGGCCGAGCAGTGCCCTGAAGTCCGGAAGGATCAACGCAGTTGATCGGATGGTTCTCGCAATAAGCGTAAGGATGTTCTGGCGCTCTGTTCCGCGCGAATGCCTCTGGCGTTCCAAGCGGGCCGATGTTGATCCCCCAAACCTCGCGGAGTTCCTGGTACGTCGTCTTGCCCATGGCAATGGCCTCGTGTAGGCGTACGCGGGAGATGAACCTTCCGATTCCAGGGAGATAGTAGCGCATAGTGGGGCCTCCTCTTCTGGGCGTGAACATGGTTTCGTTCTCAACGCCCGGACGCGGCACTGCTTGTCCGGGAGCAGCTGGTTGATATGTCTGTGGTCCGTTGTGATGAAAACTTCCCGGCTGCGGGGCAACAGTAGGATCGTGCAGCAGAGGCTGCTCGGGCCTTCCAGTCGGCTGAGGACCAGCCTGGGGGATACCCGGTATCGGTATTCCGGCCTGCTCCAGGGCCCGAATCGTTGCTGGGCCGAGTCTCGGCCCGTGGATGGTGGGGTCTGGTATCCCACCCGCAGTGAATTGCGGATTGCCCATCCGGACGAGCCCCCGGCCCTTGGGCCGCAGACGGTTTGCTCGCTCCAACGCGTCGTCGAACCTGGTCGAGGGATGCGCCGGCAGCGCGAGCGGTTGAGGCGAATGCCACTCCCAGGAAGTAAGGGCAGGCGCTTTCGGGGAACCCGCCGTGGGGTGAAACGTGACGCGCACCGTGCTGGCATCAGTCCCGGCGCTAACCTGCACCAAGGTCCCCGTCGGCCACCCCTCGCGGATAAGCCGGCGATTGATCTCGTACTTCAGCGCTGCCGGCCAACCGGCCAGCATCTTGGGGAACTTGTCAACGGGCCAAGGTTCGGGCGGCTGCCAGATTTCAAGGTCGCGGTCCAGGTCGAGGTGCATTCCAACGTAGTCCGCCATCAGCAGCAGGCAGCGGTCAATCAGCCGATGGGCGTCTTGGTTGGTTCGGTAAGAGCCCTCCCGGAAAGCCCGCACGATTCCGTCACCCAAGCGCGCCAGCTCTGGCATTTTGTCTCGGATCATGTTGCGGGCGAAGATGAACTTGCCCGTCAGGTCTGGGGTGAAGCGGAAGAGATGGGGAACGGCTTCGGGCAGCGCGTAGAGCCGTGCGGCGAATGACGCCTCATAGGCCGACCCCGGATATAGGCCGTGGAGCAGGGCAACCCCGCTCTCATACATGCAGTCCACAATCTCCGCCGTCCAGAAACAGGGGTCGAAGCCACGTGCGCCGATGGCCTCCTGCACCCGGCAGTCCAGCACCATGCACTGGGTGGTGTCCACCAGAAACATGGCGGCATGATCCTGCCGGTTCCGGTACATCCGGTCATCCTCATAGCCATGCACCAAGCCCAGCCAGCCGTGCATCACCTCGTGCGCAATAACGTCCTCGGTGGTCTCAGGAGAGTCGATGGTGATGGAGGCTAGCCCGGGGTGGGCCTGCCAGTTGATGGAGTGTCCCCCGAACCGCATCTTCTGGGCAAGCCCCGCGTTGGAGGTATCTACGAAGACAACCGGCTTGGGACAGACCCCATCGAACTCCGCAAGCAGCAGCGCCAACCGCTGCGACAGGCCGTCAACGGCCACCACTGGCAACTCGATCCTCACCCGCTTGGTGACCAGCCGCTCCAAGGAATGGCCTGGCATCGGGGAGGGCTCAACGCGCTTGCCGTCCTCAAAGATGGTGGTGTGCTCCAGCACCTGGAACCTAAGGCCATGGGCGTTGCCCCACCTGGCACCCACCGCAGGGACGGCCGGGATCCTGCTCTCTGGCACGCGCGGGATCGGCAGGGGCACCGCCGGGGAGCCTTGCCCGGTACCGCTGACCGCCCTACCTGCCGTGTTGCGCTTTCGCCTGGAAGCCTTTCCCACCACTGTCCCCCTCTCTGGTCCACCCCAACTCCACAGTTCACGCGGCGACCGCGGCGCCCCGGCTTCGGGAGGTCAGAGGCGCGCTCGCACCCGCTTCTTGCTCCCTGATGCCCGTTGCGGTTGGCTTCTTGTAGATGGTTCGGCTACGGGTGCCCCAGCAACCACGTCTTCTGCGGCCCTTTCTGGCCCCGTGGCCGACAGATCTTTCACCAGCTGGGACAACCCGTCTGTCTGGCGGCCGACCTCCCTCATGTCCTCCGGCACGCCTTCCTCGCCAAGTTTGCCCGTCAGCGCGTCGGTGACGAAACGTGAGAGCGCGGCTGGCGGCGGCCCCCATAGGTTCTCCCAAACGCCCTGGATGAGCGCCAGTCCGAGTTCGTAGGCGCTGATGGCAGGCCGAAACGACCATACGCCCTGCTTGCTCTTGCGGGCCCTGAGGTATCCCTTGTCGGCCATCCGTTTCAGACAGGTGATCACAGTGCTGCGGTCAAGCGGGATATCCTGCTTCAGTGTCTCCCACACGCCAGCGACGCCCAGCCACCCCTTGTGTCCATAGAGCGCTCGCAGAACCCTCGCCTCCAATGAGCCGATGCCGATGATCTCGCCATTCCTCATTCCCAGTTGAAGCATGTCGTCGCCACCTCTCACGGACACTGAGATTATCGCATGGGTCTTTACGCTTGTCAATAGGCTGGCAACGGCATTCTTGGCCCACCTTGTGCCGCCGGATTCCGCGCGAATTCCCTTGACTGGGGGCGCTCTTCGAGTAATGAATAGGGCGACAGAACGTGGGTTACAGGAGGTCGCAAGTGGTCACTCAGGCACGGGAAAAGCAGGAATCGGAGGAGTCGCCAGCACCCCAGACCGCGGGCGAAGAGGGCGGGGCCTTCGACGCTGCGGTCGGCGAGTTCCTTGCCTACCTACAGGGCTACCGCCAGTACTCACCATGGACGGTGAGGGCGTACGGGATTGACCTGCGCGAGTTTCGCGAGTTCCTGGTGAAGCAGGAGGGCCGGGTGCCCGCGCCCTCGGAGATCACCCGCCCGCAGGTGGTCGCCTGGGGTCTGCGGATGACGGGGATGAAGCCGTTGACGATCCGTCGCAAGTATGGCTGCCTCTCGTCGTTCTTCGGATTCCTCCAGGACATGGGCCATTGCCACAGCAACCCTGCCCGCAGACTGCCTCTGCCCAAGGTGTCAAGGAACTTGCCCACGGTGCTCTCCGCTGAGCAGGTGCAGCAACTGCTCGCGGCAGCGCAGACTCCTGACCGCAGGCTGTTAGTCCTGCTCTTGCTCTCAACCGGCCTGCGCCGCAGCGAGGCCGCAGCCATCACCCTCGACCAGATTGACCTGGAGCACCATCAACTCCGCGTCCGCGGCAAGGGCAACAAGGAGCGCATGGTGCCGCTGACCGCGGAGGTGGTGGCAGCGATCCAGGAATACCTGGCCTGGCGCGGGCCGACGCAATCTGACCATCTCTTCATCAGCCAGATGTGGGGGCAACCGATAAACGGCGCTCGCGTCCATCGCATCGTCCGGGGGCTGCTGGAGCGGGCAGGCTTGGCCGACCAGGGCATCACGGTTCATAAGTGGCTAAGTCGCGCCGCGACCGCCATGGCGGCCTGGCGGCCTAGCCACTCCGCCACACCTTCGCCACCCACCTGGTCAGAAACGGCGTGGACGTCAAGACCGTGCAGGAGCTGCTCGGCCACTCTGATCTCGGCACCACCGCCAAGTACCTGCACTCAGACGGCCAGGCCAAGCAAGCGGCGGTCGCGAGGCTGAACGGTTTGCTCGGGACAAGTACAGGGGAGGAAGAAGAACATGCAGACGGTTGAGGACACCACGCAGAGGACGGTCTTCGAGGACAAGGTTCAGCAGTTCCTGGAGTACCAGCGCTCCTACCGCAGCCACTCGCCGCTGACCGTCTCCACTTACCGCTGCGACCTGAACCAGTTCTGCCGCTGGCTCGTGGGGCGCTTGGGCGATCTGCCCGAGCCCAACGCCATCACCCGTGAACTGGTGATGCAGTATGCCGTGACCCTGAGCGGTCGAGCGGCAGCCACCGTCTGTCGCAAGATCACCGTCCTGTCGGTATTCTTCGGTTTCCTGATGGACCTGGGAGAACTCGGCACCAATCCCGCGAGGCGGATTCCCCTGCCCAAGCCAGCGGGCCGCATCCCGAACGCGATCTCGGAAGACGAGGCCCGGCAACTCATCGGCGCAGCCGAATCCCCGTTTGAGCGCGCCATGCTGCTACTGATGCTGACCGCCGGGTTACGCCGCAGCGAGGTGGGCGCGATTCGGCTGGAGGACGTGAAGCTGGACCACGGGCTGTTGCTCGTGCGCGGCAAGGGCGCCAAGCAGCGCATGGTGCCGCTGATGCCCCAGACCGCTCAGGCAATCCGGGATTACCTGGCTGTCCGCCCCGAGGCCGATCAGCCTTGCCTCTTCCTCAGCCCTCAGAGCCAGCGGCTGGCCAATGACTTCCTCAACCGCACTCTGCGCCGCATCCTTGCCCGGGCTGGCCTCGCCAAGCGCATCACCCCGCACATGCTGCGCCACACCTTCGCCACTCATCTCGTCCGCAATGGCGTGGATGTCCGCACCGTCCAGGAGCTCCTCGGCCACGCCGACCTCGAAACCACCGCCAACTACCTCCACTCCGACACCCGCGCCAAGGAGACCGCGGTAGGGCTAATCGCCAGCCTGACCAGCGTTGTCGCGTCCTGAGCGCACCGAACCGGATTCGCAACCCCCCGGTCCGGAGGCGCAGGACTCGCGCGTTTCGCAGCGAACATAATATGCAGCTCTGATGCAGGCCAGGATATGTCGCGTCAGCCAAGTTCCGAGTCTGGCATCCCGGAAACTGCGCCAATGCCACATAGAAACCACGGGCTGTTCTCCGACCACTACCTCGGCCAGCACATCCCCGAGCTCGCGGGGGATGATCTGGCCCGCGCGCAGTCCCTCCAGGCCCAGATCGCTGGCCTCTGCGCCAAAGCAGAAGCAACGCTTCCCGGCCGGCGCGAGGCCAACGCCAGGAAGATTCTGATCACCCCCGTGCTTGAGCTCCTTGGCTTCGCGTGCGATGACGAGCCGCCCCTGCCCACGGGTATGTCCACGGAGGCTCCGGACTACGCGCTTCTCGCTTCAGAGGAAACCGAGAAGGAGGCAGAGCAGCACCGCGACCAACCTGCCCAGTTCTATGCCAGAGTCCTTGCCCTCGCCGAAGCGAAGAGGTGGGATCGCCCCCTTAGCGCCACCGCGAAGAAAGCGAAGTCA
>Ga0307379_10008306_pt1 | contig 14009 bp, 29 predicted proteins | sample UN2MG_FD_202237 | JGI IMG/M metagenome (GOLD analysis project Ga0307379, IMG submission 202237) | Soil microbial communities from Risofladan, Vaasa, Finland - UN-2 | ecosystem: Environmental > Terrestrial > Soil > Coastal area > Acid sulfate soil | place: Finland: Risofladan, Vaasa | collected...
TAAAATACAATTTGTCTGATTTGGTTGCTGTTCTAATAACTTTTTCTTCAATATAACTGTGAGTTCCTGCACTCTGTTCCCACACAAAAATCAATTGACCTTTATCATTAATAAAACATTCTTCTGAAGGTATATCAAATACTTCCATTAAAAATTTTTCTGTAATTTCTTTTTGCTGCAATGTATCTATCTCAACATCTATAGTTGCTATGCCTGTAATTTTCATATTAACCTCAATTTATTAGTTTTTGAATTTCTTTTTTTGTTAAAGTTTCATGTTTTGAAATTAAAAGCTCATCTCGCACAGTATGAGTAGTAACTTCAAATTTTCTATTTTCTGATTCTCTACCTATTTGCGTTATAATAAGATTTTCTCTTTTTAATGTATCTTCCCAAATTTCATCATCTGGTATATCTTGATTATAAAACACATAACCTCTACCGAAATTTTTCATGATTATTTTTCTCTGTTTTTCTTAAACAATTTAGAATCCAACACCTTTTTAGAAAATTGTCTATCTTTCAATAATGGCAAATCACCTCTACATTTTGGACATAAGCTACGATACCATCCACCATCTGTTAAAGTTACATCATCAGTTGACCCACAATCTTCACAAATATTAAAAGACATTGATTCAGCAAATGAAATTGTTCCGTTCTGATAATCACTGCAAGAATCAATATAAAATCTAAGACCGCCAAATTTTTCTTTTACTTGTATTGCTACAACTTGCGGATATCTACCTTCATTTCCTCGTTCTTTTCTGTTATTATGGTCAGTATTGAACTGTAGGTGCTGACATAACTCATCAAGTAACATATACCAACCATCACCACAGGCAATGCCGCCGTCTAATAATATTTTTCTATCAAGTATTTTAGGATACTTTGAAATCAATTTATCTTGCAATTCAATTTTCATCACAACTCCAATTTCATTTTATTTGCTAAATATACATTTGAACGACTGTGTTCTTTTTTTCTAAGACCACTTGCAACAACTTTTATTATAGCTCTATTTTTAGTATTCTTAAAACTCTGCAAATACTTTTCAGTATCTTCATAACTTAATAATACATGAAATCCTGATTCATATTTTGACGAGTTTGAGCCATCAGATACTATTTTTCTTTCTGCAGTTAACCATTTATTAACTTGTATCTTTTTACTTTTATTTATTCCGTGAAATAAATAATAATAATCTTCACCTTTTTTATCAACTATTTTATAACAAATTTTAGTCATAATTTGTAAAATTTACTTCCTTTGTTGGCCAAACATATGGCAAATCATCCGGTTCATTCCAACCAAATTGTGAATACCATTCTTTATCTTTTCTTAATAAATTAGAACGGTGCGATGCGTGAAATCTCTCATTACCAACCCATTTTGGTTTTCCTGTATTTCTGAATTTCTTCATTTCAGTTCGTATTTTCTGTTCAATCTCGATATAATCTTTACCACTTCTTTCTCGTAAAACTTTTAATCCTGCTAAAAGGTATAAACCGAGATGGTATTCATGACCACGCCACATTTTAGATGCGGGATGATTTGGCCAACCACCACGAATTAATGTAATGCCTTCACGCCACACTTGATTGCCAAGTCGAGATTTATCAAGACACATCATCGATTTTTTATAATCTGATAATGGTAAAAATGTTTGCATTCTCTTAAAATCCTAACTTTCTCATCCAATTCGCAAAAAATTCGAGTTCATACCCCCACTCGCCTGTAATAAAATAATTTATCGGCATAAATAAAAATAATAATAACAAACAAATTACAGCGAATGGTAAAGTTACTCTAATCCAAAATGGCGTTTTCTTTTCACTTCGAGAATAAAAATTTAATTTTGAACCTCTCAAATTATCTGCAATCATTTCTGTATCAGCATTTTTTAATTCAGGAAGTCTATCTTTTAATTCAATTGCCGCCCAGTAATAATCAACCTTTTTTAATTTCCAATAAAATGACATAATTACTCCTTATAGTATTTTTTTTCCAAACTCTAAATATCATAATTTCTCTAAATCTAATAGTGTCTGTTCACGCAATCTTTTTTCTTGCTTTTCATCTTGTATACCATTCGTTCTGGCATACGAATACTTACCAATCTTTTCCAAAATCAATCTCACTTTTGTATTATTTCCTGTCCATACTGCGGTATGTAAAGTGATAAGTAATTCTCTGTATATTTTTAATTCTTGTTTTTGTGTCATATTATTTATTCCTTTTCAAATAATCTAAAGCGGGTTTCAAATCTTTTGCAGTGTGAATAGAACCGCCAGTATTAAATCCAACATACCACTCAACAACCTCTTTTTCAGTTTTTAAATTATTTATATGAAAAACAAAATTTGGGTCCATAGAGTGTAACTCATCTTCAAACTCAGAAAATTTAAGACCAAATGCCGGAATTTTATCATCTAAAAATTCTAATACTGCATTTATTCTTTGTTTGCCATCGACGAGTTGTATAATATTGCCGCTGTCTTTGAAACTCACCCAAGTCGGACAATTCCAAAAAATATCTCTGCCACTAAAACCGCCTTTTAATTGATATTCAAGAAATGCAATTTTTTGCTTTTTTGTCCAAATGTAATTTCTCTGATAAAACGGATTCATATCACACCTTATAATATCTTTATTATGGTTGTCAAGCCATGATTGTAAGTAATTCCATGATATGTTTACAACATAAGATGCGAATGGGAATTTTGGTATGTCTCTGAATTTCATAATAACCTATTTTTTATTCAAAAGTAAATAATAACCATGGATTGTTGTAATAATAATCAATATCTCTTTGTATTTCTGCTGACATTATTTTCTGCGCATATACAGAATCCTGTAATTCGGATATTTCATCTACTAATTTTTCAATAGTATGTGATGATTTTAATTCTGGATATTTTACAAAATAAACACTGACATTTTCTGGTGAGATTTTTTCAAAAATACTTTTTTCTAAATTAGGATATATTTCAGCTAAATAATTAGAAAATTTCATAGTTAATAAATTGGCTTTTTCAGTATAAATCTGCTCGCATTTTTGAACTTTCTTTAAATCTTCTTTATTAAAAGCATTCTTAGATGTACAAACCAAAGACGCTATAATAAATCCTATAGTAAGTAAACAAAAAATAACTACCATTCCAAAAGCAAAACCATCGCCTCTGATTGCATCACCACTACAATTTTGTCCTCTTAATTTATAATATACTATTCCAACTACACATAATATCAGTAATGGTATTGATAAAATTATATAAAACATTTTTCACCTTTAAGTTTAATTATTAAATTGTGTCTTCAATATAAGTAAAATTTCAATAAATGTCAAGTACCATCGGAGAGACTCGAACTCTCACGCTCTTTCGAGCAATAGCCCCTTAAACTATCGTGTCTACCGATTCCACCACGATGGCATATTTCAACTGTTTTTTAATCTTCTTTTTAATATATAATATTTAACTTGTATTCTTGCCAAGATATCAAGCCACCATCTATTTCTTTGTCTAAATTTAGCTTTCTTTAACCAAGGAGAAGTTCCCGAACTCAATTTGTTTAATTTTTCTTCTTTTTTTGACATAAATCACTCCTTTTATATTTTTTGTCCAACATCTTTACATTCAAGTAAATCTATCATAGCATCAATTTTCGGGTCGCCTCCTTTGTAAAGCGTTAGCTTTCCACCAAGTTCTTTTTCCCATTTTTTAATCAACTTTATCCAAAATTCTTTCATTTCTTTTGTCATACCTACTCCATTTATTGTTGCGGAAGATAGAGGATTCGAACCCCTGCATCCGTTAGGATGGCATCGGTTTTCGAGACCGCCACATTACCAACTCTGTCAATCTTCCTTCTTCTCTCGTAAATTTGGAAAAGGATTTAATTTTTCACCTGTTTCTTTATTTGTAAAACTGTTTTTCCACTTTATCTTTTGACTTTTTCTATTTCTATATAAATGCCAAATTGGATATGTCACGATTGACAAAGGAAAACTCAGTAAAAAATGTGTCAAATAATATTTTGGCATAAAAACCCATTTACCACATTTACAACAATTACAATCTTTATCATATTCTCTATGAATAGAACAAATACTAAACCATCTGTATAATTTTTTATTTTTCATAATAACCTTAATTTTAAAAATAAAAATAACTGAATAATTTTTATTATCTACTCAATATATATTTTATATTTTGCAAGATGTGCCAATTCAAATGTAACATAAACTATAACAGTTGCTTCATATTTATATTGTGTTCTATATACATAATTATCAGAACCTGCTTTATATTTATCAGTTGTATAAATGTAATCGGCAATATATCTATTATCTGTAATTGCTACCATATAATGTGCTTCACCTCTATTTCCTGTAATATATACAATAGTTTCATGTGTATGTTTAGTAGGCATATCACAGCTTGTTAATAACGCTGTAAATAATATAATTGTTAATATTAATGTTTTCATCTCCTATTCTCCTATATTACTTTGTCATTTTTTCATAATTTATTGCGGAGAGTATAGGAATCGAACCTATGCAGGATTACTCCTGACCTCACGCTTCCAACGTGGCACCTTACCGGACTCGGTCAACTCTCCAAATTTTATGGTATAACTAAAACTTCTTTTATTTTATTTTCATCAAAATCATCAAACCTATTTATTGCTACCAATTCTCTTGCCAATTCTTCACTTATAATACAGGATTTATCATAATATACTTTTTCTCTTATTATATTATCATTATAAGTATTAAAGTATTCTCCAATTTCATCATGATAAGTCATGACTTCCAAGTTTCCGTCCATTTCTTCTAATACCTTTATTAATTCTTTCACTTTCATTGTAACCTCCTTAATCTCGAATATAAACTTTTATGTCTGCGTTATACTTGTTATTTGTAAAATAAATAATAAGTTGAGCTTCGTATTTATTATCTGTAAAATACCAACACTCGTCACTTTTTCTTGCTTTATATTTATCATTGGTAATCTTTACAATCAAATCTGCTTCGTATGCATCATCAGTCATATATACTTGCTTTACTTTTGTGTCATATTTGTTACTTGTTACATAAACAACTTGTGAATATGAAACGGTAACAAAAAACAACAATATAAATAATAACTTTTTCATATAATGTTTCTCTCTAAATTTTTGTACAACTCGAAATTTTTTATAGCCTTTATTTGTTTAAATCATAATATCTTAAAAAATCAATAAATGTTCCACCTTTTAAACCGCCGTGACCATCCGGTCTTGATTGCCAAGATGTAAATTTCATATATATATCATGAAAATATTCATACATTGACAACATATGTTCCTCTATAGGGAAAAAATTGTAATTTTTTGTTAGATTTTCATAATTCATATGAGAAGATGCCGATGGTCTCTCACCAGTATTTGCATGAACCACTTCTCTGGTTGTGTATGAACGATAGAATCCATTTGATTCGTCAATATCAAATATGTGCATGTCGTTCGGTCTGACTAAATATTTTGTTTTCATTTGTAACCTCCTAATTTTCTAAAATTTCAATTACTTTTCCATAAATTGTTTTTGTCCAGCCATTTAATAGACCTTCTGGAAAAAAATCTATTGTGTTTGTAGTCTGGGAGGGACTCGAACCCTCATGCCCATAAAGAGCAACGGTTTTTAAGACCGTTCTGTATACCTATTCCAGCACCAGACCATTTTTATGTAATAAACCTTTCTAAATATTCTCGTACAATTTCATATGCTTCTTGTTTTTTACCATCAACATTTTTATCAAAATAATACTTCAATGCTTCCATCACATTATCAGGAGTTTTTTCAATCTCTGTTTGAGGTCTCACAGTTCCATAATCTTCATCTTTATCCCAATGAATTTCTGCATCTATAAAAACCGTATGAAATTTCGTTCTAATTCCATAAAACATATCATTATAAAATATAGCAGTGCTAAAATTTCTGGCATCTATTCTGTAAGTATGTCCTAACTTACAATCGTCAAATTTTATTTGGTCTTCTGCTAATTTTTCTTTTTGTCGATTGTGAGCTTTTAGAAATTTTTCTTTTGCTTCTTTACCTTTTTTTTCTAATTCATTTTTTTCCATAACTTTCCTTTATTTTGTACCGGTGATAGGAGTCGAACCTACAGTTGTTTCTAATGTTTGCCGTGGGGTTTGAGCCCACCGTATTTGCCATTCTACTACACCGGCATATTTGCTGCCAAGTAGGGATTCGAACCCTAACCAGCGCCTTCAAAGGACGCTGTGCTAACCGTTACACTACAAGGCAATAAGGAATGTATTGCGTGTCGTCTCACATCCCTTCACTCTTGCTTCACCGCCGTTTCGGATGCGTACTGATTATATGACCAGGGTATGGTAATCATATACAACGTATCACCCATAGGCTTTTCCAATACATTCGCTGTCTCATAAGGACTCGAACCTTAACTTAGGCCTTCAGAGGACCCAGTGCTGCCAATTACACCACGAGACAATATTTAATTACTTTCAATAAATTTCGATAAATTATAAGATGTCCCACCATCAAATTCAAATCTAATAATTAACTCTATATATAATACAACATCTTTTCCATCAAACGCACTTTTTGTAAATGCGTATCTATATCCAACATGTAATCCACCACATAAAATACCATTTCGTTCATTTAATACTTCATCTTTTAAACACTCATTTGCTGTATGTATATTCATTTCAGATATTAATCTATTGAGAGTATCTAAAATTTCTTTTTGTGTTGGTACTCGCATCTCACTGTTTTTGCCGAATCCCCATTTCCAGTCCAACACGTTATATACAGGTTCTAATTTATACGAAAATTCTTCTGCTTTTTTATAAAATTCTTTTCGTATTCTATCAATATTTATTTCATTCACAATAACCTCTTTTTTAGTTGTTGCGGAAGATAGAGGAGTCGAACCTCTGTATCCGTTAGGACAGCCACGGTTTAGCAAACCGGCACATTACCACTCTGTCAATCTTCCATATTGGGCAAATAAATTTGCCCAATTTACTACAGGTTAAACAATGTGAACATTTACTGCCTGGGTTTTTCCATCTTTACCAGGTTCAGTATCAAATTCTACAATATCACCCTCGTTCAACGACTTATAGCCTTCACTTATGATGGCTTTAAAGTGTACAAATACATCAACACCTTCATCAGGTTTAATGAATCCATATCCCTTTTTTGCGTCAAACCATTTTACGGTTCCTTTTTGCATAGATTTGTATCTTCCTTACTTTTGTTTGATGTCCGTCAAACGTCGGTGTATATTGAATGTTTCTAACTAACTGAAACTCTTTACTCAACAACTAAAAATTGTACCGGAGACAGGACTCGAACCTGCAAGTGTTTCTTACGTTTGCCGTGGGGCTTAAACCCACCGTATTTGCCATTCTACTACTCCGGCATTTGTACCGCTACTCGGATTCGAACCGAGACTGTCTCTAAAGTGTTGCCGTGGGTTCTAAGCCCACCGTCTTTTCCAGTTTAACTATAGCGGCATATTGAATATTAACTTGCACCTGCGTTATTACAAGCACACAATACAGTTATAAAATCATCTTGATTCATAAATTTATTTCCATTTATTCCTAAATCATATGAATCATTATAAAACTGTAAAAGATATATTAAATTAGAAAAATATTCTATTAACATATCAGAATCCTCTTTTTTCAATGAAGATGTTTTATTTTTCTTTTTCAATAAATCAAAATGTTTTTCTATTAAAATTCTAACATCTTTTTTAGTTACCATAATAACTCCTTTTATATTTGCAGAGGTGATAGGATTTGAACCTACAGTGAGATTTCTCTCGCCAGCTTCAAAGGCTGGTGTCAAACCGTTAGACTTCACCTCTAAAAAGTTGATGCTTCTTCAAGCAATTTATCTAATTCTTCTTTTTCAGATTCTATTACTTTTTCTAATGCACTATACATACCTGCTTGTGACCATTCATCATATATAACATCATTTTCAACTAAATATTTCAATGCTTCCATTTTATTCATTATCGTCTCTTTCAATAATCTTTCTAATAATTTTATCTTCCATTTTTTTTATATCTTCTATTTTTTTAAACAATACTGCAACCATTTCTTTGTCTTTATCTACACAAATATAAAATGGTTCTCCATTTATATCAACTGCGCTTTTCACTATTTCAAATTCTTGAAAATCGTTACCATTTAAAATTATTACTTGATTCTTACTCACAATAACCTCCATTATTTGTTTGCGGAGAGTGACGGACTCGAACCCCCACGCCGCCTTCCGACGGCCTCACAGTTTTCAAGACTGCGTACCACTCCTTTGGGACTCTCCAATATTTTAATTTATTAAATTACCACGCATTTCATATTCTATCATATAACTAATATCTATATCGATAAAATCAACATCAAGAGGCAATCCAAATTCTTTAGTTAATCGAACAGATTTTTCTTGTGTTAATGGTTTTAAAGATATAAAACATAGGTTGTTTGCCATACAATTTTCATATCTTGCTTTTAAATCTAATTCATTATGCTTCATATAACTCCTATTATTCGTTTTTGTATATAATTATATAGTCTGAAATATTAATACCTGCTCTTTGAGGAAGTGGTATAATAAAAACTTTAGTCATATCAACATTGTTTTCATCTAATTGTGTTATTGCATTAATAAGATAATCATCTGTGACATGCCATTTACACCAACCTTTTGTAGTTTCCACTATATCTCCTTTCTATTTAAAACAAAAAAACCGTTCTCTTTTTCAGGAAAACGGCGACAGAACTCTTGAAACATTTAAATGTACTCGTCCTTAGCCGCATTCTCCCTGTGAGAGCGATAATAGTGATTGCAAACTAAGTGAATTTTGAGTAAACATCGTATTTATTTCCTTTGTATTTTTCATGTGGATAAATATCCAAATTTTTTGAATTAATGCGCTTTTTAACGAAAAAAAGTGTATTTTTTTTATTATATGTAATATAAGTAATTTTCATCTAAATGTCAAGCGGGTTTAGAAATTTTTTAGTATCTTTAACTGTCTTATTTTCAAGATAATTTGGATATACAACATTATTAAAATACTCTAATTTGTCTCTCCACCAATATCCAGATTCGGCATTCAATACAGATAATCCATTTAATTCTGTATCTGCATAACAAGTTGAAATCCATCTTGCAAATAAAAACATTTTTACATTTTCTGTTTTAGTCACCATCAAATCCTCTTAAATTTGAAATACCATCATTAGCTTCAATTATATTTTTAAGTGTTTCTTCATAACCAAACCACTCAATTTTTTCTAAATTTCTTGCAGTCATATAATCCATTAACATATCAATCTGGTCTTGTGTTAATTGACCATCAATCATAAATGAGAATGATGTCATTTTCATCCAACCGTTTTTATCTAACCAGTCTGATTCATTACTTATATCTTTAGGAACAATTCCTAAGTATTTATAATCAGATGCGGCATTTACATGGATTGGAAATGGTTGTTTCTCAACATCATACATTTTGCCTTCGGGAGAAATCCAAGCGTTTTTTGTTTTTGTTGTCTTTACATCAACAATTGGATTCATCTTTTTTGCCAATACATTCATGCGTTTTTCATATTGCTCGTCTGTTTCATCGTCGCCTTGGTCATATGAATCGACATCAAGAATTTTTTTTAATTGCCTTTCAGCTTTTATTTTAGCGTTTTGCTCAAGTCTCGTATTGCGCTGTTGGGAAATTTCATACGTTTCATAATGGTCAAGTTCAATGTCCGACCAATTTGTGCCCAAGTCTGTTACTGGCAAATCACTCATTGTTTTACCAGCAAGTGGATATAAAATTTCAAGATTTTCTAATGCTTCTTTTTGGTCTTTTTTTAATCTCCCAATAATTTCTTTGTTTACTTTAGATTCATCTTTTCTATATACTGCCCCAAATATAGATGATTCGCCAGGAATTTTTAATGTTCCATTTTCATCTTCAACACCAGATAACATTTCATGCTTTCTTACTAACTTAAATAATTTTTGAGACGTATTTATGAATTTCTTTTCTACATTTTTAATTTGAGATTCTAATGTAAAATAAATTTCTTCGGTCGTGTCATCATCTTCAACTGCTAATGTGTGGTCACCTTCTCTCGTGTCGCCTGTACATTTCATTTGACCAGTACAAATCTTTAGTGCCATATCAATAGGTATTCCACTGTCAGTCATTGCAGTAATTGCAAGTTTTACTAAATTACTATTCCAATAATCTCTTACTAAATTAGTAAAACTTTCACCAGTTAAATAAAAATGGTAAGTTCCACTTTCTATTACATTTGAATCTTCTTTTTTCTTCCGTGGCATTAAAATAACCTCTTTTATTTAATTTCCTCTGTTACTATTATATCTGCCGGCAATGTATGATTAAATCTTGGTGGCTCACCTACTGAAAGGGCTGGTATTGCCATACCATTAATTTGATGCATTATTGGGACACTTTCATTTGGCGTATGTGGTGCGTGAATTGCCCAAAATAAATCTTGTGTGTGATTTACATATATTGCTAATGCTTCCCAACCGCCTACTGTTTTATACTTTTTTCCTACTTGTACCATAATTATTCTCCTCTATCTTTATTTTGTATCCAAATTATATTGTATAATTATTGTGTTCTCTGGAACATAAATTTCATAACGATATTTTTGTTTTTCTAATTTAAATAGAAATAAACTTATTTCGGTTCTACTCCAATCAATGTGAGATTCATATTTTACAACACATGGTTTTCTAAAATCGCTCTCAACTATCGTGACCCTATCAGCATTTAAATCTTTCAACATATATGTAGAATCAGAATAACAAGCATAAAAATAAAATCTCGAATCTGGGCCTATATTTCCACTTCCTAAAAAGAAACTTCCAGACATATTACCTGTGTTATCATTTAATGATTTAATTTGTGTGATTCTGACCTCGCTTGTATAAATAGTCATTTCAGACATATGGGCATCAATATAATTATTTGAAATGTTTAATATAATTAATGCTGTTACTGCCCACGCTATTCCTCCCATCACGGCACCAACAGCTATGGCACCTACGAAAGAATCATCTTCCATATAAAATACTGCGGCAGAAATGAAGAATATCACTGCTGCTACGATATAAACTATAATCATTTAATCCTCCAATTTAAAATTTTGTTTGTATATCTCTTTAATAGCAATTATACCGGCATCACTTAATTTTCGTGTGCCAATGCCAGCAAAATTTTCTGTCAATTTTGGTATTATATATAATTTCTCAAATGCACCCGTTTGATAATTATATTGGTGCCAAGATACAGACTCTTGGTCAAATAAATAAATATCTTTTTTGTTATCAATCGACATCTGAACCGCCCAACCAGTACCGCCTTTTACAAGAGTTCGTTTTTTATTGGCAAACATACCAATCGCAAATATAGCGTCTGAATTTTTAACTTGAAACCAGTTTCTTGACAATAAATTTTTAACATAAGGATACATAATTCTACTTACATATCTTTTCAATGTCTTATCGGCAACTAAAACTGCGGCATAACCTTCTGCCAATTCTTTTAATGTGAGAACCTTCTGATTTTCGGAATCCTGTACATGATTGTAAAATGAATATGCAACAGTTTTAACACCATATTTTGCACCTTCATTTTCCCACATCATATCAGAACCTGCACAACCACCACTATGACAAGTATAATTATTCATCTTTACTCCAGAAAAATGACCGGGTAATTTGTTTAACTAAATCATTTACTTTTTCAAATTGTGGTTCGTCTGGCAACAAACTTTTTTCTTTAGAACGACCCAACTCTAATTCAAGATTTTCAGCAATAGAAAGAATTTGTTCCAATTCAAATTTACCTTGTTTAATTTGCAATAAAAAATCTGCATTATACAATGGAAATTCTAATTTACCAGTTTCAAGCAAAGTACCGCCTTCTGAAAGCAATCTGATAAGATGTGATGCAAATTTAGTATCATAACCGTATTTTAATACCAATTCATTTCTGTTGGTAATCTTACTCAATCTATCATTTAATGCGAAAACAACTTTTTTAACCATAAGATGTTTTTGGAAATTCAGGTCGCCAATAATAAAATGAGAACCTTTTTCAGTAAAGAATTTTTTCACTTTCGGGTCGTCTCTAAACATAACAATATATTCATTTGATTCTTGTTGCTTAAAGAATTCAAGTGCGGCAGACAATTGCTCATAGTTTTCTAACTTGATAATCATCTTGTGCTTTTGTGAATTTGCATAACCAATAAATTTGTCATATACACCTTTATGTGGAAATAAATGTGCATTTCTCAATAACATATTGGCATAATTGTCGGCATATAAAATGTTTTCTTGATTGACAAACAAATGCTCGATAATGTTTGGATTATTGGTCAATGCAAGAGTCGCCAATTTTCTAATTTCATATAATTTATAGTCTAACGCTTCAGAAGTGTTTTTACCTCTTTCGTCTCTACTTTCAACTGATAAATCCAATTCATCATTTTCAAGTTTCTTTAAACCAAAATAATAATCTTCATCAGCAATGAAAATACCAGAAAAATCCTCGTCGGATTCTGGAGTGTTAGTTCCATATAAATGAGAACCAGTTCGTATTTTAAGTATTTTATTTTGTTCCATAATCTTTTAATAAAAGCCCGTTTGCCGAGAGAGGACGACTTACGGGCTTATAGTGAGAATATTACTATTCCCGAATTTAATCTTTAGAAAGAAATAACTTATTTAATGTTCGTGCAATATCCATCAAACTATCAGTATTAATATATGAAGCCGATTTGCCATACATCAACTCAAACTGAGCGTGGTGATAATCACCTTCGCTGATGAAATATGATAATACTTTAATTCCTCTTTGTCTCATTTTATGAACCTCACCTCTCGTGTGTTCTGCAGCCAATGTTCCAGAATAACCCGAAAAATATGGCTCACCATCAGACAAATTTAAAAAGTAACTATGTAATTTATTCGTCGAACTTTCAATCAAATCTTGAATTGCTGCGAAACATAAACCTTCGGGTGTTGTTCCGGCCGTTTCTAATCTCGGAAATAACTTCTTAATTTTAACCATCTTATCAACACGAGAATCATATACAATCGCTACAAATGGGTCGCCATATCCTTCAGTACTTCTAACATCAACAACGACATCAAGATTTCCGTTTGTCATACTTGCAGCCTGACAAATTGCTACCACAACTTTTATAGCGTTAGATAATTTGTCGCCGGACATTGACCCGGAAACATCGATGGACATATGTAGGATTGCGTCTGCATACAATTCAACGAAAGTCTGTTGGAATACGCCAGCGTTACCAAAACCAAGTTCCGCCATCAATCTTCTATCCATTTTACCAGTTTCTTTACGAGTATATTTCGTAAGTTTTTCTTCATTTCTAATCTGTAGTTTTCTACCTAATTGTTTTCCAAGTCTTATACCATCACGTACTGCTTGTTCATTCATTGTAGTATGACCGTAATAACTATTTCCACTACTTATGAAATCTAATGTACCGGAATCTGCCATTTCTAAAGTAACTCTTTTAATTACAGTTACATTATATTCTCTTACATTATATACAGAATCGTAATCTCTACGCTGATTTTTAGGTGGATTAATTTTTATATTTTTAATCTCTGTGCCAGCGTCTGATATTTGATTTAACTTATTTAAATCCGAGCCAGATAATTTAACTTTTTCAATTTTACCATCAAGGAAATCTTTTTGTTTTGCAATCTGGTCAAGCAAATCTTCCAATTCTTCTTTAGTAAGTTTTATTTTACCTTTTTTTGCACCCTTTGATGGTTTTCCTGTTGGGTCATATATGATTTTTCTTTTCTTTTTCTTACCGTTGCCATCAGAACCTTCAGAACCTTCACTATCGCCGTCGCCGTTGCCATCGGATGGCTCGCCATC
>Ga0307379_10008307_pt1 | contig 14009 bp, 15 predicted proteins | sample UN2MG_FD_202237 | JGI IMG/M metagenome (GOLD analysis project Ga0307379, IMG submission 202237) | Soil microbial communities from Risofladan, Vaasa, Finland - UN-2 | ecosystem: Environmental > Terrestrial > Soil > Coastal area > Acid sulfate soil | place: Finland: Risofladan, Vaasa | collected...
CGGCAAGGATGTTCGTGCCGTCTATCTGGTGAATCCCGCCGGATGTGCCGAGCACGATGTCAGCAACGCCGCCGCTATCGTATTGGCCGTAAGAACCGCCCTCGTTGTAGATGCCGATGCTCGCGCCTACGTTGTGCATACCACGAGCACCACCGTCATTCTTTTGCCCGCAGCCCGCAGCATTCACATTGACGCAATCGAAAGCACCCTCACCGGCCACGTCACAGGAAAGTTTCAACTGGTCCGCCTTGAGAATGATGCCGCCTGTCCCATCCAAGAACGCTTCCAGGTTGTCCGCCGCCACCTTGTCGCTGCTAATTCTCACCACGTTGGCCACGCGGTTCTCGATGCTGAAAGTGCCCACGGTTTCGCCAACCACGCTCACCCCGCCAACGGTTCCGGTCGTAATGACCACCGCGTAGTCAGTCAGCGGAGTGTACAGGGCGCTTGCGCTCAGGTCAATCAGGACGTTGTTGAGCCCGGTCACGCCGTCGAAGTCCGCCGTCAGAGTCACGCCAGTGGCGGTTTCTGAGTCCGTTGCGTTCGCCTTGTAGACCTTGACAACAGGTCCGCCGGCAAGCGTAGTGGGGATGCCCGTGAGACCCCGAGTCGTGAACTTGAAGTTCAGGGTTGCGTAGTCTTCCAGGTAGTCGCCTTGATAACTCATGCTACGAGCCCTCCACCGTCGCCTGCTAGTTTCGATACTGACCCGGCCCTGAACTTCGTCGTGCCCCACTGGATGTAGTTGGTGGGCCCGGGGTTGTAGACAATATTACGACCCACAACCGCTACGGTATTATCCGTGTGGATGAGGTTCCCGTTGTTGATTATTACACCCGCTACACCGTTGACAACAACTCCATAGGAGAAAGCGCCTGCTGCACCTGCTGTAACGCTTCCGTTGATAGTGATAAGCCCGTCGGCAGAACTTGCACCCAGCACACCCCTGGCATAATTGGCTGTCCCTGCGGTAACATCGCCGTTGACAATCAATTTGCCGGTGGAGTAGTGGTAGACGCCGTAATCGTCGGAGCCGCCCCCTGCAAACACGTTACCATTTACAGTCAGCGTAGCCGCTGGAGCCGCCCCGGTCACGTTAACGATGCCCGTGTTGTTCGTACCGGCGATGATGTCCACGGCGTTGATGGAACAGTCGCCCAGGACCGACAGGTCGACCGTCAACTGGCCAGCCGTCGCGGGGCTGATAAGCGCGAGAAGGTCTCCAGCCCCCGGAACTCTGGCAATGTCCATGACGACGGTGAAACCACCAAGGTCGGCAGTATCACCATCGCCAGGAACGACGCCATCTGGCCACGGTGCGTTAGGCGTCACCGAAGACCAGTTGCCATTGCCAGTTGCTACAATCATCGCCACGGTAGAACCCCTTGGCTACTGTATCCACTGTTAGGTGGACGAGTGACCCTTGATGAGCGCCCGGGGACGGGTGCAGATATGCAACCCGTTCGACTGTCCGGCCACTGACCAGGACTTCCCATCCACGCTCTCGCGGGGGCGGTCAACGAAGATGCGCTGGCCAAGGTTGCTCGCAGCCGCCGGGATGTCACTGGCACCCCAGAAGGTCTTGAGCACGCCAGCACCTGCCGGGAAGAACCGACACGTCTTGGCAGTCATGCCCGTCGCAGCAGCAGTGCCGTACCGAATCAGACGGATGTTGGGCGGCAGCAACAGTTGCGGGAAACGCGGCCGGGTGAAATCAACCGGCTGCACGCCCCACAGAGTCTGCTGGCTCTCGTACAGGGCCTTGAACTTCGCAACCGCGAGCAGGATATCGAAGAACGTGTTCTCACACAGTCCAACGATTTCCGTCGGGGTGACACTGCCCAGGGCGGCATTCATCTTGTCGTACACGGACATGAACTTGTCGGCCTTGTCCGCATCGGTGGCGAAGATGAAGTCCACGCTGTCCTCGGCCGTGCCGAACTCGGTGTACAGGCTCTTGCTGCCGGTCACATCGCCCGGGTCGTAGGCAATCACGCCCATGAGGGCGTACAGGCGATGCCGGTCAATCGTGTGCTCGATGTTGGCCCGGATGCCAGCCAGCCGCTGACCAACCAGCGTGAGCAGGTCAGTCTCGGTGACACCACCCACCCGCCGGACATTGCTGATGTCGTCAGCGGTGATGGGATGGCCCTTCTCGCCGATGTGCGGGCAACGCAGGTCGTTCAACTTCCGGTCGGCCTGGTCGGTGATGGTCTCGGGACCGCAGCGTGCGGACACCGGAAGGACCGTCAGTACACCGTCTAGGCTCTCGATGTCTACGCGAGTCCCGAAAATCGGGGCCTCATCGAACCAGCCTGATTCCTGAATCAGCCGAGGGCTGAACGGAACCTTCTCCACCAACGCGCCAAGGTTGGACATCCCGAAGGCGTCGGCCGCAAAGTAATCAGTGGTGGGTGCCATTGCTTCTTCTCCTTTTCATTGTCCGTATGGTTATGCCGACTCCAACGAGTCAAGCACTTACTGCTAGGTCGTCTGCGTAGTTGCAGCCGGGGTCTCGACGATTGCAATGCCGAGTGCCTGAAGGGCTGTCAAACAGGTCGTCCTGTTCGCATCCGAAATCGTACCCTCAGCAACGGCCGTGGCGAACTTGAGACCATCGCGGGTGACTACGGCTGAGCCACCGTATGCACCACCAGACGCATAGGTCGCTGCGATGCCTTTGCCAGCACCCACGAGGCACAGACGCTTCGTTTCGCCAGCAACCAGGTCCGCAAGAGCCACGGGCTCCATGAGGATGGCTACAGGAGCAGCCACGCCGGCCGTCACCATGCCCGTGAGGTTGGTGCCGGTTCCTACCTTCATCACTTCGCCTGTGGGATACCCAACCGTGGCGGCAACCTCATCATCGAGGGTTCTGACCTCCAGGCTGAGTTCCCGACTGGCCAGCCACACCAGCCAGTCACTCGTACGCATTGCTTCGGTGCTTGTAGACATGACGTTCCCTTTCGTTACGGTGCTTTGGGTGTCGGCCAGCCCAGCCGCTCCGCCACAATGGCGTTAGCATTCGCAAGACTGTCACCTACCTGTGCATGTGTTTGTTCGCCCTTACCAGCGGGCCGTTGTGTAAGCACATCGAGGAGAGCCCCTGTGGACTTATCCTCGACGATTGATTGCTCGACCGCCTTCCGCTCTGCCGGGGTGATGCGGCCATCGACCACAAGCGAATCTAGGCGAGTAGTGTGGGGGGCAAGTTTTGCAACCCTCGCAGCCTCCACAGCATCGGCGACAGCCTTGGTCTTGGCCTCAGCAGCGAGTTCATCAGCAGCCTGCTTCTCGATTGCGGCAGCCTTGTCAGCAGCCAACTTCGTAGCCGCGTCTGCTTCCAGTTTCGCCTTGGCATCAGCAACCGCTTTCGCGGCGTCGTCGGCACTCACAACAATCGTATCAGCCATTGACGGGCTCCTTGACCGGGGGAACAGTGGCGGTGGCGGCGTCAGTCAGAACAACCTCCTGCGCTTTCGGTATGTCAATCGCGTCCAACAGATTCCCAATGTCCACCGTCTCGGGCCGCAGCCGGACGACCTCTGTTGCGAGTTCGACCAGTTCGGCACGGTGGGCTTCAAGCAGCGGGCCAGGAGACAGTCGAATCTTGTTCTGCGCTTCCGGCCCATAGTTGAGCACGAGCATCTTGTTGATGAGTTGATGGTTCAGTTCCCGGCAGATGGTTCGGTGCATCATCTCCAGGTTCCTGATGGCGAACCCGGCTGCTGTCAAACTGTCTGCACGAGAGCCGCTTGCCGCAGCCTCAAGGACTGCCCGCTCGGGGAACCCCATCGCCCGCACCTTCAGCCGGTCAAGGTACGTCAATCGCTCGACGTACAACGGGTCCGTCATCTTGGTGTCGAGGATGTCGATGGACCAATCGGGGCTCTGGTCCTGAAGCCCAGAGAGTTCTTGGGCAACAGCACTGGACTGGATGACTGCTACGCCACCAGCCGCCAACTTGTCACCAATCTCCCGGGCCACCTCACCTGTCGGCCGCACTACTCCATTCGCATCCATCGTGGTCGGCTCGTTGCTCGGATACCGCACGATGAGTTGCGAGCCTGCAATCTTCAGGTCGAATCGGAGGGCCGCAGCAGACACAGAGGCCCACTCCTGGAAGACCTCCGCGACGTTCACCAGCAGCGGCTCGCCGTACCAGTTGCTGCCCTCAGTGCGCCAGGCAATGTGCAGGTGGTCCTCGGCGGGTAGCACAATCTCCTGCCCGCCCATGTTCCGTTGTACGAACGAAGCAAGGGTCCCGCGCTCATCCGTCTCAAGCAGTGTGATGTCCTGAAGCAGCGGCTTAGCCTTGTCAAGTTGGGCCGTCCGGCCGTCGCTCATGTTCCACACCAACTCCCACGCCTGCCACCCAAAGTCAATTCCGCTCAGTACGGCGCGCTCAACCAGCACATCTCGGTGCTGGTCCATCTCGTCCTGAATCAGTTTCAGTTGGTCGTCGGACACATCGTCGTCCCGCTCGACGGTCCACGGCGCACTCACCACGGCAGCGTTAATCAGAGTACGCACCAGAGAGATGGTAGGGTCCTTGCGGATGACCCGGTAGAGAGCGTAGGGAGGCAACTGAACGCTGAGTAGATTGTAGGGGTTCAGTGATTGGGCAAAAGTTCTCATTGTACGTATGCCCCCGCTTGACGAATCTTGGGTGCTGGAAGATTGATGCGCAACGGAAAGAGTCCCCAAACGAGATACCCGAGCGCATCGCTCATGTGGCCGATGTCGCCCACTGACCCCAGTGTGTTCCTCAAGCGAAGGTCCTCAAGCAGGTGAACACACTTCGGGTCGATGGCCAAACCGATGTTCCCGGCAGCGTCCTTCAACTGCCTGTTCGTAGCGGCCATCCGGTCAGCAACCCCGGGGTTCGAGTCCCCGAAGTGTACCCGCTTCCCCGCGAACCGCTTGTCGTTGCAGATGATAACGTAGTCCGTCTGCTGGGCACTGGTCTTGCGTGACTTGCTTGACGCATCGCCCGTGAAGACCCAGCCGCCCTCATGCTTCTGATACTTGTTCCACAGCCGCGTCAGGGAGTCCTGCGTGTTCGTGTTCCTGACGAACAGTTCGTCGAACACATGGAGTTTCGAGCCAACCTTGTGGGCCAGCATCCAGCACATCGGGTCCACATTGAAATCACACCCCACATAGATGACCGAGCCCGGCTGGTACTGAGTGGCCACGATGTTGTCCTGGCAGTAGGCAGAGAACATGGCACCAGCCGCGTTGAGCCACTGTGCCTCGTACTGCTCACTGAAATCATCCTCGCTCAGGTCAGCCTTGGCAGCCGCCGTCTCTTCAGCAGTCAGGATGTCGGACGACTTCCACCAGAACGCATTCCCCTCTGCGCTCTCGAATGCCGTCCGGAACTCAGCCGCCCCGACGCCCCATCTCTTGGGCACGCCAATCCGCCAAGCCCATCCACTGAATGAACTGAGCGCCGGTCGGATGCTGAGGGACCATGCGCCAGGCTTCACATCGCTGCACTCATCGACGATGCCGCCGCACCACTGCGTCCCCTCGATCCGCTGCGGGGTATCGAGCCCACACAGGAACAGTTCGCTCCCGAAGACCGTGCGAATCTGCAACGCGGTCTCGTTCGCTTCACCAGCCATCCAGTTGGGGGGAACGAGGGCTTTCATGTCGTCCCAGTATTGCCGCTTGACCTGCGGATGAGTCGGCCCCGCTATGAAGTACATCGGGCGAGAGCACCCAGGAACGGGCTCCGCCAGGGCCATCACCATCTTACGCTTGGCCAACTCTGTCTTGCCGCTTGACCGACCCGCAGCCACCAACGCGAAGCGAGCAGACGACCGCCACAGCCTATCCTGTTCGGGATGAGGCCGTAGCGGCGTCCAGCGCGGTGTCAGCAGGGAGCGGGTCTTCATCACTACTCTTAGTATAGCACAGAACCCGGTATGAGTCAAGCCCTAAATCCCTCTCTGAGCGATTTATTTTTCGGGCTCCTCAACCTCGTGTACGTCCACGTCTACCACCATGGGCACGCTGTCCCCAATCTCTAGCATCCGCCTCGCGGCATCATGCAGGTCAACGCAGTCCCCGCCCTCCATGGTGCGTACTCGGGCCAAGCACTCAGGCAACGCCTTGCCTTGCTTGATGCGGTCGGTGCAGATTTCAGTGAGGATGGCCAGGTCAGCCCCCGTGAGCACAGGAAGGGCTGCGTCCTGGATGATGGACAACTGGGACTCTCGGGGCACACACTTGGACAGGAGGGCAACGAAGGCTCGCCCATCGTCCCCTGCCAACGTCGTCAGATACTCTTTCCCCCCCAAATTATCAAACGCCTCCAGGATGGCATTGGCCAGGTCCGCACGGTCCCGTGTCTTTTTGTTCGGGATACCCGGGCACCTGCCGGGATGGCCTGGGAGCATCTCCCCTGTTGCGGGGTCACGGAACTTCTTGTCCTGTGCAGCCCATTCCTCTTGCGTCAGCATCGTGGGTGATGGTCTTCTTGGCATGGCTCTTCTCTCCGTCTGTCAGTCTGACTGTTATCCGAAGTTGCCCTAGACCTTACCGGGCAGCATGGAACTCAGCCCATGCTTGCTGTAGAGCCCCTATGGCCCCCGGGCAAGCCCCGTAGCCCTTCAGATGGCTCATCAGCCGGGGCAACGTCCAAGCCCTCGTCGGCCAGTGCTTGTCCTGGGCCACGTCTCGGGCCAGCCCCCCGACCACATCGTTTCGACCCCTCTGCGCCCTCAACCACGTGGTGAAACTCCGATACTGTGCTTTGGTCTGCATCACGTCTAATCCTTCCAACTCCTCCTACCCATCTTAACATCGCCGTTTCTCCTCCAATTTCCACGATTCCAACACATGGAGCGAACTGCCCGAACCGCTTAGAGGCATTTCCCATAAACTCCCCTAGTAAAAATCCCTAGGGGACTTTATGGAAAAGGGCCTTAAGCGGTTCGCCCGGTTCGCCCGGTTCGCCCCTGACCTGAATCACGAATCACCTACTTTCCCCGCCCGGGCCTTTTCCAACCTGTCCCAGAAGGGAGATGTCGCCGGGGGGTCCAGTAGGCGGATGCCACGACGCCCCTTGGCTCTGGTCGCACCAGCCTGCATCGTGATAATCTCGTACCCACGGTCTGCAAGGCGAGTGCCCATCTTCATGCCGGAAATCGGGTACTTCATGCCCCCCGCCACGAGCCATTTCTTGTAGTCCTCGTACAGGTCCTGGAACAGGGTCTCCGCCCCGGGCTCGTCCCTGGTGTTGGCCTCCAGCCAGTCTGCCAGGGGATCATTCTCCGCCCTGTACGCCCTCGTTGCCGCCTTCACCACCTGCGATGCACCGAGTCGTGACTTCTGCCACTCCAAGCACCCCCGAACAGCCCACGCCAACACCTCTGGACCCCCCACTATCGGGTCACGCAGCCGGGCCTTCACCTGTGGGTCCCGCTCACCTTCCGGGATTTCCACCTCGAACGGTATGCTGAGAACACGCCGCCAGAACGCGGTAGCATCATCCTTCGCGCTCGGCCGGTGATTTGCAGCCAACCACAACTTGAACTGCGGCTGATACTCCTGTTCCCGCGAATACAGGTGCCGGCACGTCACGATGTCGCCACCCGTCACCTTGCTGATGAGGCCCTCAGCCATCTTCTGCCCATCCTCGACCTCAATGCTGCTACAGAACCGCACGCCGGCCAATCGCGCCAAGTCGCCGCTGCTGTTGCTGCCCCCTCTGGTCCGCTGCAAGAAGGTAGAGAAATCAGCCACCGCACTGTACTCACCAATCGCAGTACGTATCGCATCCAGGAATGTACTCTTCCCAGTAGCGGCCGGGCCACTGATGAAGAACAGTTTCTCCTCACCCGTGTCGCCCGTCAGACTGTACCCCACCGCCCTGCACAAGAAGGCCCGAGTTGCCTTGTCCGGCACCACTCGTTCCAGGAAGGCCATCCACTCATCTTGCGGGGCCTCCGCATCATACACTACAGGGCACATTTTGGTCAAAAAGTCGTCCCTGTTGTGCATTTTCAGAGTACCCGTCCGCAAGTCCAGTGTGCCATTCTTGCAGTTGAATAGCCATGGGTCTGCGTCCAAGTCCTTACGACGCACGATGAGTCGGGGGTCGCTTCTAGCCGCCGTCAGTGCATCCCGCACCCGCGTCGTACGCATCGAACTATCCCAGTGCTTCAGTTCTTCCTTCCTGGTGTCATCGCCCGCGATGTCAACCGCCGCTGCCAGTTTCTTGTGGGCCAGTTTCTGGAACAGATGCTCGGCCTCATGCACCGCGTCTACAATCCACCGCTGTCCATCCCACGCCAGCCAGTCGTCGCTGTCCGGGCAGTACCGTATCCGGTCCCCATACGCAATGGCGAACTCAGCCCCGTTGCGGGTGTCATGTCGCAGCCCCGACGTGTCCGTAACGTCCAGCGGCACCACCACTTCAGGGTCGAACTGCGTAGCCCCCTCAACCAACGCCAGCAGCCCCTCAGCAGTACCACCCAGCATCACCCAGTCGCTCGCATCCTTGACCCCCTCGCCCGGCAGTTCCAGCGTACGGACCTCTGCGGCCCTGCCATGCAAACGCTGTGCCACATCCACAGCATGTCGCCTGCCGGGAGAGTCTGCGTCCGCGATGATGGCCACGCGACGGCCCTCAAGGGCACTGTCGTCCGAGAGCGACTTCCAGTTGCCGGCCCCAAAGGTGTTGCATGTAGCCACCAGCCCCAGGGCTCTCAGGCTCTCAACGTCTTTCTCGCCCTCGACCACGTAGACCCACTCAGAGGGGTCAGCGGCCATCAGTTCAGGCAAGCGGTACAGCACCTCTGCCGCATCGCCCATGTCATCGTCCCAGTTGTTCCCATCGGTGGGGTGTCGAACGCTGAACTTCTTGACGGGACCAGGATGGCGCATCTTCACATATACGACCACGCCTGTTGCATTCTTGTAGGCGTATCCAATTCCTACCGGATTCTTGCCTGTGGTGGGCTGGAATAGGTCGCTCATCTTCAATCCTGCCGCGTCACATATCTCCTCCACCGTACATCCCGCGAAGCAGTGCAACAGCACCCGCCCGTCTCGGCCCTCACTGACACACAGGCTCGCCTTGTCGTCGTCGTGCGCAGGGCATTGGGCCATGTACCCTTCTCCTGCCACCTGCACACCACTCAGTTTGCCCAGTACATTCTCCATCGTTACGCTTCTCATCATGACCACCTTCTCTGTGCCACCATCCGGGAAAAGGTAAGAGGGAGACCGAGCGGGCGGATGGTGGTCGCCAGTTCCCGCCCGGTCCCTTGCAGCCAAGTTCCTACTGCACGCCACTCACAGGCAAGTAGGCCGCGTACCCTAGAAGGGCTTTTGCGCGGGCTCTTCCCGTCCCGTAGAGTGCTTGCATCCCCTTCATGGCCAATGCCAGGTCCGGGTCTTCTTCCACAGCCTTCTCAGCCCTCTCAGCAGCCCGGAAGGCTTCCTGTTGCCGGCGTGCGATGATGACATCTGCCCCGCGCCTCAGTGCATCGAGTACCTCTTCGGGGGTTGGCATTACGACCTGTTTGGGCTTGTCATCGTGCGTGGTTTTCATTACTCTGTGCTCCCTTCGGCTTGTTCCTGTAGGGCGATACGGGCCAACAGGCGAGTGTTCTTGAGCGTAGCAGCAATGCGTGCCCTGGTCTGGGCGGAGTGAGTGTGGCCTCTGAAGTTGCCCTTGCCCATCTGACTCGCTGACATCTTGGCTCGGGCCTCGGCGGACGGCTGCCGGCCGGTGCTGGCAATCCTCATCTTCTCAAGGGCCTCGGCCGTGTGCCGGTAGCCCTTCGCGTGCTGATTACCTCTCATCGCCAGTGCCATCTTCTCCCGGGCCTCGGGAGTGATGCCCCTGGCCTTCGCCGACGCCGACATCTTGGCCCGTGTCTCTGGGGAGACCGGATGGCCGATGTTGGCCAACCTCAACTTCTCCCTGGTCTCTGGAGTGACTACATGCCCCCGATTTGCAGCGGCAATCGCTGCCTTCGCGGCGGGGGTGTGATGGGTGCCTTTTCGCATGACTGACCGCCTTCCGTGAGATGTCCTTCTTGTCCGCCTATATTATACGGCATCTCCAGAGGCAGTCAAGCCCTAAAATCCAAAGAATCTAAAGATTCTTCTCAAGCCCTGTAGGGGGCAAAAAGGGACCTGCCAGGTACACTCCCGGCAGGTCGAGTAGCATCAGTCCGCCGCAGGCGCTGGGGGGGCTGCGTTCAGTAGAGCCGTGTTCTTGCGGGTGGACCAGTAACTGGACACGCCGGCAATGACGGCCGCTGCTGCGAAGCCGCCCAGGGCAGTGGCGGTGTCCTCGTGGAGGGCCTCCACGCCATAGCGGGCAGCCAGAGCCGCCGCAATCCACATGATGCCCCTAGCGAGCGTTCCGCCCAACAGTTTGATGGCCATGACTATCATCCTCCCAAGGTGGCAGATTCAGACTTCCGCTCTGCCGGGTTCACTAATGGCGAAGGTCAGTCTCGGAACTTTCGCAACTCCTTCTTGAATCGAACACCCACCAGCACTCCGTCTTTGAAATCCCACTCCGTCTCGGCAAGGATGGAATCGCCCGTTGCGTCGTACCATATCGTTGGGCACAGGATGGTCTCCACGCTTGCTCTCCTTACACTGCCTGTCCAGCCAGGTTATACCAGTCCTCGTTGCGCACCTGCACCGCGAGAACGTGGCCGCGTGCGTCAATCCGCAGGTTTGTTACTATGGCGAACCCCCCGGCCACAACCGACCCGAAGTACACTCCGGCCAGGTCGCGCCAACGGTACCCCGGTGTTTCCAGACTCCAGTCAAACCCCATCACCGCGAGGATATGCCCTCGGGCGTCAATCTGAAAAGCCGGCGCGGAGAACGTGTAGGCGGTCGTGTCGAGAAGCGTCTTGTCGAGGGCATACCACTGGCAGTTCGTACCGTCCCAGTCCGAGGTCTGGACGGCCAGGACGTGACCCCGGGCGTCGATTCGCACGTTTCGGAAGTGGCGGGACACTCTACTGCTCCCTAGAGGCTACTAGTATCTAGGTACATTGGTCCGGGTCCGCCGTGAGCAACAACCCAAACGTCGGCTTCCGGTTCCAAAATCCCGATCCACCCTTCCGTTCCGACTTTCGAGTATGGGTAAGTCGTGCCTTCGACGCGCAGGTTGAGACCTTGCCCGCCTCCGCCCCCGTCGAAGTAGATGGGACCAGAACCGCTGGTCTTGACGGCTAACCCGTCGCCATCAACCATCACGCCTGCGGCCCCGTTGACCTTGACGTAAGCACCATTGGAATCGATCACAAACCCGTGGTCGGTGTAGACCTTGATATACAGACCGTTCGCGTCGACTACTAACCCATGGTCGGCGTAAACCTTAACCTGTAGCGTCCCGGCATTGCCGGCAGCGCTAAACTCCAAACCCATGTTGGCCGACAGGTCGATGCCCCAAATCGGGGCGGCTGGCGCGGTGAAGTCAATTACGATGCCTGGGCCGCCTACGATGTCGGGCATCCCATGGGTGTGGTCGCCCCGACTGTAATCGGCACTCACTCCAGCAGCCGAGGCGATATTGAAGGTCGTCTCGTCCTCGACACCATCGCGCGGGCTAGGGATGTCGGGTTCAGTTGGGGTCCCGTGGGTGTGGTCCTCACGTGCATACGTTACATCTTCGCCCACCGCCGGCGCCTGACCCCACCCCGTCTCCGAAACCACGGAGGTTGCCGGTGTAAGGACTGCGGGACCGGCGTACTCGAAGTACCAGGTTCCACTCTCTGCATGACCGAAGATTCGCACCAAGGTACCGGCAGGGATGTCTACTACACCATTCACCTCAGTAGCATCGCCAGATACGCCAGGTCCGCCGAGAGCAGCGGAAGTGAACGGATATACCGCTGTGCCACCTCCGCTTGCGAGGGTTCCCCAGAAACTGTCCAGGGCTGCACCGCCCACACCCGAGTCGAAGCAGCAGCCATCAGTGCCGTCCCACACCATCCAGACGACAAGCCCGGGCTCGCCGTTATCGACTGGGAGCCCTGTGGCCAGATTGATTTCCCGTGCATTATCTGTGCCTGTCGAATTAGGAACCTCTGTCACCGCGTCCGACGCAAGCCGAATCCAGGAATAGTACCCCGCACCAGTTTCAGCAGTCAGTCGAGCCCAGAATCCCGACCCTGAATCTACGATGAACGCAGTACCGCACTCACCATCGACGACATGTACCAGCACCCGGTCCCCAACACCGTATCCGTGGGGAGCATCCATGGCTCCGTGGCCCACCTCGACCAGGTAGGGGAGACACTCCTGGTTGCCCCGGATGAAGGAGTCTAGCCATTCCACCACGCCCGTATGGGGGTCCTTGACGTAGACGACTTTCCATGAGTAGCGGGGCTTTGAACCACCCACGAGAATCTCGACAATCTCACCAACGAGGGTTTGGCCCGGGTGGAAGATGTCTTTCAGGGCAGAGGCGTCCGTCAGGTCCAAGCCGCGCAGTTGCTCGACGACGTGCTTCTGGTCGCCTGCGGAGATTGGGTCGCCCTTGTGCGGTGTGCGTAGTGGACTCATCGCACGAACCCTCCGAGATTGAACATGAACGGATTGGCACCGAAGTTGATGGGGGCAAGCAGCGTCTGCGGCCGGATGACCCCGTACGGCAACGCAGCAACCTCCCGCAGGGTGGGCCATGGGAGTTTCATGTTGGCAGGTATCACGATGTCGCCCGGCCGAGTGCCATCGAACGAGTCAATGAAGAACCCGAACTCCTCGAACCCTTCAATCCGGTGAAGGAACTCGGCTTCGACGAACAGCGAGCGGTTCCTGTTGCGGCTGTACACCCGAACCGACTTGCAGACGAACTCGCCCTGTATTACATTGCCTGCCCCGGCAGCGCCCCCCGAGGTGGCTGCGACGGCGGTGTTGACGTGGTTCACGTAGTACCCCGACCACGTCCAGGGATTCGGGTGCATCTTGGCCGCTTCGTCGAAACTGATTTGCCTACGGCCGACGATGTGGACGATGTTCTTGTACCCCAGGACCGTCATGCTGGGGTTGAACCGTTTCGCGTTTCCGTAGACCCCAAAGAACGTGGCCTCCGACTCGCCTCCAAGGAGGGCAGTAGATACATACTTGATTTTGATGGGGGCTCCAACACTCCCATCGTCATTGATGGCGTAGCCCCGCGTCTCCCTGATTTGCTCACTGAAGGTCTCGAAGAGCCAGTCACCGTCCAGGATGGGCGAATCGTTGACGCCCCACCGCACGATGACGAGCGCCTTGTCGTCCGCCAGTAGGGCCACGCCGATGGAGAGCACCCGCAGGCCGGCCTCGGCCATGTTGGCATCAGGATGGACCTTCGTGAAGTCCACACCGGCAGCAACGATGGCCTCTTGCTTTCGGGCTATCTCGCCAACGGCCTTCAAGTCGCTGACATAGATATGCTCTTCGTCCTCGAACGTGTCGTCATCACGCCAGATGAAGGTTGGCGCATTTGGGAATAGTGATTTAGCCACGGTTCATCTCCTCTAGGGGGCCAGGTCCGAGGCCCGCCCCAGTCCCTGCAAAGCGTCTCTCATGGCGGCTGCAATCTGTTGCAGCACGGCCAACTGCTGAATCTCTACATCCATCGGGGGAGCCGCCCCGGGTGCGGCAGGGCCAACGGCTGCGGCGTACCACGTTGCGGCGGCGGTGGGCTGAAGCCGCTTGGCGTAGTCCATCACGTAGTTCCGCTCTGCCTGCGCCTGCTGCGTCTTCTCAAGCCGCCCGAGTTCTCCCCGTAGTCCCATTATCACAGGCGACCGGAATTGTGCAGTTACGGCTGCCGATTGCTTCATCCGCTCTAGTTCAACACCCACTCCACTCCTACCCGCCTTTTCCCACTCCGACCGTCTAAACACGGACTCCTTCACCGCAACAGCCTCAGCAGCCTCAATAGCACGCCGCTGTCCACCAGCACCGCCGGGTCCCGCAATCCCAAGCCTAGCCTGTGCTAGGGTCTCAGCCTCCGGGTCGAAGCGGTAGCG
>Ga0307379_10008308_pt1 | contig 14009 bp, 19 predicted proteins | sample UN2MG_FD_202237 | JGI IMG/M metagenome (GOLD analysis project Ga0307379, IMG submission 202237) | Soil microbial communities from Risofladan, Vaasa, Finland - UN-2 | ecosystem: Environmental > Terrestrial > Soil > Coastal area > Acid sulfate soil | place: Finland: Risofladan, Vaasa | collected...
CAAAATTGGCAATATCAACCAGCAACTCGGTGTTGCCGCTCTTTTGAAATTCTTGGGCGCGCTTTATAATAGCTTCCGCGCGATCATACTGCGGCTTATCCGGAGCATTTAGCCACCCGTACCGGTAGCCGCCCTGCAACAGCCGGTGGCGCATCAGTGCCTCGAACTCCGGAGACCACTCCCGGCTCCGGAGTTCCTTCAGGCTCGGGCGGACGTTTTTCAGCGCCCGAGCCCGTAGATACTCATTATTTGTCAACATAGGGCTCAATATCCTCGACCAGCACACTCCACTTCGCGTGGAAGATGTTCCAGACGTCAGTCATCAGTTTACGGATCTGCGGATGAGCCTTGCCGCTCGTACGCAGGGTCAAGATGTGGCGCCACTCACGAACGTTGGCAGTGGTGACGATCTCGGTCTTGAGACAAATCGGTAGTACCGACCTGGCGATCTGGGGCTTGCAGCCCTGCCGAATCATGGCCAGATATTTCTCTTCCGCCTTCTCGCAGGCCTCTACCCAAGTAATCGATGCTGTAGCACCCATACCGGGCGGCTGAATCACCGCAATCTCGTCGCCAAACTTGTCTTTGCTGTAATTGCAGAACCTAGTGCTTTCTTGACTGTAAGCACAAAGCCGATGCCGCACAAGTTCGTGCGTCAAACCTCTGTCCGCCACGAACTTAAAGGTAACAGAGCCGTGCTCCAAGACGGAGTAGTGCCCCCGCTCGAGGACCATGCGAACGAAGGCTTCCGCCGACTCGTCCGTAATTTTGTCTTCGCTTTTGTAGGCTGTGCGGCCAGCGCGCTCGATCAGTTGCAGCATGTCAGGCGTGTACGCCAGGAGCTCGACGCTCGGTTCGGTGATTCTCATTGGGGTTCCTTAGTTTGGGGTTCTTCTTCCTCGTCTTCTTCATCAGGAAACGGCTCGTGACTGTTGCCAATGATTACGGCCTCCGGGTCCCTAAGCTCCGCACAAAGAGTCTCCCCGCCGATGACCCATTGCCCTTTATCTTCAGACCACGAGACCTCGCCCCAATTCTGGTCATCGGTACCGATGCGGTCGCCGTCAAAGATCAGCCTCGAGCCGGCCCAAAACCCGGTACACTGCTCAAATCCGCCCTTCTGCTCCACCCGGCAAGGCTGTCCGGGTCTGCCCGGCGCGAGACAAATCCCAAGAGACTCCGGAGGGGGCACAACATGCGAACACCCGACTTTAAGAATCGTAGCGTGGAGCCTGCCGCAGTCGATACACTGCCACCAGACCCGATACCGCTGTCGCTCATTCATGGGGCTTCCTGCCTTCCTGGGCTTGGTCGTGGCTGTTGCCTACGACCTTGGCTCCGAGTTCAAGCGCCTTCCAGAGCGGGGTGCTGCCCGCAGACCATTGGGCTTTATTAGTCCACCATGTAACTTCCGCCCAAGTCTGGCCGCCATCGGTGCTGAGGCGGTCTCCGGCAAAGATCAGAGTCTCGTCGCTGTCTTGCCGGCCGGTACACAGTTCGTACTCCCCCTCCTGCTGCATATGGCAATATGGCTGGGCCTCAGTAGGCTTCGCGCAGGTGTGCGACGAGTACCTGAAATTCTGTACAATGCTGTTGCCGGCAATCACGATCTCGCTCATCAGCCTGTCACAGTTGAAGCACCTTCTCCAGACGCGGAGTCTCAATCGATCGTACTCCTGCATTGGTTTTCTCCTCAAAGTAAAAGTTAAAGTAAAAGATGCGGCGAGTGGGGATTGTGACCCACAGACAAACGTTGCCCGCAGCGCCCGCCCGCGTATGACGTACCCTTACGGGGCGGATACGTCTTGGCGGCAGAGATCTTTATGCTCTGCTTTCGCCGCACCAAACTCAATTTCCGTTACTTAGACCAGGTAAATTCTACCCAGCCGTCCTTGTGCTGCTCATTCGCGTGCCAGTTAGCCTCGTTAATAGCGTTGGCGTCAACGGCCCCATCAACAAGCGCACTGGCTCGATGGACAGGATTAGTAGAAATTACTTCGATGTGGGCCTCTGCAGCAATATTACGGCCAGAGCGATCGAATATCTCTACTTCTGCTAACCCAACGTGAGCTATTGATTTGTCAGCACTGCACTCAATGCGTATCTTGGTGATCCGCCGCATTGCCTGTATGCTGACCGTAGTATGGTCGCTCTTGCCCGGAACCCATTTAAGCTTAAATTGCTTAAACTTTTTGTCGGATTCCTTAGGCGTACCGTAGTACCAGAGCACCTTGCCGCTTTTAACGCCGGCATTCCTGTAGCGCCCGTTTGTCGTCTGGTGGAGGACAACCTCGCGAATCCACCGTCCTTTTGGATCCGTCGATGCCGCAAGCTGCTCATCTTGTGCAAGGGCGCCTTTGAGCTTGTCGATCTCGGCCTTAACAGCCAGCGCATCCTCAAGATTGCCGACCTTAGTGGACGCTACCTTAAGCTTGTTTAGCTCATGGACATAACGCCAGGTCAGCTTCTTGACCTTCTGCTGGTGCACGGACTCGAGCTTCTGGAGTTCGCGCAGGTAAACTTTGCGCTTCTCCGCAATAGTAGCCGGTTCAGCTCTGACTGCCAGGCAAATGATTAGAAATGCGAATGTCTTCATGATGTGTTCCTCCTCGTTGGTTGGTTTGTTTCTGCTACATAGATCAAAGAACATCTTCCATATCCTCACGCTGTACTATAGCCATCCAATTACAATATCCGTCGCTTTTTGCAGACGCAAAAACCTCTTGGACAGCTTGCCGCACCCCGGGGAATGCCGGATGCCCATAATCGTGGCCACCAATAACCCCGCCCGGCTTCACTTTTGGCAACCATGCTTGGATGTCGGTTCGTACAGCAGCATAGGTGTGGCATGCGTCGATATAAACAAGATCTAAGGAACCATCCTCAAAATCGGCTGCCGCCGCTATGCTATCTTTTCTGACCTTCACAATGTTTGGGTATGTTGTTGCTATCTTATCAAAAGCGCGTTCTGCGACTTGCAAGTGTAATGGCACCAAGGACATGTCTAGCCCAAGATTATAGCTGTCAACACACCAAAGTGTCCCAGCATATTGAGCAAAGACTTCTGCCGCGCACCCAGCGTATGAGCCGACTTCAACTAGCAACGGCTTGGCTGGAAGCAGTTTCGCAACAATGCCCATATAACGCTGCAAACCACAAATTCGTGTGCTCCCTTTGGTGGGATCATTTGCAACAACGCCATAATGGCGGCTGCAATCGGAACTAAGTTGTGCTGGCACCCCTAAATGGATACAATCCAGCGGAAGATGGTTAGCGGTCCGGAACTTCCGATGAAACATAGTATCTGACTCGGCCGCGGTTGGCCAAGACGGGTAGGCTCCTACCAGACCTCCATCAAAATATTCCGAGCTAAACAGCTGAAACCAGCCATAAGGCATCACAGGATCGTTCGGTATTTCTTCAAGTTCTTCCCAGTCGAATAGCGCTGGCCATGTCCGGTCAAAGTCAAGCCCGGTAAAACTCACATTTGGGTAATCCCGCCACATTTTACGACCTCTGGGGCGGTAAATATCAGTCTTTATCAAAGCCGCTAGGTCCACATTGCGCATCTCTGGGCTAACCAACGTATCCACATCCAGACAACAAATCCACTGAGGCGCTTCAATCCGAGCAAACCCCTCGTTAAGGGCTAGCCCCCTATTAAACTTGGCATTCTTCCGGTAGAAAGCATCAGTTTCAACTGTTACAACATTACCGTAATAGGCCTGCAGGCTGTTACAGATAGCTTTCGTCTTTTCGTCGGCAGGTGTTGTCACCACATAAACCTGATCGAATATGTAGCAGTAATTTGGCAAAGTACATTGCAGCTCCCCCGGCATATTCACACACGGAACAACTGCCTGCAGTGTAATCTTCTCGCTCATCTTCAGAACCCTCGCCGTTAAAATCTTATGAGTCTGTCTTGCGCAGCGTCGTGCCACTCAAGATCGAGCTCGTGGGCAAACTCATGCTCGCACCAGCGCCCGATACAGCGCTCGATCGAAACACGGCCCAACGCAACCAGGTCGATCTCCTCTGCCATCTGCCTGATTTGACTGGCGCGTGCCGCAAACATCGACGTCTGCAGCCAGCCGCCATCGTTGCGGTACGGATTGGTTCGCGGGTCCCGGAACAGCCCACGAGGCCGCTCAAAGAACTGCTCAAGGAACCTGGTGCTTAGAATACGGCAACGGCCCTCGATGTAGACCAGCCACGTGTACTGACCCAAGAGGCAGTCTATCTCGCGCCAGCTCTCAATAAGCCCGGCGCCTTTATTCCGGCAGCCATAGTTGTTACGCAAGAAGTGAAAGCGCTCCACGGTCGGAGGTAGTGCCGCATCAACGGCCGGTGGCATCCTGCCCGCCACCGTGTTGTCCACCCAGACAAGCCGCATGCGCTGCTTCTGCAGCAGTTCCTTATGATCACGGTAAAACGCCGCCAGGTTACTGGCGATCTGCCTCCGGCGCAACTCGTTGCGGGCTACTGCGCCAGGGCCCACGTACATCGACGCGTCTACGGCAGTCATCAACTGAATCAGCGTCCCGCCAATAGACGAAAAATCCATCGGCGGGTCTATTACTAGCTTGGATAGTTGGTTGCCCATAATTCACTTTCCGCCAAAGGCGTTCCAGTCAGCGAGCGCCTGCATGATTGTGTTGTGCCTTTCGGTCTTCCGCCCACACTTGACGCACTGGATGTAACACTTCTTTGCGAGGTCGGTAGCTGCCATGGACGGAATAGCCTTGCCGCCGCACGCGCACGAGTTGATCTCTGTCGTTGACTTCATTTCTTTCTCCCGTTAGCATCCGCTAAAATGCAGAATCAAAACGAGCAACACAAGCATTGCACAACCACTCATCCACGCGTCGCTGGTATCCCAACACGTGCCGCACTTATGGCAGAGCATCCGTTTTGCCGATGAGGGCCCCTCACACGAGCTCCCGCATTTTGGGCAACGATAGCGCATCTTGCGCCTCCTATAATGGTTAGGCCCGGACAAGGATCAAACCTGCCCGGGCCACGTTTTACGCCGGCTGGTGTGCGTCGACTGCCTTAAGCCGCTCCCGCTCGACAACAACCTCGAGCCGCTTCTGCTCCCTGAGGTCAGCGACCTCGACGATCTTCTTTTCCCTCTCGGTCAGCTGTGCGTCGTACCTCGATTTGTACAAGCGGTCGGCTTCTTCGTCCCACGGCCAGTTACGGTCGACGGACATCATCACGACGTAGTCCACAACCGACGGCGGAGTCGGATCACCATTGGCCCGAATCACGGCCACCGCGTCGCTGCTCTTCTTAGTGCCCGCCGCTTTCAGAAACCTGGCGTAGGCGCGCCGGCGTGCCTCCTTCTTAACAAAGTTCTCGGAGCGGCTGCAGATGCTGATCCCTCTTATCCAGATCCGCTCCTCTGCAGCGGGCCACCCTTCGTAGCCGAAGCATACGCAGACCAAGGGCCTGGAGAACAGTTTCGGGCGTTTGCTGCCGTCCGCGCGAGGCGGATTGCTCGCTGTTGCCGGCACCCTCAAATAGTAAAAGAAGAGGCCTTCGGGCATAACGAGGCCATTCGATGACTTTCGCGTTTCGTAATCCTTTCCGCGTCAGCGAGTTGTTGTGAGTTAATCGTTCAATGGTTGGCAGCCTCGATTAAACAAGCGGGCAAAGAAGCCGCGCGCGCACAATGCCTGGTAGCGATCGAGCAGCTTGTTGTGATCGTCCAGAAGGCCAGCCAGCCGCGCTTCGGCGGACGGCTTCAGCAGCGGCAGGTCTTCAATATTTTTTTGGACCCGATCCGCCGGCCGTTCAAGCTCGTGCTCAGTAAATGCCAACACCGCCGTCTTGCCGTCGATTTCAATGTAGCCGACGAGCAGTGATTCCGCTTCGAGTGTGGGGTGTTTCTGTTCGGTGTTTGGAACTGTCTTGAATTCGCCCAACCGTTGCTCTTTCATGATCTGTCCTCTCGTTCGTGATTAAGTAATTGCCGGGTCGAGGCAGATTAGGGTACTCTGTACCCGGCCGACAGAGCTGGAAGAAAAGGTGGGCCGCATCATGAAACTACGGCCCAACGGCCAGCCGGCAGCATCTGCCCCGCAACCGTGAGCCCGGGCCGGCCGCTGATCAACTCTTCCACAATACTCCCCTCCGGAGTAATTGTCAAGCCGGCTAGCCCAGTCTGTCGCCATGGTCGATACTGTCGAGCAGCTCAGCGATTTCTTTTTTCTCGGGCTCGCCGATCGGTAGTTTCGTTCTCAATTTCGTGTATAGCTTCTGCAGCAAGCGGAACATATTGCCGGCTGCCCGGCCGCATCGATCAGAGCTGCCGAGCCTGCCTGGAGCCGGCCCAGCCCCCACCGGGTTCATTGGTACACCTTCCCAGGGCTGTTTGACTTTTGCCATGGTCTTTCCTCGTAAGTTATTTCTCCCTGGCCAATTTAGCCAAGGTCATCAGATATGCTTTTTGCGCTGCAAGCGGATCGTCGCCGGCCTGAGCAGTCAACTCGTTCCAGCAAAGCTTCATCCAGCCGAGTTGGTGGAATGACCAACCAATTTGGTGGTAGTCGTAACGCCCACCTTCGCCCCGGTTGGCGTAGACCTCGAACATCCAGATTTGATTATCCACATCGCCGTCCAGACGGCTGTTGTCTTCCCCATCGACGATCCGGCCGTCGTGGCTATAGTACGTAGTCTCGTACGTGCCGCACTGTTGCGGTACGACGGTCTGCGGCTGGCCGACTACTACCTCAGTCGGCAAACTGAATTTAGTGGCCGGCCCCAGCAGATACTTGGCCCACTCCGGCCGGAAATCGGGATAGCGGTATAGCCGGTTGAGCTCGAACGGTGCATCCATATTGTTCTCCTGGTTGAGGCCCGGCCACACCGGCGCCTTATTTTATTGCCAAAATTCGAACAAAGATTCTAGATCCGAGCTGAGTTTGCAGCCCCCTCGGAGCCAGGGCCCGCTCGACTACAATGCTGAGTGCGGCGTTACCCTGCTCATCAAACAGTGAGTCGGTAAACTTAGGGCCCGGCCCGGGCATTACGCCCTGAACTCCGCACAGGTCAAGCAAACTCCAGCGATCGAGTTGCACCTCGCCCAGCACGGCCACAGCATTTTGCAACTCGGTAAGCGTCTGGTAGATCATCGGTTTTCCTCGTGTCCAGGAAGAGTGTAAACGAAAAGCTCCTGCTCTCCGAAGAGGCGGTTTATCAGGCCCTCAATCGTGGCCCATTTTCCACCAGCCAAGCCGGCGCCGATCCGAGGCAAAGCGATCGAAAGATGGAGCGGTGCCGCCACATCTCTGAGCCGTTTCAAGCATTCGGTAAGCGCGCCGTAATCAACCTGGACCCCGCTACCATAGCTGAATTGGCTATAACAATTAGCCAGCCACTGCGTAGGAAGGTTGCCGGCGGCAAGCCTGACGAAATGGACTTTGCCCAGCCGCTCGCCCTCGGGCCAGGACAAGTCTCTGTCGGCCCGAGCCACCTCGGGCCACTTGCGCGCAATCTGCAGTGCGACTCCTGCTCCCATAACTTTCAAACAGTTAAGGCCGTGCGCAACGATGTCGGTCTTCGCTTCCAACAAGTCGCCAGTTATGTACTTAATCATTTTGAACCTGTCACTTCCCAGTTAAAGTTATTTGTTAACAAAAAGCGGGCAGGCGGCTTACCCGGAGCCGCCCACCCAGCTCGCCTTGTTGTGGCCGCTTGCGCAGATTAGGACTACAACCACATTCGCCCTTCAAGGAGGCCGGAGCGTTGCGCCCCGCGGCGTCCGCGCTTCGCCGTTCAGCCCTATACTCGATCATCGCCTAGCAGCTCCTGCGTCGTCGAAGGTCGCAAATCAACTATATCCTGCAGCTCCGTGGAAACACGCCCAAGAATTGATACCATCGGCCCAAAGCCGGCTCTGACTAGATATACCGCCTGCGCATAGTCAACAGCCACCAGCGCACTCTGCCAGTAAGCCCGCAGAGACATACCAGGGGGCCTGCTGGTTTTTACTATTGCGGCCATCTCATCATTCTCGGTCAGCACATGACCCACCAGCAGATACGCCGAAAGCCATTCAGCCAGGTTGACGTTGGCAGCGTGTAATACCGTAGCAAGCTTATGCCTGTCTTTTGGGGGGCGCGATTCACGCCTCGAAAGACCCCGCGGCCGCTGAATAAACCCGCAGTAGTAGCCGTGCAGCTCCCGCTCCAGACGAGCATCTTCTGCCTGTTCTTCCACAGTACTCCGGAACTGCCCGTTGATATACATCGACAGAATATCCGGCACCGCAACAGCCACGCCGAGGTTGCCATGTCCGTAGCCTGTTAGCTCCCAGGCGTTCCAACTTCTGCTGACATTAGTTTCGTCGTCGCCCACCGCGCCGTAAAGAAACCCGCCACGCAGAAATGGTTGAAGAAAGCCTATCAACTTTATGACAGCCGCGGCTGTTCTTTGTTGCTCCGGAGTGTTCACTCCGGGCGTGGCAGGCCTCCCGAACGACTCGAAACCAAACTCTGAGGGGTCTGATGCCATAATCTCAACCTTTCGTCGTTTGTGTTTCCAGTGGCGGCAGCTCTGCCAGGAATGCCCTGATGGCGACTAACGCCAGCGTCCAGTTATCCCGCAACTGCTTCCCGTTCCAAACGACCATGCGCAGTCGCTGATGGGCGTCTACCTGCTCCGGCGGCAAAGTAGGCTGCAGGGCTTTTGTGTCCAGCCTGAGGTAGGCGATAACCGCGTTCAGGATGGAGAACCTGGCCGTAGCTTCTTCCTCCGACAACTTCTTGAACTGATACTGGTCGGCATCGGAAAAGTACGCCTCTTCCTTGGGCTCTTCCTGGTCCAGACCGTGGACGCTGCAACGATACTCGTAGAGATCCATAGACAGGCTTGCGCTTTCTTCGTCAGTCAGCGGCTGCCTTTCCAGCAGTTGACCGTTGCTCAGTAAACGCTGAGCTTCGGTGAAATGCTGTTGGAAGTAATGCTTCTGGTGCGCCTGTGAACGTCTGCGTTCATACCCGGCTAAGGACCCGTCATCAAGTGGAGCTTCCGTGTCCTGATCCGGAAACCGCTCATCCGGTCCGCCGGATGGCACTCCAGCACTTGCATGACTTCTATGAGCGTTATCTATGGTACTTGTTCCTCCTTTTTCGGAGGATCGTGCTCCCTTTTCGGCATCTGTAGAAGACTTATCAGCTAGTCCAAGTTCGCACCTGGCTGAATACTCTTCTATAAACACCTGGAGACGCACTGGTTGAAACTGGAAAAACCGAGTGCGGTCGAAGCTAAATCGGTGGTTTGGGTTGCTCGTAACGGTAACGGCACCCAGTTCCACCAGTTGATTGATTGCTTTCCGGACCGTTTTCACTTCAAACATTCCGTATAGCATATCCACAAGATCTTGTTCTTTGTGCCATTGCAGCAGACTTACGCTATGCGTGGGCTTCTCGCCGGCGGCTTGGGCAGCTTTATTCGCCTTACGGCTTTGCTCCACGTTATCGAGCTTCTGGTTGTGCCAAAATTCCAGTACACCCAGAAGCATCGCCGCACACTTGTTGCCCTGGCAGAACTCAAGCTGCCAGGGCCTGACTATCACGAACCGCTCACGCGGGTGACGGATGCAGGGGCTTTTCATGTAGTGACCTTTTGCTTGATAGGGTTAAGGTGAGCAAACTCGCCAAAGTACTTAAGGGCAGCTTTGTTGTATGCGAGGCCCACCTCATCTTCGTCGGTGAAGTAGCCCAAAGAATATTGATGGCCTTTGTAGCGGATGTAAGCACGCCACTTGCAGTCTCGTTTATGCCAGCTAACGCCTTTATGTTGGCTATTGCCCTTATGTCGGCTACTACCTTCCTTATACTTTTCCCGATTATGGCAGTTTTCGCCATGCGTGCAAAGCCGCATATTTGCTTTGCGGTTATCCCACCCAGTGTGGTTCTTATGGTCACACTGCTGTTCGGGCTGCGCATGCATGATCTCGCGGTGCATATAGATATGATACCGTGCACACCTATTATAGTCGCCTGGGTCTGTCTTCTTGCTGGTGCATACAGCATAAAAACTTCGCGTCTTCGGATCCCGTTGGGCTTGCCACTTCCACTGCATTAGCCACTCATAATCATCGTCGTCGACCAGGGCCACTTGGCCCTTGGTTAAAGGGATCGTCTTGGACATGGGTTATCCTTCATGGTTATGCCAGCACCGGCGTCTGCCTAATCATTATCTGCAAGTTTGGCATGCAGTATATGGGCATTTTTGCGTTGTCGTCCGCCTGCAACATTAGGCTCGTCACCCAAGGCCATTCCGGCTGAAGCGCGGGCAGTTTCGAACTCTTGTCGCGAGCCCCAATAATAAGCCAGTCAAGCGGCAGGCGCGGCCCGAAGTTAATATTCTCGAGCAGCGGGGTGCAAGCGAGGAACAGTACCGACGGACGGGGCCGCAACTGTGCAAAGATTTCAAGCGCTTCCTTGGCCCTCTGCTGCGTATCGGCGGTAGCGCCAACCCAGCAGTTTTCGGGGAACTCAATTTTCAGGTAGCGTTTGACGTTCTTCGTCATGAAGATAAATGTCCACTGAGGATTATTTTTGACCGTCTCGATGACTGCGTCCACCCAGTCTTGGGCTACCCAGGCGCCGAACAGGTCGCCTGTCTCGCACACGAGCACGTTGTAGATGCCCGGCTCGTTTACCCTGGCCGCCGGAATCTTCATGATCCCCGGCGTTACCAACTGATCAGCGTGGAAGGTAGGTTCGAAACCATCTGGGTCAGATGCCACGATGTCGCGGGCGGAGCAATAATCACAACCGTGCTTGCAGCCCGTGACCGGATTCCAGCTCCACTTGGCATAATCAACGTCTTCGTACGGAACACCGAATACCAGGGGCTCGTCGGCTTTTTTACTGGCCGGCTTGCGGGCTTTCAGTTTGCGTTTGGCCTCAGGGATGGTCATATCCCCGGCTTCGATCCTCGCGAACAGGTCTGGGGCCTCTTCTTTGATCTTCTTGGCGTCTTGGATATAGCGCGGGTTGGCGCCGGTAATCTCTGCGGCCTCATCGCGGGCTTTTTTGCCCCCGATCGCTTCTGGAATTGTTTCCACAAGCGATTTCTGACCGTCAGCCCCTGCAGCCTTTTTACCCTTTTTGTCCTTTTTAGCCCCAGCAGCTTTACCCTTCCCTTTTTCCTCCTGCGCGCGAGCCGATTTTTTGTCCCCTCCACCTGCGCGCTGCCGCTCTTTGGCTTCGGCCTCGAGCAACGGCAGCATGTTCGTACCGGCCACCGCATTCTGGCTGGCAGTTAACTGCCGGCGCACAGAGTTCATGCTGTACACGTGCCTCACAATCGATTCGCCTTTCCACTCGACGAAGGTAGGCTCAACGTTCGCCAGCTGGCAAGCCAATAGGCGGTTCCGGCCGTCGATAATCTTCCCCTCGCACGTTTGGATAGGCAGTTGCAGCCCGTTTTTCTTGATGTCGTCGGAAAGCTTCTTTAGCTCAGTATCGCTAAGCCTCGGAAAGAGTTGTACTGCAGGGTGGAGTTCCATTGATTTGTCCTTGGTTAGGGTTACTCTTAGCACAGTTGAGAACGAGAAGAAGGACCGGTAAACGCGGCGCAACTTCCCCTTGGCTGCCGCACCGTAGCGCAGACACAGCCCATTTGAGGGGCAGGGGCGGCCCCCCGAGTACCTGCCGGTTTTACCCGGGCTTACGGGCACTCCTAGTATTTACCGGCCCTCCTTTTCGTTCTCCAGACAGCGCATGGTTACGGCACTACTGTAACTCAACACAAAAACGTTGCAAGTTATTCGACAGCTAAGCCGGGTGGGGGGCTTTACGCCCCCCGTGTACTCAGCCTAAATGTATCGGCTAGTTCAGAAAATAAACGCACAGCGTCCCGTGGGCGCCGTTGAAGTTGGCAGTTTATATTTCTGATTCCCGGCCGTTACAATATCACGCTCTTCGAAATACAGGCAGTTCCCGGCAACTGACACGTCAGACCTCCTTAGCCCATTGTTCTTGCGGTTCAACCCAGAGGGGGATTTGCCGCAGCCAGCCGATAGACTGGTAGCGCAGGTTCAGCTCCGCCCGGGTAATCCAGCCGGCCGCGCGCCCATCTACCAGCAGGTGCACGCCCATGATGCCGGGCATCTTCAACGCGCCGAAACGCCGCGCTTGTGGCCGCACCTCCCAGTCCCTGTTGGGGGCGTAAGCGTCGATAGCCAGCCGCATCGGGACGGGGTACTGGCCGGCCAGGGCGCAGCGTTGCAGCAGCATTTTGCCGGCGTAGTCCTCGTCGGCGGGCTCCCAGTCAACGCGGCTCTGCCCAGGCTGAAACATGACGAAGGCGCGGGGCAGGTGCAACTTGCCACCGCCATCTGGCGGCGTCATTGCCGCCATTGCCACCTCTTTCGCCAGGGAGTCGCACAGCGAACCGCTGTGGTAGGCTTCAAGGTTGCGGGGCCTGTCCATGCGGAATTTCTGGCACAGCTCAACGTCTTTCCTGGAGCCGAGCTTGCTGTCTCCTTTGGACTTATCGTAGCAGGGCTGGCAATAGAAGCTCCAGCGCGCCTGTTGTACCTTGCGCTCGGACGCCCGCCTGATGGCGCCGCAGCGAAGACACTTGTACGTAGCTTGCCGATCGGGCACGAGGGCGCCCATCCGCAGCGTGGCTGCCTTCAAGTCCACGTCGAACGGCAGCAGGCAGACGCTGCCGACGCGTATCTCCTCGCTCTTCACGGCCTCCTTGACTCTGGCCAAAGCCTCCTCGCTGTTGCCGAATGTCCAGCCTTCCGAGCCGGCGGTAGGGCCGACGGCGAAGGGTATGCTCAACCATTGGTTGTAGCCGCCCCGCTGTGACCGGAAGATCCGACTCTGGTTAGTAACGTCCAGAGAGATGTCTCCGGGCTGCAAGCCAGGCAGATCAAGGGCTATCAGGTTGCAGGCTTCAACCAGCTTGATTCCGGCTTTGCCCAGTTTCTGCTCGATCATTGCGCCAATGCTTTCTCCTGCACCTTGTGCTGCCATGATGTGGTCCCTCCATTCAGTGAGTTGTGGTTTACGAGCGACAGATGAATGGCCGGCACAGAGTTTATGAGGCTCTGCACCGGCCGGCCGGAAACAGACGTTACCGCCTGCGTTAAGTTCTAGCTCAAACTTGCGGCTTCAGCGGTTCGGGTGCCTTGGGGGGCATGGGATACTCCCCACGGCGCACTTTGCCGAGCTCATCCGCCAGAGTCAGGTCCAGCAAGCCTTTGTTCCAGCGCTGGCGAATAACCTCTAGGCCGGCGCTACGCAAGTAGAGCTGAAGATGCCACGAGTGGCAATTAGGATCTTTCTCTTTATTCTGCTCGAATACCCAGCGGTAATGCGTTTCCGGCTCAAGCGGGCGCTCCGGTGGGTGGGGCTCCAGGATGTTCCAGACATGGTACTCCTCGTTCCAGGACATCCAGCCCCAGAGCCGCATAACCCTGCCCAGCGTGGTGGCCGAGACGTTCCTGTGTTCATAGTGCTCCCCGTAGCCCAGGGGCAGCATCAGTTCGTAACACAGGTCAGACCGGATGTACCAGCCCTGGTCTGGCCGCAAAGCCCGGTGGCCGTCACGCTTCAGACCGCTGCAGATCACCTGTGCCCGAACAACCTGCTGCTGGTCGGAGCGCCGATTTGATTCAGCAACCAGTTTGGCTGCCACCGCCTTTTGGGCAAGATCGTCGATCACCTGGTCTTTCTGAACAAGCTCCTCGCTTCTGCCGAGCAGGGCAAGCTTCGTTTCGACAAGGCTCGCCTGCTGGGCGCCGAACTGCACTTTCAGGCCGGCGATTTCTCGCGTTATGCGTTCTTCCAAGCTCCGGAGCGCCTGTTCATTCACGCTGTAGCTGCCAGTTTGCTGAACGGACATCAGCACCTCGTGATACATCCAGCGCTGAAACATTTCCGGCTTTGGGCCCCGGCAAGTTCCGACGATCCTGAGCGCACCAGGTTGCGTTACAAACAGCAATTTCTGTGGACCGCCAAGGGTCATAATTTTTATAG
>Ga0307379_10008312_pt1 | contig 14006 bp, 12 predicted proteins | sample UN2MG_FD_202237 | JGI IMG/M metagenome (GOLD analysis project Ga0307379, IMG submission 202237) | Soil microbial communities from Risofladan, Vaasa, Finland - UN-2 | ecosystem: Environmental > Terrestrial > Soil > Coastal area > Acid sulfate soil | place: Finland: Risofladan, Vaasa | collected...
TTACTGTCGTTGTACGGAATCGGAATTAGGGATATGGAGAAATAATTTTTATCTGAATCGTATAATGCTTCTAAATATGCATGAAAGTCGGGAACATCGATGGTTTGTTCCATTCCGAGCACTTCCAATGATTTTATCGCATAATATGATGAATATAAGTTAGGATCAAATATGATTATAGAATCAAATGATATATCTAAATCGTTATTAAATCCTCCGTTTCCTGCTTGTAATGAATTTAAATACATTATCAGATCATTTCTCTGATCTTGATAAGGAGTCCAATCACTCAATATTTCATCTAAAGTAATGAGTGCATGATACGTATTATCGGCAGTTGGGATTAAATATTCCGGCTCTAAATTTGCATTATAGGGTCTTCCAATGAATCCTGAATTGATGGGATTATAACAGCTCCAAATAAAATTAATGAGTTCCTCGGAGTTAATAGATCCTAATTGATTTATAAGATTGAGAGAAAGAATTCCATAACACGTGACTTCAAGCAGGCTGGTCAATGGGTAATACATCCGCTCAAGATCGACATCTAAGTATCTATACGCCGTATCGTCGATGAAGCATGAATTCACTGGTAAATAATGACTGATTATATATTGTCCAACTGCGACTTCATCTACTTGCGAAAGTTTTCCGAGAGACTGTAATGTAGATAGAGCTTGATATGTAGATTGAAGGGTCGGTTGGTAGTAACTTGAGAAGTAACCATTAGCGTTATATTCAGCGGTTTTATCGGTCAAAATATCCTCCAAGAATTCAACGGTAGCATCGGATGTAAGTGGTGAAATCTCATGATCTCCAAATAATGGATATACATCCTGTGTCATTGATTTCTGTCCCGTGACATTATAAATCATCATTAATGAGACTGCACAAATGGTATATATCAGCAATAGACCTAAACTAACCTTTATTTTTAATTTCATTTTTGTATCCTAAAAATATTGCATTTAACCTAAAATGAATCTAGAAGTATTTAAATAAAAAAAGAAAGAATGACTCTCAACATTGCTAAAATTAATGTTATCCAAACAGATTATTTTCAATGAAAAATAGGAATAAAAGAAAATCAGAATGAAAAAAGGAAAAGGAAAAAAAGAAAAAAACAGAAGAAGTAAAAAATTTCAGTCTCTTGTTAGAGACCATTCATCAAGGTCCTGCCACCTGCAATGGAGGTCCTTTCGGATAATAATAACGGCACATCTTGATGGTAATCTTCTCACTCCCCGGTGTTCCTAATGGATTAATTTTTTTAGACAGATATGAAAACTCGTTTTCATTTTCTAGTGGTGATTTATTTAATATTATAAATGATCCTGAAGTGGTTTTAACGGCGTGCATGTAATATTCAAAGGTTTCATGATGATTAAAGATCTTTTGAGCGGACCCTAATTTAACCTCCATTAGTGATTGAACCAAGGGCATTACCTCATCATGTTCAATTAACCCCAATTTGATCATGACTTTACGGAGTAATGCAGATGATTTCACTAGACTTTTAAATCCTTTTACTCGCAAGTGATTGAATACATTCTCTTCCACTTGACGCTGGATGGTGCTCATCTGAATCCCAAGATGAGAGCAAATGGCGTTTACTTTTAATTTTTTCTGTTTATCACATAAAGCAACAATACTACAGACGACTCCTGCAATCACGTCATCTTTCGTATTTTTAATGATTTCCCAGAACGTGTACATTATTTTTTTTGAGGTATCGTAAAACTCCATTCCCATTCCGAATTGTTCTGTTATTTGCAAGATTTTCTGAAGTATGTAATTCTTGCGATCACGCTTATTATAATATGGGATGAAATTCTTCACTTGGAGCTTGAACGCGTTAAATTCTTTTTTGCTTATTAGAGAAATCTCGAGGAGTTCTTGTTCATTAATCCCCTTACAATTTAACTTGAAATGCAAATAAATGGTAATAGGAACCAATTTCTCTGGGCTCCTGAATTTAGTTCCACTTTGTAAAACTTTTCTAATGGCACAAAATTGTTTGAAAATGGGTAGCGTTTCAGATAAAGGAAGACCTAAACCTGATAATAACCTCTTGATTTCGGTTCGGGCTTTAATTTTCACATCCTCCTCACGATCTCGCTCAGAATCTAGCCGTTGCCATTTTTGCAATTGGACTGATTGAGGTTTAGTCATTCGTTCTTTATATAATCCTATTTGAGTTCTTCCACGAGGAGCATTTTGGATTACAGCTTGATCATAAGGATGATGGTATTCTAAAACTAAACTTGAAAGCACAATTCCGCAATTTCCACAAACATACCCTTCACGGGTTTGCTTGATGTCCGTGGAATCACAGGCATCACAACTGGAAATATCATTCTCTAAAGAATACTCTTCTTGCTGCCATTTTTTTATTACCATTTCATAACCACTTTTTTTAAAATTTTTTAGCCGATCTAGTCGGCCACAAGATTATATTGCATGAGTGATCAATTTGAACCTTTTCTTTATCACTTTTTGTGACTACGATCATTAATTTTAAAGGCATCAAGATAAATTCCATAAAATTCTAGAGAGATAAAAACCTATCATATTATAAATTGTTAACATTTCTTATAATTCAGAAGAATAAAGGAGAGATAGAAAAATCGAACTTCGAATTATTTTTCACTGATTTCATTTCGTGGATCACTTGCAAAAATAACTTGTGAAGAAATAACCACGTACCAATGTTTTTTCTTAATTTGACTCCAGTAATGAAAAAGAATAGCTTTATCATTATCTATCTAATTGAGAAAACAATTTACTCTGGTTGATTAACACGCGTGCTCATATTTTTAAATGTTGCTTCCTCAATTCCCTTTTCACGCGTGCTACTCATTATTTTTAAGAACTTATTTAAACTCAACTAGTAATAAAACTTTTTATTATTTTTTTGTCTATTATCCTGTATACAAGAATTATCAAAATACATGTAATATCATGAATGAAAAATTCGGATGTTGTCGAGTGTTTGAATGGGTGTCAGTCGATGGTGTCCCGTTAGATAAGATAGTAGAACATGCGATCAAGACTAAATGCAAAAAGGTGTTTAGATATACCGAAGCAAGCGGCATTGCGGTTATGGCAGAATCTAAAAAAGCGGCGGAGGATTGTCTACTGGATTATTTTGATGATCAAATGAGTGTAGATAATGCCATTTCAGATATTGAATTTTTTTCATTCTCATTATAATTAAAAAACGACGTTTTTGGTTGTAAAACTATTGTTGAAATTATTCATAATCAACATCAATCAAATAGGGACCTATTTTTTTTAAAAGGGAACTTTTATTCTTTTTCGAGTTGAAATTTGCTGATCATTATAAGTTAGATATGATTCTATAATGCAATACAGATTGGAGATAAGATATTGTCGCATTTTTTTGTTCCTATCAATCATTCAAAAGCAGTAGAAATGGTTCCTGATGACGAAGAAATATTGTATAGTACTTTATGTCATGTGGAATTCTATATGAAAGAGAAGGAATATTGGGAATCACACGTTCTCATTACAAATCATTCAGTCATCTTTACAAAAGGGAAATTCAGTAACCCCATTCAACTTTACTACTTACCATGGAGTGCCATCAAATTCTTAGGGCGCGCAAAGTTTAATTCTACACCCTATAATTTTAGACTTAAAAGAGATATTCTAATTGAAACAGATGAAGAGTTTCTGGAAAGAAGTCAATCTTTTAAGTCATTTATCAAACCTATCAAAGAAGAGGGCAAAAAATATTGGAAAACGAATTTTCAATCCGGGAGCGAGAGAATGGCAGAAGTCAGAAGAATCGTGGAACATTATCTTAATACACAAAAAAAGTGATCCTAAATCTTTTTTTGCACAATTTTGAGTGGATGCAAAATTCAGTGATAATAGGACTCAAATCAATGGCGTGGTTTTTGTAAAAAAATTTTTCCTAAAAAGTATATAACTATTTATTTTCTTTTAATTATTCGGTGATCACAATTACAATAACAAATAAACAACTTTCAGAAAAGGAACTTTCACAAATTTTTAACCTGTTAAAACATCCATTGCGGAGAGGGATTCTTAAACTTTTATCTAATAGTCCACAATCTTACACGATGATTTTGAAAAGTCTTGAGATTCCGGAAAGTAGTATTTTAAATTATCATTTAAGAGAAATGGACGATTTAATGATTAAAAAAGATGTTAATGGAAAATATGAGTTAAATGAAGTTGGCAAGATTTGTTTACAGCTTGTACTTAAAGTCAAGGAAAAGGATGATATTCATAGGTTCAATAAACTTCAATTAGTAGTAGCAAAATTAAAATCAACAATAAATTTTATTCAAATAACATTCTCGGTACTTGTAATTATTCTAGTATTAGAGCTTTACTTGTTAAATATTATTGATTTTTCTTCTTTTCTTTTTATGTTTGCTTTAGGGGCGGTTTTTAGTATCGTACTTTCAAACGGTGTTTTCAAGGTCATTGAAAAATATGAGAGCAATGAGATCAATAAGTTAGAAAAGAAGGAGAAATTAGGAATGTATTTTAGAAGTTTTACCATTAATATACTTGTTTTTACAATAGTCATACTATTATGGTAGTTAGTTATTATTTTTTTTAAAAAAATGGTATAATTTTTTATTTAAATAAAAATGAAAGTTAATCTTCATTAGGAATTAATTTGAGGTACATATGAAATGGAAGTTGAAGTTGCAATCTTAATTGAAGAGATGAGAACTGAAGAGCCTTTTGATTATGCTGCTTTTTTCGATCATTCTCGATTCTTAACTCCTGGAGAATTAAGCCTTTCAAGAGACGATAATATCGCGTGGTAATTTTATTTTTTTTATTTAAAAATAAGGAGTAACATCTTCTTGCAGAATCTAAATAAATAAAAGTTAAAAAAAAAATGTACTTATCGATCAGTATTTGGCTCTGGTTTCTTGGTATTTGGGTAGTGTCCCAGATCACAAAATCGGTTCTCAGTCGTTCAAGGGGATTAATTCGTGGTATTTTTAACATCCTCTTTTTTATCGGAGTGTTCGTTCATGAATTCAGCCATCTGATGTTTTGTTTCATATTTCGCGTGCCTACAAATGGAATGAAATTTCAGTTCTGGGATAGAAGAATAGGAATGGTAAATCCCGCAGGTTCCGTGTATTTTGCAGAAGGTCCTAGAATTTCAATGTTGCAAGCTTTAATGATAGGTATTGCGCCATTATTTGTATCCACTTTCTTGTTCATGGGATGCTTGGATCTGATTTTCACGTTTAAAACAACTTTCGAAATTCAAGTAATCATTATTATTCTAGCGATATCCATAATTTGTACAGCAGCTCCTTCTCAAGTGGATGTTTCAAACATCTTTACAGCTGCAGCTGGAGATCCTCTTCAATCATTTCTTCAATTTTTGGTTGCTTTGGTCTCTTTATTCATAAGTATAAATATCGTTGATCTCTCTGGTATTATATTGCCGTTAGAAGTGCTTTATTACGTGTCATGCTTTGCATTTACTATCATCATATACTTAATAACTATACTCTTTTGCAGAATCATAAGCGTGATTTTTAGACGTGTCTTTCCTTCTGGCAATTATTCTTCAAAGCAAATAACAAGAAAAAGACATAGACCCAAAAAACCACCGAAAAATGAGCGGGGGAGTTGGTAAGATGAAGGGCTTGTGTTTAATAGTTGTGGGATTGGCATTTTTCATGGTTTATCAAACTAATCCCATGGGAACACTTATTATTGCTGGAGTCATACTAGCTGGTTATGCCTACATCAAATCAAGAAAGAGAGGGGGTTCAAGGAGAAACGGGTTGTTCTTTGGGAAAGGAGTGAGATCGATGCAAGAAAGTTCTCCTGTCAATGAAATCATGACAATGTTTTTAGTCCAACAGATTTTGGATAAAAATCGTGGTAAACCATCATCGTCAGAAACTCAAGAAAAGGATCAAGAAATTATAGAATTGGAGCAAAAGAAGAAAGAAATCTTGTCTCTATTGGAGTGATAACGCTAATGACGAATATTTTGTCCTTACTCGAGGGTTACTTGAGAGAGAGAGGTCAAATTATATCTATTTCTGGTTCTTCAGGCACAGGGAAAACGACTCTAGCTCTTCAACTCGTTGCGGGATCACTGACTGCTAAAGTCCCCTTTGAGGAACAATGTTTATGGATCCAAGCAAGTGAACACTTTCCAAAAAAACGATTAGAATCAATGTTAAGATCAGAACCCTCCTCACTGAATTTCCTGTTAAAAAACACGTTTATCGTGCCATCAAGGAAAGTCTTTCATACTTTTGATGATCAAATAAAATCTTTACATGATATCCCATTACAAGATCTTCCCCCTGATGTTAAATTTATAGTTATTGATAACATCTCTCATCACTTGCGATATCGATTGGCTGAAGTGAATGATTTTATCAGTCGTTCTAAGATTGTAAACCAATTTTTTGATGAGATCTTATTTCCTCTCATCATGTTCTGTAAAAGAAATCAAATCCATCTCATTTTGATACATGAAGTATCACAAGATCCTGAAACAGGAAAAATCAGATCATTTTATCATAAACTATTCAATAGAATTCAAGATATAGCAATCACCTTAACTCGCCCAGGTTTTAGTAACTTGGAGTCTTATATTCAAATCGAATTTGGTGAAGATGAACTGAGCAAATCTTATATATTAGAAGATATAGGATTAGTCATAGTTGGCTAAATCTTCTTTTCGGAGTATTGAATTTTTTGACTAGCCCTAGTTTATTAATGTTTAATTGCACTTAAAGGAATTTTTTTTTCCAATTATCTATCTTTTTCTTTAAATATGTTGGTTATAAATATATTACATGTATCGCCCTCGTGATTCTGATACCAATTCGATAGTGATTTGTTCTGTGTGTCATTCCAACATTACTGATCTAGTCGGGGTCTATCAATCACCGACAAATTATGCAGTCGTGTGCAAACAATGTTTAACACGATTCACGCAGAATGATATTGAGATGATGATTGGACTCTTTTTTTTATATGGAGGGTATTTTGGGAAACTTAAAAATAGAACTTTCTCGTTAGATGAGGCACTTTCAAACATGGAAATGCCGTTAAACAAGGAGGAAGTTGAAGAGATGAATCAAAAGCTAATGCACAATGCGTTAATACATGGTCTTGAGCCATTTCAATTTAATCAAAAACTTCAACTATTTTCTGAAGAAAATGAGTAATTGAATTAAACTATTTTTTTTGTTCTTTAAAAGCAAGTGATTTAATTTCTACCTACTTTAATTAAAAAAATATAAAAATGAATCATTATGGCAGAATTAGATTTAGTCAAAAATATTAATGCCAGACAAATCAAGCTCTTGCAAGAAAATGGCATCAGCTCTGCAGAAGCGTTGGCAATGTCACCACACAATATTATAAGTGAAATCGATGGACTCGGTGAAAAGACGGCTAAAAAACTCATTTGGAATGCTCGAAATGCATTAGGAATGAGTGAATTTACCACTGCTGAAGAGATTGACGAGAATACCGAATATATCACAACCGGATCGGCAGAATTAAACCGAATCCTCGGAGGTGGTTTTCAAACTGGAAAGCTAACTGAGGTTTATGGTCCTTTTAAATCAGGTAAGACCAATTTAGCTCACACGATTGCCGTTTCCACCCAATTACCGAAAGGTAAAGGGGGTTTAGGGGCCAAAGTAGCGTATATAGATACTGAAAATACGTTTTCTAAAGAAAAAATTAAACGGATTGCCAAAAGATTCGGAATGGATCCAAAAAAAGTACTCTCTGGTATCTTTCACGCCAGGATTTTTAGTTCTGATCATCAATCTCAAATGATAACTAAAGCAGAAACGCTTTGCAAGACGAGGGGAGTGCGCCTTATCGTTATGGATTCCCTTATGGCGCTCATGCGTGCGGAGTACGTTGGTATTGGAATGCTTGCTAGAAGACAGAGCGTCCTTAATAACATGATCCATGCTCTTTCTAGAATAGCAGAAACTTACAATTGTGCAGTTTTACTCACCAACCAAGTTGCCACTAAAATGATGGGCATGTTCTCAGGTGACGACGCAATTGGAGGAAATATCATAGCACATGGGTGTCATTTCAGGGTAATGTTCAAGACCAAGGGATTCTCATCTAATAATTCCTTAAAAAGGAGAGCTGTTATTGTAGACGCCCCTGATCTTCCGCCTGAGGAAGCAGAATTTTACATAACAAGCGTAGGAATCGCCGATACCGAGAATGCTGAAATGCCCAAAGGTGATACAAGTGGGTTTGAAGTTCCTTCATTATACGAAGACTTTGATGAAGATGAAGTCGTAGCTCCTATCGAACCTGAAACTAACCCTGAAAATGATAGCGATGAAGAAAATCTTACCAACGTAAAGGGAATAGGAGTAGGCATGGCTGTTCAACTCAAGAAAGCGGGAATCAATTCGGTAGACGAGTTAATATCTGCTCAACCGGAAGAACTAGCTTCAAAAGTGAGTGGTGCGTCACTGAAAAAGGTTCAAGAATGGCAGGGCAATGCAAAGGGCATAATCCAAGCATAAATCAAATTTTAATTTTTTTTTAACATCTTTATTCTATTCTTTAATTTTGACTTTCTTAGAATGTATTTTCTTCTCGATTCTTTCATCAATATATCTTTTTAATTCTAATTATTATAGGAATTAGGATAAATAATGCGTGTCTTTTTCTTATCATCTAATATATTTTGTTAAAACGTGATAGTTAATATCCTATTGTGTAAGATTATATGATCGATAATGATCTTTTAAGTGATTGACTAACTTAATATGTATAACTAAATTACTTAACTTAAACCTTTTATTAGGGATTTAAAATGACTTTAAAAAGAAATAAACTAAAAATTTTACTATTTTGTGGAATTTTCTTTATCCTATTGCTGGTTCAAAATAATTCAATCGACAAGACAACAACATTAGAGAATAATCGTCCATTAGAAAAAATTGCTGGTATCGAGGGAGTTTTATTCTATATTGACGATACAGAAGAGAATTATACATGGGTTGATTTTAAAACAGAAAATCCTTGGTGTATAGGTTCAGGAATTGAAAATGATCCATATCGAATTGAGAATATTACCTTGGATGTAGGAGGAACAGGCGCAAATCTTGTAATTCAAAACTCCGATGCTCATTTCATTATTCGAAATTGCACGTTCTTAAATGCGGGTGGATATGATATTTATAGACACTCACTTGAAATATATAATACAAGAAATGGAAAGATACTTAATAATACCTTTGAAAATGCTAATGAGAAAGGAATTAACATTGGATCCTCATATGATATCTTCATAGAAGATAATGTATTCAAAGACAATGCTTATGGCATCAATATAATGCAGAATACAAATCATCCTGAACGTATAACAATAGGGAATAATATATTTATTAATCAGGACTATTATGGTGCATTTATCTTTTCAGTCATTAATCTAACAATTTTTCAAAATAAATTCATATCTAATGGTTTTATGGGTATAAGCATTCAAAATTGTCAAAATGTAAATTTTACGAAGAATGAAATTGAAGACTCAACCAGTTATTATGGAATTCAATTAACAAGTTCTTACAATTGTCTCATTGTAGATAATAAAATTGAAAACTCTGCTTCTCATGGGGTAGATATTAGTTATAGATGTGACTACCTAACATTAATAAATAATTCTATCATCCATAATGGAGGGGACGGAATTCACTTTGAAGGGACTTCAACGTGTAATTTTGCTTTACTAGAGAATAATAATGCCTCATATAACAATGGCATGGGAGTTTATGCAAAAAACGTGGATTATTCAAATGTTCGAAATAATACAATCCATCATAATGGGAACTATGGAATATATTTGACAACTGGTGCGTGCTATAACAATTTAACAAATAATTGCATTAGTTTTATTTCGGGTACTGGTTATGGGATAAGCGTCCACTCGAGTAGTAGTTATAATAATATTAAGAATAACGAGATCTTTAATAACTCAAGAGGAATAGTAATACAAGGAGCAGGAACAGGGACCAAATCAATAAATAACACGATTGAAAATAATACATGCTCAAAAAATATTCATGGAATCTATCTAAAATATGCAGATTACACCAAAATTTCAAACAATAGGCTAAGTTCTAATCTATTATATGGAATCTATTCGGAATATAATTCCTATGGCAAAGTTATAGGAAATAATATCAGTAAAACTTATCAAGAGAGTTATATTGGCAATGCTATAGTTCTTGATCAAGGTTCTTCACATTTTATAATTCGTCATAATATTCTTGAAGATAATGCAGGACATGGAATTCTAATTTATCGGAATAGTAATTATAATACAGTATTGTATAACCAAATTAATAGGAATTATGATGCGATTTGTATTTATACATCTTCATATGCCCAGGTTATTGGAAATAATATGACTTTAAGTATAGATGAAGGATTGATTATAGGAGGTTCGGATGCTAGTAATCCAACAGGGAATTTAATAGAAGGTAATAATATTAGCTGGAACGGTGGTGATGGAATTTCTATTAAATATCGTTCATCCTCTAACCAATTCATAGATAATGTCATTAGTTATAATGAAGGAAATGGAATTTGGACTTACATGAGCTCTAGTTATTCTCATGATTATAATGACTATATTGGAAATAAGATTAATGATAATGCCTTGGATGGAATTTATTTAATATATTGTAGATACACAAATATAATAAGAAATAACATCTCAGGAAATACCAATGGGATTTTTATTGCCTCAGAAGCTCCATCCCTTATCATTACGCGAAATATAATTGAAAAGAATATCAATTATGGAATTTACGTTGAAAGCGGTACGCACTCTGGAAGCAAGATCTATAGAAACTACTTCTTTAGCAATACAGTGAATGCCTATGCATCAGGTACATTAACTTGGTACGATGATGGGCTCGGAAATTATTGGGATGATTATTTAGGAGATGACAATAACTTTGATGGTATTGGAGATACTCCCTATTCTCCAGGTTCGTTTACAGATAATTATCCGATAGTTGGCGATCCATTATTTAATGGTTCTGTGATATATATTAACGGTCAATTGGATGGAGGATATCACAGCTGGCAATGGATATCTACTCGAGATTGGTGTGATGGAAAAGGAACTCTTGCTTCTCCCTATATTATTCAAAACTTAGAGATAAATGGTTCCATGGATTTATATTGCATTCATATCGAAGATTCTGAGGTATATTTCCGAATTGAAAATATCTTTCTCTACAATGCTTCTCAATACGGAATATTTCTCAATAACGTTTCTAATGGGGAAATAGGGCAAAATACACTTGTAAATTGCTCCCTTGCAGGAATAATGCTATACGGATCCGAAGATATCGACCTTTATGATAATTATTTGACAAATAATTATTATGGGATGTATATAGACACTTGTAATTCCTCTTACATCTCAGAAAATGATGTTATTCAGAATACTTACGGTATCTTTATGTTTGGATGCAAAAACAATACTTTATATCACAATCAAATCTTTATGCAAGAACAATATGCGATACTGCTTGTATATTGTGATAACAATACGCTTAATTCTAATAATATTTCATCCAATTACTTTTTCGGACTCACATTAGCATGGACCAATAATTCCAGAATCATATCAAATACTTTAGTAAATAATTCAGACTGGGGTTTCTACCTACTGAATGCCTCATATAATAAAGCATATTCAAACCTGTTTATGAATCATACATATGGTGTTTTTCTGAATGGTTCGAATTATAATACATTTTCCGATAATGATTTCAATGGAAATATCTATCATGCATATGATCAGTGGGGTAATGGGAATCACTGGAATAACTCGGTCATTGGTAATTTCTGGGAAGGCTTTATCAGCACGGATTTAGATGATGATCTTATTGCCGATAGCTATTACATTTTTCCCACGGGAATTGATTATTTGCCAAAATATGATGATGACGAGGATGTAGCTCCCATCATTTTATTTAATTCTCCAATAAATTTAACAGTTCATGGATATTCGGCACCAAATTATGACATTACAATCATTGAGGAACATTTAGTTGCAAAATGGTATTCCTTAGACGGGGGCAATACAGTATTTAATATAACTGACCTCTGGGGTCAGATTGATCAAGATGCTTGGGCTTTCTTTGGAAATGGCACCGTTGATATTGTATTCTATGCAAATGATACTAAAGGATATATTGGAGAATATAAAATTACACTACGAAAAGATATCATTAAACCCATTATCACTTTTGAAAGCCCTATTAAAAATGACGTGTTTGGAGCTTCATCCTACCCATTTATTGATTGGACCTTTGATGAACCAAATCTTAGAAATGCATTTCTTTATTTAACAAATGGAACGATAACAACCTCAGACATTTTTCTTGTCTGGGAGGGTGCTGTTAATTTGGATAATTTTTCTGCCTCCGGAGGGTATTGGAATCCCTTTTCTAATGGAACCATATATGTTGTAATACATGCAATTGACTATGCAGATAATGAAATGTATACAAACATCACAATTCAGAAAGATATAGTTGGACCATTTATCAATATTTTTGATCCTTCACCTATGCAATTAGCTGGGAAAAACGCTCCGGCCTTCTCATTAGATGTTAGAGATGCTCACTTGAATTATACGTGGTATGTCTTAGAGGGAATAGGAGAAAAAGTTTTTCTTTCAGATTTTGACGGGTATATTGATAGCGATCAATGGAAACTGTTTGGAAATGAAACCGTCACAATAACATTCTATGCAAATGATAGTTTGGGTAATCTTGAGTATAAGGCAATTACTGTTAGGAAAGATATCATAAACCCAGAAATTATAGTTTTTAGCCCAATTTTAGGACAAGAATACTCCAGCTATTCCCCGATGTACAAAATATCCGCAAACGAAAAGATTAATAGATATTGGTATAGCCTCAACCACGGAATTACAAATACTTCTATATTAACTACACAAGGCACTATTGATCCTAAATTATGGGAACAATTAGATAGTGGGGAGGTTAATCTCACTTTTTATGCAGAAGATCTAGCAGGAAACGTGGGTAAGTGTGCAATTACTCTGAGGAAGACTGCTATAGAAACCGCCTTTAGTCCTCTTCTTTTGGTAACGACAATAATTTTAGGGATCATTTCAATTGGAAGTGCAATAGGAATCCTATATCTCCTCAAAGCAACGAAGTCCCTAAAGAAAGAGCTCTTGCTCACAAAAAAGACAAAGATTCCATACAAGAAAGCTCTAAAAGAAAGATAAATTAAAAAAACTAAATAAATTATTTTTTTTTAACTTTAAACTAATTCTCTCCAAGCGAATTCTCTTTTATAAAATTCCACATTAGCTCATTTACTTTTTCAGGCATTTCTATAGTAAAAGCATGGCCACAACCCTTGAGAATTTCTAATTTTGAGTTCAGAATTTTTTCATGCAAGAATTCTTGATGGGGAGAAGGTATTAATCTATCTTTATTTGCCCCAAATATTAAAGTAGGAATTCTAATTTTATTTAAAAATTCACGTGTATCATGGGAATACATTGCATTAGCTTGATTCATGTAATCTTGATAGTGTGTAGGATCCTTCATCGGAGTAATAAAAAGTGTATCTTCTCTAAGAGAATCAAATAACTTTTGATCGTTTTTTAATTTTCTAATAAAAGATCTTGAATGTGTAAAAGGTAATAAAGCTTCAACTCGTTCTTCTAAATTCAATTCTTTTATTAATTCAAAACTCTGAAATAAAGGTCCAGGATCATAACAAGCTGACGTAGCACAAAGAATTAACGTTTTTGTTTTCTCTGGATATTTTAATACAAAATTTTGAACGATCATTCCTCCCAAACTAATACCACATAAATGAATTTTATCTTGAATATTTAGATGATCTAAAAGAGCTTTAATATCTTCCACGAACATATCCATTGTATAATGATAATTTGG
>Ga0307379_10008313_pt1 | contig 14005 bp, 32 predicted proteins | sample UN2MG_FD_202237 | JGI IMG/M metagenome (GOLD analysis project Ga0307379, IMG submission 202237) | Soil microbial communities from Risofladan, Vaasa, Finland - UN-2 | ecosystem: Environmental > Terrestrial > Soil > Coastal area > Acid sulfate soil | place: Finland: Risofladan, Vaasa | collected...
TGAGATGAGCGACATGGCAACCGTTATCAACCGGCGAGTACTTCGAGACGCCTGCGGGCGGCAGATCAGCTGCCCCGAGTGCGACAGCGTGCTAAACGCGCCCAACGCGGTCCTGATCACCTCCCGCAACGGGGCCGGCATCGCCTGCGGTCCGTGCTTCGACGCCAACTGGGGCGAGCTGATCGCGTCCCTTCCGCCCAACACGTTGGAGATCGACGACGGGCGCGAGCTGTTCGCGAAGGGCGGTGTCCGATGAGCCTGCGATACCTCGGGACCGTTCGCAGCTGCCTCGCGAAGTACGCCCCCAACGTCGACGAAGCGCTCGTGTCGCCGCTGGTGCGCGGCTGCGAGGTCTTCGTCAATCCGCGCCTGCGGACCTCGCTGGGCATGGCCCGCTGGCGGCCCGCTCAGGATCTCGCCTGGATCGAGCTGAATCCGGCTCTCTTCTCAGGCAACGCGGACGCGGACGCGCTCATCGTGAACACTCTCACACACGAGATCGCGCACCTGATCGCGGGGCCCGGTGAAGGGCACAGCCCGCGCTGGCGACGCATCCATCGGAAGCTCGGGGGGACAGGCGAGCGCACCGCCACGAACGAAGTCGCGCTCGCGCTCGGGCTCGACCGGAAGCGCGCGAAGCGGCGACACGTCGCGACCTGCTCGCGGTGCAACCTCGCGCTCATGCGGACGCGCCGGCTCGCAGCACGGCGCATCTACCAGCACCGCGGCTGCGGGGGCTGGTTCATCGCGGAGTGACCCCTGCGCGCATCGGCAGACGCCCGCGGTCTGCTGATGTCGCAGCGATCAAGCTGCAACACGAACGCAGCAACGGCCCACAGGGCCAAGGGAGACGAGATGAGTAAGGCAACGACGCAGCACATCGACCGGATCGTGATCGCGGCACTCGAAGACGAGCTGAGGTTCCAGCGCGATCTTCCGGGCACGTCGCGCAGGGACCGGTACGACGGCTTTGCGCCGATGGACGTGAAGAGACTGGCGCGCCGCACGGGGCTCTCGGCGGGGCGCGTCCGCGGGGCGATCGAGCGCGGCATCAAGGCCGGCACCGTCGTCGAGGTGAACGAGAAGCGAGGTCGCTGGGGCGCGGACTACACGACCCCCCGCCTGCTCCGCGAGGCCGAGCAGCGCGAGCGAGACAAGCGCATCGCCGAGCTGCGCGACGAGAAATCAGATCAGGCGAGGCGCGACGTGCTGGACGACCACGCGCAGAACCTCTACGGGCTGCTATCGCGGCTACAGGAGGCGATCCCGGACTGCGACGACCCGATCGATCTGCAACTGGGCGCGAACGACCTCGTCGAGGCTTGGCGGCTCATTCACCGCGTGCTGACGGCCATCAAGTCCTGACCTCTGCGCGCATCGGCAGACGCCCGCGGTCTGCTGATGTCGCAGCGATCAAGCTGCAACACGAACGCGCGCGAGCGCACTGGAGAACGAGGCCATGGCGAAGACAATCACGACCGACACCCTGCGCGAGTTGTACCTGCTGACCTTCGACAGCTTCGCGATCGGCACAGACGAGCTGGCCCGGGCTGCCGGGCTGACTGTCGACGAGGCGCGCCGCGCGATGAAGCGCATGACCGGTAGCCTCGTCTGCGACGAGCTGCAGGAAGATCACGGAGCGGGAGGCATCCACACCGGCTCATCCAGGCTCGTCGGGAAAAACATCGTCTGGCAATGCTACTACACCTACGACTACATCAAACGCGACGAGGCGGAAGCCCTCTTCGACCGCTGGGCCGCGGAAGGCGGTGCCATCGCGGAGTGACCCCTGCGCGCATCGGCAGACGCCCGCGGTCTGCTGATGTCGCAGCGATCAAGCTGCAACACGAACGCGCGCGAGCGCAAGGGAGATCGAAGAGATGAAACGAGCAGGACGCACCCTGGCAACGGTCCCGGACGGACACCCGCGCAGGCTCGCGGATGGGCGAAACGCGTGGCGCAAGATGAACCGCGAGCAGCGCGCCGAGTTCGCGCGCTTCCTCGCCCAGGAAGGGCTCACCGCCGCGCTCGCAGATGCGGGGCTCCCCTTCGTGAAGGAGGGGCAGCGATGATCACCACAGGCGACCTCTTCTCGGGCCTCGGCGGCACGTCTCAGGGCATCGTGCAGGCCGGCGGCGCGCTGCGCTGGTTCGCGAACCACAACGCGGACGCTTGCACCTACCACGCGCGCAACCACCCGGACGCGCTCGCGATGATGCAGGACATCAGTGAGCTGCACTGGCCCACGGTCGAGCCCGTCGACTGGGTCCACGCGAGCCCGGCGTGCCAGGGCGACAGCGAGTGCGGCCAGCCCGCGCGCGCCGGCACCGGGGGCAACCATCGGCCCGACGCCGCGAAGCTCGCGACGCGCCACGCGCGCATGCGATCGACACGGTGGGCCGTTCTCGCGATGGCCGACGCGCTGCGCCCTCGGACGATCACGGTCGAGAACGTGCCGCAGATGTACCAGTGGCAACCGTTCGGGGCGTGGTGCGGCGTGCTCGAATCGCTGGGCTACGTGGTGCGTCGGCACGTACTCAATCCGCGCGAGTTCGGCGGGGCGCAGGACCGGCCGCGCGCGATCGTGACGGCACGGCTCGGCGAGGCCCTCGACCTCAAGGTCCGGGGCAACGTCGACGCGGCATCGATCGAGAGCTGCCTGCTGCCGGACGACCACCCGGAGCACCGCTGGACCGAGGTCGGCTCGAAGAGCGACAGGATGCGCTGGCGGGTCCGAAAGGCGCAGGCCGAGGCCGGGAGCCGGTGCTTCTGGAATAACGTGTCTGAGAGCCGCGGCCGGCCCCTGGGCGACGTGTTCCCGACCAGCACGACGAAGAGCGGGAGCCAGTGGAACCTCATCGACGGGGAGCGCATGCGCGTGATCCATCCGCGCGAGCTGGCGCGGTCGATGAGCTTCCCGGACCACTATGCGATCCCGGCGAACCGGGGACTCGCCTCGCTGCTGATCGGCAACGCGATGGATGTGGCGCTCAGCCAGTCGATCGCGGAGCAGGTCGCCGCGTAGCGGCCACAGGGCGCACCAGACCGTGTGCTATACTTTGCAGAGCAACGCCCACGACGGGCACAGGAGAACGACGATGAACAGGGACAAACGATCGGTGACGGCCGCGGCGAAGCGCCTCGGCTGCAAGGTCACAGAACAGCTTCTGCCGCTCGGAGGCGGGACGATCTACGTGGACGCCCCTGATGGCCGGAGGTTCCGGGCATCGGGCACGCACTGCATCGTCGCGCACTGGGAGTCGACGAGGGCATCCGCGTGGGAAGACCTCGCCGAGCGGATCGAGATGGGCGTGGAGCCCTGCCCGCCCGGTGGCGACCTTGATTGCGACATCGCGGAATGCCCTGCCTTCCGGCCAACGCCCACGACGGCCACAGGAGAACGACGATGAACTGCCTCTATCCCGACTGCCCGAACACGAGCCGCACGCGCGGCCTGTGCCACGGGCACTACCAGACGATGCGCGCCAGGATGCGCGCGCTCGACAGCGTCGGCCAGCAGATGCTGGAGCAGAGCCTCGAAGGGCGCGGGCTGCTCACGATGAAGGGAACCGGCGGAACGCCCGCGCCCGACTCGCGCGACGCTTTCAAGATCGCGAGCACCGTGAAGGGCAAGCACCACCCGAACGCAAGGCGCTGACGAGCGAGCCTCTCCCCGTGTGCCCGCGGCACGGGGAGTAGCGCGCACGTTGCGCGAACTAGCAGGCCGACAGGCCGAACGAGGACAACATGAACGCATTGGATCTGTTCTGCTGCGCGGGTGGCGCAGCCGCAGGAATCGCCGAGGCAGGCTTCGAAGTGACCGGCATCGACATCGACCCGCAGCCGAACTACCCGTTCGACTTCCACCAGGGCAGCGCGCTCTGTGTCGACTTCGACTTTCTGCGGAGCTTCGACTTCATCTGGGCATCGCCGCCGTGTCAGTTCGCGACGGCCTACAAGCGCAGGCCAGGGCACGTCGCGCCGAGCGAGAACCTGATCCCGAAGACGCGCGCGCTGCTGCTCGCGGCCGGCGTGCCGTTCGTGATCGAGAACGTGGCAGGCGCGCGACATGAGCTGCGCGATCCGGTCATGCTGTGCGGGTCGAGCTTCGGGCTCGACATCAGGCGGCACCGGTACTTCGAGGCGCACGGCTTCACGATCCCGCCGCTCGATTGCGACCACGCGTGGCAGACTCCGCGCTTCCCCCCGGCCGGCAACCGCACGAACCTTCGGAGCACGGTCGAGGTCGGCGTGTGGCGCATCCCGATGGAGACCCAGTACCGCGCCATGGGCGGCTGCGAGTGGATGACCCGCCGCGAGCTGTCCCAGGCGATCCCGCCGGCCTACGCGCGGCACATCGCGACAGCCGCGATGCAACAGGGGCGCGGCTGAGTTATGCTTCCGTTAGCGGCCCGCAACGGGCCACAGGAGAACACGATGAGAACCCCGGCAAACAAGGGCAAGCGGTACCCGCCCGAAGTCCTGACCCGCCCCGAAATCGACGCCCTACTGGCGAAGATGGCCGGCCTCCCCACGTACAAGTCGAGCGTGTGCGAAGCTTTCGTCGCCCTGATGTGGCGCTGCGGCATGCGCGTCGGCGAGGTGCGTGCGCTGCGTTGCTGCGACGTAGACCTCTCGGAGGGGGTTGCTCGGATCATGTGCCCGAAGGGCGGCAAGCAGCCGCGGGTCGTGGGTCTCGACAGCATCGTGCGGGACACGGTGGGCCGATTCCTCGAGGTTCGCCCTTCTGGCCGCGATCCTTCGTCCGTGCTGATCTGCACGCGCGTGTCGCGGGGCCACGTTCACCCGAGCGACCTGCGGAACTGGCTCCGCTTGCACGCGAAGCAAGCCGGCATCACCCGCCGCGTTCACCCGCATATGTTGCGACACACGTTCGCCTACGAGTGCGCGCTCGAAGGCCGCCCGATGATCTGGATCAGCAAGGCACTGGGACACGGGTCGCTAACGATGACGGAGCGCTACATGAGCCACCTGCTACCGACCGATGTGGTCGACGACATGAAGGGGCGAGCAGCATGACGGAATACGAGCAAAAGCGGGACGAAGCTTCGCGGCGGCGCGCGCAAGAGTGGCACGAGCAGGAGCGGGCTAGCTCGCGCGTCTTCGGAGCCATCGCAGGCGTGTTCGCGGCTTACCTGATGGTCGGAATGATCATCCTGTTGATAAGGAGATGCGCATGAACGAGCCCCACGATCCCTGCGTCCGCTGCGGCGAGGTCTACCTCGACCCGCTGTTTCGGCGGCCCCAGGCCCATCAGCGATGCGCCGCCTGCGGCTGGCCCGTGTGTCAAAAAACAGCCTGCGGCGACTGGGACATCGACTTCGACGGGCACGGCGTCGTCACATGCGCTGGCGGCTGCCCCGAGAAGCACAGCGTCGAGTGTGAGTGCGACGGTTGTATGGTCGTGTCGCGGTGCAACGACGCGACCTGCACGAACCTAGCCGTCCGCCGCGTCGGCGGTCGCTGGTTCTGCTTCAACCATGCCGAAGAGGAACTGTGGGAGGAATCCGACCGTGGCCGATGAACATGAAATCGAAAAGCGATGCACGGCGCTCGGGATCCCCGGCTACATGGTGGGCGGGATCGCCAAATACGTGCGCCACGGGGTTCGTCCCGGCGACTTCCTGTGGTCGGTCCTGACGAACGACCTCAGGGGTGCCTGCATGCACGCGGACGAGCAGAACCAGCAACTTCTCTTTCAGTACGTGTCGTTCCTCTACTGGGACGCGCCATACGCCTGCTGGGGAAGCGAGGAGAAGGCTAAGGCTTGGATCAAGCACGACGGGCTGAGCGGCTACGTGATCGAGGGGTAAAGAGAGATGCTGGTGAAACGGGGGAGCCGGGACGACCGCGAGGTCGTCGTCCGGTACAACAAGAGGGGCCGCGAGCTCGCGCGCAAGTCGATTCGGTACATCGAGCTGGCGTGCCTGCCGCCGGGCTACGTGCTCGACGACGAACGAATCCACAAGAACCGTGCGGGGAACGCCGGCAACCGGCTCGACGTAACGGTGGTGCTCTACCACCAGAACACGAAGGAGCCGCAGATGAGCACGCTCGAATGGCTGGAGCGCCTCGAGCACGTCGAAGACCTCGACGCCATGGAGCTACACGAACTATGAGGGGGCGAGCGCGGGTCGGCGTCCGCTACCCGGCGGGCGCGGTGAACAAGACCGAGGCGGCCTACGCTCGGTTCCTGTCGACCGTGCCCGGCGTCGAGAGCTTCGCCTATGAGCCGGTGAAATTGCGACTCGCGAAGGCCACGTTCTACACGCCCGACTTCATGGTCGTGTTGTCCGATGGCGGGATCGAGATGCACGAGGTGAAGGGTTTCTGGCGCGACGACGCGCGTGTGAAGATCAAGGTCGCGGCAGAGCAGTTCCCGTGGTTCCGCTTCCGCGCGGTCACGAAGGTGGGGATGGGATGGAACTTCGAAGACTTCTGAAGGGAGGAGGGGCAGCGGCTCGTTCCGGTACCGCTGCCCCTCCTGTGCCCGCGGCACTTCCGCGAGCTACTTCGCGCGTCGATTCGCGAACGCTGCGAAGATGTCGTCGAGCGGCACGAGCCCGCGCTGCTCTCGCTGGCCTCGCTCGACCGGTTTCTCGTTCGCGCGGATCGGGGCCGTCGCGATCGTTAGTCGGGCTCCACGCTCGATCCGTGCCCGAGCCGAGGCCGCAGCCCCAAGCTCGGACACGGTCACCCCACCCCACCATCGGGCGATCATCGAGCGGTGACGCTTGTAGCCTCGCGCGGAATAGCTGGGCCATGCGACAAGATAGAACCAGTCCTTCGCTTGGCGCGCGGACAGGTCGAGGCCGAGGCGGTTCCTGTTCGCGAGGTCTTCCCAAAAGCGCGGCGGCAGCGTCGGTGCGTGAGGCGGATATCGAACGTCGGGCACGGCTCCCCCAGAGCGGTTGCAACGAATCACTTCGGTGTTGCGAAGTGCTTCCTCTTGACGCCGTATCGGCCGAAGACCCGCAGAATCTCGTTGCTCAGGTGCACCGAGATCCGATGCGGGCGCGATGTCCCGTTGCACAGATTGGCGATTTGCTGGTGCAGCACGCCGTTCATCAACGCGGCGGCTGCGTAGTGGGTGCCGGTGAAGGACTTGTCCTCGCGGGCCTTTATCGCGATAGCGCGCTTCAACGCTTGCATTCGGGAATCTTAGCCACCGCAAGCGCTAGCCGCTACAGTTGCCTGAAGGGGGTGGGACGATGACCGTCTGCTGCTGCTCAAACGAGCTGGACGCCGCACCCTCCGGCCTGCGCGTCCGGATGTCCCCGTGCCGCTGCAAGAAGCCCGGCCCCGGCAAGCGCACCCTGCGGCAGCCCGGCCTGCCCCAGTATGTGTTCGAAAACCAGTACAACGAACGAACCCGGCTCGGCCTCCCGTTGGAGACCGACATCGAAAAGGGCGTGAGGAGCAAGTGGAGATGAGCGTGTTCGATTACGAGATCATTGCGGACGAAGCGAACCGGGAAGATTGGCTGCTGAAGCGGCAGAGCCTGATCGGGGCGAGCGAGACCGCCGGCCTGCTGCACGACGGAGACGGCATGCCGATCAGCAAGTACGTGTCGCCGCTCAAGATCGCGGTGTCGAAGATGATGCCGCCCGAGCCAGACGAGGCGAACGAGATCCGCGACGCCGGCAACTGGCTGGAGCCCCACATCGCGGAGCGGTTCCTCGAAGAAGTCGAGAAGCGCGGCATGAAGTGCGGGATGCTGCTGCGATCGACGAACTACCCATGGCTCGGTTGCACCCCCGACTGGTGGGTGATGGAGAAGGGCACCGAACAGGGCGACCTCGAGGTTCCCCTCCAGATCAAGAACACGATGTTCCCGAGCGAGTGGAACGAGGGCGTCCCGCTCGACGTGGAGATCCAAGTACAGACCGAGCTGATCGTGACCGGCGCGCCGTGGGCCTACGTCGCGGTCCTGTGGACAGGCAACCGGCTGCGCTGGGAGAAGATCTACCCGGACGAGGCGCTCCAGCAGAAGATCCTCGATGCGTCGAAGGAGTTCTGGGAGAAGCTGCAGGACGGCAAGCCCATCGAGAGCGACGGGCACCGCGCGACAAAGCCGTCGCTGGCGAAGATCTTTCCCGACGACACGGGGCTAACGGTCCCGCTGAGCGGCGAGCTCATGGGCCTCGCCAGAGAGCTGCACGTCCTCGGAGAGCGGAAGAAGGAGATCGAGGCGGCCCTGGACGAGCTGGGCAATGCGCTCCGCTCCGCTCTCGGGAACAATTCGTTCGGCACGTTCCCGGATGGGGCCTCGGTGTCGCACCGCAGACAGACGCGCAAGGCCGAGAAGTGCGGGAACTGCAACGCCGTCGTTCGGAAGGCTTCCAGCTTCAAGGTGCTTCGCCTCCACTTGAGCGACGCGCAGAAGGCAGAGAAGAAGCGCACCGAGGCAGAGAGGCGCGCGAAAGCGAAAGCGTACGTGCTGGAGTCGAACGGGGGTGCGAAGTGAGCCAGCTCGTAGCGGGGAGCGAGCGGGCGAAGTCGGTGACGGCGGTGCTTGCGAGCAAGGGATATCTCGACCAACTGCGGGCCGCGACGCCGCGCGATGTGGATCCGGCCCGGGTCGCCCGCATCGTCCTGACCTGTGTGCGGCAGAGCGAGAAGCTCGCCGCCTGTACGGTCGACTCGCTGCTCGGTGCGGGGATGATCTGCGCGCAGACCGGTCTCGAGCCCGGGCCGATCGGGCACGCGGCGATCGTCCCTTACAAGGGCAAGGCGCAGTGGCAGGCCATGTTCAAGGGGCTGCTCCACCTCACTTACCGCAGCAACAAGGTGTCGGCGGCGCAGGCCGGCGTCGTCTACGAGGCGGACGAGTTCGATTTCGAGGAGGGCAGCGCGGCGTCCGTCCACTGGAAGCGCAGTCTCGCGGAGGACCGCGGGGCTCGCGTGGCTGCGTTCGCCTCGATCAACCCGCACCAGGGTCCGCCGCTCGTGCGCGTGGCCGGATGGCACGAGATCGAGAGGATCCGCAAGCAGTACAGCAAGGATCCACGAAGCGACGCCGCGTGGGTCACCGAGACGGACGAGATGGCGTGCAAGACGATGCTCAAGCGCACGCTGAAGCTCGCGCCGATCAGCGTCGAGGCGGGCCTCGCCATCAGCTATGACGATCAATCAGATCTCGGTAAGGAGCAGGTTGTGACCGGAGGCGAGGTCGTCGACCAACGACCGCAGAGCGACTACTGCAACAAGCCGCTCGGGGCCAGCGGCCTCGTGTGCGGTGACCAGCCCGGGCACGAAGGGGAGTGCACGCCGTGAGCTACGTGCCCTACTCAAACGAAACAACGTCTCACGACGCGGCATGCTCAATGCTCGCCGCTGCCGGCACCGACGAGGGGCGCGTGTTCCGCTTCATCCGACAACGCGGCACGCGCGGGGCGACCGACGAGGAGGTCGAGTTGGCCTTGAAGATGCGCGCGAACAACTCGCGGGCCAGGAGGCGCGGCCTAGTGCTGAGAGGCGTCGTGGCTGATTCCGGCGTTAGGCGTAGGACAAACTCGGGGAGGTCCGCCATCGTCTGGACCGCCCGTGTCGATCCAGAGTTCCAACTGTCATTGGTATGACGACCAACCACCGCGGGCACGAGATCAACGGCGAGCCGCACAATCACCCTGGCTGCGACAAGTGCTACCGAGACTTGTGGTCGAGCTTCGTGCGGCTGCAGAAGGACTACATCGACGAGATGCGCCTCCGGCAAAACATGGAGCGCCTGCTCACGATGCAGTCGAAGGAATTGACCGCGCTGAGAGCCATCGTTCTGGCAACCGAGGCCAAGCCCGGAGAGGGGAAGTGATGAACGAACGCGAGGCCGCGCACGTCGATCCGTCGTCACCGATACCGTGCGAGGCGTGCGAGCAGACGTGCGTGATTGCCACCGAGGAAGTCGGCCGTGTCCACTGCGCCGCGTGCGGCAGGGATTTCTTTGTCGAGCACGAGATGTGGCAATTGGTGTCCGATCGCGACATGGCCTACCTCGGCGAGCAAGAGCGGCTCGAAGCACAGCGAGCGGAGGTTGCGCGCACCAACCGCCAGCGCGAAGAATGGGAAACGTGGGTGAGGGAGCGGCAATGAACGAACGCGAGGCACGCAAGAGTACCTACAACGAGGAGGACAGCGATGCCCCTACCGAGTAACGGCAGCATGGATCAGTGCGTGTCGCGGCTGAACCGCAACCAAGAGCACGACGGCGCGGACATGATTACGCTGCTGCGCGTCGAGGTAGACGTGCAGACCGAGCGCGCCGACGAGCTAGCCGACGAGTGCGAATTGCTGAAGATCATGAACCGGGAAGGCGTCCGTGCGCTTGCCAAGCTCAAGGCGATCGAGGCGCTGTGCGAGGGTTCGCGCAGCACATACCTACCTGCTCCAGCGGCGGCGATCCTCCGCATCCTACGAGGAGACGAACCGTGAGCGACGCAACCATCGAAGCATCAAAGCAGCTACGGCACGCGCTGTCTGTTCACCATTTGCGAACGGACGACGTTGATGTGTTGGACACAGAGATCGCGCGCCTTCGCGCGCTGATCGACCGGGCAGCGAAGCCGTGGCTCGCGCTGCCCCATTCGGGAACGTGCCGAACGAATTGGGAGCCTGGCATCGCGTGGGAGGGCGCGATTGACTCCGCGATGGAGGCAGCGGTGGCCGAGATCGAGCAGCTTCGCGCGGAGGTGGAGAGGTACAAATGGGGGCTACGGGTCCACCGCACCGAGATCGCGCAGCTTCGCGAATTGATCGACCGGCGTGATAAGTGGGCGGCGAGAGGAGGCCACCGATGAGTGAGGACACAAGATACGTGTACGGGGCTGGATGTACGTTCTCAGGTCCGATCCAGCGTGCCGGCACCACTCAGTCGGGGCTGCCGTGCTGCCCGCATTGCAAAGGCATGCTGTTCGAGACGGACACCGAAGAGAAGTGGTGGGAGATGGTCAGGAGCTACGCGCAAAAGAAGCGCGACGAGTCTTACGAGCCTATGTGGTGCTGGGCGACAGGACGTTGCTGTGCAACCCTGGAGTCGCTGCGCAGCGCCTACGCTTTGCACTTGGAGGCCAGCGATGACGACGCCTAGTGATGAGTCTTTGCTTCTCGCCTCCGCAGTCGCGGACCTGCTGGGCTTTCGCCTGCACACGCGCTCCGGCGTCGACTGGGAGCAGTTTAGCGGCGCAGCACGTCGAATCCAGCGCGCCTTGCAGGAGTACGCCGACGAGGCCGTGGCTGCGGAGCGGGAGGCAGTGCTTCGAATGATCGCAGAATGCGAGGGAGACATCGACTTCCTGAAGTTCAAGCTCCGCGCTCGCGCCGAGTCCGAGGCGCGCGAACAACCCACCACAGCCGCCACGGCGGCAACGAAGGGAGTGCCCCGAACATGAAGGCCCTCTTCGCCATCGCACTCCTAGCCTGCTCGAGCATTCCGCCAGCCTCACCACCCGAGTACGTGTGCGAGATGCCGTGCCTGGACTGGTGGATGAGCGACGGTGATTGTCAGGCAGTGTGCGAGGCCGGGCCCAACGATACGTGCCGGTGCTGGCGCGAGGTCGGCGAGCGATGACAAGGCTACGCGGCAGGTACCCCAGCGGAGCGGACAAGATCAGGCAGAGCCCTGTCGTGCAGAGTCCGTGGCCGGACAGCGCGCCGGGGCTCCTATCGGAGCAGCCCGCCGGGCGTGTCGTTGCGGAGTTCGTGACGGATCGGTTCCGCGCGAGCTCGGAGATGGTCGCGCGCATCCGTGCAGAGGGGCTCTCCGACGACGACGCCGAGAAGGCATCGGACCCCTACATCCGATACTCGTTCCCAGCGAACCGCGCCTACGTCTGGAAGATGACGGGGACGTTCCCGCCGCCAGGGTGCGCGGGGTGGTCGTCCGACCCGAAGCCCTACGTGCTCTAGCTAGAGGCCGGTCGCCTCGCACGCGCCGCTAAACTGCATCAGCAGCAGAAAGTCTGGCCCGCCCACGCCGCCGTCGCGGTTGTTGTCCGCGTCCCAGCAGTTCGGGATCTGGATCGGGTTGCTCGGGACGGACACGTTCCCGTCTGCCGTGACGGCGCGGACGTAGATTTCGACGAACCCCGGCGGCAGGAACGCGAGCCCGTACCAGACCCCGCCGCGCATCGTGTCGCCATCGATCTCGGTCCAGATGGTCTCGCCGACCTCTTGCCACTCCCAGTGCGAGATGCTCGAGGCGTCGCCGTATGTCCAGCGCAGGACGCGCACGACCTCTCCGTCGCCGGGTAGCGTAACGGGCTCTGCCGCGCGCACGAGCGCGAACAGCAGCAGCGTGACTGCCACTGAGGCGACGAGCAGTGCGTTCCACACCCGTTTGCTAGCGGCCATCGCCCATCGCCTTGAGCCCGAGCATGAACGGCGCGTACTCGTCGAACAGCCATTCCGTCGTTGCGGGGCACATGCCAGACACGGCCTCGTCGATCACCTCGCCGGGGATGCCGGGAGGATCAGGGATTACGACGCTGCGCGAGTGAGCGCAGGCGAGCGATGAGATCAGGACGAGACAGATCGCGAGCTTCCCGCTCAGCCTTCTGGAAATCGGTGAGAGCATCGGCTGCCTCCTCGGCCTGATCCTTCTCGGCGTCGGCACGGCCGAGCATTCTCGAGATTCGGTACATGCCGTAGCCGAAAGCCACGACCGCGCCGCCCGCAACGACGTATGGAACCCAGCCCCACATGGGCTAGGCCTTCGGGTCGTTTTTGGCCTTGCCGGTGTTCTGGCCGAGCCAGTTGATCAAGTCGAGCCCCTTCTGCACCCACTTGTCGTCGACCTTGTTCGGGGTGAACCGGGCGACGAACGCGAACCCGCCGACGATCGCGGCGAGAGTCGCTACGGCTGCCCCGGGGTTCGCGATGACGTACTGACTGAATTCGATGATGCTGGCTCCCATGGGAGACCTCCTAGTACGACCAGACCCAAGGCCGGGTCGGGCCGTCAGTATCGTCCAGATGGATGAACCGGGCACCCTTGGGCCCCTTCTGGGACACGCCGATTCCGCTCCAGTCGAGCAGGATCGCGTCTGAGATCAGCTCGTAGGCGTCCGGGCCCCAGACGAGCACGTCGACCGCGCCCTTCGTGTGGGGGCCGTTACGACCGGTGCTCGACACCTTGTCGTTGTGCTCCTGACAGCGGTGGGCCGACGAGAGCCTCATCGGATGGCCGTACTGCACGCGGAGCTGCTCGAGGGCCTCCTGAAACTCCACGGACGGGAGCCCGCCGCAGCCGCAGCGACAGCGGAGCTCGTCGTCCGTGAAGTGCTTGGTCGCCACGCTACTGGCAGGCCTTGCGCGTCAGGTCGACGTGCAGCTTGAAGATCCCGCCGATGTTCCCGGCGCGGTTCTCCGTGGCGAAGTTGATCCCCTTGCCGTGGTACGTGCCGATCTGGCTCTGGCTTCCCTCGAAGTCCACGCGGCTTCCGAACGTGCCAAGCTCGGCCGCGTTCACGCACACGCCGGTCTTCTGATCGAGCTGCACGGCGATCGGTGCCGCCGAGGCGCACCCGAAGAGTGCCAGGGCTGCGAGTAGTGCTGCGATCCTCATTCGTCGTCTCCTTCTACGTGTTGCGCGGCCAGGGCGTTCGCCAAGGCCACGATGGATTCCCCGCAGGCAGAGGCCTGCGCCTGCGACGCAGCACGCTCCCCGGACTGGTGTGCCCCGGTCCCAGCGCCCAGTGCCGCCAGCAATGCCAGGATGATCGAAGCAATCCTGTCTGCGCTCACAGAGCCAGTTCTGCGAGCAGGAAGACCACCGCGAGCGCGAGCAACCCGATAGGCGTGAACTGCATCACTCGATCCTTTCTGCGACGCCATGCAGGTGCTGCTCCGGATGGTTCCGGCAGAGGGCGTACAGCATCCTGTTGTTCGCTTCGTGAATCTTCTGCTCGCGGCTCTTCTCGCCGCGCGATGACAACTCCTTGATCAGCATAGAGACTACGGCGAGCAGGACCGCTACCGGCGTTGCGTACTC
>Ga0307379_10008314_pt1 | contig 14005 bp, 12 predicted proteins | sample UN2MG_FD_202237 | JGI IMG/M metagenome (GOLD analysis project Ga0307379, IMG submission 202237) | Soil microbial communities from Risofladan, Vaasa, Finland - UN-2 | ecosystem: Environmental > Terrestrial > Soil > Coastal area > Acid sulfate soil | place: Finland: Risofladan, Vaasa | collected...
TGTGAGTGCCTTCGATCAGTAGGACGGGAATACAGCCCGTTTCGGCACGATATTGCCGTTTGCGTGCCTTTTGTTGATGCAAGTGACCAGATTCAATGGACGCCACAAGATCGCCGGCCTTGCGTTCAATTAACACCAGTGGATCAATCGTGGTGTCGTTTGCCACCACAAGACTACCGGCAGGCCACAACATCGTAGTGGTGGCCTCAACAGGCGCTTCTGATGCCACGACGACGTCGGCGTCGTCATTAGTGCCCGCAACAGTCGTTCGTTTGTTGACGGCAGCCACCAGTATGTCGCCGGCTTCCAAATGCAACGAACGCACGTGCACGCACACGTTCGACGGCACTTCCTTGGTTACTTCGGCACGAATGAGTTCGGCGAGCGTCCCGCCCTGTTCTCGCGTATCCACCACGATGATGTAGTCACCGTCGTTCATGTTGACGTCAACAAAATAACGTTGTGTATGTGTGTGTGTACACGCGCTCTATTCATAGTTTATCAAATTGGCGAACAAAAGTGTCGGCCATAGCGCGTACACGCCGTGCTTCGGACAAACGTCGGTGACGATCGTTCATCAAGTCCATGGCAACTCTGTACGCATTTTCGACGTTCAGTTGGTTCATAGCCGCTTCGTACACTTCGTACAGCGTCGGGCCGCCGGACGATGCTTCCGTCAACACCCGCCGATTCGCTTCGTATGCTATGCGTGCGCGTGTGCACGCGTCGTCCGCCGCCACGTATTCGACGTACGCGTGACGTTCGAGTGTCAATAGCATGCTGTATGTACAATCCCAGTTAACCGCATCGGCGGCGCGCACGAAACACGCATACGCCATATGCTGGTATTGCGCACTGCTTACATCAGGATCTACCCGAACATTCACATGTTCGCTTGTACTACTACTACTACTATTCGCATTCACGTCATCAGGGGCCGGTGTAGCGTGTTGTGTATTCATGTCGTGCGTGTCGTGTGTACTAGATTGCATGATAGCGTCGTATACGAGCATACACCACTATTTGGTTGTTTTACGACGTTTTGCAGCGGCAGATGCAACGGGGGCGATGGCCGCTTCAGCTTGAGCGCGCGACGCGTCGGCCATGCGTAAATCGATCAAGTGAGCTTCCAACAAACGCAGCAGCGTTTTGTGATAGTCGAACGTGCGCGAATCGGTACCCAGCGCGTCGACGCCGTCGACATACACGACGTAGCCTGAATGCGAGCGCACTTCGGCAATCATGCGCCAATACTCATGGCGTTCACTCCACAGCGCCGTTGCCGGCACAACGTCGACATAGACGACCGGCATGACACCCGGCAACGTCAGCGGCGAGTCGCGAATGGCGCGCAGCATGTGCACTTCAGCTTGTGCGCGCCGAGCCACCACGAACTCACTGCCTTCAGCGTCGAATGGATCAATGCGCGCATACGCCAGCGTTCGTTGGACTGACCCGACGACTCGCAGTGGAGCGGCTGACGATGCTACACGCGTGACGTTGACGACACCAGCATCGCCACCGCCGTCATCGTCATCTGATGCGTCCGTGTATGTGTCGTCATCGTCCGTGTCGTCGTCATTGGCCGATGCTGCCGCACGACTGCGTACTTGACGCCGTGCAGCGAGTGCAGCCGTTCGATCAATGTTGCGGTGGCGTTTGTTCCACAAATTGTACACATCCTCGACACAGTACAGACGATGGCCACGATCATTGGTGCGCATAACACGCACTTGTCCCGAATCGGCCCAACGTCGCAGCGTTTGCGCCGACACGGGCACGTTCAATTGAATGATGTTTGCACGTTGGAATCCAGTCGTTGAAAATGGCGCAGGTGCTGCTGCCGCTGCCGCCGACGACGACGATGACGACGACGAACTCGTCTCAGAGGCCGTGCGCAACGCACTCGATAAACGTCTCATGAAAACGGTTGTTGATCGTCGTCAAAATCGTGACTCGTGGTCGTTGTTAGCACGAATGCACAAACGAACGCCAACGCCACACACACGCCCAAACACCGTCTCTGCGCGTCATTTTGACCTATCAAACGACCGGCACGCAGCGCCACATTATCGCGAGCCCGCGCCATCATGTCGAGGGTGTCGAGGGTGCGGCGATCGATGCTGGCCACCAGGGGATCGGCGTCGGCCACCAGTGCCGATACCACGTTGACCAAGTGGCCAGTGGCTTCGAGATCGCGCCGCACGTCATCGAGCGCGTCGGCACGCGTAGCTACGTCAATGGATCGTTCGATTTCTAATAAATGCGCGAGCGCGTCGCCGGGACTGTCGAACGCTTGCACGGCGGCCTTGCGTGCATCGGCCAAAGCACGCGCGCCCTCGACGTCCGCTTGGCGGCGTTCAGATACGCTGGCTTGGCGGCGGCGATTAGCCACTACCCATACGTAATATTGACGCACACGTTCGGCGGCCAGTGCATACGCGTGTGACGCAGACTCGGTGTCGACGTCCATTGGTTGGTTTGTGAAAAGCGAAGTGCACACACACACACACACACATGCACATTTTACACGATTTTGCCATCATCCGCGACTTGACGGCATTCAGCTTCAAACGGCGAAGAGAGCACGTAACACAGACTCTGCGCCGATGTCCATTGGTTAGTTTGTGAAAAGCGAAGTGCGCGCGTGCACGCGCCCATGCCCAATTTACACGATTTTGCCATCATCCGTGATTTGGCGGCGTTCGGCTTCAACGTCGAAGAGCGCGCGCAGTACGGCCGTCGACACGGGCACCGTGCCATCCTTGCGCTCGTCTTTCAGAACTTTGCCCAAACGCGACGTTTCATTTTGTCGACCCTTGACCGTCGGCCAATTGCGCTGTAAACGCGACACAATGTCACCATCGATGCGCACAGGAACGCTTTTGACGCCCGTAACACGCACGACTTGCTCCAAACGCGCGTGCGGCATATCGACGGTGTCGAGGCCCGGCACTTCGGCGACGATGGTGCGCAAGCGACGACGCGACACGGCCGACGTGCCCGTCAAGCTAATGCCTAATTTGGACAACGCGGCCACGCCCGCATCGTCGTCGAGGGTATTGTAGCGGCGTTCAATGTACGGATTGACGTCGGGCACCGGACCCAGCGAATGCAGCGTGTCGATGGCGCGTTTGGCGGCCGTGTCCGATTGACTTTGATGCACGGCTATCAAGCGCGTCGAAAGGGCGGCGCGGTGTTTGTCACCGCTGCTCGATGCGTGGATGCCCGTATTGGCGTGCAACATGGGCGGTAATTCGTCATCGTCGGAGGCCTGTGTCACCGTCGGATGAATGGCACGCGACACTTTGCCATTGGCGCCTAAAGTGGGCGCGCCACGCAACATTTCAAAGCCCGCGTACGCGCCCTCGAACATAGGCACGCCCGACCGCGCGCTCGTCGGCTCGACGACGTTGTCGTACACATCATAGACGGCCGACTCTTCGTTGCCGTTCGTAAAACGGGCCGGCGACACAATGGAGTGCGTTTGCACAATGCCCGCGGCAATAATGTCGGCGGCGTGTTCATCGTCGACAATGTCGTCGGCGTTGTCGTCCTTGTTTGCCGACGCCCGAATCGTCAATTTGTGTGCGTGCGCGAACAATTCAGCAAATTGTGCGCGCGCATCAATGGATCGCGACGTCACGTCGGCGTACGCGTGCGATTGCGCCAAATCGTGCACGGTCATCGGTTGTCCAGAAACAGCACGCTGTTCGACGACGTTCAAGAGTTCGCGCGCCGCCACCACATCGTTGCCGTGCACGACTATCAAGTATTCGGGCGCATCACTGAGCCCGTCGGTTGATTTGATTACGTACGGCGTCATTTTGACCAATGACGGAGGACGTGCCAGCGGCTGTTCAGCCACGCTACGACGCAATTCAGCGTCTGAAATTGCCGGACGTTCCAGCACGAACCACGAGAGGCCGCGCCCCGTGCGTTCGCTGACGAACGGATTATCGCGACCCGTCAACGGCGTCGTACCCCGCGTGCGCAACACGAACCCGCGGGGCATGCCATCGGCGCCCACGGCCGCCGATTGCGACAAAATGATCGTCGCATCGTGTTCGTTAGCTAGCGGCGCAACGGCCGTGGCGATTGCGTGCAACAATTCGGGCGTGCGTTCCTCACCGGACAATAGCGCGTCGTAAATTTCGACGCGTTCTGGCGCTTCCACCGCATTTTCGGCACCCGGATCAATGTCCGTCATTGCGTTCGTGTGTTTGCGCGCTCGTCATCTTCGTGTTCATTTTGCTCCTTTATACATGTACGCCCACACGTCTACCATACATTGGCCATCGATTCGAGTAGCAACGGTTGCGCGTCACACAATGGTCGCACGCCCATGTGTGCCGATACACTCGGCGCTCCGTTCGGCGCCGCGGCCGTTCGATCGCACAATAACGACGTTGCGTCCAACGATCGCATGGTCGAGTCAATGGATGTTGTTAAAGCCGACGGCGCCAACGGAAACACGTCCATTGTCGTTCCACCGTGTATTCGACGCAATAACGGCGTTACCGTGAGCGTCGCCGTCGTCCTGCCCGCGTTGTCGTCGGCCACGTGCGCGCGCACTAACGTGCACACGTGTTCGAGCACGCCGTCGTCAATACGCAATTCAGCGCGCATTCGCCCGAGCGCTTCGAGCGCCACAATGAATTCACTGAACACGCGCCCGTGTTTGGACGTCACCGATCGCCGTTCACCCGCCGCCTCCCTGACGGTGGTCACCCACTCGTCGAGTGTTCGTTGAGGTTGATTACCTGCGGAAAAGGGCATTTTCGGCGCGCGCTCGTTCACACGCACACTGGCCGCGCGCTCAATCGTTGCGTTCTCGCCGTCGTTGAGTACGACGTCAAGCAAGCGTGTATGAGCACGCCACCCTACGTCCGCCAATAGCCTAATTCTATCGGTAGAGCGGCGCACTGCTGGCGACGACGACGACGCCGTCGGATCATGGCTGCGATCAGCATCGCTCAGTGATTGGCACGCCAAGTATCCGGCCGCTACACGCGGTTGAATTAAATTACGTGCCGAATGACTGTCCGCGTTTGCGCGTTTGCGCCCGTTCATATGCGTGGTGCCGACATGCGCGTGATATTCAGCGTCCAACCGTTCGGCGAGATCGCGGGGCACCGTCGTCACTAGACTCGACGGCGGTTCCAAACAAAAGACCGTTTCGAAGACCGTCCATAGGGGCGAGCGGTCGCCGTCCCGCAATGCTCGCGCCGCAGCCAACGTCACGGCAGCCACGCGATCGTTACCTACTACGTGCATAAACGGACGCGCCGCTACGCGCACCACACTATCGAGTCGTCGAACGAGGGCTGCTGATTCGGCAATGGCCGCCGTCACGCGATTGCGTTCGTATCGCCGTACATTCAAAAACGTGGCCACGGCCGCCAGCGCCCTCCCCACAATGGCGGGACGATCGCCGTCACACAAAATCGCTGCAGCCACCGATGGCGCCCACCTGTCGATTTGGTGGCGATCGTTGGCGCCAAAGTAACCGACGTGGGCGCGCTGCGCCGCGGCAATCGTGCGCAACACTTCGCCGCGCTCAATGACGTTCCATCGTTGCTTGTCCACGAGTAAACACGCACGATCACGCAACGCGTCGGCCGACCACACGACGACGAAATCGTTGCCGTCACGCGCTTCAGGAAACAATGCTCGCACCGTCGACACGAGTTCCAACGGCGTCGGCACGGGCGCCATACTCGCTTCAAAGTGCACGGCGACGACGGCCGCGTCGCCCTGACGCCGTTCGATCAAATCGACACACTGTGCGCGCTGGTGTGGCGAGCCAATACGCGACGCCAATTGCACGCCCGTAACGGCCGCCAACACTACACACGGCACTAAACGACCGCGTTGACGTGCATTTGCGTCAATGACCACGTGAAACGCGTCCGTCAGTCGCGGCACGTCCGTCAGTCGGTGGGCAAGTGCCGCCGCCACTTCGTCGCCGCCGTCGCGCCGGTGCGAACGAACGGGGACACCTACAGATGCGCGCGCGGCCGCCTGATACACACGCATCGCGCGATCGACAATGTCTGCGTCGTGTGCCGACGTCACGTACGCACATCGAACGGCTTCGACGATTCGCGCCAATTGAACGGCGGCGTCCACCACCGCCACGGGACGAATGTGTGCGAACGCCCGTCGCTGCACAGTTCGCCGCGCTTTTTGACGGTTGTTGCTGCTACTGCTACCGCCGCTCATATCGGCGTCTCCGCGATCCATTAACACGTCTACGATGCCACGAACGCGAGCGCGCCCTGCTTCCAGTGACGACGACGCTGCACAACATCGCGCCAACTCGTCGAGCAAGTGCACGTCTTGTGCATCGACGGCCGCTGGTGGAATGTACGGTTCTCGCACGTCCGCCGACGTATTCAACGTTGCTTCGGCGAGTGCACGATCAATGGCGGCCGCGTCAACGCTGTTCGTTGTCGGTGTCGCCGTCCTGTCGTCGTTGACGTCGAAGCGACGTTGGTGCATAATCGAGCACAAGCGCGCGGCGTAGGCTCGCCGAAACACGGCCACAAATGCCATGCATCCTTCGCCGTCACGAACGCGATCAGTCAGCACGTGATCGACATTGACGATCCGTGCGACACGGCGTACGTGCACTGGTTTCGACGTTTCGGGCGTTGCATTAGGGGCCGCATACTCGAGCGACAAGGACAATTCGCTGGATGTGTCGTCGTCGTCGTCGTCGTCGTCGTCGTCGTCCATCGATTCCGTTGAGTCTTGGGGCGGCGTATCTAGACTGGATGCCGCCGACATGGCCGTGTCGTCGTCGTCGGTGTCGGCGGCACTCGACCCGTCCAAGAGTTCGGTGGCTTGATCGAACGCCGCCGCGTTGATGGTGGCGGCGACCCACATGTCGGCTTCGTGTGCGTAAACGCCCGCTCGCAAGAGTTCTTGGTGTTGTTCGGGTTCGCGCATGACGGCCACGACGGTGCGGTAAATCGAATAGGGCACGGCCGTTGCCCGAAGCCGGTGGCATGCGTCCAGCGCGCGCATGTAGACGAGCGCCGCCGCTTCGACATTCTCAAAGTAGCGAACGTCGACACTTCCACGCTGGCCATCGACGCCAATGAACGCCGGCACCGTTGGCGGTTGGCGACTTGCGTCGGCAATGGCCCAGGATGGCCGTTCGAGGCGCGCCATAGCATCGATGCCGGCCGTGCGTCCGCTCGTGCAGTACGACGTGGTGCCATCGTCATTTGGGATCGCGACGAGTTCGTCCGCGTCAACGGCACGCTGTAATGCGCGCAACACAATGCACACGAACACCCGCTCGTCATTTGCGTCAACAACGAGACGGCGGCGCGCAGCGGCCCACGCAACGTCGACTCGAGACATTGGTTGGTCGTGGACGCTCGACGCTCACACTTGAGAGTGTAGTGTTGATTTATTGTTGTTTGAGCCACGACGATTCGCGTCGGTGACTTGACGACTAATGCATTTAAAAAAAATAATACATAGAAATTGTTTTCCACTATCAAATTAATCGAATTATGAGTCGAACGCACACATGGTGTTTACATCGTCCTCAGTTCCTAATATGTAAGTTGTTATTTCGTACTCATGTTGTTGTCATGTAAAGAATGTATTCGTAACTGAAGTTCACGTTGCCTAAGGCCAATTTTTGTAGTAAGTCGCCAGCAATCTTCGAGTCTGCGCACTTGAAGTGATGCACGGTCCAATCGTAACGCTGGCATTCGCCCGAACAATAGCGCTTAAACATACATGCCCCGCATTTAAAGCGCGAGTTGTCGGTTTCACACACGACGCATTTGCGAAAAGCCAATATCTGTTCGGCAAAATCCATAGCCACCCGTTCATTGCCAATGATGTCGAGCCCCGTATTGCTCGTCCATGAGTTAATCAGAGCTTGTTCAATTGATGTAAACTTGGGTTTGTCGTCGTCGTCGTCGTCGCGTTGAGATGTGTCAGAATCATTGTTAGGCGGGTGCTTACACAACTTGCGTGCCAGCCATCTGCCACATAGCACGTGTATTTTGTTTTCGGCGTATATTTCCAGTTTCATAAAAACAGACGTTCGAGGATCGTACTGATATTTGAACTTGTAACGATCCCTCGGGTCAGGATAGGACGCTTCGGGCACAAACTTCACGTCAGCCCATGTTTGAAGCCAGTCGAGCATGTAGACGGGGGTAATGCGTTTGCGTGTTTTGTGGCGTTTCAGTTGCGCAAGTGCTCGCCGAGCATCGACAACCGTGCCTGACGTCACATACATGCCACGCATGGGGCGCAACGAATACACTTGGCGCGAATGCATCAATGAAATCGAAAAATGTGCCGACAAAAAGACAGTGTGCAACATTTCGTCAAAAACCTCTTCATCTTGCTTTTGCATTGTAATAATGGTTAGTGTATGTGTGTCGAGGTCATCTACAAAGATTGGGGTAAATTCGACGTTATCGACATAATATGTTTACGATTCAGACGACTATCATTTACAATCATACGCATCCATAACACGACGATTCTCGTTCTATGCTATTGTGAATATTGTTTTTGTCATTATTTCATTTTTTTTTTGTACACGTGTTCAGTATTCACAATACGAGCCAGTGTAGGTTTTGGCGAGTGCTTGTGTACGTGACCACAAACATATGCATACACAGCCTCCTGCGTAGTCCTGGCGAGAATTAGGAACGATCATCACTACGCGCGCAGGCATATCTTCGTTGTCGGGGTCATGGTCCCATTCTTCGGGCTCCAAATGCCAGTTCACACGATACGATCGAGCGTTATGGGTCGCATTAGCATGTCGCAACGGAGCGTTAGGAGCGGGGTGTGTGCGCAGCCATTCTGCGTCAATGCTCGTCGAATACGATCCTCCGATCATTGGAGTATCGGTGATGACTGTGCGGCATGGAATCGGACGACAAATCGGCTGTTTGGCCGTTGAGCCAATAATTTCGAATGCATACACGTCAGCGGAGCGATACGCGTGCCAACTGGTACCCAAAAAGATGTTTCCGACATATGGACTAAACATTGAGTGAGTATGTGTCGAAAACAGTTGGTCATACGCTAATGGTTGTGCAAAAAACACGGTGAGCAGTACATATGCAATGCGCGCGTATGTCAATCTAACACATGTGAACAACCGATTTACCGTCCGAAAAGAAAACATGTGTTCGTCAACATCGTATCAAGTTGCATTATTAGAAGGAATACGCTTCAAAGAGTGGTTACACACGTCAGACGCGACAATACGACGTGATTTACTCAAATGGCTACAGTGTGACGACTACGACCACATGATGATTTCACCGACGCACATTATGTATGTTCCGTGCGGCGGCGACAATCCCTCAAAGCTGAAAGTGTTGGCGAATACGAACGATAGTGACGGTGGTAACGTCGATGTGACTGTTGCCGACATTGAAGCATTGCCGTCAATATTGGAAAAGGACGCCCAAGCACGCGCATCGTTTACACAACAAATGCTCGATATGGGAGCATTTGTTGTCACGTTTAATAATTAAAAAATATGTTTTAAGAACTACGGCACTAATCGTTGCGCCCGTTACATTGTGACATTGGATATGTGCACGTGTCCACACACACACACACACACACACACACACACACACACACACACACACACAATCATTCACACACAAATACAAACACCAACCATTCTCAATGCCATCGGCTATCGATCGCGCGCTCGCGGACGTGGCGCGCCTTGCTACACCAGTCGAACGTGAACTCGTGCATTATGTGCTGACGCGCTACTGCGACCGTCTATTCACACAACGCGGCGTGCGTGCTGTCGATTCGACGGTCGAATCGCTCGACTTTTCGATGAATCCCGTCGCATTGACGCGCCGACACTTGCGTGAAGGCATTGTGAGCACGCAAAGTCACTGTGTGACGGTCAAAGTCGACGGTGAAAACTTTCATTTGGTGCAAGTGGCCGGCAATTTGTGGCGATTGGCTCAACGTGATTCGGTCGATGCCGTGCGCATGCAAATTGGCAAGAAACGCGAACGTGACGTTATTTTACGCCAATCATCGTCGTCATCTAGTGCAAAAACACCAAATGCGTCGGTAGACGAGGCGTCATCATCGACAGTGCCCACTACATCGTGTGTCTTCTTGATTGGTCGTGGCGATTCGGCATCGACGAATCCGCGCGTCTATGTCGTCGAAGACAACCTTATTGAATTCGATTTGTCGTGTGTATCGGCGGCCGCCGCCGCTGCCTCGAACATGCTCATGCTCGACGGCGAACTGGCGTTGCGTCGCCGCCCGTCGGCCATTGGCGTCATGTCGGCGGCTGCCCACGATGCGCGTTTGCGACGCCGAACGATGGCGTCGTTTGCATGGACCGTGTCGGACAACGACGACGACGACGACGACGATGTTAGTGTTAATGCTAGTGTTGATGTTACTACCACCGCCGCCGCCAATGACGACTTTGAACTCGTCTATGTTGTTCACGATTGTTTGTATATGCGCAAATTTCAAGGCGACGGTGGTGCACAACAACGACTGGCCGCCGCAAAAATGCTCGTGCATGGCCTCGACGGGCAACAGCGCGCGCCACTAGTGTGTCGTGATCGACGCCGCCTAGACGTCGTCTACAAACACCACGCACCACCTCGCATGGCCGCGCTCGTGGCCGCCGACATTGAACGCGTGATTGTAGGTCTCAATTGCGACGGACTCATTGTGACGCCGCTGTCGGGCGGCTACGTCGTGGGCACGAACGATCGTTTGTTCAAATTGAAACCAACACGTCTCCAAACAATCGATTTGCGTGTATGTGCGTCGTCGTTTGTAGCAACGACGACCGCCAATGACCGTATCTCTGTGTACATGTGTTCGTCGAGTGCGCCGTGCAGTCGTTCGTCACCGATGCTCGAGTGCACGCACGCGGACAATCGCCATGTGTTTGCGCGCGTGCCCCGGCGTGATTTCGACGCGGCACACATTGATTTGACACCGCCGGGCAACAACGACACTGCCGCCGCCGTCTCCTACATTGTGGAATTCGCGCCCGTTGTTCGTGCCGAAGATGGACGCGTGCGCTGGTGTCCTGCGCGGATTCGCGGCGACAAATCGCGACCCAATGCACGCATGACCATAGACGCGACGCTCGAAGCGTTACGTGATTGCGTTACGTACGACGACTTGTTTGCCGTTCTCAAAGGCGATTAATCGCATATTTTTATGTTAGTATGCGCGCTCATACATACGCTGACATCAACACACGGCCGTTACGCATTTCGAATCGGGCCGTGCGTAAACACATGGCAACATACTCGTTTCCGAATACTTGCCGTATCGTTTCTTCCACTTCAATTGCCTCGTACATGCGACGCAACACGTCGTCGAAATTGTCGTCGTCATTCATTGTCGTTCCTAGCGCGAACAAGCGTTTCGGAGTTCCGTCTGGACGCGTAAAAATCACTGTATCGGGCGTGGACACGCACACGAACGACAACCCTTCGTCATCATTTGACGTTTGAACCAGCGTGTTATTGGTATTCATCTTTACACATACATGTATGTGTGCGCGCATCCTACGAACATATACGGGACTCTTAGTCAACGACCTGAATGCGGTGTCGCGTATCGACCAATGACGACGTCAAATGCACGGTGGTCTCGTCAATGTGCCAGTCAGTTGCCGTGTCAGCAGAGACGGGCGGCACCATTTCAACGACGAGCGTGTTTCCTGGCGGAACGCGCGCACGATCATACACACGGCGATTGTCGTCGAGGGCGAGCGCGTATGCGGCAGCCGCAGAAGCACACGTCATATCGTCGTCGGCTAACACACGTTCGCGTTCGAGCGCCACCACGAGTCCAAACGTTTCCCGACGATCGACGCGTGTACGCACGAGCGCTGCCGTCATTTCGAGTGCACGCACGCGCGCACGCGCCGCTGCCCGCGCATACGTGGACTCTGCACACGCGAGCGTTCGTGCGCGCCGAAACCGCTCGTAGGCCATCCATGAGGCGACGACCGACGCTACCGTGCCGCTTTCGACGCTTGTGGCCGCCACATGAGCGCGTTGGCCACGCAACGCTTGTCCTAGTGCACGCACAAACGTGGCGTCTAACAATCGCGGTTCGCGTTCGTTGCTGTTGGCTACCAAAGGCACGAGTGGGCGCACGCGCGCCGCTAACACGTCATCGACCAGTTCATCGACCAGTTCGATGGCGCGATTCAGGGCCAGCAACGATTGATCCATTGATGCTTGTCGTTGGAGCGCCGCCACAAGCACCAGCGTGACGGCTGCTTGTTCGTAGGCCGTCGACGGGTCGACGACGGTTCGTGTACGTGCATCGGCTGCCGCTAATAACCGGTCGTGCCACGCGAATCGAGCGACTGGACGCCGTCGTTGATGCCCATTGCGCGTGCCCGCCGAATGAATGTACGTGTCGGCAAAATCGGCAAATGCTCGGCGATACGCGTCGCTCGACACGATGAGTTGGCGAATGCATTCGAGGGCACGAGCAGTGTCCGTATCGCTGCGCACCAGCGTCGTTGCGTCGGCCATCATTGCCGTGCGCAATTGCGTCAATTTGGCGGCAACTCCCGGCGGTGCGCTCGTGTCAAATACACGCACAAAGTCAATTTCGTCGGCTGGCACGGGCGGTTGCAACAAAAAAACGTGCGTTATTTCGTCGTTGCTCATGGTATGTGTGTGTGTGACTTTATGTAAACATGTCTTCATTTACCTTTTTTATGCAATGAGAGCGAGCGCGTGCGCAAGCTTACGCGCGCGCGCGCGTGTACATCACAACGGCGGTAAACTGTATTCGACGTAGACATCAGGCGACAACAACGTGTCCAGGGGTCCTTTGCCTTTGGCTGAACGCACGTCTTCAATATTGAAGCGCGCGGCGTGGTCGAGAATGCGTTCATTGAGTAAATGGAGACGCGCATACACGAGCGTCACGAAGAATGCCGGCGACGCACGAGCTGCAGCGGCCGCATCGTCGTCGTTTGTGGGACGGCATCGATCGAGTGTTTGGCCGTGCTGTAGGAGCGCCACGTGTTGCGGCGACACGCGTGCCGCGTTCGTGTGCAAATCGCTGAGAATGTGGTTGACTTGACGCGCGTCCAGGTGTGTCGCGACGCCATTCGGTGTTAATCGACGGACGATGGCGTACGTTCGATGTGTTCGGGTTCGTCGTCGACACTGGCGAGTCAACACGTCGACAAACGGCACACTAACGAGCGTACCGGTAGCATGGTCGAACGAACAGACGTTCGGTTTCTCACTGTCTGCGTCAACCACGACGATACCGGCCGCTCGATACGTGTGTACGCAACTGTAGACAAACGTTGGACACGATTGCACAACGCACATTTTCGTCGATGTTGCCATCCACGGCAGCGCGTCGTCGAACAACACCAAGTCACCCGTGCGCAACAACGGTTCTATTTCACGCGCGTCCAAGCGCGCATCCAACAGTGCCGCCGCCGATTGGCTCATGACACACGAACTCGTGTATGAGCGGCGTGACTTCGCGCATATAACACCGACACGCCGCCTCGTCAATAGATCAATGACGACGCTGGTGCGCGACGCGCGTCTAGCGACCATTGTGCGCACCCGCGACCAACTCGCGCCCGCGGCACGCGACCACGAACATGTGCGCGCGCTCGTCGACGACATGAATCGACGTATTGACGCGTATTTCTTGGATACGGACGTCATTCACCGCCATCCACACGTGTTGACGGTGCCACCCGACGCCATGGACATGACCGACACCGCAGCGACGTCGTCGTGCCCACAACAACAATGTGGTGACGACTGCTTCAAATCACACGCGACTGACGACGACGTTGTCGTCGTCGAATCAGCCAGTGTTGCTGAATGGTCGGCGTGGACCCACACCACGAACGTGTTGCGAGTGCCGCGAATTGGACACGCCCACGCGATTTTGGACGATTGTGACCGTGCCGTAGTTGCCGTGTGTCGTTTCGGCG
>Ga0307379_10008315_pt1 | contig 14004 bp, 15 predicted proteins | sample UN2MG_FD_202237 | JGI IMG/M metagenome (GOLD analysis project Ga0307379, IMG submission 202237) | Soil microbial communities from Risofladan, Vaasa, Finland - UN-2 | ecosystem: Environmental > Terrestrial > Soil > Coastal area > Acid sulfate soil | place: Finland: Risofladan, Vaasa | collected...
GGAGCGGTATGATGGTGTTTTGGGCTTTTCCAAAACAAAATTCTACTTTGAGCAGAAGAAAATTGATCAAAAATTGGCAAACGGGCATGCGGAACAGCTTTTTGGAAAAAGTGCCGCATAATTCGGATTAATAGCATCTTTAATTCTTGCGTATGTGCGCATCTGGGCTCCGTACACATCGGTGGGGTTGAACCAATGAAAAGCATCAGATGCAATACAAAGACAAACAGTTAAAGCTAACGATAAGATGGCAACTTTTTTCATGTTTGACTCCTTTTAGATGGCTTTGTTTACGGTCTAACATTTATCAACATCCCATAACGAGAAAACTTTCTTAATTTCCCTCCTCTCTTTTAGCATTGACCTCTACAAAAATCCGCAAACGCGATGAAATATCAATTTAACTGGTGATATATCTAATCCTAAAAATAGCCGTTTGCAAGCACAATATTTATCTATTCACGCATTTTGTTAAAAGAGCTTTTATATAAAAAATTAGACTAGTTACAAAATAACCATTACATGATATGGCTTATGCTAATTATGGTTTTACTTCTAAAAGAGATGTCTATCTGAATAAATGCGATCTGTGTACGGATATCCGAAGGTTTTTGACAAACAACCATAAAGAAGCGTTTAAGGAGCTTGTTCCTGCAAAATTTTATGACGAAATACAATGTAATTAGATCATATTATTTTTTTGAAGTCGTCTCACGGAATATGGAACAGACGTACATTCTACATCCCTCGTGTAAGGCAGAAGAAAAAAGGTTCCCGGCGATTTATGGTTAAAGACTTCTAGTTTAAAGCTTCTGGAGTGGAATATCCCACCTTTTCATGTACCTCCACACCACGGTTCGATTCAACCCGAGTCGACGGGCCGCTTCAGCTTTATTCCAGCCACTTTCATTTAAAACCTCAATAAGCTCCTCTCGGGTAAGTTTGCCGGACAACACAGCCCTGTTTTTCGGTGGGAGATTTTTTAAATAAGAAGCCGGATGATATCCGGTCTGACGGACTTCCACTGGCAAATCAAAGATATCAATCTGATCTCCGCTGCTCAGAACAAATGCATGTTCAATGGCATTTTCCAACTCTCGAACATTGCCGGGCCAATCATAGTCCATGATAACACGCATGGCATTTTGAGTGATACTTTGGATTTTCATTCCTGTCTTTTGGTTATAACGATGAATAAAGTGATTGGCCAATAAAGGGATATCTTCTTTGCGATGTCGAAGTGGCGGAAGATAAATGGGAAATACCTTCAGGCGATAATACAGATCATCTCGAAACCATCCTTGGCCGACACGCTTAAACAGGTCCTGATGCGTGGCAGTGATAAGCCGGATATCGATTCTTCGTCTCCTGGATTCTCCGACCCGTTCGATCTCCAACTCCTGTAAAACGCGCAGCAGTTTTACCTGAATAAAGGGACTGATCTCACCGATTTCATCTAAAAAAATTGTGCCGCCGTCAGCCGCCTCAAAGCGTCCCATCCGATCACGATGGGCTCCGGTAAATGCCCCCTTTACATGGCCAAACAGTTCACTTTCCAACAAAGATTCTGAAAGGGCAGAGCAATTAACCGTCACCAACGGTTTTTCCGCACGTTCGCTGTGATAGTGAATCGCTCCGGCAACCAGTTCTTTGCCGGTGCCGCTTTCACCTTGAATAAGGATGGCTGCTTCGCTGGCGGCTGCCGCTTTAATGGCCGCAAACACGTCCTGCATGGCACGACTTTTTCCAATAATATTATCAAATTGATGAATTTCATTCAAACGACGCATGGCCTCTTCAGCTCTGATCCGGACTTCATTCAATTCGGTGAGATCGGTTACGGTTTCCACCCCACCGATGGTGACGCCATCTTCATCCCGCACGACTCTGGCGTTTTTAATTACAGGAACATCACGGCCGCTCTTGTGGCGCAAGAAACATTCTGTTACCTCAGTGCGTCCGTGTCTGAATATGCCGCATTCGTCGGTGTTGGTCGGACAGATTTTTCCAAAACATCGATTGAAATTCAAAAAAGCACAGGGCCGGCCCAAAACTTCCTCGACCCCGTAGCCGCTGATGTGCTCCATGGCCGGATTCCAGGAGGAAATCCGCCCCTTTTCATCCAGTGTAAATACACCTTCGGCCATGAAATCAAAGACCTGATTTAAAAAACGAGAATCCCAAACTGCATGTGTTTTAATTCCCATGTCGACATCCACTTTTAACCATAAAACCAATTGGGATCGAAAGTATTGTCCGAACGTTACTGAACGTTGCATTTATGATAAATAACGTTCTTTACTTTGTCAATGGTGCTTTAAATTAGGCTTGGGGTTCAAATTGTTCCTTTATTTCTTTCCCATCTCTCTACTTTGTTCCCTTCCAGCCATGCTCATGGTCAGGTATTGAAGCATGGCATGCTATGTTTATACTGTTCTATCAGTAGGTTATATTATATTCGAACTATATTTAATTTTGGCATAGATATTGCCAGACTAAAACTTATAATTCACGTTTCGCGTCCTTAATTTTTATCAACGCCAATAAAGTGTAGCAGGTCGAGAAAATTTATAAAAGGAGGTGAGAAAATTTATAATATTTTGATATTTTAGAAGTATCCAAACAAGAAAAAACGATGGAAAAGGAGGAAACAATGCCGAGTTTTGTCATTGATGAAAAATGCGACGGTTGCAAGGGAGGGGACAAAACTGCATGCATGTACATCTGCCCCAACGATCTTATGGTGCTGGATGCCGATCGGATGAAAGCCTATAATTCTGAGCCGGATATGTGCTGGGAGTGTTATAACTGTGTGAAAATCTGTCCGACCCAGGCGATTGAGGTGCGGGGTTATGCTGATTTTACCCCGCTCGGCGCCAGCGTTGTTCCCATGCGGGGGTCCGAAGACATCATGTGGACCGTCAAGTTCAGAGGGGGTACGATCAAGCGGTTCAAATTCCCCATCAGAACTACACCGGAAGGAGAAGCGAAGCCTGATGGCGGTTTCGGTGTTGGATCGGGCACCCTGAGTGATCAACTGCTGTTTACGGAACCGGCATCTTTGAAAGCCGATAAACTCTGGACACTCGGAGACTAAAGGAGGTGATGAAGAATGCAAGAATTCAAGACCGTCGAGGTTAACACTGATCTTTTGATTATCGGTGCGGGGATGGCCGGATGCGGTGCATGCGTGGAAGGTGGTCATTGGGCCAAAGAAAATAATGTCAAACTAACCGTGGTCGATAAGGCGGCCATGGAGCGAAGCGGCGCTGTGGGAATGGGTCTTTCAGCCATCAATCAATATCAGGGTGAAAATACCCCTGTCGATTATCTCAGCTATGTCCGCCAGGATCTCATGGGGCTTTGCCGGGACGATCTAGTGATGGATATCTCCAGGCACGTCAACGGATCGGTCCACATGTTCGAGAGATTCGGACTTCCCATCTGGCTGGATGCAGACGGAAACTATGTTCATGAAGGCCGATGGCAGCTTATGATCAATGGTGAATCCTACAAGGCCATTGTCGCTGAAGCCGGCAAAACCGCTGTCGGCATAGACAACATTATCGAACGAGTGTTTGTACTTCGTCTTCTGCTTGACAAAAATGACAAAAATAAAGTGGCCGGCGCCATCGGGTTCAGTGTGAGAGACCCTGAAATCTATGTGTTTAAATTTAAGGCTTGCATTGTCAGCTCCGGCGGGGCCGTTCACGTCTTCAGGCCGCGGTCCACCGGAGAAGGTCTGGGCAGGGCCTGGTATCCGCCATGGAATGCTGGATCCAGTTCCTACCTGACCACCACGGCAGGCGCCGAGATGACATCCCAGGAAGTTGTCTTTATTCCGGCCAGATTCAAGGACGGCTATGGCCCGGTGGGGGCATGGTTCTTGCTGTTCAAAGCGTCGGCCACTTCAGCCACCGGTTTCAATTACATGGCCGAAGGTCTGGCTGAAGGGGGTGAGCTGCATAACTGGCCGCCCTATGGGGAGGTTAAGCCGATCCCCACCTGTCTCAGGAATCATCTGATGATGATTGAATGTTACAGGAAAGGTGACGGCCCCATATTTATTCATACGGACAAGGCCATCGCCAAAATTGCCGAACAGGCCCCGAATGAAAAGGCGTATAAAAAGGAACTGAAGAAGCTTGAGGCCGAGGCATGGGAGGATTTTCTCGACATGACCATCAGCCAGGCAATTCTGTGGGCTGCAAAGGATGTATTCCCCGAGGAAGGGCCTTCCGAAATCATGCCGTCCGAGCCGTACTTTATCGGTTCCCACTCCGGAGCTTCCGGGGCCTGGGTGAGCGGACCCGAGGATATCCAAACCGAAGAATCCAAGAATGAGTACTTCTGGGGATACAACCGCATGACCACGGTAAAAGGATTGTTTGCAGCCGGTGACGGCGTCGGCGTTTCAAGCCACAAGTTCTCTTCGGGTTCCTTTACCGAAGGCCGGATTGCAGCCAAAGCCGCGGTAAAGTTCTGTGTGGAGAACTCTGAAATGCCTGAATTCGATCAGGCAGAAGTGGATAAATTCAAGGAACAAATCATACTTCCGCTCAAGTACTATGAAGCGCATAAAAATTACACCACCCTGGGAACAACCTCGAAAAAGTATGATCTCCCGGTAGAAGAGGTTAATCCGAATTATATTACACCCAAAATGGCCATGTTCCGTCTTAACAAGATCATGGATGAATATGTGGCCGGCTGGGGGTCCCAGTATAACTGCAGCGCCGTTACCCTAAATATTGCCTTGGATCTGCTGAAGCTTCTCAAGGAGGATCTCTCCAAGCTTGCTGCTCGAAATCTCCATGAGCTGATGCGGTGCTGGGAGAACGTCCACCGAACACAGATCGCCGAGGCCCATACCCGGCATAAACTCTTCCGCGAGGAAACCAGATGGCCCGGATATTACTACCGTTCTGACTTCAAAAAGATGGATGAAAAAAAATGGGGAAAGGTATTCGTAAACTCTGTTTACGATGCTGAAAAGGATGAGTTCACCATGCTCACCAGACCCATACTCCATCTTGTGGATATCAAAGAGGTGGTGGGGATGTAAGCGCTCTATTTTAACCTCTGACACCGGTGTACGGCGTCAGGGGTTATGACTATTTACCGGTGAGTGTTTTATGTTTTCGCCCAATTTAGAGGAATATTTAAATGAACGGCCGCGACAAGGACGAAGACACAATTGAAAGGGTGAAAGAGATCTATGTTGCGGTCTTTCCGGTACCCTTTAGCGAACATCGAAAGGCAGAGGTCATATTGGCCGGTTTTAAAAGCGATCCAACAAGGCCGAATATGTCACAAGTCCGGGCCACCGTCGAGACGAATGTTAATGCCGTACAGGATTTGGTCGCGCTGTGTGATGAGATTGTCAATGAACAAGAGGAAATAGAATCTTACCGGTTATTGAAGTTTGATCAAGACGGAATCCATATTCTTCGCCCTGATGACTTCCGGGCTTTTGAATACAAATTCACGAATGTCCAATGGGGCAGATGTTGATGCGGATTCTTTCTTGCAAAGGTGCCTGTGTAATGCCACACAGACATCCTCCACAGGCAGCCGCATGAGCTTGCTCACCTTGTGCGGCTGTCGATTATTTTGATCTCTAAACAATTATTCGCTTTTCGAGGTATTGGAATGATGGAATAATGGAATATTTTTAAAGGCTGAAAATGGCGGTTCAAAAGGATCAAGGAAGGCATAAGAATTGGTTTGAACGGGGATATAAAAAAGGCTGTGAATTCGCTAGATATGAGGCGGATTATGATGAGATTGCTGCCGTATATCGGGCCAGGGGAATTCCGACAAATTGGGACATATATCGGGCTGAAATTTTGAATGAACACTTGGAGGCTACAAGTTTCGATTTTCAGGCCTATACTGCCGGTTTTGCACAGGCATGCATTGAATTTTTCGAAAAAATATAGTCTTTGTCGAAAAATCGTCTTGAAAAGAAAGAGATAGTTCTATGGGTGCTTCAAATAAATTGAAATTTGATACCATGTCCGAAGCAGAGCTGGAACCTGTTTTGGAACTCCTTCAGGGAGGTGATCCCGATGTTATCGCTCTAAAGGCGGGCATCACCAAAGAACAACTTTTCAAGATTCGGGATGATCTGCTTGCTCAAGCTGAGCGTGAAAGGGCTAAAGTGATTGATGTGCCGTCAAACAACGTCGGCAGGAATGCCCCCTGCCCTTGCGGCTCCGGGAAAAAATACAAGCATTGCTGCTTGAGTAAACATGAGGCGGCCGAGCAGGCTAAAGATATGACACAAGCAAATAATCTCAAGGAAAAAAAAAGAGCGCAAGAGAAACTTGTCAAGCAAATCGAAAAGGCCTTCGGTCTGCTTAGTTCAGAGAAATATAACCAAGCGATTCACCTTGCATTAAAGCTGATCAAGGTTTATCCGAATGAGGACAGATTTCATGATATCGCGGCAACCAGTCATTTATATGCCGGTGAGTGTGAAAAGGCGATCGAGATTTGTAAATGCAGGCTGGAAGTCGCAGAATCGGAAAAAGCTTACTTTATTGAACACGGACGTTATCGGGATGCAGAAATAGACAAGCCTGCATTATCTTACTACTATCCTCCGCTGACCTGGCTGCAAAAATATTGGATTGCCCTGAAGACCAAAGATTATCAGGCCCTGTATCCTGTAACGGAAAACACGAAACTGGTCGCTCTTGTAAAAAAGCTTCAAACAGCAGATGATCAAAATCAGTTTCCAGAAAAGCACTCACAGGGCCTTGAACTTCGAAAGAATTCATTAAAGAAAACCCTGGACAATCTTAGGGCAGCAGGACCGGAGATGATACCGTATCTCTTGCCGCTGGCCTGTAAATATTCCTGGGCGGGTCTTTTTGTGCCTGAAATTCTTTCCGCTTATAAAACTGACATGGCAACCCGTGTCCTAATTGATATATCCATGTTCGGCTTTGCCTACGTCTCGGGAGCCAGCCTCCATTATCTTGAGAAACTGGGGGAAACGGCCATTCCCCATATTAAAAAGGCCTTCTCCAGGGATAAAGCGTTTGACCCCATAAAAACCGGCATTGTATCAGTGCTCGGAAATATTCGAGTTCCTGCCTCTTATGAATTGCTTTTACGCCTTCTTGAGCATGAGAGTCCTCACATCGTCAATTGGGCGGGAGATGCCCTGGGCAAATTTAATAATGTCAAGGCCCTTCCCGCCATGGTTACTGCTAATGAAAGAATCGGGGGTGAGAAAATGATCGATGCGGCAATTCAAAAATTACTGGAATAATGGCAGGTTATTTTAAAGAAAGCGGAATAAAAAGATGCCGATCAAAAAAACACCGCTGTGCCCCCACTGCGGACAAGAAATGAAAAAATGGCGGGTTCCCATCGCCTCTACCTGGCCCAATGAATTCTTTTTCGTTTGTTTTAATGATGACTGTTCCTATTTTGTTCAAGGTTGGGAACAGATGTGGGAACAACAGGCAACCCGGGCATCATATCGCTGCCGTTTAGATCCTGATTCAGGAAAATGTGCGCCTTTGCCTGTATGGTCCTATGATGCTCTGAAAGATGATATTATTGAGTAGAAAGGCATAAATATGGCTGCAAGTCGGAAAGGACCTTTTCTTTATTTAATCTCCAACTCCTGCTTTTTAGCCTCCATGACATCCGGTTTTACTTTAAGCGCATGCTGTCCAAGCAAACCGTATTCAAGCCATTTCATGGCAAAATGATAGAGTTCTATGTCATCCTCTTTTATTTTTGCCACCACTTCCGGTTCCATTTCAAAGCGCTCTAAAAATGTGCTTTTCAATATAAAGCGTCTAAAACGATCCAGATCATAGCAAGCCATATAATACATCTCCTGGATCTTTTTATTCGTAACCTGATGATGGACAAGGAATTCATTTGTGGTAATTTTTTTAAACGGGGTTTCCATTTCCTGGTAAATAGGAATGCCCTGTTCCTTAATCCACGCGTCAACAGTCTGTACGTTATCTTCAGTAAAACCGAAACAAAAAGGGACATCCATAACAGAATAATATTCTCTTCCCGCCTTTTCGGTTATTTTGGTACTTTCGGGCTGTAACGGGTATATGCGACAGGACCAGGGACGATGCGGATAGATCGTGCACCCCCGGCTGGTAACGAAAGGGCAGCTTTTCTCAGCATCATTACGCATTTTTAATACAACGACAGGAAGACCTGTGTCGCCGATTATCGTCATTGTATAGTCAGCCAAAAAATCTTCTGACAATATATTAAGGCCGTTTTTCATACGAAGGATATCATAGGGCGTCAAAAAAATGGTGATATTGCGACAACATCGGGTAAAACAATCAAGGGTCTGATGGCACTCAAATTGAAAATAATTTTCAGGTGTTAGTATGGTTAAACTTCGCATTTTTTTTGGATTATTTTTTTTCAGCATGTCTTTTACCTCGATTTTTTCGCCTCAATACCGTGGCGTATGATCTTGCGTCGGAGGGTATTTTTGTCGATCCCAAGCTCCTTGGCTGTTACCATCTTTTTCCAATTATTTCTCTGGAGGGCTTGTAAGATCGACTTCTTTTCAATTTCCTTGAGTGTTATTTCTGTTGTGGTAATGGTGGAGTTAATTTTTGGCAAAAGTTTTTCCGGCAAGTACTGCAAACAAATCAGTTCTTCTTTGCAGAGGACAAAAGCGTGTTCAACGGCATTTTCAAGCTCGCGTATGTTTCCGGGCCAGTCATAGAGCATCATTGCAGCCATTGCCTCCTGAGTAAGGCCCAGAATTTTATCCTTCTTTTCACAATTGAATCGCTCGATAAAATGGTCCACTAAAAGAGGAATGTCCTCTTTTCGATCTGCAAGCTTGGGCAGGGTCAATTTTATGACATTAATTCGAAAATACAGATCCTCCCTGAATTTGTCTTCTTCAACCAATTTGTCCAGTTTTCGATGGGTTGCTGCAACAACCCTGGCATTGGTCTTTGCGGGTTTTACGGATCCCAAAGGTTCATAAGACTTTTCCTCAAGAACCCGTAAAAGGCGAATCTGCATCGCATTAGGAATATCCCCGATCTCATCTAAAAAAATAGTGCCGTTCTGGGCGCGTGCAAAACGTCCCGGTTTGTCCTTTTTTGCATCGGTAAATGCACCGGCCTTGTATCCAAAAAGCTCTGACTCGATCAGGGTGTTGGGCAGGGATCCACAATTGACCGGAACAAAAGGCCCGTGCTTTTTGGGACTGTTATGGTGAAGTGCCCTGGCAAGCAATTCTTTTCCTGTGCCGGTGGCCCCTTCTATTAAGACGGTGGCATCGCTTTCAGCAATTTGTTGAAGGTTTGAAAATAATTGGAGCATCTCTTGATTTTTGCTCACCATATTTCCAAAAGAGTAATCTCTACGAAGCGCTTTTCGTAACTGATGAACAACACTTAAATCCCTGAAAGTCTCAACACCGCCAATTATACGGCCTTTGTTATCTTTTAATATCGTGGCATTGACACTGATGGGAATGCGTTTATCATCTGAACGGATGATGTAGATCGGCATATTTACAATCGGAATATCGGTATTTAAAACTTTGCGGAGAATACAATCTTTTTTACTACACACATTGGCACTGAAGACTTTTGAGCATGGCTGTCCAATGGCTTTTTGCCTTGGGATCCCGGTAATTTTTTCTGCCGCTCGATTAAACGACGTGATGCACCAGTCCAAATTAACCGTAAAGACGCCTTCCCCAATGCTGTCAAATAAGATATGGCAATTTTCTTCTATTGAATGCCGAATATGATTCATTTAAGTCTCGTATATTTCATAAATAAAATTGAAAATAATCTATTGTTTATTCAATAATCGTTCCAATTATATTAATAATGTTGTTCAGGCATACCTGATTATACATTAACACTCTGTAAATGCTGACATTATTTTTTAAATTCAATGTGAAGATAAGCAAAGATAAATCTGCAAACAAATTGATACATCGTTTTTGCGTTACTTTATATTTGGGTTGAGCGGTTCAACGTTCAAGGTTCCGGTTTGATAAGCCCTAACAGGCTCAATCCAAAAGGGTTAGGCCTAAATGAATTTCGATAAACATCAAAAACAAGCACTTATCGATCACCTGGGGGACTGCTGAAAGGGTTTCCGGAACGCATGTTTACAACTTTAATAGTCTTTGTGCCGTCGAAAAATACATCTTTATTCCAACCATGCGCAATTATTTATAGAAAACCGTTTGAAACCATAGGGCATGACGAGAACGTTGCCGAACGTTGCAATTGTAATATGTAACGTTTTTTTCTTTGTCAACGGTGCTTTTTATTATTAACAAACGGTTTTGCACCAACAGCCATGATTATAAACTTTACCCGTGTTTCCTTTAGGTTATATATTATAAACCTTCTTTGAACAGACGAATACTCTATATGGCATGATTGTTGAACCCTAAAAACATCAGAGGAAGCAACAACCCCGCTTTTAACGGTATTGCCAAAATCTTTTAAGTGTTCAACGCCAGAACTATTCATTTTAACTTTAACCAAAAGGAGGCAATAATGAAAGCTATCAATTGTTGTAAGGCCATGGAAATGGAACTGACTGCATGGAAGGCTATCATCTACGACATCGTGCGCAAAATGGATAAACTTCCAGGGGGTTCAAAAGAAAAATTTCTTCCGAATATCGAAGATCTGCATATCATGGTGGAAGAACTCGATCAACGGATCGAAGATATTCGGGAAAATTGTACCCCGGAGACAGGTATCATTGATATCAGAACACAAAAGGAAGGATTCGATTATGAGCTGTCCAAGCTCCGCGTAAGTGCAGAAGACGCCATGAAGATTCTCGGTGCCGGAGACTTCGGAGGCTAACCATTCGCAGGGTGATGGCACCTACTGGGTCTCATCAAGGGTTGCTGTTGGCTTTCAAATGGCAGCTGCCCTTGTGAGATCCATAGATTCGCATCACTCCGGCCATCCAAACAATAAAACATTCGTGGCATAAAGGGAAAAAACAATGTCTGTAAATGTATTGGAAATTAGGGACAGCAATTTTGAAACAGAGGTCATCCAGTCTGATAGGTTGGTCATCGTCGATTTCTGGGCGCCGTGGTGCGCTCCCTGCAAGTTAATATCCCCCATCGTTGAAGAGCTGGCCACATCTTTTGGCGACAAAGTAAAGTTCACAAAATGCAATGTCGATGAGAACCCGATTACTCCCCGAAAATACGGAATACAAGCCATTCCTAATCTTATTTTTTTTAAAAAAGGCAGCATTGCCGATCAAATCGTGGGTGTAGAGCCCAAACCAATACTGGAAAAAGCGATTTTGGATCTCCTTCAAGGAGAATAAAAAGGCGCTTTGATCTCTATAGCGTTTAACCACGATATGATCGAGCTTATAGCTATAGTGGAAAGGAGGAAAATATGGCGATTGAGGTTTTTATCAGGCGAAAATTTGTAAAAGAAAAAGCGGATGAACTGGCGCCGCTCATTGTAAAATTACGGTCCTTGGCCACCATGCAACCCGGTTATATTTCCGGTGAGACATTAAAATGTATCGACCCGCCCGGTGAAACTGACTATCTGGTCATCAGCACATGGCAATCTGTTGAGCACTGGAAAAAATGGCTGCACGGCAAAGAAAGATCCTCCATACAAGAAAAAATAGATGCTGTAACCGCAGAAAAAACCGAATACAGGATCTATGAACCGCTGGTGGGTGGTATTATGCCTAAAATGAATTGAAGACGGCCAGGGTTTGGTAAATACGCATATCATGGGAGATATGTCATGGAATTAAGGAGGTAAGTTATGTGCGCACTCATTTACGACGAACACAACCTTGACAAGCCCATGAAAGAAGTGATTTCTGTTCATGACAGCAGAAAGGAAGCAGAACAGGCCCTGGAAAGCCGCAAGAAGGAACTTGGCAGAAAAGTGTGGGAATGCAACACACGGGTGGTATGGATTGAAGGGAAAATTAATGCCGGGAATTTTGTTAAAACGGGTCAGTATTCCACCTGGCGCTCAGGTGAAAAAATTCCTGAAGGCGAGCTCTATTCTGATACGGATTAATGCCGAAAATGCATAATTGTTGGTTAAAACCAAAGAAAAAAGCCGACGCAACCAGAAGATTTTATCAGGGTTTTCAGCAATATTTTATATATAGGAAAATATTTCACGAGAATAGCCGTTTCAATCTGGTAGAATAAAGTTTCACCTGTTCTGGATACAGCAACGAAGTTGTTGATTATTGAAAGCGGGAATCAAAAAGAAGAGTCTCGTTGTGAAGTATATCTGGTTAAGCGGGATATATCATAAAGATGTTTTTTTATCCGGGGACTTGAAATTGACGTCCTGATTTGTGGTGCTGTTTCACACCAATTTTCAGGGATGTAAAAGCAAGAATTTCCTCCTCTCTCCTCCGGTGGGGAAAAAAGCCAGACTGAGGTCAGCTCACAACACCTCCATTCCCAACCGGAGGGCGAGAGTTTGGACGAATAGAATTGGACTTTATTTCTGACACGAATTTTGGTCCTATAGTTCATGCAAGCTAGGTAAAGTTCCCTATGCGAAAATGGACTCCCAAGAAAGGAGGAAGAAATGACTGATATAAATGATCTGAAATCTATCATAATGTTAACCTATCTCAAAGATTACATGTTGGAGAAGATAGCAAAGATTACCAACATAAAGGATTACAGAGGCGGTGATTATATCTTCAAGGAAGGAGATGAAGCCAAAAACCTCTATGCTGTCATCGATGGGAAAGTAGGGCTTGAAATTGAGAAAAACTCCAGTACCCAGATATCCTTTAAACATATCAATAAGGGCATGACATTCGGCTTTAGCGCTTTAGTGGAAATCGAAGATAAAAGTTACATGGACTCTGCCAAAGCACTTTCAGATACAAAACTTTTTATATGGAAAGCAGAGGATCTGGAGGCCCTATTTTCCCAAGACTGCGAAATGGGCTTTTTATTCATGAGAAGAATTGCCAAGATTATCAAAACAAGGCTACAAATCAGAAACGTTCAATTTCTCGATATATATAAATAACTATATTAGGTTCTTCTCCAATTTAGTTGGAGAAGAGGGTCCAAGGATCCCAGGGGTCCAGGATTCAAGGGTTTTTTTCTAAAGACTTTATCAGTGCTTTAACATTCCTTCGATTTCTGCGATGTCTTTTTTTAGTGTACCCAATTCACCTTTTTCAATTTGCTATATTAGAAGGAATAGACACAACAGACCTTCTTATCTAAGAAGTTAGACCGTATTTTTCTTCCTTTGGGAGTTTTGCTGTTATTCTATATCTCTAAACAGAGTTCGTATGACTTTTGTCAGACTTTCAAATCTTTGTAATTCTTTAGCATTTCACTCGAACCCTTGAATCCTGGACCCTTGTACCCTTTGGAATCACAACTACTCAATTGGAGATGACCCACTTATTTTACCCTAATTAACTACAACTAATCGGGAGATGATCCCTATATTATTACTTTATTCTTCACAAATCTTCCGTCTAAACAGTATTAAGGTGTTTACACTTTAAGATAATTTCTTAACCTTAACCCCATAGATGGATAAAGTGGCGGTTGATGATTCCGTGCCTGAATCTTCAATTTCCGAAAAAAGAAGGTTTATAACCGAAATCATAAAAAAGCAAAAGGACAAACCCCGCAAAAAGGATTTGCCCCATTGAAAAAACGATATCACACCATTTATTTAGGCATCATTCAGGTTAAATATAAAACAGGAGGAAATCGGGGGGTAATTTAGAAGCTAAGATTAAATGCGTATTCTGCAAATTGTGACTATAGAATACTTTTTTATAATTATTCGTTGTGCCGTTTTATTTTTAGGTCGTTGATTTTATAAAGGATCGTTTTATAACTGATTTTTAAAATTTTACTTGCATTTGTACGATTCCAACCCGTTTTATCAAGAACGAATGAAATGACCTCTTTTTCTATCCTGTCAGTGGCTTTTTTTGTGACTTTTTTAAGGGAAA
>Ga0307379_10008317_pt1 | contig 14002 bp, 6 predicted proteins | sample UN2MG_FD_202237 | JGI IMG/M metagenome (GOLD analysis project Ga0307379, IMG submission 202237) | Soil microbial communities from Risofladan, Vaasa, Finland - UN-2 | ecosystem: Environmental > Terrestrial > Soil > Coastal area > Acid sulfate soil | place: Finland: Risofladan, Vaasa | collected...
TATATAAACTTCCAGTACCACAATCTGGTACAGAACCTTCTGGATAAATGAGCCGCCAATACCCATAATATAAATCTAAAGCATCTGTTATCTTTTCAACTAACAGTGGTCTCACTGGAACATATGCACCAAGAGAACCTGTAACAGGATTAATTGCAGTAGCGTCAAATAAAGGGCCAACTTCGGTACGTAAAGTAAGTATAATAGAATCAAATTCAACATACTCGCCAGCACCATCCATATTATAGCCAATAAAATATATTGCTGTATTATCGGCAGTAAAAACAAAATCAAAATACTGCCAAATATTTGAACGTGTTCCAATCCAATCTCCATCTGACCCTGCATTAACTCTTGGTACTTCAGATCCTACTCTACCAGATCTTGCCCAGCCTCTAAGTCTGTACTGTAAACCAATAGTTACAACAAGATCTTGTTGTACTTCAGGATTTGAATCTCCATTATACTTAATCCGCAAACACTGTATACCGCTTTGAGGACTTGTGGTTTCTTTGGTTAAGATTACGCTATCGTTAGGTTCCCAAGGTCCATCTTGTTCTGTTACTGATATATTGTCGAATTCACTATATTCTCCAGCAGAATTAGCCCTGCTTTGTATGATAAAGTCTGTTGCATTTGCAAGAAAACTAAAATCAAAAGCTTGCCAGGAATTAGAATCGGTTCCAGACCAAAGAATCGTACCTCCTCCATTGGTAAGGATTCTTGGAACTTCATTACCAGCAACAGAAGATCTTGCATAACCAGTTACATGATAACTTTTACCTATTGTAAGTATAGTTTGGGTTACATAAGGGTAGTTAAAAGCAACATATGCTAATTTAAGACACTGAGTACTACTTGGTAAATCTGATACTTCTCTTGTTACTAAATAAGCAAAAGAAGCTACCCATGAACCATTTTGTGCAATAACTTCTATATCATCAAATTCAACATACTCAGTTCCAGCTGGTCCAGTTACAGCAAAGTAAAACTGTAGTGTTGTTCCAGTTGCGACAAAAGTAAAATCAAATGCTTCCCATGCTCCAGTTGTACCGCCTATCCATCTTTGTGTACCATCAGAGATCCTGGGAGTTTCCGTAGTATCCGACCGTGCATACCCCGTAACTCTATACGTTGTGTTAACAGTTAAAATCACTTGAGAAGCAGAGGGAATAACAGCGCCAGCGTTAGCTCTGGCTGTAATTCGTAAATGCTGAGTACCTTGCTGCAAAGGAGCTGTTGTGTCTTTTGACAAGGTTGAGAATTCACTTCCGTACCATATAGCATTTTCTAAAACCTCTATATCGTCAAATTCAACATATTCAGTTCCAGCTGGTCCAATTACAACAAACATAAAACGTAACATTACAGCAGTTACAGAGGTATAAAAAATATCAAAGTATTGCCAGTTTGTTGAATTTGTTCCAGTCCAAAGAGGTGTACCACTTTCTTCGTATACAGTAGGTATTTCTGTTCCGTCTGAGCGTGCTACTCCTCTTATCCTGTATGTTTTTCCAGGAGTTAAAATTGTTTGACGTGCACCAGGCACTCTACTTCCTGCCGCTGCTGTTGCAGTAATTCTTAAATGTTTAGTACCGCTATGTAAAGGAACCGTAGTATCTTTTGTTAAAACAGACTGATGATCTGTCCAAGCTGCAACACCAACCGCTTCCATATTACCATCTACTATTACTTCTACCGGCGCAGTAGCTTCCATATCACCGTCAATAATAACGCTAGTTGTTGGAATAAGTTCCATATCACCGTCAACACAAACTTCTTCAGGATAGTTTTCCATATTGCCATCAGGTAATAGATTGGTAGTGCCATATCCAGCTTGTTGATATACAACTACTTTTCTGCCATTGACAGGCTCGCCTTCTGTAACAGTAGTACCATCCCACTCTTCTAATTCGTGTTCAAGAACCATTTCTGCTTTCCAACGAATGTAGTCGGCGGCATCTTGTACCCATGGTGGGGAATCTTCTTGATATAGACTCAACAGAAAATCATCTAGTGTTTCAAAACCCATTAAAGGATCATCTTTAAGTATTTGGAATAAGTATATTTCGCTTTCTTTACCGGTCAGGCCAGTCTCGTCAACTTTTAATATTACTTCTCTGTCATTTGGATAAGATACATGTGTAGAGTTTCTAACTGTAACACTATAAAATCCTAAGTCGTTTGCAGATATTGGTGGTTGATAACTAGTGTATGCGTTACCTGAAGAATCAGTAAAAGAGATTGATGCGCTATCTCCATTTAGAGAACCTAAGCTTGTAGGCGTAATAGTATATCCAACTTCTGCGCCCGGAACAGGAAGATCTCCTGGAGATGTAACAGTTGCTTTTAAGATACCATAGTCCGCACCAACAGTAATTGGGCCATATTCAACAGGACTAGAAGTACCTGCTATTTTTGATTTATTTATACTTAGAGTAATAGCATCTGCTTCAATTTCACTATGTGATATACATACAAACCCTTGGTTCGTTGATTGTACAACAGGATTAACATCAGCATTTATTGCAACAATACTAGTATTACGATCAAGTTCTTCATACTCTACTCTTAACGTAGTGTCATATGTAGCGACGATATGTCTTCCAGTTATTGGGACCCCACCAGCTGTATCGCTACCAAAATAAACGATACCAAGATCTTTGTCTACAAAGTATCTATTACCATCTGGATAGGGATAGGCCCAACTACCAATAATTAAATCCCACCAGCTATCCATTCGTACCCATTCCACCCACGCTGTACTTGTGGCAACATAAAGATGAAAAGAACTATCTGTTAAGACTGGAAAGTTTTGTAGATAAAATACTTGATAGTCAGACCCAGTAGATAAACCTAGATACTCACACGCTCCAAGGTCGTCGTATACAGTAGGAACGACTCCTATGGTATCGCTATAGTCTCGATTAAAGAATAATCTTGTAAGACCATCGATAGTATTATCAACGATAAACTCCTTCTTTGTAAGATCAACATTTGCCCAGGTAATTTTACCTAAGTCAGATACTGTTTCTTGTTCTACGCCATTAGAGTATATACCAGTAAAAGTATATCTTTGTTTAACACGTGTACCATATGTAATCTCTTTGAGTGAGTTACGTTTAAATGACGACGCCAAAATAGGAAAGGAAACTGCAGGAGTTTTACTTAGTTCGATATAATTTCTTCCTGTACGGTTGTTAGCTGTATCAACATACTGAATTATACTGTTATCGCTATAGTAGAAGTAGTCAATATTATAACGGTAATAAAAACCATTACTTACAAAGGGATACCAATGTTTTTCTCCAGATGAAGCTACCTCTGCAAAGTCACTAACATATAAATCATTTAAGTTTGCCGCGCCGACACCAGAACGAAAGTATTCTGCATTGTCAACACCTTGAAACGAACAATTAGATAAGCGTGGTAAAGAGGGAAGTTTTAAATCAAAAGGACTTGACCATCTTTTAATATCAAATAACCATCCATCAGGTTTGTCTTTAGGGTGCTCATACCCCACATGTGGTGTTGCACTCATCTCTTTGGTAACGGTTTGCTTAGTTCTAACGTTAATATTTGACCGTGTAATTGTCATTATTCACCCCAGAAGGTTTTTGTTTCTTTATACAGTTGATGGTAAGTTTCTGATCCTTCTGTGTTTGGCAATGAATTTACTTCCTCTTCAGAATCTAAGGTTTCATGACGGAATAGTTCGTATTGAAAATCGTCATCTTGAAAAGTATATATCTTTATTGGACTATAGTCCACCTCGAAAGGGAAAATAGAACCATGATAAGAGACTGCAAGGTTACCCTGTGGTACGTTATATGTATATAGTTTACCATTAACACGGTCAATACTATACTCGCCGTCTGCATCAGGAGTACCTGTAACTAGTGTTCTAAATGTATCTGTTTCGTCGAATATTAAACTACCCTCAACAATATGTTGTGCGGATAGATTCGTTAAAGAGTCTGTGCTAATAGGGTCACCCTGGATTAGAATATCAGTGTTACCTCTTACAAGATTTGTAGAATGCATATTAGGACGTATATCAGATTCTATACTTGCAGAGAAACATGTTGAAGTATTTATCGCCGCGACCAGATCATCTAAAAAGTATCCAGTATCATCTGTTTGGTATGTTCGTACTGTTTTATCTATAATTGCAGTACCATCAGGACGATAGTCACTATACAAAACTACTTTGTTAGCAAGTATATCTACTCTTGGATTCCTGGCAATGGGCGCGCCGCCACTAGAAAGCTTTAAGGAAATAGTGATTGCTTTGTTTCGCGTGTATCCAAATGCTCTAGTGATTCCATTAATAACACCATCGTAAGCACTGCTGTCTTGGTGGACGTTAACATCCATCATTCTTTGTTTAAAGTCTATAATTGACTCTCCAGTCAAACGCTTTAAAGATAAAAGATCAGCAATCAAATCAAAGTGATTAACAATGTTCTTACTTGTTGGAACGCCACTGTATTGTGTTTGAGGCGTAATAAAGAACACAAAGCTATGAAATTTAATATTGTTACCCATTAGACAGTCACCCTAATTGATGCATAATCTTCATTGCACCAAACTACTTTCTTTTCATAATCTACTAAAAAATAATCATGATAAATATTAAGACGATATATAAGATTGTTTTTCATTATCCATAAATTCATATCGGAATCCAACCCAATACTTTCTGGTGTCGTAAGTGCTGCAGGTAAAGCAAATTGTATTTCTGGTGTAATAGCAGGTACAAAAAATAAGAACTGTGTCGTTAAGATAGAAGACGTATTATACTGGTCGTTATAATACTGTGCTTCTAGTGTGACAATATATTCCCCATTTTTTAACAGTGTAATAGGAATATGCATTTCGTCCCATAGTCCTTCACCCCATTTAATATTGTCAATCCAGGCAGTAACTTCTACCGATGACAATGTTCCGTCTGCTGCCATATGATATTCAATTCCATCTGGATCACGTAACGTCCACTGTGTACGTGTCGGTGGATCTAATATAGCGTTGTTTCTAGTTTCAATAGTTGTAGTAGCACCGCGTGTATAAATATACCTAAGTGCCCATAAGTCAATTTTTGTTTCTGGGCTTTCTCTGTTTATGTTTTGAGTATTAGGAAACTCTAATGATGTATTATAAACATAAAAGTTATTATCATCTACAGCATACATAGTATTGCTGTTAGGTTTTAAGATAAAACTGTTTACATCAATATTAAGTTCACTCTCATCAAGTAACTCCATCTCGTAAAAAACTTCTTTCTCTTCGATGCCCGCGCGAATTATATCAAAATTACTTACCGTAAAGCCTTTGCCAACTAGAGTAGAGCCCCAAGCTCTTGTGTCTATGTCTATAAACAATGGCCTCTCTCCACCTTCTGCAGGAATAAGAATATTTTGAGTATCAAGCTGACCATCCGAAGTCCATGGGAACATTTCAATTGCTACATATGCAGTTGAGTCAACATAACTAAACATAAAGCTTTCAATTTCGTGCCATTCATTTACGGTTTTAAATGTACCATTGTACCTAAGAGGAACAACCTCTGTAACTGTTGTGCCTTTACGGGTAACACCAGTAATATAACATTTTGAATAATATACTTTATCTACAGATCGCATCTCCCAAGTTTCATTATTAGTAAGCGTAACATATAGATGACTATCAATTGGCATTTCATTTGGAGTGACAGAAGCAATATTTGCAACAAGCGTAGTTGGTAATACAGCAGTATAAGAATGCGATACAGATGCATTTTCAATACGAGATGCAACACATTTATAACTTAGTGTTTCAATATCATTGTTTTCAGCTTGTGTAATTTGATACTCAGTACCATCGATTGTTGCATATACATTAGGTGGTACGTATGTTTTTTCACCAGAAGAATCTTCTGAGTATTGAAATTCCATTGTAGATGGCAGTTCTAACCAGTGTAAAAGATCTAATTCATTTAGACTGGCACTAGAAGCAAACATATTAAATCGTTCTCGCGTGAGCATTTGAACTGTCTCTTGTATATATAAACATCCAGGATTCAATAATTGCTGACCAACAGATACGGGACTTTTACGTATTTGTGCTAGTTCGGGCGCGCGGTTTAAAACTCTCTGCGTTATCCACGAACGTGCATATCTGTTACTGGGGTAAGTGCCTAGTGTGGTCATTAAATGCTTCCTCTAGTAAGAAACTGGATACCTCTATGTCTTCCAGATGTTTCCAGTATTACTCTTTCGTTATACAAAGGTTCAATTTGAGTACCTAAGACTATGTTTCTTACAGTACCACTTCGTACAGGATCGGTTCGGTATGCATACATCGCTTCGAATGTATTACTACCATTGCTACCAATACTACTAACATATTGTGTAGCTTGACGCATTCTATCTATAAGGTCTGCGTAAATAACAGTCCCGCCAATATTAGTATTATTTAAATAATTTTCAAGTGCATTACGCATATCTCTGTAGCCCTCTGTCTGCTGTGCTAAAGTAGTACGGCTACTCCAGGATACATTAGCAACTAGCTCAAGTCCTATAGGCGCAGGGGCCAGTACAAATGGACGTATACCATAACCACTAACTAATTGACATGCAACAGAAACTTCACGTAACAATCTAGGGCTTGTTGTTGGCGTAAAACCTTTTATATATAAAGAGTACGTACCAGGACCTTGCTCACACATAACATCTTTAATATCACTAACACCAGGAATGCTCAAAGCTGCAAGTCTAATAGCAGCAAACACGGCAAGATTCTTAGCAGCAAATACTTGTGACAGTCTATATTTATAAGAAGAATCAGTTTCTCTATCTTCACCATTAGCAATAGCATACCTATTAGTACATTTTAATTTGCTTTGGCTACTTTGAACATAACCAGTTACTGAATGTTGATTTAAAACATTGCGTGGTACATCAGAGTTTCTACCTTCAAGCGTTGCTCTTACTGGTGCATATACAAAAGACTGAGATGCTAATGCTACTACATCACTTGTTGTTGTGTAAGTAATAGTAGGTTGGCTTTCTATACCAGGAGTAATTATCGCGCCGTCATAAGCAACAGTTTGTACTGTGGTACCGGCACGGATAGTAATATCTGCTCCACCATTAATGTTACCAAAAGTACCAGTCGAAACAAAGAACATAAGATTGTCGTCGTCTGTAGATGCATGAGTTGATTCGCCGCGAGGCTTATTCATCATGTCGCCAAAGAAGTCTAAAAACTTACCATCTGAATATTTGATAAAAGCCTGCATAAGATTAATATCAAAGATGCTATGTTGACCAGCTTGTTCAGTGGCAAGTGTATCTAAGATAAACCTTGTCTTTGAGCCGGGCGCTAACTGAGTAATATTTGTTTGCGCACTAAGCCTCTCTAAAGAATTAGAGACTATTTGTTTTTGTGTTCTTTCGAAAAATGCCATTTAAACTCCTAGTGAATAAAGTACGCATGGTTTTCAGTATAGTTGTATAACATACTTATACCTAAAGATTCACTGCCAGCGTTCCTAGCTGTTGGAATAACATTAACAGTTATTCGAAACATAATTTTATCAAACTCAATTGGTGCATATCTAACCTGTATATCAGAACTATTAACAAGACCATTTCTAGTCATTGAAGAAATAATTCTTACCTTCAATGCTTCAGCTGTAACCTTGTTATTTGGTTCGCCAACATAATCAGAAAGACCAGCGGATATATCAGGATATAACTTCCAATCTCCTACCTCTGACTCTATTCTAGTACGGATCTCTTGATATAAAGATCGCAGCGGATCTGCATAGGTATCCATAATATCTCCATCGTGACCTATAACAAGGTCACCACGACTAGTCCATGCAAGATCTGTTCTGTCATATATTTGTGGACACATCTTTAACTCCCAGCGGCGATTGCGCCACCAATAATACCAGCCATAAGAGCCACTTGCTTAACAAGATTTGCAACTTGTTTAACGGGCGGGTCTATCATATACATAGCACTTGGTGTTGCCATAGTAGAGGGTAGTACCCCCATAGCAATAGTTTGAAATGTAAATAATCCGCTTATACGAATTTGATTTGGACTAGTAGCTAAACTCATTGGCCCTGATATTGTCGTGCCGCGTTCATCTACACTAATACTATTCTCTTCAGTAACAGTAACCCGTACTGAATTCTCTCCAACAACTACACCAGCATCTGCTGATGGATGTGCTTTAATTGTTTTTGGATCTGCCATATTTTCTCTCTTCCTTTTAGTTATTATACCATCCTAAAATATTTAGCCTGTGCCTCTACATAAGTCCGCTTCCAGGACTTGCGTATGAAGTACCTTTTGCGACAAGTTCATTTGCCGTAGCAACAGCTTCGTATTTTCCACTTTTGAGCTGTTGAACTCTTCTGATAATCAAAGCTACTCCATTATTTACTGTGGTGCCGTGATAGAAAATAATTGCTTCCCAAGCTTCACTGTCGCCACCAGTCATATTTGCAGGCGTTCCGTAAAACATAGCAAGTTGATCCTCTGTACCAATAACAGAGATAGGACCTGTGCGCTGGGTTACGTTACCGTTACCATCTAGTAAATCCATTCTAAATACATATAGACCATTAACAGATTCTTTTAGAATTGCTCTAGCAGTTTTAAAGCGAGCAACATCTAAGTGATCGGTTTTGCTAATGATTTGATTAAGTCGTTTACCTAGTTGACTATGACCTGCAAATTTTTCTGCCATTACGCCTCCTCTAATCCGCCAGTTTCATCCTCTGCGCCAAGGTATTGATAAAAGTCTTTTTGAAAATTAATGCGCGCCTCAAAGATAGCCTCAGAAAGATCGTATTTTTGCCATGCATTATTAACGTCATTTTTATATTGTTCCCATCTTCCGTATAGTGATAAGAATAATGTTGTGTCATTAGGTCCAAGAGTATTACTTAAAAGCGGTTTACCGCCAAGAGTAAGAGGTGTTGCAAATACAGGTGAACCTTCTTGAGACCACATGGCGATCTTTACACCTGCCATTAAAGCTAAAAAGCTTAAACCTTTTAATGTATTATACCCTGGAATGAAATTTGTAGGGTCGCCCCAGGTCATATTCATAGCAGAAGCAGTAACATCAAATACACTAGTATTATAAAAATCATTAACTTCAAGACATAAATCTGGTGTTATAACACATACATATCCATAGTCTCTATTGAAAATATGTGTTACGGCTTGTACTTCAATTGGGCCAGTCATATTAATAGATGTATCATTTAGAAAACAAACATCATAAGGCTTAATATTTTCATTACCAATTACACAAAGCTCTCCTTTGTAGGCGTTCCTTAGAGTAGTAGCAAAGATTCCTTGTGCATATTTTTTTGCCATATCCTTAGTAATACATGAAGGGTACTCGCCTTTGAAAGAGCGTATTGAAGACTCTGGTATATTTTCATCAAGTCGAACAGTAAATAATTTACCAGAACCAGAACTCATAGATTGAGCATAATCCACAACATCTTCTGCATCTGTATCTAGAATGTTATCTTCACTACCTGTATAATAAATCTCTACTTCGTTAAAAGTACCATCTACAGATGTACGTATTTCATTCTTAAGTATATGGTGATGGCTATCAAAGTAGTGGTAATTCCTAAATGGAATATACCTACCAGACAATTCAGCTAAAGCAAAGCCAGTATCAAATCTTGTACTTGAAGTAAGAATATCGTTTATTAGTGCCGCGCCAAGTTTAGGAGATGTATTAGTAACTTGTTTTAGTTTAGTTAATAGCCCTTCACTAAGTGCATTGGGAGACATATACCCCATACTTAATGCTTGTGTTCTAAGTTTAATAATTTCATTCTTAGCTCCGCGCGCAAGCTCAACCTCTAAAGCCGATGGTGGTTTAGACCAATAGTGTTGCATTTTATTTCCAAAAAACATAGTCATTCTTGGCTCGTGACCATATGGTACTGCCATAGAAATATAACCAGGATGACGCAGCTCATGTTCTTTAAAGATTTCCCAAGCAGTTTGTTTGAGCGGGCGATAAACACAAGCATTGTTCCAAAAACGCATCCACTTTGATGCATAAACTAATGGAGAAGGAGCGTAAATATTATCATCTTGAGGATAGTTTAAAAAAGTATACCTATTAAATGTAGACGCAAGTCCTCTTTGAGCCCATTCGCTTAGTATGTTACTAGGATTCAATCCAGAAATAAGACTTGCACCTTTCCCACCAGTCCAGGAATGTCGGCCTTCAGCAGGATTAGACAGATTAAATCTATCTTGTCGCCCAAAGTTAGCAATAGATTCTTGAATAATCGCGCCGGACAATACACTTTGTGATGAATAAAATATCTTACCATCTTCTAATGGGCCTAGTTCAACAGCTTCGAGTTCTGCTCCATATCCTTGAACAGCAATTTCAATAATCTTTCCACCCTCGGCAAGGGAAACTTCAACAATCTGACCAAGAAACAAACTCTTTAGGTTGTCAGGATTTGAACTATAACCAAGACGGATCTGTACTTTCATACCATCTTGTAGAATCATCTTTTCAAATGGATGTTCTTTCTCGGTGTCGGCAAATATACCTTGTCGCTCTCCGTTGTTGCCGTACTTGTCTGTCTTGTTATCAGCTTCTCCAAAGCGTTTTCTTAGTAGATGCCCACCAATATTTGTCATTCTAATAATTGCCATATCAGCAGCAATCTCTCTATCCATATGTATTTTAATTTCTTGGATAGCAGAGTAACTATAAAAGTCATCGAAAGCTCTTAGTATTTTTCCATTAACAAGTTCAGACTCTCCACTGTCATCTTCAATGAAGTATATTTTAAATGTCGGATACGCTCTACGCATAGAGAGGTCGTTACGTTTATTAGTTAGTGCAGTCTTACCAGCGATTTGAGCTATAAGTTTTTGTTCATTTTCTACTATTACTTTCTCAGAAAGATAATGACTATACTTTGCCATTGACTGATCAAGTCCAGCGCTTTTCATTGTATCAACAAGTCTTATTACAGGATCAGCTGCTACAGCTAATGCAAGAACAGGTAAAAGAAAAGGCAAATTGTGACTTATAGTTCTAGTAATGACCCCTTTCCAGCCTGTTGTGCCAAGGCCAGTTTTATTGCCTACCTCTTTATTAAGGTCGTCTATAGCATTTGGTTTTCCATCTTCAATTTCTTCATCTGTATTACCAAAAGTTACAGCATTGTCTCTTGTGGTGGCAGTTTTAGCAGAAGACAATGGTGATTCAACAGTATTATTTTTGCTATTGATCATATTTTTATTTTCTGCCATGTCAGCGTACCGTTGCTTAGAGGGATCTAAAGCTTGACCACTGTTAACGGCATCTACAGACTCAAAACTAGGGTTCGGTCCAAAAGCTAAAACTTTTGTAGCATTACCATATAGAGAGTTAACAAGATTTGTATTATCGGTAGGTGTAATCGGAGTATCCCATTGTCTACCCTCTTTAATATAAGCAGATAATTCTACTATGTTACTTAGATAGTTGAAGTTTTCTTTGGTTTTGTCACTGCCATAATACTCTGAAACTTTTTCTTGCCAATCTTTTATTGCTTGTTTTGTACGTGTCTGACCTGTGTCCATATTAACAGTACGTTCGTATAGTGGCTCCCAAGCACTTGTACCATTCCTATAATAGTTTGTATACCTAGAAAAATCCCATTCAGCTTCTTGTTGTTCATGTTGAGATGCTCTTTGTTCAAGTATTCTCGGAAGATTTTTAGATAAGTACGCGCCGCCAAGAAAACAATTTTTAATGTAATGCTCTATAGAAATGTATTCTGTTGCAACATGTCGTTTTAAGAAAATCTCCATATTATGTTCATCAGTCATATTAGATACAAGAGGATCTTCATGTGAGTCGTCGTAAACATAAAACTCTGGTGGTAAAGGAACTACTGTACCTGGTACATTTGGCAAGTGCATATCAGCATAACAAGAAGCAATACTACCAGAAAGAAAATTAATCATTTCATCAGCTATGCCTGGAAAGTATTTGTCCATAACTGCTTCATCGTTTAGATGTGATTTAAATTCTCTAACGATAATTGCCATTTCATTTAACCAATTAGTAAATGCATTTTGATGAATAGTATTTGTTTTTGGTGCACCATTCATTTCAAAAATATTACGTTTTTGGCTTTCTATTGCCTCAGCGTATTTAAGTTTGTCTTTCTGATATATACTACCAGTTGCACGCTCTCTTTCAGATATATGAATTTTATTTACATGTCCTTTGAAGACATGACTTGCTCCCCATTCGCCATATGCTTCACGCCAAGTGCGACCTGTTTCTTTATCCATTTGCCATGCTACTGGTGGTATAATTTTATCTGTATTTCTACATACTCGTGCTACTGCTACTAAAAGTTCTGCAACCCAGGCTGGTGTATCCTTTACTCTTACATATGCTCCACCTGTACCAGAGTTATTAAACTGTGCAATCTTAGAATCTGTCATGATTATGTTTTCATCAGTATATTCTAACTTACGTGATGTTATATATGACATAAGAGTACTAATAATTTTTTTATTATACTCAGAGTTGGCATAGAATTTTTCTTCTAGTTTCTCTTCAGCAAAGTCTTGTGCAATAAACTCAATAACCAACTGATACTTGTCAGCGCCATCTTGTGCATTAGAATCTGATATGTTAGATATGACTATATCGTTAATACCAGACAGAGCAAAAATAGTATTCTGTTCTCCTGTTTCAAAAAACGTATTAATCAAACTAACAGACCCAACACTTCTTATGATAGAAGTAAAATCTGCTGCATTCTGACGAGCCTTTTGGAATAGTTCTGCAATAACATTGGCGGATCTTTTTCCTTCAGTGCCTGAAAAAGTAAATACTAATTGGCCAGTTTTATTACCCGCGCCGAGAAATTGATATGTATAATATCGTTGACTAGTTAGTCGCATAGGAGCAATCCGATGTCCAAACGTCATAGAGACACCAGTACATACTATATTTTTTAGGGCAAACCCAGAACGTTGTAAGGAAGGATCGCTTGATATGTTAATCTGTATATCTCGATAAAAGACATTACGTATCTTGGGGTCGTCATAAAAGTAATGTACTTGCTCGTCGCGCTCAACCTTCTCAATCCACTTTTGTCTTTCTTCTTGACTATTCTTACTAGCATGAGATTTCTGCTGGTATATTGCTAATGACTCTTCTTCTGTTTTTGCTTCTTTTAATTGACGCTGTATCTCAACATTTTTGGCAAGGTTACCTCTATCTGCAGCGATCTCTGCTTGTTGGTCACGTCTAGCTTCTTTGATAGCTGGACGATTAATCTCTTCTCTATCATCTTCCATCTCAGAAACATTATCTTGATAGTGCTCTGCAAAACGTGCATGTAGTTCTGCCTGAGAACCAGGAACGTAGTTTGATTTTTTATCTCCTTTTGCAGATAGGTCTTCCCAGATTGTGTCAGTATTACGTGTATCAATATGAACAAATACTGAGTTAGGATAAAATCCTTTTCCAGATTGATGTAAATTATCTTTTGCCCAACCGAACAATGCAGTATTTGGTACACCACTAACACGCATATCCATAGCCTCACCAACAGGATGTTTTTTACCTTTACCTGATCGTATGCCAGAAACAAATTCTATTGTTCTATCTGGATAGTGATTTGCTATTTGATAAAATAATCTAATTAATTGTTTGGACATTAAGACTGGATTTTTATCTTTGTCTATTTGTTTTCTTTTATCGCCGAGCCTAGACAGTTCCAATTGGGCGTCGTTAGTAACATTACCATTATTATCTAATAACGGTATAGATATAGTTTGGCCATTGATAGTGTTTTTAAATTTTATTTTTCTAGTAGGAGATACTCCTGTTGGCTCTGTGGTTTCTTGAGCTTGTTTTTGTTGTACGGTTTTTGAAGTTTTACTTGCTTCATATTCATTTTTTACTTGAGTGGCTAAAGCCTTACCCCAACCTTTAGGAG
>Ga0307379_10008319_pt1 | contig 14001 bp, 7 predicted proteins | sample UN2MG_FD_202237 | JGI IMG/M metagenome (GOLD analysis project Ga0307379, IMG submission 202237) | Soil microbial communities from Risofladan, Vaasa, Finland - UN-2 | ecosystem: Environmental > Terrestrial > Soil > Coastal area > Acid sulfate soil | place: Finland: Risofladan, Vaasa | collected...
ACCAGTTCCTTGGCCTTCTGCGTGGCCTTCTCCGGCTCCTTGGCGTGCACCCAGCTCGCCTGGTCGCGGATGTTGGCCATCTCGAAGAGGAACGGGTTGAGGCCCGCCTCGCGAAGGGTGTCCTGGAAGATCGGCTCGTGCGTGCGCGGCGTACAACTGGCGACCACGACGCGGTTCAGGTTGTGCTCCTCGATCTTCTCGCGGATGAGGCCCAGGCTGTCGCTGGAGCACGTGTACAGGGTGTCGGTGGCGTACTCCACGCCGGGGAGGTCTTTGGCGTACTCGGCGACGCTCTCGACGCCGATGACGCCGGCGATGTTGCTGCCGCAGTGGCAAACGAAGACGCCGACCCGCGGCTCCTCGCCGACCACGTTCTTCTCGGCCGGGTACTCCTTGTCGACCGTGAGCGTGTGGCGCGAGTCGGCGAGGCCGGTCATCACCTGCGCCGCGGCGGCCGAGGCCTGGGCGACGCTGTCGGGGATGTCCTTGGGCTCGCCGAACGGGCCGACGACGAAGACGCCCTTGCGGCTGGTCTCGAGCGGGTTGAACTCATGTAGCTCGCAGAAGCCGTGCCGGTTAAGCGCCACGCCGACGTGGCCGGCCGCCTCCTGCGCCTTGCGCGCAGGTTCCAGGCCGGCCGAGAGCACCACCATGTCGTAGCGCGTCTCGTGCAGCTCGCCGCCTTCGTCCTCCCAGCTGATCAGGAGGTCCTTGGTGAGCGGGTCTTCCTTGATATACGAGGGGCGCGAACGGACGAACGAGACGCCCTTGTCCAGCGCGCGCTGGTAGAAGGCGTCGAAGCCCTTGCCCTGAGCGCGCATGTCCATGAGGAAGACGGTGGGCTCGCAGTCGGGCTCGTGGTCGATGGTGAGCATCGCCTGCTTGTTGGCGAACGTGCAGCAGACGCTGGAACAGTACTCGTGCTCCTGGTCGCGCGAGCCGACGCACTGGATGAAGGCGATCTTCTTGGGATGCACCGCGTCGCTGCGGCGCTGCACCGAGCCCATGGTCGGCCCGCTGGCGCTGAGCATGCGCTCGTACTCGAGCGCGGAGAGCACGTTGGGGTACCGCCGGTAGCCGTACTCGCTGTTGGCGCCGGGGTCGTGGAGGTCGAAGCCGGTCGCCATGACGACGGCGCCGACCTCGACGTCGATCTCCTTGTCGCGCTCGCCGTGCACCAGAGCGCCGGGGCCACAGGCCCGGACGCACTCCATGCACTCGGAGCAGACGGCGCAGTCGAGGCAGCGCTTGGCCTCATCGACGGCCTGCTCCTCGGAGAAGCCGGTGTTGACCTCGTCCCAGACGATCCTGCGCGCCGCGCCGGGCAGGTGCGGCATGGGCATGCGCGCCATGACGGCGGTCTGCTCGAAGACGGCGTCCTCGGGCCTGGCCTCGTCCATCACGTCGTCCTCGATGGGGAGGAGGTCCTCGCCGCGCAAGTAGTTGTGGATGCTGCGCGCGGCGCGGCGGCCGGCGGCGACGGCCTCGATGGCCGTCCACGGGGCGCTGGCCGCGGCGTCGCCGCCGGCGAACACGCCCTTCTTGCCGGTGCCGAGCGTGGCCTTGTCGGTGAGGATCTGGCCCTTCTCGACCGTGATGCCCTTGGACCCCTCGAGGAAGTCCTCGACCATGCTCTGGCCGATGGCGAAGATGACGGTGTCGCACTCGAGCTCGTACTCGGAGCCGGTGATGGCCACCGGCGGTCGCCAGCCGCGCTCGTCGGGGTCGCCGAGCGAGCAGGCGAGGAACTCGACCTTGCAGGCGCGGCCGGAGTCGTCGGTGACGACCTGCGACGGCATGCACGAGCAGTTGAAGGCGATGCTCTCGTCGAGGCCCTCGGTGAGCTCGTCGTCGGAGGCGGGGACGCTCTGGTCGTCCTCGATACAGTTGATGGTGACCTTCTCGGCGCCGAGCCGGAGTGCGGTGCGCCCGGCGTCGAAGGCGACGTCGCCGCCGCCGATGACGACGACGTTCTTGCCCATGTCGACCTTCTCGCCGAGCGAGGCGGCCTTGAGCACGCTGACGGCGTCGAGGACGCCCTTGGCGTCGGCGCCGGGGACGGGCAGGGTGCGGCCGCCCTGGAGACCGACGGCGAGGTACACGGCCTTGTAGCCGCCGTCCTTCTTCAGGAGGCCGTCGATGGTGAACTCCTTGCCGGCGGCCTTGTTGCACTGCAGATCGACGCCGAGCGCGAGGACGCGGTCGATGTCCTGCTGCAGGGCGGCCTTGGGCAGGCGGTACTCAGGGATGCCGAAGCGCAGCATGCCGCCGGGCTCGGGCTTGCTCTCGAAGACGGTCGTCTCGTAGCCGAGGAGCGCGAGGTCGCGGGCGGCGGTGAGACCGCTGGGGCCTGCCCCGACGATCGCGACCTTCTCCTTGAACTTGACCTCGGCCTTCTCGGGAAGCGGCACGTTGGCGAAGGCGTAGTCGCTGACGAAGCGCTTGAGGCCGGCGATGGCGATGGGCGACTCGACCTCGCCGCGCGTGCAGTCGGTCTCGCACTTGTGCGTGCAGACGCGGCCGCAGACGGCGGGGAAGGGATTCGGTTCGCTGGCGACCGTGTACGCCTCGGCGAAGCGCCCGTCGGCGATGAGGGCGACGTAGCCCTGCGCGCTCGTGTGCACGGCGCACGCGCGCTTGCAGGGGCTGTGGCCCTTCTTGGTCACGTAGTACGTGTTGGGAATCGCCTGCGCGTACAGTTTGGCGATGGCCTTGCGGCCGTTCAGATCCTCGTTGTAGGCGTCGGGCACCGTGACGGGGCAGACCGGCGAGCACTCGCCGCAGCTCGTGCAGATGTCCGGATCCACGAACCTGGCGTGGTGGTAGATCTTGGCGTCGAACTTGCCGGGCTCGCCCTCGAGACCGACGAGCTCGGAGTTGGTGACGATCTCGATGTTCAGGTGCCGGCCGGCCTCGACCAGCTTGGGCGCCAGGGTGCACATCGAGCAGTCGTTGGTGGGGAAGGTCTTGTCGAGCTGGGCCATGTGACCACCGAGGGCGGGAGCCTTCTCGACGAGGTAGACCTTGTACCCCCCTTCGGCAAGGTCGAGCGAGCACTGGATGCCCGCGACGCCGCCGCCGACGACCAGCGCAGCTCCGGTGGACTTGGGTGGTGAACCCGACATACGCACTCCTTTGCGATACGCGGCAGTTCCGGCAACAGTGGGGTGACCACAGACTCAACGGCCCACATTGGTGGAGCAAGTATAGCGGCCCGTTTGTGCACGCGTCCACACGAGCCTGAGGCGGGCGCAAGACTTCCTGAAGTGCTCTGGGGGGCTGAATTTGCACTCCCGCACGAACTCGTCCGTTGGGACGCTTGTCAGTGGATCGACCCGCTACGGTCGAGCTGCGCCGGGACGGCCTGCGGCTGCCCGCCCGGCGCCTCGTCCCGGCCGCGCGACCGGCAGCCATGGGGACCCGGCGTGCGGGCGTCGCGATGCCCCACAGGCGACGGGAGCGATACAATGTGGCGCCGAACGTGGTGGCGCTGCGTTCTTGCGATGGTTCTGCGGCAGGGCGGTGACGAGGAGGTCTCGTGCAGGCGGATCTGGTGCTCACCAACGGGGTCGTGTACACGGTGGACGCGGGGAGGTCGCGCCACGAGGCGCTGGCCGTGAAGGACGGCCGGATCGCGGCGCTGGGGAGCGCGATGGAGGCCGCCGAGTGGGCCGGTCCGCGCACGCGGACCGTGGACCTCGGCGGCCGCCTCGTCCTGCCGGGCTTCGTCGACGCGCACCTGCACCCGGTGTACTCGACCGGCGAGCTCTTCGAGGTGAAGCTCGGCGATTGCCGCTCCGTGGAGGAGTGCCTGGACCGGGTGGCCCGCTTCGCCGCGGAGCGGCCTGAGCTTCCGGCCGTCCGCGGCGGCGGCTGGTATCTCTCGAAGGTGCCGATGGCGGAGATGACGGCCGCCGCGCTCGACCGTATCGTCCCCGATCGTCCGGTCTGTCTGCACGACGACAACGTGCACGCGCAGTGGGTCAACAGCGAACTGCTGCGCCGCGCCGGCGTAGGCCGCGGCGACCCCGGCTGGGCCGGTGCCGTCATCGAGCGCCTGCCGGACGGCTCGCCGAAGGGCCTCCTCCACGAGGCCTTCCCGTGGGTCGAGCGCGCGCTCCCCGAGTACTCGGCGGCCGACAGGGCGGCCGGCTTCCGGTACTTCCAGCGGGAGATCGCCGCGCGCTACGGGCTCACGCTGCTCCACGAGTCCGGCCTGCACGCCGGCGATTCCATGCTGGACGCCTACGCGTCGATGGAGGACGGCGACGAGCTCACGGCGAGGTGCTGCCTCTCCGTGATGCTCGATCCCGACCTGCCGGTGGACGAGCAGGTGCAGGCGGCGGCGGAGGTGCGGGGCCGCTTCACGGGCCCCCTGGTCCGCGCCGCCGCCGTCAAGCTCTTCGTCGACGGCGTGATCGAGACGCACACGGCGTATCTCGCGGAACCCTACGCCGACCGGCCCGGGTTCCGCTGCGCGCCGATCTGGACGGCCGAACGGCTGGCGCAGGTCTCCACGGCCGCCGTCGCGGACGGCTTGCAGCTGCACTATCACGCGATCGGCGACGCAGCCGTGTCGCTGGCCGTGGATGCCGTGGCGGCCGCCCGCGCGGCGGACCCATCGCCGGCCCGCGACCTCATCACGCACCTGCAGCTGGTCGACCGGCGCGACTACGCGCGGATGGCGAAGCTCGGCGTGGTCGCCCTGACGCAGCCCTACTGGTTCGCCAAGGACGCCGCGGACGACCGGGACATCTACAGGCCCCTGCTCGGCGACGAGCGCGCCGCGCACCAGTACCCCATGAAGGGCTTCCTCGACGCCGGCGTGGTCGTCGCGGCCGCCAGCGACTACCCGGTCACGCCGCCGCCGGACCCGCTGCTGGCCATCCAGCGCGGAGTGCTGCGGCGCGACCCCCTGGAGCCCGAGACGAGCTCGGAGCTGTGGCCGGAAGAGGCTGTCGGCGTCGAGGAGATGATCGCCGCCTTCACGATCGCCGGGGCGCATGCGAACTTCCTGGAGGAGGAGACAGGGTCGCTGGAGACGGGCAAATCGGCCGACCTCGTCGTCCTCGGGGAGAATCTCCTGGAGCTGCCGGCGGAGCTGATCCACGAGGCCGCGGTGGAACTCACCCTGTTCCGCGGCCGCCCCGTCTTCGCCGCCGGCGACTTCGCAGGACTCGACTAGCGAGGCGAAGCCAGCGCGCCGTGGACGTACGCTCGATCAGCGACACGGGGATGATACCGCCGCGGCCGCGGCCGCGTGACCGCGCGCGCTCGATGGCGAGCAGTTCGTGCAGGTCCTCGACCGCTTCGGGCGCCGGCGGTACCGGCCGCTCTGGGCCCCTGCGGTGATCGAGCGGGTCGCGCGCTCGCACCGCAGAGGCTCGCCGCAGGCCCGGCGCTGCTCCCATGCATCGCCGCCGGGGAAACGGGGAACAGCGTCCAAGCAGTTGCATGAGCAATGAAAGGAACGCACCATGTCTGACGGCAAGGGCATCATTCTCGTCGCCGGCGCCACCGGGCAGCAGGGCGGCGCGGTCTCCCGACACCTGCTCGCCGGCGGCTTCGCCGTGCGCGGGATCACGCGAGACCCCGACGCGGAGAAGGCCAAGCCCCTACGCGACGCCGGCGTGGAGCTCGTTCGCGCCGACTTGACCGACAGAGCCGCCGTAGACGGTCTGTTCGCCGGCGTGACCGGCGTCTTCTCCGTGGCGACGCCGTTCGAGGCGGGACTCGAGGCCGAGGTCGCCCAGGGCACCACTCTCGGCGATGCCGCCAAGGCTGCCGGGGTCGGGCACTACGTCTACTCGTCAGTCGGCGGCGCCGACCGCGACAGCAAGGTGCCGCACTTCGAGAGCAAGTGGGCCATCGAGAATCACCTCCGCGGAATTGGCCTGCCGCTGACGATCGTCCGCCCCGTGTACTTCTTCGAGAACTTCGGCGGCTGGTCGCTGCAGCCGTCGAACGACGGGTACTCGATGGCGATGCCGCTGTCGCCGGACCGTACGCTGCAGGGCATCGCCTCCGACGACATCGGCGCCTTTGTCGCCATGGCGTTCGCCGACCCAGCTACGTGGATCGGCAGGGAGTTCGAGCTCGCCGGCGACGAACGCACGCTGCCAGCCTACGCAGAGGCGATCGCCGCGGATATCGGCGCCCGCGTCGACTACGTCCAGGTCCCCTGGGAGGCGCTGCGGGAGCAGAGTGAGGACCTCTACCGCATGTTCGGCTTCTTCGAGCGCGAGGGCTACGCGGCGGACATCGCGGCGCTGCGGGAACAGTACCAGGGCCTGCATACGTTCGACGGCTGGCTCGCGGAAGGCGGCCTCTCCAGACTGCGCGCCGCGACCTGATCCCAAGCGCCGGCAGCCGTGCCGGCAGCGGTCATCGAGGCCGCCGCCACCGCAGACCCCTGCGGCGGTTGTCCGCGCGGGCCAACCCGGTCCCTCGGGTTGGGCAGCGCGGAAGCGCCCGGGCGCATCGCGCCCGGGCGCTCATCTGATAACCTCTTGCGTCGCACCCCAGTCACATTGTCAATGCGAGCGTTCGCCGAAGGGTGGTCGATACCATGGGTGTGAAGGAACAGTACCGTGACTACGTGATGACCGGGTTCGTCAAGCGCGTCGAGCCCGTGGTCGCGGACCACGGCGACGGCGCCCTGCTCTACGACGCCGACGGCACCGAGTACATCGACTGCTTCGCCGGCATCAGCGTCACCAACGCCGGACACCACAACCAGCAGATCCTGGACGCCGCCATCGCCCAGGCGAACAAGCTCGTGCACGCCTGCTCGTACGTGTACCACGTCGAGTCCGTCGGCGCGCTCGCCGAGAAGCTCGCCGAGATCACGCCGGGCGACCTGCAGAAGACCTTCTTCGGCAACGGCGGCGCCGAGGCCATCGAGGGCGCCTTCCGCCTCGCCAAGCGCTACAGCGGCAAGAACGAGTTCCTCGCCATCGAGTCGAGCTTCCACGGGCGCTCGTACGCGACCCTCTCGGTGACCGGCAACTCGGGCCGCAAGAAGGGCGGCGGCCCCTACATGCCGGGCGTCGCCTTCACGCCCACGCCGTACTGCTACCGCTGCTTCGCCGAGACCACGCCGGACAAGTGCGACCTGCTCTGCGCGCGCCGCGTGGGCGAGATCGCCCGCCTGCACCTCTCGGGCAGCGTCTGCGCCTTCATCGCCGAGCCGGTCATGGGTGAGGGCGGCATCATCGTGCCGCCGGACGGCTACTTCAAGCGCGTCAAGGAGATCCTCGACGAGGAGGGCATCCTCTTCATCGCCGACGAGGTCCAGAGCGGCTTCGGGCGCACGGGCAAGATGTTCGCCATCGACCACTTCGGCGTCACTCCCGACATCATGACCATGGCCAAGGGCATCGCCGACGGCTGGCCTTTGTCTGCCTTCATCGCCAGGCCCGAGATCGCCGACGCCTTCCAGATCGGCGACCACCTCAGTACCTTCGGCGGCAACCCGGTGAGCTGCGCCGCGGCGCTCGCCAACATCGATTTCCTGATGGACGGCGTGGTGGAGAACGCGGCCAGGAAGGGCGAAGCCCTCATGGCTCGCTTCGAGGAGCTCAAGAAGACGCAGCCGCTGATCGGCGACGTGCGCGGCAAGGGTCTCATGGTCGGCGTGGAGCTCATCGCCGACCCGACGACCAAGGCCTACGGCACCGCCGCCGCAGGGTTCGTGCGCCAGTACTGCCTCGACCACGGCGTCCTCATCGGCGTCGGCGGCAACTTCGGCAGCGTGTTGCGGGTCCAGCCGCCGCTGGTCATCGACGACGCGCAGCTGGACACGGTCTTCGCGACCGTGGCCGACGGGCTGGAGGCCTACTCGAAGAAGTGACAGTCTGAGCCGGGCCGGGAGGCCCGGCTTCTGCGGCGACCCGGGGGGGGCGCCGCACCTGTCGCGAGGGGCGGGAGGCCGCAGGGCCTCCCGCCCCTCGCGCGTTCAGAACCGCCGCGGACACGCAGCCGGACCACGCTCGTCGCTCGCGCCTCAGCGGTCCGCGGTCGAGGCGTGCGCGACACACGGCAAGGGTAGACCGCACGTACGGCGAACCATGTCGGGACGACCACGAGGGGGGTTACGCATGAGCTCGACCCAAGAGCAGCCGCAGGTGCAGTTCCAGCGCGATCGCGGAGGTGGCAGCCCGGGCTACGCCAAGCTGATCGCCCCGGCCGTCGTTGCGGTCGTCATCCTCATCCTCATCCTCCAGAACATCAAGGAGGATTGGCGCTTCCACTTCTTCTTCTGGTGGCTCTCGCTCCCCGCGTGGCTCATGCTGGTGCTGCTGCTGGTCGTGGGCTTCCTGGTGGGTACGCTCGTCAGCACGCTGCTGGCGCGGCGCAGGCGCAAAGCTCGCCGCCGCGCCTAGTGATCGGCTGACGGCGGCAGGCCGTAGCCGCCGCCGCCGGGCGTCTCCACGATGAGGACGTCTCCCGGCGCCATGCGCGTCTCCGCCACGCCGGGCAGCTCCTCGATCGATCCGTATCCCCGTTCCACGGCATTGCGGCCGCAGGCGCCGGGAAGGCCGCCGGCGAGCCCGTAGGGCGGCACCCGGCGGCTGCTCGAGACGATCGCTGCCGTGAGCGGCTCCAGAAAGCGCAGCCTGCGGATCGCGCCGTCCCCGCCGCTGTGCGCGCCGGCTCCACCGCTGCCGGTGCGCACGCTGAACTCCTCCACGCGCACCGGGTACCGCCACTCCAGCACCTCGGGATCGGTGAGCCGCGAGTTCGTCATGTGCGTGTGCACGGCGCTGCAGCCGTCCCAGGACGGGCCGGCCCCGGCGCCGCCGCACAGCGTCTCGTAGTACTGGTAGCGGTCGTCACCGAAGGTGAGGTTGTTCATCGTCCCCTGGCTGGCCGCGGCCGCGCCCAGCGCCCCGAGCAGCGCAGCCGTGACGGCCTGTGACGTCTCGACGTTGCCGGCGGCCACGGCCGCCGGCGGGGTGGGCGCGAGCATGCTGCCCGGCGGGATCACGATGTCGATGGGCTCGAGGCAGCCGGCATTGAGCGGGATGTCGGCGTCGACGAGGGTGCGGAAGACGTAGAGCACCGCCGCGGCCGTGACCGCCTCCGGCGCGTTGAAGTTGTCGGCGCGCTGTGGTGACGTGCCCGCGAAGTCGACGGTCGCCCGGCGAGCGGCACCGTGGATGGTCACGTGGACGACGATCTGGCTGCCGTCGTCCAACTCCTGGCGGAAGCTCCGGGGGGCGTCTGCGGCGCCGGCGAAGCGGTCGAGCACGCGGCGCACCGCCTCCGCGGCGTTGTCCTGAACGTGGCGCATGTAGGCCGTGACCACGGGGAGACCGAAGTCGGTCACCATGCGCTCCAGTTCGGCGCCTCCACGCGCGTTGGCGGCGATCTGGGCGCGCAGATCGGCCAGGTTCTGCGCCACATCGCGCGCCGGGTGGGGGGCCGAAGCGAGCAGCTGTGTCAGCTCGGCCTCGCGCAGCCGGCCGCCCTCGACGAGCCGAAAGTCTTCGATCAGCACGCCTTCTTCGTCGATGCTCCGGCTGCCCGGCGGCATCGATCCCGGCGTGATGCCGCCGACGTCGGCGTGGTGGGCGCGTGAGGCGACGAAGAAGAGCGGGTCGCCGGGCGTGGCGTCGCCGGCCGCCGGCCCGCCGGGCCACACCGGGGTGACCACCGTCAGGTCGGGGAGGTGGGTGCCGCCGGCGTACGGCGAGTTGAGCAGCCAGGAATCGCCCGTGCGCAGCTCGCCGCGGTGCCGCTTCAGGACCGCCTGTACCGAGGCGCCCATGGATCCGAGATGCACGGGGAGATGGGGAGCGTTGGCGACGAGGCCGCCCTCCGCGTCGAAGACGGCACAGCTGAAGTCGAGGCGCTCCTTGATGTTCACCGAGCACGCGGTGTTGGCGAGCGTCGCGCCCATCTGCTCCGCGATGGACATGAAGAGGCCGTTGAAGACCTCGAGCAGCAGGGGAGAGACGTGCTCCGGGTCGGCCGAGGGACGGGCGGGCGGCGAGAGGCGGCGCAGCAGCAGCTCGCCGCCCGCCAGCACCTCGGCCGACCAGCCCGGCTCCACCACCGTCGTCCCGGTCTGCTCGCAGACGATCGCCGGCCCGTCGAGCGTGGTCGCCGACGGCAGGTCGTCGCGGGCGTACACGGGAGCATCGTGCCACCGGCCGCCGGTGAACACGCGCGCGAGTTCGCGCGGCGCCGAGCGCGATGCCCGAGACGGCTCGTGGTCCGCTGGGCCGGTCGCGCCTCGTACGTCGCTCATCTGGGGGTCGGTGGAGGGGTCGTCCTCCCGGTAGCCGCCGCCGGCTGCGACGGCCTCCACAGCCACGGCCTCGAGCGTGAGCTCGCGGCCCGGCATCAGGAACCCGTACCGGGCGCGGTGGATCTCGAGGAACGACGCGGCCATCTCGTCCGGGGCGCCCCACGGTACCGGTAGCGAGACGTCGGTGCCCGCGTACTTGACGAGCCCGCGGCGCTCGAGGCTCATCCCCGCTGCCGGCAGACTCTGGCGCTCGAGTTGCCCGCGGGCCTCGGACTCCAGCTCGACCAGGGTGGCCGCCGCCGCCGGACCGTCTGCCTCGTCGAGCGGTGCCTCCACGCTGCGCTCGCGCAGCACACGCACGTCGGCGAGCCCCATGCCGTAGGCGCTGAGCACGCCGGCCAGGGGATGCAGGAGCACGCGAGTGATCCCGAGGGCGTCGGCGACGATGCAGGCGTGCTGCCCGGCGGCGCCGCCGAAGCAGCACAGGGTGTGGTCGGTGACGTCGTGCCCGCGCTGCGTCGAGATCCGCTTGATCGCGCGGGCCATCGCCTCGCAGGCCACGCGCACGAAGTCGTCGGCGAGCGTTTCCGGGGGCGGCGGGTCGACGCCGGCGGCGCGCATGCTCGCGGCCACGGCCGCGAGCGCCTCGCGCGCCGCCTCCTCGTCGATGGGTCCGGCGCCGTCCCGCCCGAAGACCCGCGGGAAGAACGACGGCCGCAGCTTGCCGGTGACGAGGTTGCAGTCGGTCACCGTCAGTGGCCCGCGCTTGCCGTAGCAGGCGGGGCCGGGATCGGCGCCGGCGCTCCGTGGCCCGACCCGGTAGCGGCCGTCCTCGAAGGCGCACACGGATCCGCCGCCCGCGGCCACCGTGTGCACGCGCAGCATGGGCGCGCGAAGGCGGACGCCGCCGACAAGGCTCTCGTAGCTGCGCTCGAGCTCGCCGGCGTAGTGCGACACGTCGGTCGACGTGCCGCCCATGTCGAAGCCGATCACCCTGTCGAACCCCGCCCGGCGGCTCACCGCGACGGCGCCGACGACGCCGCCGGCCGGCCCCGAAAGGATGGCGTCCTTGCCGCGGAACAGCCGGGCGTCGGTGAGGCCGCCGTGCGACTGCATGAAGCGGAGGCGAACGTCGCCGAGCTGCTCCGCGACCCTGTCGACGTAGCGCCGGAGGATGGGGGAGAGATAGGCGTCGACCACGGTCGTCTCACCGCGGCCGACGAGCTTCATCAGCGGGCTCGTCTCATGCGAGACGGAGACCTGGGCGAAGCCGGCGGCGCGCGCCAGCTCGGCCACGCGCCGTTCGTGCGCCGGGTGCGCGTAGCCGTGCATGAAGGCGATCGCGATCGCGTCGAAACCGGCGCGGCGGGCAGATTCGAGCCCGCGCCGCGCCCCGTCCTCGTCGAGCGTCCGAACTACGTGCCCGCGGGCATCGACGCGCTCGTCGACCTCGAGCACGCGCGCGTAGGCCGGTTCAGGCAGCCGGATGTCGAGGGCGAAGATGTCCGGCCGCTCCTGGTAGCCGATGCGCAGCGCGTCGCCGAACCCGCGTGTGGTCACGTACACGGTCCGCGACCCGGTGCGTTCGAGCAGCGCGTTGGTCGCCACAGTAGTACCCATGCGCACGTCGGCCACGAGCTCCGCCGGCACCGGCTCTTCGTCCCTCAGCTCGAGGAGATCGCGCACCCCCTGGACGGCGGCGTCCTCGTACCGCGCCGGGTCCTCGGAGAGGAGCTTGCGCGTGAGCAGGCCGCCGCCCGGAGGCCTCGCGACAACGTCCGTGAACGTGCCGCCGCGGTCGATCCAGAAGTGCCAGCCCTCAGCCAAGCGGCTCCCAGGTGATGACGACCTCGTTCATGCCGGGGAGGCTACCACGCCCGGCTCAGCGGGCGGCCAGCACCCGGTCGTCCTCGAAGAGGATGTGGTCGCCGAGGTCGCGCAGCGAGAGGTTGAGGAAGATGCGGTGGCCGTCGAAGTCGAGGACGCGCATGTCGTCGTGGGACGCCAGCTCCTCCGCGATGTCGCGGAAGGCGTAGCCGTAGAGGTCGCGGAGATGGTCGACCTGAACCTCCCAGGCGAGGAACTTGGCAAGCCCTTTCGCGCGCAGCTTCGCGATGAGTCTGGGGTCGTCGATCGCGGGATAGGAGCTGAGCAGCAGCAGCGCTCCCGACCCGCTGAGCACGAGGATGCCTTTCACGGTGTCAACTCCCTTCAGCAAAGTCGTCACCTTGATGATTCCCGCGCCGGAGACGTCGGCAATCGCGTTCACGTCCGCGCCCGGTATACTCTCTCGCCGTGGAACTCTCACCCCGACGGCGACTCCAGCAGGCGGCCGACATCCTCGACGACTTCTACGGCCGCCCCGTGCTCTCGCCGCGCTACCCGCCCGTGGACGAGCTCGTGTTCACCGTGCTGTCGCAGAACACCGCTGACGTGAACACGGAGCGGACCTTCGCCTCGCTCAAGGCGCGGTTCCCGGTGTGGACCGCGGCGCGCGACGCGCCGCCCGAGGAGATCGAGGCGGCCATCGCTCTCGGGGGCCTGGCGCACACCAAGGCGCCACGCATCAAGCGCATCCTCGAGGCGATCAGCGCGCGGACCGGCGCGCCCGACCTCAGCGAGCTCGACCGTCTATCCGACGAGGAAGCGCAGGACTACCTCGTCGCGCTGCCCGGCGTCGGGCCCAAGACGGCCGCCTGCGTGCTGCTCTTCGCGCTCGAGCGGCCCGTCATGCCGGTGGACACGCACGTGCACCGCGTCGCGAGGCGGCTGGGGATCATCGCTGAGAAGGTGACCGCCGACCAGGCGCATCCGCTGCTCACCGAGCTCGCCGGGCGCGGCGACGCGGCCCAGATGTACGCGGTGCACGTGGACTTCGTGCGGCACGGCCGCCGCATCTGCCACGCCCGTCGCCCCGCGTGCGGCGAGTGCCCGCTGGCGGCGATGTGCCCGTCGGCCGGGATCGCCTAGCGGCGCCCGGCCTCGCCGGGTCAGCCCGCGGCGGCTGCTTCGGCCGCCGCCCGAGTCGCCGCCTTCGCGCACAGGTTCCCCGGGTCTTCGGCCGTTCCCAGCCAGCGGTCCAGCACGCGGCTCTTCCAGACCAGCAGGCAGAGCTGGCTCCAGACGAAAGCGAGGAGAAGGAGCACGACGTACTGCCACACCGGCAGCTCGGTGAGCTCGAAGAGCGTTCGGCCGAGCGGCACGGCGAGGACGGCCGCCATGCAGGCGAACAGGAAGCCCACCACGGCGACGATGCGCCGGTCGTTGCGCACCATGGCGGCGCCGCCGGACCACCACGGCGACGGCGGTGAGATCAGCAGGATGAGGAAGATCGCCGCGAAGCAGGCGAAGATGGTGAGCGCCGTCATCGCCGGCGGGTACGCCGACTCGATGAGCTGCCGGCTTCCGGCCCCTGGATGCGCAGCGAGGTAGTTGTTCTTCGCCGGGATCGCCCAGGCGAGGTAGATACCGGTGGCGATCGCCGTCATCAGGATGGTCGTCGGCATCACGAAGCGAGCGAGCAGCTTGAAGAGTCCTACCTTCGGCGCCGGCCCCGGCTGCGCCCAGAGCGCGAAGGCGATCGCCGGGACTGTGGCGCCGAAGAACGACAGGAGGGCCGACTGGCGCGGCGCGAACGGAAAGCCGCCCAGTCCTGTCACGATGGCGATCATGAGCGCCTTGAAGAAGATGCGCACCATGAAGATGCGCAGGATGTCGTTCATCCCGTTGATGATGCGCTGGCCCTC
>Ga0307379_10008320_pt1 | contig 14001 bp, 12 predicted proteins | sample UN2MG_FD_202237 | JGI IMG/M metagenome (GOLD analysis project Ga0307379, IMG submission 202237) | Soil microbial communities from Risofladan, Vaasa, Finland - UN-2 | ecosystem: Environmental > Terrestrial > Soil > Coastal area > Acid sulfate soil | place: Finland: Risofladan, Vaasa | collected...
GTTCCAGCAGCCAGAAAGTAAAGGATATCGTGGGTGTACTTAAAGATCGAAATGATGAACGTGCTTCATATCATAGGACCGTGTACCGCCCCTGGGGTTCTTATGCAGTCATGGAAGATTCAGAGCGGTACAAGATCAAGAAGATCCGGGTGGTACCTGGAAACACCCTAAGCCTTCAGCTTCACCATCATCGAAGTGAGCATTGGGTAATGGTGACAGGAACCGCATGCGTGCATGTGGGTGATAAGAAGTTTTACCTGCACCAGGGAGAAAGTACTTTTATCAGTCCCGGAGTAAAGCACAGGTTATCAAATCCAGGAAAGTTTGCACTTGAGATCATTGAGGTGCAGCTTGGGGAGTATGTGGGTGAGGATGATATTCTGAGTTTTGATGACGATTATGGGCGTGTGTAGGTGATCTTCTAGTATGAAGAATCGAAGAGTAGTTGTGACAGGCGGGTTGGGATTTATCGGGTCCAATCTGGTCGAAAACCTGTGTGTAGAAAATGAGGTTACAGTTATTGATGATCGATCTACCGGATCATTGAACAATATCAAACATCTGGACCATAATAATATTACTGTGATCAACACCAGTATCATTGATCCAGCCCTGGCGTTAATATTCAAGGACCATGATTATGTTTTCCACCATGCTGCTTTGCCAAGTGTTATCGGGAGCCGCAAGCTTCCAACGAGGTCAATATTTCCGGAACCCTGAATGTACTGGTCGCAGCCAGGGATGCCGGGATAAAAAAACTGGTATTTGCTTCATCTGCAGCAGTGTACGGTGACTCCCCAACATTGCCTAAATCAGAGGATATGCCTGTTGATCCGTTATCACCCCATGCTATTGCCAAGGTCACAGGAGAATTTTACTGCAAGGTCTTCCAGGACCTCTATGGTCTTAAAACCACATCACTCAGGTATTTCAATGTATTCGGTCCCAGGCAGGACCCCAATTCCCAATATGCTGATGTCATTCCCAAGTTTATTCATGCAATTATGCATGATCAATCACCTAATATCTATGGGGATGGGGAGCAGAGCAGGGATTTTATTTTTGTGAAACATGTGGTGGATGCAAATATTAAGGCATGTGAATCAGATATGACAGGTGTGTTTAATGTTGCCAGCGGCAGCCGGATTACTGTAAATCAATTAGTGGATATTATCAATGAGGTTTTGGGAAAAGAGATTGATCCATCATATTCTGAACCAGTATTTGGGGATATTAGGCATTCTGTAGCTGATGTGCAAAAAGCATGTACTTTTGGATTTAAACCGGAAATTGACTTTAAAGCTGAATTGTCTGAAACAATAAAGTGGTTCATTGATAAAAAATAATTGCTGTATATATTCATTTGCACTTTTTATTATATATCATCATTCCTGTAATAAAATGCGAGTAAACTTTCATTAACAAAGATACTCTTAGAAGTAGTATGGTGGGTTTCAAAAAAAGAGTTCAAATAAAATATAATAACTTTTATATCTAAAATCAACGAAAGATGATTAATGCAATGCCAAATGCCAGTGGTTTTGAAAATAATTTCATGCTCATAGATTAACCTCCAAAATTATGATACTATATCTCCCTGATAAATTTGCCTCTTATTTAGTAAAACTTTATTCTATTAATATGTTGCGACACTATGATGAAAAGTATCGCCTCGTTGTAAAATTAAAACCGTCCCCTCATTATTTTTTTGTGGATGGGAAGGTTTTAGAAACAGTGTCCTTATGTTCACAAGAGATCATCATCGACAGGTTCCTGACCTGACACATTAATCCACAGGTGCAGGTCCCTGTAGGGTACAGTGTAATTCTCCTCGTTAAATATCATTAACTGCAATTTCATATCAGTCCCGGCTGTGCCTGGCTTAAAATTCACGTTCTGTTCCCAGGTCATGTTGTGCGCCAGCACGATGGCCTTAGGCTCCTGTAGCTGTTCCCCATCCAGTGTCATGGTAAATGAATAGTTCACGACCCTGTATTCATGGTTGACAATACCCACTATCACTGTTCCCTCCTGGCCCAGGACCATCTCTGTGGGATAATCATCAGCCATCCCCCCCGGCCCCAGGATATAGAACTCTGTGAACTTCTCCCCCTGCTTAGGGGTCACGATCACGTACACCAGCATAACCACCGATGCCAGTATGGATATCACCAGTATCACGGTCAGTATCCTGTCCACCCTGGTCCCGGATTTATTGAACAGCTCGTTGCGCAGGGAATTGAATATTTCCGTGAACGGGACTGAGAACTCTTCCCCTTCAGGCAGTCCCCTGCGCCTCATGATCGCAACCGTGCACATGGCCAGTGTAAAGATGGAGATAGTGATCAGTATTGGGACCAATCTGATCCCCCAGGGTGTATAGTTCAGGCCCTGCAGGGGGACCACTGCGATGCTCAGCCCGAAGCTCAGTGCCGTACGCTCGATCCCGTCTAGGTCATCCTTTTTCGGGAACATGGCAGCAATTAAGGCATACCCGGGAAAGAACAGCACCATGGGAAGTCCCAGGATTGTGCGGACCCAGGTGGTGCTAAGCGGTGGCACCAGGATAAAGATGACAGTCAGTATTACGAAAATCATAACAAATAACATATCACTGGGGACATTTTTTTTCTTGGTCATCAATATGAAGAGGTAATGGCGATAATCTATTAAAAATTATGTGTCAGGTGTTGCATCTGTTTTTTGAGTGTATTGTTGGAAGTAGGTCATCAGACCGACGTGGGTGGAGGTTTAATAGCAATTAAAAAAATCGGTATCTTTATTTAAAATACTATATCGTGAAGAATCTTAGAGATATTTTTTTTGATTTAACGAGACTGTCGGAAAAGTGATAACATTGAACATTTTGTAACATGTTCATCAGGCAAATCGTTATGCTGTGGTATGCTGTAATTATTCTAAGTTAAAAATACCTCGAAATATATATTTTCCCGACAGTTTCTTAACACAAATATGTTAAATCCGAACCATTCCACGGAAATTCTAATTAATTATCATCATTGAGCGAAACTGACCTCGTTCACTAAAAACGGCGGCCTAAACACCCGGTAATGAAGCTCCCCACAGCAGAGCAGGCTGTCCGATAATTCAAAAATCGAAATATACGGAATAAATTATGAAATAAAGAATTAGTATTAAACTACTTGTTGCTCAGCTTCTTGTTTCTTCTTGTGAAATCTCTTAATGTTATTACCTGAACAAATTAAGTTAAACTCTGTTTTTACGGTGTTTAACCCTCTTGTAAGAAAATTCGTAATTCCTTTGTTCTCTTTAATATCCCCAAATACAGGTTCTACTATTTGTTTTCTTAACTTGTAAATCTCTTTTGCTTCAGATGTTTGCATTTTTTCTTCCATTGCCTTTCGTTCTTTTTCATATGGGTACATTTTAATGATACGTATCCCATCTTTTGTTTTAGTACAGCTTTTCTGTTGAATGCATTTTTCACAGTCCATCCCTTTGTATCTTCTGATTATCTTTTTTCTATGCTTATCATAATACTCCCTCAAAAACGGTAGCAACTTTTTTTCAGGATATATATATGCATCTTTACTTTCATTGTACGCAAAATTGCTTTTGTCGTAAGGTTTCTCACGGTTCTTTTTTTGACATGCAATATATCCATCAATTTCTTTATTACTTATGAAATTTAGATTATCACCTTCAAAATAACTATTATCAAAGCTCCACTTTACCTCTTCTGGAATTTCCCCAAGGTTTTCTTCTGTTTGAATAACCTGTGGCTTCAATTGATTTGAGTCATTTTCAGAATTGCATACATCATTTGACAGAATAAATCCATTACTTTCTGAGGTTATTTGAGGATTGTAAGAAAGTTCTATTTTTCCTTTTTTTGATAGCATGAATCTACTTTCAGGATCAGTTATGCTTACTTTTTCTAATCCATTTTTTTCTAATTCATGTTGTGCTTTTTCAATAGTACCGATCAAGTTTTTCTTGAATAATTCACCATTTTCTTTCAAATTTTCAATGTAATCCTTAACCGCTCTCTTAACTCGTTTTTTACTTGATTTAGGAAGTTGATCACTTCCTCTTAATTCTTCAAAAAAATCATCCTCAAGCTCATCCTGTTTAGCCCATTCTTCTAATTCATAATTAATGAAATTAATTATAAATTTAAGCTCTTTTTCAGTAAATATATGCTTGTTGGCTGCATTTGCTTTTATTTTAATTCCATCTGTTGAAAAATGCGATAAATCCAACATACCTTCCTCTTTGGCTAAACTTACAGTGTGTTTGAAGACTATTTTTATTAAATCATGATTGTTTTTGCGAAAATCGCTAATAGTCCTAAAATCAGGAGCTAATTTTTCTGCGAGATACATATAAACTACATTTTCTTTTGCATTTCTTGCAAGTCTTCGAGAAGAGCGTACTTTATCGAGAACACCCATTACCAGCAACTTTAAAAGAATTCTAGGATGATATGCTGGATGTCCAGCACCAGCATATTTTTCTTCAAAAGTAGTGTAATCCAAAGATTCCATAAAGTTTTCAACCAGAAAACAAACGTGGTCTTCAGGGATTAATTCTTCAATACTTGGAGGTAATAACCAGGACTGGTTTTTAAAAGAATGAATGAATACCATATTATTTATACAGTAATTATATTATTTATATGTTTTGAAAATTGTCGATGACAAAAGACGTGATTGTCAATAATTTGTATGAGTACAGGAATTATTATTCATAGTAATTATCGGACAGCCTGAGAGCTGGGGGGTATCTCATGGCTCAGGCTGCTGAGGTTGCATTGAACATGGCTTGTCCCAATCGCAGCAGAGCTGCGGGGTATAACGATTAAGATAAATAGCTAGACAAATTTTTCGGTTCGTCATTATTACCATGGGAACTTTAGGTTGAGTTCTATGTGCAAAATTTAGGCGAAATATTTTTGGGATACTACACAACGATCTCAGTATAACAATCCAAATTAATTACTACGGTAAAAAGTGGGCTTTTTGTACATTATGTCATAGAAGCCTCGGGGGGATTTGAACCCTTTGTTGGATATGCTTTTTTTCCGAATGTCCTGGTTGTTTGTCTTTCTTTTTGTGAGTATATAGCTGCCGATGAACCTGACCCGATCGAAGTGCAGAAATTAGCTGACCAGTTGGATCCAATTGAATATCAACGTGTTTTTCTGAGGGATACTGAACGAAAAGAACTGTGGTGCTAGATGGTATGACGGTGAAAATAAGACGAAATATCAGCTTTCAAATGCACCGATTAATACAAATCTTGAGTGATTTGGCCAGATGTCTTGCAGTCGATATTGGATTGAACGGGCTCTGCAAGATGCTAAAGGTAATGCAAAAAGGGCTGATTATTAGGTAAGAGGTTGGACTGGATGGCATCATCATATGGTGATGGTGCTGCTGCTGTTTATTTTGGAATTAAAGATTGAATGGGGTGAAAAGGCACCCATGGTATCGGTGATGGATGTTAAAGAGATTTTTGAAGTGATATTGCCAAAAAATGTTATTACTGAAGAAGAAATACTGGCAGTTATCAGGCAAAAACATAAAGTGCGTTTGTCGGCAAGAAAATCACATCATCGGCGAGGTGGATAGCGAAGATAATTCCATTTGATAATGGTGTTTTAGTCACGTAGGATAGTGATAACTATGTCCCAGTGATGGATTCTGGAAAATTTTGAGGATAATATTAGGATAAAGAAGGATTTGTGGGTTTAGTTTTTCTAAAAAATATTATGTGATGAGATAATAAATTGAAAATTCAGAAGGATTAAATATTAATTTAACAAAGTCAAGGTAATTATGTTACTTGGATTATGAAATATGATAATTTAGGAAGAATAATAAAATCAATTAGAGTATGTTCAAAGATAAATTACAAATGTAAATAGTAAGAGGATAATTGAATCAATAGGTTTTTTAATGTGATGTTGCGAATGTTAAAGATAACATTGCGAATATCAACAATTTTCTTTCCCTCAAATCAGGTAAGCCCTGGATAGAAATCCAGTCATATTCTTTGTTCAGTTCTAATTCAAACAGATTTACCATTTCAGGTGAAATAGTAACTCTAAAATACCCATTTGAATCTTTTAGTAATTTAGGCATAATATCCTTCAATTATTATTCTAATATCTGCAAATATTATCATCATCAATATCAAAAGTATCTGTCATAACTCATTAATCTATAATATCACTAACATTCTATAACATATATAGTAATTTTTAAAGGACAATACAATATCTATAACCTCCTTTACGAGATACCACAGACAATAAATAATTACAAAACATATTTTTATTACTTCAACCTACTGATAATGGATGAGAGTAATAACGCTATCAATTATTATCATTCTTATATGCCTGGTTTTATTAAATCCTGCAGTTGCTGAGATCGAAATTGATTCCATATTTTCTGATGAGAATAGCATGGATATAACATTATTATCTAATGAAAAGATAAATAATGGATTGATCGTGTTCAGTCTTTCTCATGATAATGAAATTCTGGAATCCCAAACTCTTGAACTGGATATAATTCCAGATATAGAAACAACCAGGGTTATTTTTTGGGGAAAACAGTTCCAATTCGGGGCATATGAAGCCAAAGCCCGTGTTTATAACAACGGTGAACTTGCAGCTGAGGATGTTGACTCTTTTACGTATGGTTTTAATACACTTCCCAGATTCCAGATCGTAGATCTAAGTCCGACCAGTAGCGGGACCAGTTTATTATTAACACCTAGAACTGTATACCAACCGGGTGTGGGTGATTTTTCATTTCAGTTAATAAAAGAAGGCGAAATAATATATTCCTATATGGAGGAGGATATTCCTGTAATACAAACCACCCAGATATCTATTAAGTGGCCGATCCTGCTTGAAGACCATACTGATTATATTGTGCGCCTCAAATCCTTCTCTCATGTTCCGAAAACTATTACCACTTATTCAACTGGATTTACATCCGGACAGGAGGTGGAGATAGATGATACTAATGTGGATGTAGATGATTTTGGTGTCAGTGTTACGCTGTTTGGGAAATCCCAGGTGCCTTTTGAGGGTATAGTTGAAGTCGAACTCCAGAAAGATGATATTATTTTTAAGACATTTTCCGGTAAACCTGATATCCTGACCTCGGGCCGGGATGATACGGTGGGAATTATCTGGAATGACCTGGATCCAGGCGCATATAAAGTACTTATAAAAGCCAAAACACTGGATGGTGAGATCCTGGATAGATATGAAACTGTATTATCAATCCCTGAAAAGGTAAATCCTGTAGGCACACCAGAACCAAAAACACCCGGGTTTTCAGCAATCTTGGGTATTTTTAGTGTAATTATTATGACCTTGATTTGGAAAAAGAGATAGGGGAAGCGCTTTTGTTTGACATAATCCTACGCAATCTATCCCAGAGGAAGATCAGGACCGCTCTGACAGTGTTCGGGATAGGTTTGGGCATTTTTGCTGTAATAGTTATGGGAGCAATGTCTGAAAATTTCAACCAGACATTTGAGAAATCCTTTGCCTTGACAGCTGATAAGATACGTGTCTTTGGTGCCAGCGGGGTATTCGGAGGCAGCATCACAAACAGCAAAGCTGCTGAAGTAAGAAGAGTTCCGGGTGTTAATGATGCCTATGGACTGCTGATGGCTCCACTAGAAGAAGGTGGTGGGATAGGCCCCACCGGTAGCCAGGTAGTGGGGCTTCCACCTGAGAAATCCCAGGTTGTACTATCACCTGTAAAGGTTAAAGCTGGGAGGTTTTTGATGCGGGGTGACAGGTATGAGACAGTAGTGGGTACCAGTATAGCCAGCCAGTATGAACTCAGTTTAGGAGATAAGCTTGAGATAAATGATAAGAATTTCACTGTTGTGGGGATCCTGGAATATACTGGCAGTTTCTTTGATAATACAGCTGCAGTACCCCTGGACATTGCTCAGGACCTGTTCGAGATGGGCGATATGGTTTCCATGATCTTCGCGATCCCGGAAGAAGGGGTGGATGGTGATCTTCTGGCTAAAAGGATCAAGATAAGCGTGGATGGAGTGGATACTCTCTCACCAAGTGAACTGGAAGCAGAAGCGAAACAAGGACTGGCAATATTCTCTGTCATTACCATCAGTGCTGCTCTGTTAGCTGCCATTATCGGCGGCTTGAGTGTGATGAACACCATGCTTATGTCAGTCATGGAACGTACCAAGGAATTCGGGATACTAAAGGCATTGGGGGCAGAGAGGCGTGACATTTTGTTAATGACAGTCGGAGAAGCTACAATTATGGGTATATTGGGTGGTTTGTTTGGATTGGCTGCCGGGTGGGTTGCGGTTTATGGCTTGAATACATGGTTAGCTGATCAGGGTATTGTCTTATTCCTTATAACACCCAGGCTGGTTATTATTGCTATGGCGTTTGCGATCCTGCTTGGGACATTATCTGGTTTATATCCAGCTTTGAGGGCCACCGGGATGAGTCCAATGGAGGCGTTGAGATATGAATGATGATGGTAACGATATCATTCTTAAGACCCGGAACCTGAAAAAGACATACATGCAGGGAAAGATACCGGTACATGCTTTACAGGGTGTGGATATTGAGGTCAAAAGAGGGGAACTTATCAGTATAGTAGGCCCTTCCGGTTCCGGGAAGTCAACGCTGCTTTCTTTAATAGGCATGCTGGACACTGCCACTGAAGGGGATGTGTTTATTGATGGCATCGAAGTAACAAAGTCAAAGGAGAAGGAATTTCCCAGGTTGCGCCGAGAAAAAATAGGTTTTGTATTCCAGCATTTTAACCTGCTGCCGGCTTTGACAGCTCTTGGTAATGTGGAGATAGCCATGAGATTTGCCAGGATACATAAAAATGATCGAATTCGAAGAGCAAAGGAAGTTCTTACAGAGATGGGACTGGGAGACCGGTTAAACCATAAACCTTCAGAGTTGAGCGGAGGGGAGCAGCAAAGGGTGAGCATTGCCCGGGCACTGGCAAACAAACCGGCTATCATTCTTGCAGATGAACCTACCGGTGAAGTGGATACTAAGACAAGGGAGATTATTTTCAATATCTTCCGGCAGTTATCTGATGGAGGACAGACTGTGATAATTGTGACTCATGACACATGGGTTTCAGAAAGGACTGATAGAACCATTACGCTGATCGATGGTCTGGTGGAAAATTGATTTTTTTTGGGGGCTTTGTGCATCCTTTGAATAGCTTGAACCAGAATAACAGTCATGGCGCTAAAATTAAACACAGATAAAACTACAAAAAAGGACATGTGGGGACTTTTTCTTGTGTTGTCGCCTTCGTTAAATCGGCAGACGAAAACGAGGAATAAATCAATCGCTACGCGACTAATTCTAACTATGATTTTACGTTTATGTAATCGACTTCACCCAAATTTTTTCTTACTTTAACAACAACGGGGGAGGGGGCTGTCCTAATGGACATATAGCCTTAACTTCTCAAATAATCTACAAGAGGGGATTTGATGCGGAAGTTTTTGTCTTTATTATCACAAATTTTTTACAACTTCTAAATCCAATATTTCTTTACGTCTTTTCCAATCCGGCATAAGAGCATCCATCATATTATAGAATTTTTCATCATGATTTCTATACTTAAAGTGTATTAGTTCGTGTAATATTACATAATCAATGCAGAATTTTGGAGCATCAATTAGTTCAGTATTCAGTAAAATTGTTTTTTTGTTTTCGATGCAAGAACCCCATCTGGCTTTCATTAATCGCATTGAAATTTCAGGTCTTTCTATATCGTATTTTTTAACTAGCTTATAAATTCGTTCCAAAGAATCATTAAATACCCTTATAGATTTTTCTTTATACCATTGTTTTACAAGTTTAGATTTTCTGGTCGTGTTATTTTTATCTTCAATAAACAGATTGAAAAAACCTCTTTGGCACTTAACACACTCTTCTTTAGATTCAATAACTTTCAGACGGTACTGTCTTCCCAAGTATTTAAAAGTCTCACCGCTTACATATTCGCGTTCAAATTTTTTCTCAGGCAGGGTTTTTTTGAAATATTCTTTGTTCTTTAAAATCCACGAAGCTTTTTTTTTTACAAACTGGTTTACTGTTTCAATTGGAACATCAGGATTCGCAGAAACCTCGACTAATAAGTTGGGTTTTAAATTAAGGTTGATATTAGATACATTTTTTCTTGTAAGTGTATATTCGATTTTATGTCGCCCATAAGTAATTTCGTGTTTTACCATCGTCATTACCTAAAATCTATTAACCGAAATTGATTTTATAGTCTCAATTATCTTATCTATCTGATCAAATGGAAGTTCTAAATTATGTTCCTTTTTGAAGTCAAATAAAAGGTCGTCAATTTCCTGAGCAATTCTGTTATGAATGTCGGTATTGTCATAGAAATCAACTTTAACATGTTTGTCAATAATTGATTTTACTTTTAAGGAAAGATCTGCTATAGAGTCGTCAAGATTATTTTCTGCATTATTTTCATATAATAACTCGGTTATGACTCCATAGAATGCCTGAGCGTGCGGATTATTCTTAATGCTTGAAGGGTATGCGATTCCGGAATCTCCTTTCCTGTAATCCGCTACAATTTCTTTCATTTTATCCAGGTATTCCCCTTCGGATATTCATGCTTCTCTGTATGCTTCAAGAACTTCATATACTCTTTCGGAGAACTTTTTGTAAAAAGCAGGGTTTTCATCCCATTTTTCACTGATACTTTTCGACATTCTTGAACTTATTGCATCGGCCTTTGCTCGTTTTGAACCAAGACGTTCAAGTTCTTTCTCAAAATTTATTTTATCGAGAATATCCACAGGATTCGTAATTCTAATTACTTCTTCTGAACAAATGTAATTATCAATCAAATTTTGCATATGCGATTCGTATTCTTTGTGATCGATGCTATCAGAATATCTTAATTTAACCGATTTCCTCAGTTCCTGGTAAAATTTCAAATCTCTTTTATAAGAGTTCAATTCATCCTTGTCTAATGCATTATACACTTGTTCTGATTCAAGCGCAATTGACAAATATCTGCCAAAGTGGCTAAGTACATTGTAGAAATCATCTCTAATGTCATCATTTGCCAATAGAACCTCATATTCCTCAACATCTCTCTTGTTTTTCACAGGAATGAAGATGTTGATGAGGTCTGTATAATATTGCCTCAAAGAACCGATTATGCTGATAACATCGTATAACGAACCTTTTAAGTCTTCAGGATCAAAGTTTTCCAATCCCGCTCCCGAATACATATCCAATGCTTCGTCAAGGTTCTCCAATAAGCCTCTGTAATCGACAATAAATCCAAAATCCTTGCCTTCATATAATCTGTTTACGCGGGCAATTGCCTGAAGAAGTGTGTGTTCCTTCATCGGTTTGTCCACATACAATACTGTTGCGCGCGGAGCATCAAAGCCCGTCAATAACATATCAACAACAATTAACAAGTCAATTTCATCACCATTGACAAATTCATCTTTAATTGTGTCCACATACTTTTCTGCATCGCCATATTTTTCAATCATCCTGTCCCAGAAATTTTTGACACGATCCTTTGATTTATGGTCAACAGCTTCATACCCTTCTCGCTCATCCGATTGGGAAATTACAACTCTGCAATTAATATCTTCCAGTTCTTCAAATGCTTCAAGATAGCGGATAGATTCTATTTTGCTGTTTGTTGCAAGCATTGCCTTAAAATTGGCATTTTTTGTTTTGTAGTTATCAACATAATGCTGATTTATATCAAATGCAATTAGTTTTATTCTTTGATCTGATGAAGCAATTTTCTCAAATCGGCTCCATTTCTGTTTTACTTCTTCTTTTTGTTTATCGTTAAGATTCCTTGTGATCATATCGAGTCTATGGTCAATCGCTTTTTGATTAACTGTCTGCTCAACCATTTTACCTTCATAAAGAAGAGGCACAATTGTTTTGTCCCTTACACCATCTACGATTGTATATGTGTGAATCAGCTTGCCGAAACTGATCATGGTGTTCTTTTCTTTTTTCATCAAAGGTGTGCCGGTAAATCCCAGATAACAGGCATTAGGGAAAACATTCTTCATTTTGATGTTTAGTTCCCCGTATTGTGTCCTGTGTGACTCATCGACCAGAACAAATATGTCTCTTGAAGTCGCAGCTTTCGTCTTTTTCGATGCAGTATCAAATTTATGTACAAGAGTTGTAATTAGATCAGCATTGTTGTCTGCGATCAGCTTGATGAGATGAGTGCCAGACGTTGCCCTGCTGGCTTTTAATCTTGTGTGGTTGAAGGTATCCCGTATTTGCTTATCCAGATTTTTACGGTCAGTAACCACAATCACTCTTGGGCGCTGTGCAGGCAGTTCAGATAATATATATTTTGCCAGCATCACCATTGTTATTGATTTGCCCGACCCCTGTGTATGCCAGATCACACCGGACTGGCGATTGCCTTCGTCATTGTATGTGTTGATTGTCTTGATGATCTCTCTTACAGCGAAAAACTGCTGGTAGCGGGCGATTTTTTTTGTATCCAGGTCATAAACAACAAAATATTTCGTTATATCCAAGAACCGTTCAGGATGGAATAAAGAAACAATATTTTCATCCTGCACAGTTATTTTCCTGTTTTTGACAACTTCGCTCAGGACATTCTGGTGCCATGATTCATCCTGTTCGTTCCAGATCGACCAGAATTTTGCAGGTGTTGAAATTGTGGCATATTTTGTCTCATTCTTGTTTGTCGCCATTACAACCTGAACAAATTTGAACAATTGAGGTATATAATCTTTGCCCTGATTTCTGATCATCTGAGAGATTCCCTGCTCCATGGAGACAGATGCTCTCTTGCATTCGATTACTGCAAGAGGAATTCCATTGACAAATAAAACAATATCCGGTTTTGCATGGCCTTTTGCATTTTCCCTTTCAACAGAGAACTCCTCAACAACATGAAACACATTGTTTTCGATATTTTCCCAGTCAATAAATTTGATTGTAAACGACCTGATCGTGCCGTCAGAAAGAGTCTCCTGATATGAGCGACCAAGCATCAGGGTATCGTAAATTTTCTCATTGGTCTTAACCAGACCGTTTGTCAAACTTTCATCAAGATCCTTGATTGCCTGCTCAATGTTTTTATTGCTGAACTTGAGTTTTTCGCCTTTGTACTCGAAGGAGTTGAGTTTCTCAAGCTGTTTTTTGAGTATTGGGGTCAGAAGCACATTGTACAAGTTGCCTCTCATATCTTCCGCATCTTTTGGAGCGATTATGTCATAGCCCAGATTATGTAATACCTCCATTGCAGGTTTCTGGGAAATGTTTTGTTCGTTGTAATCACAAGCGCTTGTCATTTTAATTCATCTCCACTCTTACGATGCCTGTAAGAAGCAACTGCATAAGGCCTCTTTTTTGTTCTTTGAGTTGGTTTAGTTCAGATTTTAAAATTTCAATGATATTATCAATATTGTTTAACATATCTGCGATTTTTTCTTGTTCTTTCAATTCAGGATATGGTAAAAGCATGAATGAAAAATCGTTATATGAAATTTGTTTTCCATCTCTAATACCAATGACTGAAGATGCCAACCTGTCAATAAATAATCTGCTTTTAAATAAATGTCTATAGAAATCTTTGCAGATAGGGATTTTGTTTTTAAGTACGGTATAAGCAGGGCTTATTATCCCTTGATAACACGAATATTCTATTCCCCCCTGAAATGATCTAAGACTGATAACAAAATCCCCCTCTTCTACCAGTTTGTAACTCTTTGTATCTCCACTAGGCGACATCACATCACCGTCGAGCATATCTCTAGGTATTACTCCATTATTTTGTGTCGCGGATAAAAGTTGTTCATTGCCATTATTTTTCTTTGAGAGATTTGAAAATATAGAACTTGCTTTTTTTATACCCCATTCTTCAGGTAATATACTATATTTTTTCACTTCATGCAAATTTGGGTTTTTAACAGGTT
>Ga0307379_10008323_pt1 | contig 13998 bp, 12 predicted proteins | sample UN2MG_FD_202237 | JGI IMG/M metagenome (GOLD analysis project Ga0307379, IMG submission 202237) | Soil microbial communities from Risofladan, Vaasa, Finland - UN-2 | ecosystem: Environmental > Terrestrial > Soil > Coastal area > Acid sulfate soil | place: Finland: Risofladan, Vaasa | collected...
AAGGTGTTGAGCTGTTTAGGACGCTGCACTTGTCCGAGACCAGCAGGGATGCCTTGCGCTTCTATCGACCCCATGAGCGCTACGGCGGAGTGGTCGTCACCATGTCCTCACTTGGCAGTGCACTTTCACTGGCATCAGATCTTCGATGGTATGTCAAGAGATACATGCGGGAGGTCCTTTTTGAAATTATGGACGGGATCTTCTGCACCCATGAACTTGCAAGGGAGATCTATTATGACCGGTCGGTGCTGCCGGAGGAACCATGGAATTATCGCCGGCTTTATGTTATAGAGGACAATCGGCTGGTTTCAACTGATAAAGTAACCAATACGGGCAGCGATATAAAGCATGCAGGCCAGGAGTCAAAGATATCAATTGAGGTCTGGTGCACAGAGCATGAATATTCGCTGGATTAATTACTGAAAAAAGGTTAATTTTTTTTAAAATTCAGGCAAACATTGCCCCAAAGTTATTGCGGAATTTCTGGCTGTCGAAATCAAGCCCAATCTTTTCGATAGCATCAAGAAAGTCCTGCCTGGTAATGGCATCATGCTCGCTCCTGATCGCAAACATGCCGGCCTCCATGCAGATTGCTTTCAAATCTGACCCGTTTTTACCTTCCGTGAGGAAAGAGATCTCCTGCAGGTCGACATTTTCGTCAAGGCTCATTTTTTTGCTATGCACCTTCAGGATGGCCAGCCGGCCTTCTGAATCAGGAAGAGGGATTTGGATTATGCGGTCAAACCTTCCAGGGCGCAGGAGAGCCCGATCAAGTATATCTATCCTGTTCGTGGCTCCGATTATCTTCACATCTCCACGTTGCTCGAACCCGTCCATGCCGGCCAGAAGCTGCATAAGTGTCCTCTGCACTTCACGATCACCCGAAGTGGTGGCCTCTGTTCTTGAAGCCCCGACTGCGTCTATCTCGTCTATAAATATGATGGTAGGCGATCTTTTCTTTGCAAGGTCAAAAAGCTCCCTTACAAGACGGGCACCTTCCCCGATATATTTCTGCACCAGTTCTGATCCCACCACTCGCAGGAAATAGGCATTTGTCTCATGTGCAACAGCCCTGGCCAGCAGCGTTTTGCCTGTGCCCGGAGGCCCATGGAGAAGTACACCCCGGGGAGGTTCAATTCCAATTTTTTCAAATAATTCGGGCCTTTTGAGAGGAAGTTCAACAGCTTCCCTGATCTCGTTAATCTGGGGGTCCAGGCCCCCTATGTCATCATAGTTTTCCTCGGGGGTTTCTATGACTTCCATTCCATATATCTGTGCGTCATAGCTCTCCGGAAGGATATCGATGACGGCCAGAGACTGCTGGTTGAGCGTGCACCTCACGCCGGGCTTTAATTTTTCGGGATCGATGCACATCGAACTCCTGACCATAAACCTGGGTCCCGCACTGCTGCGGACAATTACTCTGCCGCCGTCTATCACATCAGTGACAGTACCGATGACCAGTGGTGGACTGCGAAGCTGTTCGATCTCGGACTTTAATTTCCTGACCTCGCGCTCATAACGAATTTTCTGGGTTTCGATATAGCGTTTGTCCGACTCGATTTGTCGCAGTTGCTCCCTGAGCTCGAGATTGCGGGTTTCCATATTTGTAACGCGGTCGAGCAGATACCTGTACATCTCCTCTGGGTTTTGAGGTTCCTGGGGTTGCCGGGCGCTTTCTGCCATATCTTGCCTCAATTAACTATATAGGGAAAAATGATTATAAAGATGTTTGCGAGAATATGCAGTGTGAATTGTGTGGTGCAAAGATCCGGGGCCAATCGCGGACGGTAAGGATTGAGGGAGCCGAGCTTGAGGTCTGCGCCCAGTGTGCGAAATATGGTACCGAGGTACAGAAGCCCGGAAAACCTCAAACGAGGAGGGCAACTACACAGCCATCTGCAAAACCTCCTGTCAGGAAAAAACGTGACGTTTTTGATTTTATTGAAGGGGAGATTGTGGATGACTATGGCAGGAAGATACGAAAGGCAAGAATGCAGCGTGGATGGACACAAAAAGACCTCGCTATGGAGATTAAAGAAAAAGAACTGCTCATTAAGAAGATAGAGAAAGAAGACCTAATCCCTGAAGATGATGTGCGGGTGAAAATTGAAAAAATCCTGGATATACGACTTATTGATATTCCTGACGAGCAGGAAGAAGGGCGCAGGACAGGAAAAATTGTTCCAACCCTTGGCGATGTGATCTCTATTAAAAAAGTCCAGAAATAACCTTCCTTCATAATTTTCTTTTCTGATCAAGTAGATTTTCTATCAGTGCAGACTGTAGAATGAAGGTATGCCTTTTATATATATCCTGCTCAAATAAATTGACCATGCAAGGTGAGTGTTTTTTCGCCGGTGAATGTTTTTATCACCACTAGCGATGCTGCTGACCTGTGCATAGGTACTTTTGTGAAGGTATCCGGTGTGAGCCGGGGCCATGTACAGAACGCTTTAACCCACTATTTTGGTTATTTTAGCAGTTTTAGGTATTGTTATTGATTTTTCCATCCCGGTCTTCGTGATGAATGTGCCGGCATGGAGGTAGATTATGATGAGAGGAAAAGAAATTCGTCTTGAACGTATTATGGATCGAAACACCAGGAGGACAATAATCGTCCCTATGGATCATGGGGTGACAAACGGACCCATTCCGGGGCTGATTGACATGGACAGCGCAGTGAACCTGGTTGCTGAAGGAGGAGCGAATGCCGTGCTTGGCCATGTAGGGCTTGCCCTTCACGGGCACCGGAGGAGTGGGAGGGACGTGGGGCTTATCCTTCATCTCTCGGCGAGTACGGCGATAGGGCCGGACCCAAATAAAAAAGTAATCGTGAATTCCGTGCCCAACGCCCTGAAGATGGGCGCCGATGCGGTCTCAATGCATGTGAACCTGGGTGCTGATTCGGAAGCAGAAATGCTCTCCGATCTCGGAAGAATTGCAATCGAGTGCATGGAATGGGGTATGCCCCTCCTGGCTATGATGTATCCCCGGGGCCGGAATATATCAGACGAGCATAAGGCCGAGCATGTGTGCCTGGCCGCGAGGGTGGGCGCAGAACTTGGTGCCGATATCGTAAAAACGGTGTACACCGGAGATCCCGACACTTTCCGGGAGGTCACCAGGGGATGTCCGGTTCCGGTTGTGGTGGCGGGTGGATCCAGGACATCCGACAGGGCCACGCTGCAACTTATTGAAGGGGCCATGGAAGGCGGTGCGGCTGGAATCTCCATAGGAAGGAATGCATTCCAGCACCCGTCACCTGACAGATTCATCAAGGCTGCAGCGCTGATCATTCATGAAGGGCGGTCTGTAGATGAGGCATGCGAGGTATTGAGGGGATAGCCTATGATTGGAAAAGAGATTCGTATAGAACGTATCATGGACCGGAACACCAACCGGGCCGTAATTATTCCCATGGATCATGGATTCACCCTGGGACAGATCGAAGGATTGCAGGATATGACAAGGATAATCTCCGAGGTAAGTGAGGGTGGAGCCAATGCCATTGTGCTTCACAAAGGGATTGTCAAGTCGGGTCATCGCCGAAAAGGGAGGGATATAGGATTGATTGTCCATCTTTCAGGGAGTACATCGCTTAATCCCGACCCGGATGATAAGGTGCTTGTATGCACGGTTGAGGAAGCAGTGCGCCTTGGCGCCGATGCAGTCTCCATTCATATTAACCTTGGGGCTCACCATGAGTCAAAGATGCTTGAATCCGCAGGAAAGGTGGTGAAGGACTGTAACCGGTGGGGGATTCCGCTTCTTGTGATGATTTACCCGAGAGGGAAGGGAATCGACCCGGTCTCGTTGGCATCGGTAGGGCATTGCGTAAGGGTTGCAGAGGAGCTCGGAGCAGATCTCATCAAGACAAATTACACAGGGGATCCGGAATCCTTTGCAAAGATCGTGAAAGCATCCTCTGTACCGGTCTTCATTGCCGGTGGTGAAAAGACAGGCGATATCGATACCCTGATGACGATAAGGGAATCAGTGAGGGCAGGAGGAGCGGGAGTCTGCGTGGGAAGAAATGCATTCCAGCGTGATGATCCAAGGGGATTTGTCGAGGCGCTCTGCCGGGTCGTACACCAGGAAATGGATCCCCGGGAAGCGCTGGCGAGGTCGAAATGAAGGAGATCTGGGTTGATATCCGTCCCTGGAGAAAAGAACTGGCCACTACGGCAATTGAAAGCGGGGCGGATGCCATTATGACCGAAGATGCAGCGGCCGTAAAATCGCTGGGAAGGATCAGGGTGATTGCACCCGATGGCGACCTCCAGCCGGGCAGAGATGTCTTCGAGGTCGAGATATCTGATAAAGAAACCGAGGAGGAGGCACTTCGGCTGTCCGGGAAGGGGTATGTGATTGTCTATGCAGCTGATTGGAGCGTGATCCCTCTTGAAAATCTTGTGGCACAGTCCGAGAAGATCATTGCCGCCGTCGGAAGTGAGGAAGACGCAGAGGTAGCCCTCCACGTCCTCGAAAAAGGAGTCGCCGGAATCCTGCTTAAGACGGATGATCCGGCGGTGATACGGAGGGTGGCCGCAATGGTAAAAAAACCCGGTCAAATTGCCCATCTTACACCATTTACCATCACCACTATCCGTAATGTGGGAATGGGTGACAGGGTATGCGTGGACAGTTGCACCATGATGGTTGAAGGGGAAGGTATGCTGGTGGGAAATACGTCATCAGCGTTTTTCCTGATCCATGCAGAAACGCTTGAGAATCCTTATGTGGCCCCGAGGCCTTTCCGGGTGAATGCCGGAGCTGTGCATGCCTACATCCTCACGACCGGTGGGAAAACTGCCTACCTGTCCGATCTTCGGTCGGGTGACCAGGTTCAGGTCACGGATGCGGAAGGGAATGTCCGCGATGCTGCCGTTGGGCGGATAAAGATTGAAAGCAGGCCCATGCTCCTTATTGAAGGGGAATTCAAGGGACAAAAAGCCAGTATCATCCTGCAGAACGCGGAGACCATCCGGCTTTTAAAAGAGGACAAAAGTGCGGTGTCGGTTGTGGACCTTTCAGTCGGGGACCGTGTCCTCGGATGTTCAATGGAGGCCGGCCGCCATTTTGGGATCGCAGTCAAAGAAAAGATCATTGAGAAGTGAGACCCGTGCTGGTTGGAATTATCGGTGGAACCGGGAAGATGGGGACTTTCTTTGGCGAGGTCTTTTCCCGTGCGGGACACGTTGTGCTCTGTGCGGGGCGGCATACGGATGTCACGCCGCGTGATATTGCGAGGGACTGCGAACTTGTAATCGTGTCTGTACCTATAAGGCAAACGGTTGATGTGATTGACTCCATCGCGCCGGTCCTGACGGAAGAGCAGATCCTATCAGACCTCACTTCCCTCAAAGTTATGCCCGTCAGGGCCATGCTCAAATCAAAAGCCCGTGTGCTTGGCATGCATCCAATGTTCGGCCCTTCAGTCACATCTCTTTTGGGCCAGACTATCGTTGTCACCCCTGCCCGATGCGATAATGCGGCCATGGAGAAGGTTACTTCGATTCTCCGGGACCAGGGCGCGAGGATAACCCAGTCCACACCCGGGGAGCATGACCGGCTTATGGCTATCGTGCAGGGCCTGACCCACTTTGTTACGCTCTGCGTTGCAGATACCACGAGGAGAATGAATATCCGCCCTGAAGAGACTGTGCCATACATGAGTCCCGTCTACCAGATGGAGATGGGGCTTGTGGGAAGGCTGCTTGGACAGGACCCGTCACTGTATGGCGACATGCTTATGATGAACCCGTATGTGGGGCCTGTACTCTCGGCATGCGAGGAATCGGTAAAAACCCTCGCAGGGTGCATCAATGACGAGAACATGGATGAATTCATTGAATTATTTCAGAAAAATTCGAGGCATTTCGGAGAATACTGCAGGACCGCGACAGAAGAGACCGATTACCTTATCGAATCATTGGTGGGCAGATGAGCGTGCTGGCACTGGGACCGGAAGGCACATTCAGCCATGAACTGGCATACCGGGTATTCGGGCAGGATTATAAACTTGTTCCCACCATTCACCAGATATTCACCGGAGTCGAAGAAGGGCTACACCAGGGGCTTATTCCCCTGGAGAATAGCGAAGCGGGAGGAGTTGGCCCATCCCTGGACGGGTTGCTCCGCCACCCTGTCTACATCACTGCAGAGCTCTTCATGCCAATTCATCATTACCTGGTAAGCTTTTCACAGCCTGATAGTATTGATGTACTCTATGCGCATCCACAGACTCATGAGCAATGCAGCCTGTTGATCGAAGAGCTTGCCGTACCTGTCATACATACGCCGAGCAATGCGGCAAGCGCAAAGGAGGTAGCTGCATCCCCCGGTTCTGCTGCCCTGGTTTCAATGATGGCTGCCAGGATCTATGATATTCCTATTCTCCGGGAATGCGTGGAGAATAACCCGCGAAATATCACCCGGTTCGTTACAGTATCCCTATCGCAAAAAGAGAAGGGAGATTTTAAAAAATGCAGTATTCTTATTGATCCACAGGAAGACCGGGCCGGGCTTCTGCACAGTCTTCTCTCGGTCTTTGCAGAGAATGACATAAATCTGACCCGCATTGAATCACGTCCATCAAAACGTGGAATAGGGAGTTACGTATTTTTCATTGACCTTGAACATACAACTGCAGTAAAAGACACGATAAAAAGACTTGAGAAGATGACCCGGGTCAAAAACCTTGGCTGTTATGACGAGATTGAGGTACCTGAATGGAGGTTGTAATAAAAAAAGCGCAGGGAGTTGATTTCAGCATCACCGCTCCTCCATCAAAGAGCTATACACACCGTGCACTTATCGCCGCCGCCCTGGCTGAGGGAAATTCAAGGATAATAAACCCCCTTGAATCGGAAGATATCTCTGTCACCAGGGATGCACTGCGCAATATGGGAATCCCGGTAACCTCTGGCGGAGAGGCCGTTTTCATATCCGGGTCGGGAGGAACGCTCCGGTGCCCTCCGGCTATTACCCTCGATATGAAAAATTCGGGTACAAGTCTCCGTCTTTTAGCAGCAGTTGCCCTCCTGTGCAAAGATCGTGTTGTCCTGACCGGATCGCAAAGAATGCTCGAGCGGCCGGTCGGACCGCTCGTGGATGCATTGAATAATCTCGGAGGATCCATCCGGTATCTTCGGAAGGAGCGGTATCCTCCCATTGAGGTGCAGGGTGTATACAGGGGCGGGAGGACTGTTGTCGACGGGAGCATCAGCAGCCAGTTCATATCCTCGCTCCTCCTCTCAGGGCCCTGTGCGGAAAAAGACGTAGAGATCATACTTGCGGGCAGATCAGCCTCCCTGTCATATCTCGATATCACCGTGGACGTGATGAAGGCATTCGGGGCCGATATATCACGACATGGATATACCCGGTTCCGGGTGAAAAGTGAAAAATTGTACAGGGGTGGCGAGTACGCAATAGAAGGAGATTATTCTTCGTCTTCCTATTTTTTCGCCATCGCGGCGGTATGTGGTGGAAAAGTGAGGGTATCCAACCTGAATCCTGATTCGTGCCAGGGCGACCGCGCGTTTCTCTCTGCGCTGGAGATGATGGGGTGCCGGATATCGGCAGCCGCGGATGGTATAGTGGTCGAAGCACATGATCCTCTCGAGGGGATAGAAATTGACATGTCGGCATCTCCTGATACGGTGCAGACTCTCTGTATGGTGGCGGCTTTTGCCCGCTCAAAAACCAGAATCACTGGCATCTCTCACCTGCGGTATAAAGAGAGTGACCGTATACAATCTACTGCAGATATACTGACACGCATGGGCGCGGAGGTCACGGTTGGGGAGGATAGTATCATTATCCATCCATCTTCGATACGGGGAGGGACAATCGACCCCGGTGACGACCACCGGACTGCAATGAGCGCCGCGGTGCTTGGTCTCGGGGCAGGAAACATCAAAATCCTGAATGCCGGGTGTGTCAGCAAATCATACCCGGGTTTCTGGGACAGTCTGAGACGGGCGGAGTTGATATGAGAGTAGTGCTATGCGGTTTTCGCGGAACTGGCAAGACTGAGGTGGGACGCCTCCTCTCGCGTCTCATGAAGCTTCCTTTCTATGATACCGACCATATTGTCGAAGAAATGGCAGGGATGAACATCCATGAGATTTTTGTATCCAGGGGGGAGGATGTGTTCCGGGAGATGGAAAGAGCGGCCATTGCTGCATTGCCCCCGGGGGATGCGATTATCAGCAGCGGGGGCGGGGCAATCTTAAATGACCGGAATGTCTCAATTCTCCGGCGTGATGCAGTGATGATTCTCCTGCAGGCCGATGAACTGACTATTGAGAAGAGGATCGAAGGCACGATGAGGCCCAGGCTCACCGATATGCCGCTCGATAATGAAATCCATGAACTGCTGGCCGCGAGAAGTCCCTACTATCTCGCTTCTGCGGATTACTGTGTCGATACGAGTGCAAAACGCATCAACGAGGTATGTCTCAACATCCGGCGTATCCTGTCAGAGGGAACCGTTTCGGGCCAGGCGAGAAGAGAAGCAGTTCATTTTATGGAAAATTCGGGGATTGACCCCCTGGATGTGAAGGAGTTCGGCGAGTGGGTCAACGGCGAATCAGGAGATCGCCTGACCCGGTTTTTCGGCGTGGCCGGGTATCCCTGCACTCACAGCAGGAGCCCGCCCCTCTTCAACAGGCTCTTCTCCACACACCATCTCAATGCCTATTATACCCGGTTTCAGAACAACGATCTCGATTTACTGATGCGGACTGCGCGGAAACTGGATGTACGCGGCCTCTCGGTAACCATTCCCTTCAAGCATCAAATCATGCAGTACCTTGACCGGCCGGACGAGCATACAACTGCCATAGGAGCGGCAAACACGGTCATTTTCTGTGGAAATACAATTTACGGATATAATACGGACTGGATTGGGATCAGGGATCCGCTTGCAGACAGGAGAGGTGAAAGAGCAGTGGTACTTGGTGCCGGCGGGGCTGCGGCAGCGGCAGTATATGCGCTGCTTTCCCTGGATATGGAAGTGACTATACTAAACCGGACAGTCGAAAAAGCAAGAATGCTTGCTGAAAGGTTCGGGGCCGCGTACGGGCCACTGGATGCATTTGAGCGTACATCCCCGGGAGTGGTGGTGAACGCCACACCACTGGGAATGTTTCCTGATACGCAAAGTCCACTGCGCAGGGACCAGCTCAGGCCCGGGATCACGGTCTTCGACCTGGTATATACTCCGCCGGACACACCGCTTATCCGCCATGCAAGAAATGCCGGCTGCGAGGTGATTCGCGGGACCGAGATGTTTACCAGGCAGGCTGCAGCCCAGTTCTGGCATTTTACCGGGATACGGCCGCCACTTCAGGTTATCAGGAGCATACTGCTATGAATACTTTTGGAAGATCCTTTCGGTGCACAACGTTCGGAGAGAGCCATGGAAAGGCACTGGGGGTTGTCATCGACGGCTGCCCTGCCGGAATAGAGTTGTCAGAGGCTGACATTCAACCAATGCTTGACAGGAGACGGCCAGGCACGTCCGACCTTACTTCACCCAGGAAGGAACCGGACAGGGTAGATATTGTTTCGGGTACATTCGAGGGAAGGACCACTGGCTGCCCCATTGCGATGCTGGTCAGGAACAGGGATTCCAGGCCGGTGGATTATGAGCAGATCGCCGGGGTTTTCAGGCCGGGGCATGCCGATTTCTGCTACCAGAAAAAGTATGGGATAAGGGATTTCCGGGGAGGGGGAAGAAGCTCGGGAAGGGAGACCGTTGCCAGGGTGGCTGCAGGCGCAGTCGCTATGAAATGCCTCTCACTCCGCGGTATCAGCATAACCGGGAAAATCCTTGAAATACATGGGAAGACAATCCCCTGCGATATGGAGGAGGAGATTCGAAAGGCTCAATCAGGGGGAGACTCCGTAGGAGGGATTGTGGAGATTTCGGCCTGCAACTGCCCTCCGGGGCTGGGAGATCCGGTTTTTGGGAAACTCGACGCCCTGATAGCCCATGCCATGATGAGCATCGGGGCGGTGAAGGGTGTGGAGATCGGTGCAGGTTTCGCTGCTGCCCGCCTCAAAGGGAGTGAGCATAACGATCAAATGAAACAAGGTGCATTTCTGTCAAATAATGCCGGTGGCATATTAGGGGGGATCTCCAATGGCAACGATATTATTGTCCGCATTGCAGTAAAACCAACGCCCTCAATAGCCATCCCCCAAAAAACCATCGATGTCTCAGGTCAGGAAGTGGAAATAAGTATAGAAGGAAGGCATGATCCATGCATCGTGCCAAGGATTGTACCCGTGGCTGAGGCGATGCTGGCCCTGGTATTGTTGGACTGTCTCCTTGAGGATGCAAAGTACCACAATATTTCGGGATCCGAATAAATTTGAATGGTAGCGAGGGTACAGGTTTGCCCGGCTATCCCTACTTTTTTGAAATCAGGGCAGGAGTATTTTGTCTTTTCTTTAAAAATAAATGGTTCAAGACCAATATTTTTAAAATTGGAAACGAGATTAGACCTGAACCGGGTAAAAATGTATATGAATTGAGGAAAAGGATAATTTTTTCCTGAAGTGAGATCTCAATATCAATAAAGACCAGGTGAATTGGCTACAAGAGGTGGAGAGAAATGAAAAATAATGGAAGGTGGAAAAAACATTTTTCGAATCTTCAAATCCGTTATGTATTCCTGCTGGCTGCGCTCATTCTTGTAATCCTGTTTTCACCAACATTCGCCCACCCGGGATTTGGATCAGTAATACTTGCGACTTTTATGTTCATTGTTCTTTTTTCCGGAATATATGCAATCAGCGAACGTCGCGGTCCGGTACTGGTGACACTCCTTGTGGCATTGATCGCTGCATCCGGTGGAGTCCTCTATTTTCTGTTTCATGTACAGGCGGGATTTTTTGTGCACTATTCAGCAATGGTGATATTTTACATTTTCACCATTCTCTTCATTCTCACCGATCTCTTCAGGAGTAAAAGCATCACAGGCAGAACTATCACAGGGGCAATATGTGTATATCTCCTCATCGGGTTCTCCTTCGCCACTTCGTACTACCTGATGGAGAATTTTTTGTATGGATCTTTTTCCCTGGCCGGTTCGCAGATATCTGATCCTGAATATGCATTCCCTGTTTTTCTGTACTACAGTTTCATCACCCTCACGACAACGGGAACAGGCGATATTTATCCCCTTATTGATTCGGCCAGGGCGCTTGTCACATTCCAGGTGATCTGCGGCATTTTCTATATTGCGGTATTTATCACAGGGATGATCAGCATATTGTCAATCGAGGGGAGAAAAAAGGACAATGAATAAAAAAGTGCAACCTACTCATGGACCATCTTTCAGCGACCGGAGCAGGTCTATGGCCTCTTTTAGATGAAACTGCCCGGCAGAGGCCGGTGATCCGACATAGGAAAAAAGAACCGAAGACCCGAATAGTGCAAGCATAATCCTTGCAAACCTGAATTTTTCCCCCATTATGCTGGTAATGACAGGTTTGGGCGAGTGATGTGTGAATGCCGCAAGAGTGAGCACATCATCATAATCCATTGGTCGTGGTACAATTTTGGGGATGTCTCCAAATCCTGCAAGCGTATTTCTGATATCCTGCAGTTCCCCGGTTCCGGGCATGGAAAGCGTATGAAAAGAAGCGATGACTGTCTTTTCCATCTCCCTGATCCGGGGGGCGTGGACCATGAAGGACTGTTCGACGTCAACCATATCCGCAACCGGAATGAGTGGCTCAATCCTGTCCCACCATCCGGAGGCATCACCGGAAAATTCGCCTCCTTCCTTATCGCTTCGTAAGGTCAGCAGAACCGGAAGGTTAATCCTCGATAAAGAATGGCGCAGCGCGTCATCAGACGTTTCACTCATTCGATCCAGTCGTATCTCGATTAAGTCTGCACCATAAAGGAGGGCCTGTTCAATGGAAGACAGATCGGAGACAGAAGCGGCAATCTTCATATTCCACGAACTATAGCACTGCAGTAGTATTTAATCTGATTCCGGGAGATTACTCTTGACTCTCCACGAAGGCCCGGGGAGGGAGGATATCCGGATGGATGGGAAGATTCAGGAACACATGCCGGAGTTACTGGCCCCTGCAGGTTCGATCAATGCACTGGAAGCAGCGATAGCGGCCGGAGCAGATGCTGTGTATCTCTCAGGCAAACGGTATGGAGCCAGGAAGTATGCAGATAATTTTACGAGTGAAGAACTGGCAATGGCCGTTTTATATGCCCACCGGCACGGTGTGAGGGTGTATGTGACTGTCAATACTCTCATGTATGATCATGAATTGCCCGATGTTCTCAGGTATCTTATTGAACTCTATAAAATGGGAGTAGATGCAGTTTTAGTCCAGGATATAGGGCTGGCCAGCCTTTGCCGCGATATAATCCCGGATTTCCCCATTCATGCATCAACCCAGTGCACGATATATTCTGCTGAGGGAGTGCACTGGGCAAAAACTGCAGGATTTGACCGTGTTGTCCTGGCACGTGAAACATCGCTTGAGGAACTTGACCGCATCATGGCGATTGATCCAAAAAATTCGCCTGGAATTGAAATATTCGTACATGGGGCGTTATGTTACTGTTACTCTGGCCAGTGCCTCATGTCCTCTGTTATAGGAGGGAGAAGCGGAAACAGGGGGATGTGTGCACAGCCCTGCAGAAAACCGTACATCCTCGTTGGTGCAGAAGGAGACGGGTACGGGAGGTCGAAGATCCCGAAAGTTGTGCTTCTCGATGATCGGTTTCTTCTCTCCACGCGTGACCTTATGCTCTACCCCTTCCTGGAGGAGGTCCTCAAAAGACCTGTTGCCGCCCTAAAGATTGAAGGGAGGATGAGGTCTCCGGAATACGTGGGGATAGTGGTCCTGGCCTACCGGAAAGCGTTGCAAGACCTGGAGAAGGGAATATGGACTCCTTCAGATGAGGATATGGCAGACATGTCGATCATGTTCTCCAGGGGTTTTTCAGGCGGCTACCTCATGGGAGACCGGGGTTCTGAACTGATGGGAAGGGAAAGGCCGGACAAAAGGGGGCTTTTCCTCGGCAAGGTGATCTCCTGTGATCCGGATAAGAGGACGCTCATGATACGACCGGAAACAAAATACGTGCCCCGGAAAGGAGATGGTCTGGCGGTTGCAGATCCGGTATCGGGTAATATTACCGGGTTTTTATTGTCAGTTGACGGCATCCCTGGCAGGGACAGGCTCATCATTCCGCAAGGTACTGAGTGCCGGGAGGGAATGGAAGTATATGTGACCAGCAGTGCCCGCCTCGGGAAAAAAGTGGGACGTATCATAAAAACTTCAGAATATGCGCATAATTTTCCGATACCCATTGATATTGCTCTTTCTTTCCCAGAGGGGGGCCCACCTGTCCTTCATGGAGAAATCCAGGGTGCAGGGAGGCAGGTAGAGGTTGTCCATACAGCATCATTCATTCCGGCGCAGGCCCGGACCTCACCCCTTACGGCTGCGCAGATAGAGGAACAGATGAGAAAAACCGGAGATTCAGGCTTCGTTGTGAAATCATTCGATCTTTCCTATTCCGGCAACCTTTTTATTCCGCTGGGAGATCTCAACAAGTTCCGCAGGGAATTTTTCGAAAAGGTTCGGAAGGCGTTTTTACAAGACTGGTGTCCGCAAGTGAGAAATATTGAGGCAGCAGGGCGGCGCTTCAAGGAGTTGCAACCTGTTCTCGAAAAAGCCCCGGATGGAGTCGGGAACCATTCCTCATTCTCATATCCTGGCATATCCGTGTATGCCGATTCACTCGATTCCGTCCGGGGTGCCTGCGAGGCGGGGTGCCGGGTCGTGTATTTTGAACCGGCAGATCGTAGTTCCCCTGACCTGGCCGGAGAGTTGTCCGATGCCATATCAATCTGCAGGGAGCATGGAGTAGTGCCTGTCTGGAAATGGCCCCCGGTCCCCGGGCGTGACTTCCTGACAGGTGTATTCGCACTCATTTCC
>Ga0307379_10008325_pt1 | contig 13997 bp, 10 predicted proteins | sample UN2MG_FD_202237 | JGI IMG/M metagenome (GOLD analysis project Ga0307379, IMG submission 202237) | Soil microbial communities from Risofladan, Vaasa, Finland - UN-2 | ecosystem: Environmental > Terrestrial > Soil > Coastal area > Acid sulfate soil | place: Finland: Risofladan, Vaasa | collected...
GAAGAATTGGCCAACATTTTATATATCCGGATGAACCTCTTGTGGAAGTCTTATTCATCCATGCCTCTATGAGCGGTAGCATCCTAACCAACCAAATCCTCCTCGGTGTAGGACATTCCTTTGTTCATCACTGGAATTATTTTACCAAAATAGAAGAGGCTGGTTTCTGCTGGAACCAGCCTCTTTAAAAATACAAGGCAATGAATCTTGGTTTTTTTAGAATTTATATGTCATGTTTAAGGTCGTCCAGTATTCATCCTCGGTATTAACCGAATCATCCCACGAGGATTGATAATAAACTCCTGGAGTAAAGGAAAGATTGTTGCCAAGATCAAAGGTTGTTGAGACACCGAAAACAGCATTTGACCAGTCATGGTCCACATTGGTAGCCCCGTTTGGACTGACACCATCATTGTAAACAAATTCCGAGTGTAAATTCAAAGTTCGGTTTTCACCTGTAACTGGGCATGTAATCGGCAGGGCGTAATCCAGCATAAAGATATGTGCAAATCCAGAAGCGGTTCCGCCACCCGGAGAACGGGTTCCGACAAGAGAGTCGCTATTTGACGGCCATAGTTTGACCAGGCAGTATGTGGGCACTAAACCCTTTATTGGTAAAAGATTCGGCCAGGAAAAAATCGCGTGAAGTTCCTGGAGGTCTATAGAATCCGAGGTGTCGTGGCTGGATCTTTCCGGATAGTTGTAATGTACATAACCAAGTCTGTAGTTGGTTGCGTAAGATTCCTCCTCAAACATACGATTTTGATAATATAAAGTGTAATCCCATCGCTCATTCAGTTCGTGACCGTCAGAATTGGCCCTGTGGCCCATAGCGCTGAACCCAAACCCGGTACCAAACAGATCCAAATCAATAGATGGATGGAAGGCGGATTTGTCGTTGAATACATCGAAACCTCGCCAGATGTATTTGCTGCCGTATTCGATACCTATCGAACCATGTAATTCAGATTCCTGTGCCTGTACAATACTTACCGCAGCTAACAAAACCACCACACTTACTAAAATCCCTTTCTTCATAATAATCTCCTTAAAAAAATTAGTTCAATTTTACAACACTTCTTTTTACATAATCCCGAATATGAAACTGAATTTTACCATTTCCCGCTTTTTCTCTTCTCTGCCTTTGGATATTTCGCCAAATCCGCCGTATACTTTTGCAGTTCCTCTTCCGGCAATTCATAATCAGTAAGCTTTCCAGATAGAAATGCATCGTAGCCCGTCAAATCCATCAGTCCATGGCCACTGTAGTTGAATAATATCACTTTTTCTTTGCCTTCTTCCTTAGCTTTTTTGGCCTCATCAATAACAGCAGCGAGTGCCTGGCTTGTTTCCGGAGCGGGAATAAATCCCTCGGTTTTTATCCACGTTAACGCAGCATTGTAGGAATCTAATTGATGGTACGCCCTCGGTTCCATCAGTCCTTCGACGATTGTCTGGCAAACCAGTGGTGCCATGCCATGGTATCGAAGACCGCCGGCGTGAATTGGTGGCGGCACGAAAGCATGCCCAAGCGTATACATCGCCAAAAGTGGCGTCGTACAGGCAGTGTCTCCAAAATCGTAAGCAAATGGTGCACGAGTCATAGTTGGACAGGCTGTCGGTTCGACAGGAATGATTTTGATGTCGGCGCCATTTATTTTGTCGGCAACAAACGGAAAAGACAGACCCGCAAAGTTACTGCCGCCGCCGGCACAACCTATAATTATGTCCGGCTTCTCATTAACCATTTTGAGTTGCTTCTTTGCTTCAAGACCTATAATTGTTTGATGAAGCATTACATGGTTTAGTACACTTCCCAGAGCATAGCGGGTTTTTCCGGATTTATCGGTTACTGCTTCTTCAATGGCTTCACTGATAGCAATTCCCAGACTCCCGGGTGTATCGGGCATTTCCTTTAATACTTTTCTTCCGGCATTTGTTTCAGGACTAGGGCTTGCAACACAATTTGCGCCCCAAACCTGCATCATTATTTTCCTGAAAGGCTTTTGGTCAAAACTTATTCTAACCATGTAAACCTTACATTCAAGATCTAATAGCTGGCAGGCAAAAGCAAGTGCGCTGCCCCATTGACCAGCACCGGTTTCGGTAGTGATCTTCTTTATTCCGAACTGCTTGTTGTACCATGCTTGAGCTACTGCTGTATTTGGCTTATGGCTTCCTGGAGGACTGGTGCTTTCATCTTTGAAGTATATACGCGCCGGCGTATCAAGATATCTTTCCAGATACACCGCTCTTCGTAATGGTGCCGGCCGCCAGCGATAAAGTATATCCAGTATTTCCTCCGGAATATCTATCCACCTTTCTGTGCTCACCTCTTGCTCGATCAGATTCATCGGAAAAACAGGTGCAAGCATTTCCGGCCTAATTGGATTGCCATCGGGGCCAAGCGGTGGAAGCATAGGCGTGGGTAAATCAGCTGCCAAGTTATACCACTGCCGAGGGATATCACTCTCATCTAACGGAATCTTAATATTATTCATTTAAATTCTCCTGAGCAAAAATCTAAATAATCTATTCTTTTTTATAACCGCACAGATCTACAAATATTAACGACCAATATGGTATTGCACAGGTGAGTCAAAATCAAAGATTATTTTTCGTAACTTAGTCCATTCTGCGGAAGTTATGTGTATGAATAATTCTATCATTTTCCAGACCAATTCACCTCCTACATTAAAGTAAGCATAATCTGTACAACCAAAGTACAACCAAAAGGTCTAACAGCTCATAAAATTACAAAAATTGAAAATCCGTAAGATTTGTAATGTCGAAGACTTAAAAAATTCTCAAAATATGATGAACATTTTATATATCTGTTTTCTAAATTCTTTTGGAGCTTTGTAGGCTTCCCAGTGCTCAAAGGTTTTATATTCCGTTGCTTGCACCTGGCTTGTCATTTTAACCAGTTACCACTGGCTAAATTACAGCCAGTCCAGCCAGTGATTAGCAAATATCGCAAGGTCTAACATATCAACTTCCGAGTTGAAATCGAGGTCCGTGCCGGTGCACCAGTCGTTGGCGCTGTCGCAATCGGCCCGCAGCCAGTTATCGGCCAGGCCGCCAAGGTCGTCATAGTCGTTCTCGATTTCCCTGCTGATGTATGACTTGTGGTAAATTGCAGCCGGGCTTTCGTACGGCGGACCAAGAATCCATGTGCCGTAGCAGCCGCTGTGCATAAGGTCGCCCGTAAGCGGATGGACCGATATAGCGCCGCAGCCTACGCGGGGCAGGTTATACGTAATGTCCTGCCATGTTTGGCCGCTGTCGGTACTTCTGAATATGTAACCAAGGCCGGGTGTGTGCATCGCTGCATAGATGATGTTCGGATACCGCGGGTCTATATGCACTGCGCGCACGAAGTTATTGAACTGCTGGCCGCCTGCCAGAGGCAGCACCCCCAGCTTTTGCCACGATGAGCCGTTGTAGCTGGCCAGGTCGCGGTCGCTGTAAAGGGTATAGATTTTGTCAGGGTCGTCCGGGGCTACGGCGAAAGTGGGCTTGCTGTCCATACCGTTGAAAGACCAGCCGACCTGCACGTACTTGCGCCAGCTCTGGCCCCTGTCGTCCGAGCGGTAGATTATATTTCTGGGCCTGCTCATTGCGTAAATCGTGTCCGGCTGTGCCAGGCACATACCGACAATCGAGGCGTCGTTGGGGTCAAGATAGCCTACCATATCGAAGGAGACGCCCTTGTTCGAGGAAATTTTATCGCCAGCATATACTATGTTCGGGTCATCGGTATTAAAAGCGATAAACAGGTGGTTTTCGCTTCGGTCTTCGACGATTGTCCAGTTAAGCCCTGCGTCTGTGGAGCGTACGAGCTTTGTGTCCCAGTACATACCAACCGAGCCTATGATAAGTTCCGAGCCGGGCACCGGCTCAATATCGCCGGCATGCATACCGGGCCAGCTTATCCAGCCCCACGAATACCATTCATAAGGTACGCGCCTTCTGTCGAACCATTCCGTGCCGTTATAGGTTATAGCCAGGCTTATGTCCGCACAGAAGAAGGCGAATTTGTTCGGGTTGGCCACATCGTAAGCGACACCGTCATTCCACCAGCCCCAGTTGAACCCGGTAAAAAGCGTGCTGCTGTCGGTAAAACTGTAACCGCCGTCGGTGGTTTTCCACATCTGGGCCTGCGCATAGGCAATCGCCTTGTTGCTGTCGGTGGGGTCCGGTGCTACGCCCGACAAGGCGCCGTTTATTTTCGTTTTCCATTCCCTGCCAAGACCCGGTGCCGGTGTTACTGTCGGTGTATGCCAGCTTGACCCGCCGTCGGTACTTACACTTATGTTGGAACTTATCCCGGTCAGGTAAATAACCTGCGGGTAGCCGGGGTTGAGAAACACGCCCGTTGCATCGAATGTCCGCAGCCGGGTGAAGGTATTGCCGCCGTCAAGCGAGCGGTACAGCCCGACATTTTTTACCACCGCATAAATCATGGTGGGGGATATGGGATTGATGGCAATCGCGGAAACTTCACCTGCCGGCAGGTTGCCGCAGGGCTGTATGTTTGTGCCGCGAGAGGTGCTGCGGAAAAGGCCCAGGCTTGAGCCGATGTAAATTGTCTGGGCGTCTGTAGGGTGCGTCTGCACGGCTGCTAAGGAACTGTGGCCTGCCAGGCTGCTTATAGCCGTCCAGGATTTTCCGCCGTCTTCGGACCTGTACAGCGAGCCCGCGGGCACACCGAGGTACCATCTGGCGGCGCCGTTGGGTGTAGTGCTTGTTTTGTCATAGGCGATAGCGTGCTGGTATGTCCGCTGGGTGATTACATTAAACTGCAGCACCAGCTCCCACGTGTCGCCGTAATCGACCGAGCGGTACAGCCCCTCGTAGGCCTCGACGTAATAGTTGTAGGCGGCATCGACAACGCCGAGCACGATGTTGGGCCTGACGGGGTCAACCTCGACGGATTGTGCGGCGTGGACGTTAAGACCTCTGCCGAGGGTCTTGGTCCAGGTCTGGCCGGAGTCGGTGCTTTTCCAGAACTGGGAGCAGTCATGGGCAAAATAGAGCACATTCGGGCTGGAAGGGCTTCTTGTAATACTGTGCGGGTGCTGGGTGGCCTCGCCGCCGATTAGGCCGAGGTTGAATTCCTCCTGCGAGCGAATGGGCATAATGCGCCATCGTTTGGGAATTTCGCAGTTTGCAGGCCGGACAAACAGGCCAAGCTGAAACAGCAGGGCCGTTGCGGCAATGGCTGAGAGCAGGCTCGTTTTTTTCATCACCGTCTCCTTTCTTGTCTTTTATGATAGCATAAACGGCCTGTGTTTTCAAGTAATCCCTGCGAGATTCGGTTTGATTGGGTTTGTTTTCGGTGCGGGTGCGAAGGCTTACATTTTCATAATCCTTTGTTAATACTTTATTTACGTTCATTTGAGGAGCCGGCAAATTGGGTTTGTTTTGCATATTAATCGTCGCCCGTCGCTGGTCTCTCGTCGCTGGTGGCTCGTTGCTGGTCGCTGGTAATTGGTAATTGATCATTTTTCAGGCTAAACGATGAAATCCTAAGTTCTAAATCCTAAATCCGAAACCCATCCTTCGCCCTGCGGGCTACGGAGGGCAGGCAATTTCAAAATCTAAATGACCGAAATTGAAAACAACTCGTCGTCACTGGTATTGAGTATTGACGATTCACGAATAATTATATTTGGCTGGGGCGGCCAGGGCCCTAAGACCGTGCCACGCTGTGGCGGACAAGTACAGAGATGCAATCTGAAATGTCTTTTAAGCTGGCGCCTACTGGCGCCTGGCGTTTACCTTCTGGTAAATATACGGGTATTATAACATAATTACAAACAAAAGTCAAGAAAAAAACCAAGGATCTGGGGCACAAGTTTCACAGATTACGCGGATTTTTTTCGTCGCTTGTCGATGGTCGCACCTCAGGTAGGGCTGGTACCTGGTACTTTTGCCACTCTAGCAATATGAATTTCGTTCTCTGTACCTTTTATTCCGGTCGATTCCCCAATAGAAAGACCTAAATCATCTAAAAATGCAGTCTTGGCCTCTTGAAGGAATGCAGGTAACTCCGAACATTCTGAGTCACGTTGTGAGGCAAGCCATTGCCCCCAATCCCCGGTGACATGATACCCATCTGCTTGTCGTTTATCATAAAGGTCCTGGAGACTTCCTTTATTTGAGTTTAGAACAACAACCAAGATTTCAAGGCCCGATATATCAAGCACTATTGGCCGCCGTGCCATTTGTTTACTTGGATACATTAGCTTGTTCAGCTTTTTATCAGCTCGTTTTAGAAAAAATTCTTCGAAGTACCACTCACTGTTTGCTGAAGGTATCTCGCCAAAAGTAACAACGATGCCTATTGTCGTCTTATTACGGTCGATACCAAATTTCTCGAATCTTCCATTTTCTAAGTCCTTGGCCGAAGTGTAAAGCTGAACAAGTCCTTTGGCGACCTTCCCAGTCGAGTTATTATTCTCTATTACAGCATCCGTTAACCTATTAGCGGTAAATGAACATGCTTTACATTCTAGTAAGATTACCGTATCCTTCGTCTCGACAAGAAAGTCACAACTCTTGCCCGTTGCGGTATTCTCCATCACCCGGTTATCGACAATCTTGGTTACGCCGTTAAGTGAATCAAGAACTCGTCGTACATGCCTTTCGAAGCTATCGCTAAATTCCGTTGCGAACACATCCAATGTCTGAGCCAATCGGTACAATCCCTCACCAGCATGTAGGAACAGGAGGTGCGTATGCGGGACTATGATTGAATCATCGCTAAACCTCACTATTGGTGTTTCGAAAAAACATGACCGTATGAGTGAGTGAAACTTGTGCGGCTCATCTTTTCGCATATCAAGAAAATAGCGACCAATTTCTTCCGGCGACCGAGCAGAATATCTTAAGAAGATCTCCAGCGTGTTTTGCGAGACCTCTATTTTGGGATTCTCTATTATTCCTACAACAAAAGAATCACCACCTTGTTGTACCGATATCCCCCAGCAAAGAAAGCATATCTTTACCCACTGGTCCATCATGATCCCATAATGCGAATGAAATTTGCGTCTGGATTTTGCCATTGAACTGTCGCGCACAAATAAAACCCAGGACCGGAGGAGGTCAGACCAAGAGGCCCTTTTTTGTAGCGGAATCTGTTCGCGATACATCAGCAAGAAGAATCGGTCCAAAGATTCGGGAATTGTGTTTAGTTGATAAGTATCCACGAAGTCGTGGTATGTGTTCATAATCTTGGCAACGGCATTCGGTGTTACTGGGTCCCTGTATCCCGTTTTCCAGTATGCGCAGTTTGCCTCGATTGAGTGGATTATCCTATGAGGTGGGATTTGTAGAAGTTTCTTGTCGTCTAACCATGATTCAGCAAGTCGTTTTGCCATCCATGTTATGTAGTCCCGTGGCGCATGCTGTTTCAGTTTGCGTTCCAAAGCATCGTACAACTGTAAAAAAGCCACCCTAGGGCTTTTTTTGTAGACATCCCCTTCCGAAACCATGGTTTGCTAACTCCTCACGTGGCATTTACTCATACCACGATGTTCTGTTCAGTACTCCCCAAGTTTGCTGTTCAATCCATTCACCTCATAAATTCTTAGTTTTCGCGAAATGATGCTATCTTTTCTCTGCAGATTTTGCTGGTTAATGTTTGCAACAGCTTCACTCTCGCCGCTAAATACTCTAATTGCTTTGTTGTAATCTGATAATCCTTTTTATAGCGGGGCCGGGCCATTATACACAAAACCGACAAAAGCACAACAGTTTATTTTATCCGTTGGCCCTGTTAGAGTTTTTCGAAATAACCTGACCGCTGCAATCTTGCTTTTTGAGCTTTGAGATTGCCGCAGTCGCCTTCGGCTTCTTCGCAATGACAATAGCATCGTTTTCAACAGAGCAATTGACGGTTTGCGGGCGGGGTGTTGACGATGTGGCCGGCAGCGGATAGAATACCGGCCTATGATTACAGTCAACGAAAACTTTCTTAAACTGCAATCGGGCTACCTGTTTCCGGAAATCAGCAGGCGCGTGGCTGAATTCGCGGCTGATAACCCTAACGCCAAGATAATCAGCTTAGGCATCGGTGATGTTACTCAGCCGCTGCCGCCGGCTGTTATAGAGGCGATGAAAAAGGCGGTAGATGACCTGGCTGACCCGCGGCATTTTCACGGCTACGGACCGGAACGAGGTTACGATTTTCTCATCGAGGCGATTATCGAAAACGACTTTCGCAGCAGGGGGGTCACGCTCGACAAGCAAGAAATTTTTATAAGCGACGGTGCCAAATGCGATACGGCCAATATGCAGGAAATCTTCGGCACCGACAACGTCATTGCCGTAACAGACCCCGTGTACCCGGTCTATGTGGAAAGCAATGTAATGGCAGGCAGAACCGGGCCGGCTAACCAGAGCGGCCAATATGAAAAAATCGTTTATATGCCGTGCACGGCGGCCAATTCTTTCCTGCCGGAACCGCCCGATTGTCCGGTTGATATTATTTATCTGTGCTTTCCCAACAATCCGACGGGCGCTACAGCTTCAAAAGAGGTCTTGAGCAAATGGGTCGGCTACGCGAAAGAAAAAAAGGCTGTAATTTTGTTTGACGCAGCTTACGAGGCATTCATCACCGAGCAGGGGATACCGCATTCGATATATGAAATTGACGGTGCAAAGGATGTGGCTATCGAGTTTCGCAGTTTCAGCAAGACCGCTGGTTTTACGGGCGTGCGCTGCGCGTTTGCCGTTGTGCCCAAACAGTTGGAAGTATCCGCCAAAGACGGCCCGGCCGTACGGCTTAATGCGCTGTGGAGCAGGCGGCACAGCACGAAATTTAACGGTGCATCATATATATCACAGGCCGGGGCGGCGGCTGTTTACACGCCGGACGGCAAAAAACAGGTACAGAGGATTATCGATATTTATATGAACAACGCCGGCTTGATACGCGAAAGCCTCAGTAAACTGGGCTACGAGGTTTATGGCGGTGTCAATGCACCGTATATCTGGATGAAGACACCGGACGGAATGAAGTCGTGGGACTTTTTTGATTTGTTGTTAACAAAAGCTCACGTTGTCGGTACGCCCGGGGCCGGGTTCGGGCCTTCGGGGGAGGGTTATTTCCGGCTGACCGCATTTGCCCACGCGCACAATGTCCAGGAAGCGTTAAACCGTTTGGCTGCACTGTGACCGGCAGTGCTGTTTTGTGATAACGGTTTAGTCTAATGACAAAAAGCACAACCGCATATATCGGCTTAGGCAGTAACACAGGCGACAGAGAAAGCTATATCCACCAGGCCGTTCGACTGCTTTCACAAAACAAGGACATCCGGGTAACTGGCGTAAGCGACCTTGTCGAAACGCCGGCTCTTGGCAATGTTGAACAGTGCCATTTCATTAACGCCGCGGCTGAGATAAGTACCTCGCTGCCTGCGGAAGCCGTGCATCAGGTACTGCTCGACACTGAGAACCGGCTTGGCAGAGTAAGGGCCGAAAAATGGGCACCGAGGACTATGGACCTGGACCTTCTGCTGTTCGGCCAACAGGTGATAAACACCGCCGGCTTAACAGTGCCTCATCGGCAAATGCATCTGCGTTCTTTCGTGCTCGGGCCTTTATGCCGGTTAAACGCCGAGCTTATCCACCCGGTTCTGAAAGTGTCGGTCCGCCAGCTTTCAGAAAGACTGCAGGGCGGCGATTTTGTCCTTAATCCCGGCCTGCCGCAGCTTGTATGTATCGCCGGGCTTATCGGTGTGGGCAAAACCACCCTGACCAACAGATTGTCAGAGTTTTTTTCGAGCAGGGCGCTTTTGGAGCCGTACGACCAGAATCCTTTTATGCGGCGTGTTTATGCCGGAGCAAAGGAACTGGCCCTGGATTCGCAGTTATATTTTCTGGTTCACAGGACCAAACAGTTGAATGCCGATGCTTTAATGTCGCAGCGGCCTGTTTTCAGCGACTATGTCTTTGACAAGGAACTTATCTATGCAAGACGGCTGCTTGATGCCGAACAGTTGAGTTTGTACGAAAGCATTTATCCTGATTTTGCCGCAAAAGCGGCGCGGCCGGTACTGGTAATATACCTTAGCGACGAGGTTGAAAAGTGTCTGCAGCGTATTCATGTGCGCAACCGCAGTTATGAGCAGGGTATCGGCGTGGAGTTTCTGCGGCAGCTTGACGATGACTACCGGCGGCTTTTCGAGACATGGAAGACCTGCCCTGTTATTCGCTTGTGTATGAGCGAATTTAACGTGCAGCGGGATGAAGATATCGAGCATTTGGCAGCGCAGGTAAAAAGCTACGCATTATTATAAATAAACAAGGACCGGAGCGTGTTCGAAAACAAAAAAGCGTGGTATGCCGACGGGCTGCACTTCGAATGCCAGAAGTGCGGCCGATGCTGTTCGGGACCGGTCGAAGGTTACATCTGGGTCTGCAAAGAAGAGATTGACATCATTGCCGATTTTCTCGACATTACAGCCGGGCAGGTCAGGCAAAACTACCTGCACAGGGTGGGCCTGCGCACAACCATTGTCGAGCAGCGTTGTACGAGGGACTGCGTTTTTCTCGAGGATGTTGGCGGGGCGAAAAGCTGCAGGATTTATCCGGTTCGGCCGAACCAGTGCCGAACCTGGCCCTTCTGGTCAAGCAACCTGGCCGGTCCGGATGCCTGGAACAAAGCCGCCCAGCGATGCGGCGGTATCAATCGGGGCAAAGAATACACTTTCGATGAAATAGAGAAAATAAAAAAACGCAAGCAATGGTGGCTGGATAAGGAAGGCTGACCCTTCTGTGCGTTATTCTTTGTTGGTCAGTATTCGTCAGCCGGCAGGTGGATTTTCTCCTGCGGGTCGCGCAGATTGATATATTTTGCACGGCCCAGCAGTGTACCTTTTTCCTGGTAATAACTATAGAGCTTTGCCAGTTTTTCCTGGTCGGTCGCCTCCAGATAGCGCTGCCACGTGCCGATTTCGCAGCCCCACAGTATTTCGGTTTTGTCTTTGGCGTAGAGTACAAGGTGGGAAGCCGAGCGACTTTGTCTGCCGTTGAAGTTAGTGACGTCTATAATTTCGATTTCGTTGAATAAGGGTTTACCGGGTGTTACAAGCTCGTCCATCCGGTGTAAACGGCCAAGTAATTCAACAGCCGCCGCCAAATCCGGTTCGTCCCAGACCCAGCCGGCCTGTGGAGATGTTGTTGTTACAGACAGACCCCTGACACGCACTGTAGCCGGTTCCGACAGCGGCACAAAATCAAGTACAACAAGTTCGCTGTCAATATAGAATGTGCCCGTACCTGATTTTACGACCGCTATGGGCTTTCGCCATCGGCCTGATATAAGAATATCCTCGCTGTTTATCTGTACGGTTACTTCATCAAGCCAGACAAAATGCGCAGCGATATTCTGCTGTACCGATTGAGCCACATCATCGTCGAGTCTCAAATCTTCACCGCCTGCCACCGCTGCGGCGTAGATTTTTTTTCTAAGCGCCTCGTTGACCCAGGCTGGGGTATCTGCAAGTTTTAATGTCCCGGTTTTTTGTGATACCGGTACCTTTTGTTCAACATATTTGCCCAGAAATACAAGGCCTATGCCCAGAATCGCAATAACAAGAAGCAGAACCGCTGCAGGCAGTATAAACTTCAGTGACGGACCTGCGGATACCCTGCGTTTTTTCTTTCTCATCAGCCGTTTCGGCGATGATAGAGTTTTTCTGCTCTTTTTTTTTCTTATCCCGAACACTGAAGTTGGACTCTTTAACTGACGATTTTTACTTTCCTGTCTCTGACCGCCGCTTCAATGACTGTCATGCACAATCGGCTCATCGAGTACCCGACTTTGGCCGCCGCTTTCGGCAAAAGAGAATGGCTGGTAAGCCCCGGAATGGTGTTAATTTCCAGGGCATAAAGCTGCCGATTGGGCGTCAAGATAAAGTCTGCCCTGGCCATATATCGGCATCCGAGTACGTGGTAACACTTCAAGGCCAGCGCCTGCACCTGTGCCGACAGCGTCTGGTCGCTGATTGTATCGAAGAGAAACTGTGTCGCCTGGTCGTGATATTTTGCCTTGTAGTTGTAGAAGCTTTCTGCGGGCCTGATTTCAATAATCGGCAAGGCATTGCCGTCGAGGATACCTACGGTTATTTCCTGCCCCTGTATGAATTCTTCGAGCATACAGCTGCCGAACTGGGCCAGGCACGTGCGGGCAAGCGCTATGGCCTGCTTTGGGCTGTCAGCCATGCTCACACCTATACTGCTTCCCTGCCTGACAGGCTTGACTACGAACCTTTCACTAAGCTGCCGCAGCTGCTTTTGAAGCTGCGTAATATCGGTATCGTTGTGCAGTTCAAGTGCTGCAGGCGTACATACACCGGCCCGGCTGAACAGGTTTTTGGCTGCCATTTTGTCAAAGGCCAGCCTGCAGGTTTCAGGGCCGCTGGAGGTATAACAAAGCGAATTGTCTTCGAGTATCTGCTGAAGCTGGCCGTCTTCGCCGAATTGGCCGTGCAGCGCAAGAAAAAACAAGTCGATGGAATTATCCTGCAGAATTGCCGTCTGACCGGGTACTATATCTGCGGTTATGACATCAATGCCGGCCTGTTTGAGGCCCTGCTCGACGCATCGGCCGCTTTCGATGCTTACCTGCCGTTCGCTGCCTACACCGCCGGCAAGCACAGCCACTTTTAATTTACTATTTACTATTTTCAATTTACTATTTGGTTAATTGGTAATTCAGGCATTTACCCATTCCTGAGCCACTCCGCAGTCCTAAGGACCCCTTACGGAGGATGCTGCCGTTAGGCATCCCTGACGGGACTTACGGCAGGGCGACGAATTCAGTCCCAGATTTCGATTTCCGGTTCGAGGCCGATGCCGAACTGCTCTTTTACTTTCTGCTGGATGAGTTCTATGAGCCTTCTGACGTCGCGGCTGGTACAGCCGTTCTTTGCGATAATGAAGTTTGCGTGTTTTTCGCTGACGACCGCCTGCCCGATTTGCAGTCCCTTAAGACCGGCCCTGTCTATTAACGCCCCCGCTGAAACGCCGCGGGGATTCTTGAATATACACCCGCAGGTTTTGGTGTTCAGAGGCTGACTGTTCTTTTTATAAATCCAGATTTCCTTTACGGTCCTGAGCACCTGCTCCGGCTCGGCAGATGCAAGCTGCAGCGTGGCGCCAAGGATGAATTTTGCCGTAATATTGGTTCGGCGATAGTCAAACATCAGCTCGGGTTTGCTTTTTTCGAAGATTTTACCGCTGCTGTCCATCAATGTTACCGTCACTGCAGCCGTGCCGACATCCCCGAAGTTGCCGCCGGCATTCATTCTTATCATCCCGCCGACCGACCCGGGAATACCCGTAAGCCCCTCAAGACCTGAAAGACCCTTTTTAACGCAGGCAAACAGCAGTTTGCTCATATCTGCGCCTGCGCCGGCTGTGACTTGTTCGCCGGAGAAGTGTGTGTGTGTGAATTCTTCGGAGTCGAACTTTATAACGGCACCGCGCAGACCCCCGTCATTGACAAGCAGGTTGGAGCCGAATCCCATTACGCGGATGGCGATTTTGTTTTCGTTGCAGCGACGTACCACCTGTTTGAGCTGCTCGGAGTTTTCCGGTGTTATGAAATAATCCGCAGGCCCGCCAAGGCCGTACCAGGTATGTTTGGCAAGCGGATAGTTACTTCTGACTATTTTCTCGAAGCCGCTGAATATATCCATCTGCAACCTTCCATATATCGCCTGCACCCATGGTAACCACCACATCGCCGGCGCTTACTTTTTCTGTCAGATAATCGCAAATGCCGTCGAAATCATCGATAAATACGGCTTCTGTACCGTTGCCGCAAATTCGCTCTACGAGTTTTTGCGAGTTAACTTCTTTCCTGGCCTTCTGTGTATCTCTTACAAAATATATCTGCGGCATAATGGTTACGTCGCTAAGCTTAAAGCTTTCGGCGAAATCATCAAGGAAAAACCGTGTTCTGCTGTACTGGTGCGGCTGAA
>Ga0307379_10008326_pt1 | contig 13995 bp, 8 predicted proteins | sample UN2MG_FD_202237 | JGI IMG/M metagenome (GOLD analysis project Ga0307379, IMG submission 202237) | Soil microbial communities from Risofladan, Vaasa, Finland - UN-2 | ecosystem: Environmental > Terrestrial > Soil > Coastal area > Acid sulfate soil | place: Finland: Risofladan, Vaasa | collected...
ATACTGATACCATCAAAAAGCACACTATCATTGCCACCAACTTGATTAACATAGAGGAGAGGAACCTTATATTTTTTTGCCATAGACCCAAACATGTCCCACTTAAATTCTCTTTTGCCCACATGAAAGGGAGATGCTGCGATATTGATGAAGAGATTGACCCCCCCCTTGATCATGCTTTCTGCCGGATCAGCAGGGTAAAGCCGCCTCGAGAAGAAGTCTTTGTCGTTCCAGATGTCCTCGCATATGGTAAGGCCTATTTGACAGTCCTTATAAAGAAAGGGTGAACATTCTTTTCCGGGCTCAAAATACCTCCTCTCATCAAACACGTCATAAGTAGGCAGAAGTCTCTTGTGTGCTTGGTGGAGAATTTTCCCATTATCAAAAAGTACAGCTGAGTTGTAGAGAGGGTTGCCCTTTTCATTCGGATTTTTATCCACAAACCCGCATATTGCACCAATCCCCTTTATAGAGGTAACCAGCTTCTGCAGATGCATCAGGTTAGCATCAACAAAGTCTTTTTTTTCCAGAAGATCCCGTGGCGGATAGCCAGAGATAATGAGTTCTGAAAAGACGATGAGATCACAGGAAAGATCTATAGCCTTTTCTGCTGCAGCTATAATCTTTTCCGTGTTGTGGGTAAAATCCCCGATGATCGGGTTAATTTGTGCTAAGGCTATTTTCATATTTCATATTTATAAGGTGATTGGCCAATTTCCATCCCAGCACTTAAGACATAAATCCTCTTTAGGGATCTTCAATGCCGCAACAAAGGCCTCTAAGCTGTTGTACTTTACAGAATCGGCGCCGATCTTTTCAGAAACCCACGCTTCCAAGGCCTTAAGCTCATCCATTGTGGTGATATTTCCTTCTGAAAGGTATTGCCTGGCTAAAAGCTCTTCATAGGTCCGGGTTGATATGCCGAAATCGCAAGGGTACATCAATGGTGGACAGGCGATACGCACATGAACCTCTTTAGCGCCGGCATTCTTCAAATCTCTCACCTTGTTTCTGATCTGGGTACCCCTGACGAGCGAGTCGTCACAAAGGACAATTCGTTTATCCCTAATTGCATATTCAAGGACAGAGAGCTTTTTCTTTGCCATCCTGTCCCGATCCTCCTGAGTTAATTGTGTATAACTTCGATCAGCATATCTGTTATAGAGAAAAACCTCCTGGTAGGGCAATCCGGATACCATGTGATATCCCAGGGCATGTCCGATACCTGACATAGGTACCGGTGCAACAAGATCAGCCTGAATGCCGCCTTCTTCAATGTCTCTTTCTGCCAGGCTCTTTCCAAGGTTATTTCTAGCCTCTTGAACATAGAGTCCGTCAATCTTACTGTCCATACTTGCTGTGTATGCCCATTCAAAGGCACAGTGGGCTCTCCTTGGGCTTTTTAATTTTTGCCTGGTCTCGAAGCCTTTTTTACTGATAAACACAATTTCCCCTGGTCGCACGTCTCTTGTACAATTGAAACCTGAGCTCTGAACAGCTCTTGACTCGGAGCTCACAATAAAGGCATTAGATCCTTCTCCCAGCATGAGAGGTCTAAATCCATAGATATCTCTGGCTGCATATATTCCATCTTGGGTTAAAACAACAAGCGAGTAAGCGCCTTTTATCTTTTCAGACAGCATAGAAATCCCTGTAACTACATTCTTCTCTTGCATGATGAGCTTGGAGATGATCTCAATACCTAAACCATGATAAAAAGCCTTTCCTCTGTTCTTCATCTCTTCTAAAAGCTCCGCACTATTAATAATATTACCACTAAAGGCAACTGCTATCTCACCAACAGCACCCTGCCACACCATTGGCTGTCTTTCCTTAAGGCTTACGTGTCCAATGCCAATGGTGCCTTTAAAGGTTTCCAATTCATGGGGGGTGAAGGTGTTCCCCACCTGGCCATAATGAGTTATCTGGTATATTCTTTTTCCATTATAGGTGGCAATACCACAAAACTGCTGGCCCCTGTGTTGAAGGAAGTCAAGACCCCTATAAATGTCTTCAACGCAGTCTGTATCTTTAACAATGCCAAAAACACCGCAGTTATCACCTATTGATTTCATTAATTACCTCCTTCTTGGTCTACTGAAGACGTATCAATGTCCCGATGGTAGCTCTGAAGTGATTTGACAAGCCCATGATCACTTTGAAACGCTTCAATACCTCTGACAGCAGCCATAGCTGCTGCAAGGGTGGTGATATAAGGAACCTTGTACTTGATGGAAGATTTGCGAATATATGAATCGTCGTACTTGCTCAATTTACCGCTTGGTGTATTTATAACCAATTGAATCTCCCCGTTTTTTATGGCATCTGTTATGTTTGGTCTTCCCTCATGTAATTTGAGGATATGTTCCGATTCAACCCCATGTTCCGCCATGAATTTGTGGGTTCCCTCGGTAGCCTTGATCGTAAAGCCAAGCGTTTTGAATCGTTTGGCGATTTCTGGAATGGTAGATCTGTCTTTTTCTGACACAGTAATAAGAACAGTACCTTCAGTTGGAAGTCGCTGTTGCGCTGCCTCCTCAGCCTTAAAAAATGCCGGACCAGGGTTTTTGGCAAGCCCGAGCACCTCTCCTGTGGACCGCATTTCAGGGCCTAAAAGAGGATCAACCTCAGGGAACATATTAAAGGGGAAGACCGCTTCCTTTACTCCAAAATGTGGAATGGATCTTTGTTTAAGATTAAGATTGTCAATTGTCTTGCCAAGCATGATGTTGGTAGCTAATCGGGCCATAGAGATATTGCAGACCTTGGAGACAAGAGGCACAGTTCTGGATGCGCGCGGGTTGGCCTCAAGGATATAAACGGTATCGCGGGCAATGGCATATTGTACGTTTAAAAGACCAACTACATTGAGCTCTACTGCTATCTTTTTGGTATATTCGTTGATGGTGTCAATGTGCTGAGATGGGATGCTGACTGGTGGAATTATGCAGGCAGAGTCTCCTGAATGGACACCGGCGAGCTCTATGTGTTCCATAATAGAAGGCACGAATGCACGGGTGCCATCGGCCAGGGCATCAGCCTCCACTTCAATAGCGTTTTCTAAAAATTTGTCGATTAAAATCGGTCTTTCAGGTGTAACACCAACAGCGGCTGCCACATAATGCCTGAGCATCTCCTCATCATAGATCACCTCCATCCCCCTTCCCCCAAGCACGTAGGATGGTCTGAGCATGAGAGGGTATCCGATCTTTTCTGCAATGGCTAACGCTTCATCCAGGGTGCTGGCCATTCCGGATTCTGGTTCAGGTATGCCAAGTTTGGCCATCATCTTACGGAAACGATCTCTGTCCTCAGCCAGGTCAATACTCTCCGGTGATGTCCCTATTATTTTAACGCCAGCCTCTGCCAGCTCGTTGGCAATGTTAAGTGGTGTCTGTCCCCCAAACTGCACTATTATTCCCTCTGGCCTTTCCTTTTCATATATGCTCAATACATCCTCAACTGTGAGGGGCTCGAAATAAAGTCTGTCAGATGTATCATAGTCGGTTGAGACTGTTTCAGGGTTACAGTTAATCATGATAGATTTGAAACCCAGATCACGTAAGGCAAAGGCCGCATGGACGCATGTGTAATCAAATTCTATCCCTTGTCCGATCCGGTTAGGCCCACCGCCTAAGATCATAATCTTACGACCGGTTTCTTTTTCGACCTTGTCTGGTGCGTTGTATGTAGAGAAATAGTACGCTGCATTTTCAACACCGCTCACAGGGACAGGTTCCCACCCCTCGACCACCCCAAGAGAGATGCGCTGACTCCTGATGTCTTTTTCCGGTATTTCGAGGATGTTCGATAGATACCGGTCTGCAAATCCGTCCTTCTTGGCCTGGATAAGTAGATTATCAGGAAGCCTCTTTCCTTTAAAGGTGATGATTTTTTCCTCCAGCTCAACGAGCTCCTTCATCTGTTCAATAAACCAGGGTTTAATATAGGTTTTGTTGTAGAGCTCATGTATAGGTGCACCCTTTCTTAAGGCCTCATACATAATGAATTGTCGTTCGCTTGAGGGTTCAGCTAATAGGTCCATCAGCTCCCCAAGAGATTTTTCATGAAAATCTTTTGCAAACCCAAGTCCATAACGACCATTTTCAAGGGAACGGATCGACTTTTGAAAGGCCTCTTTATATGTTTTTCCAATGCTCATTACCTCACCTACGGCCTTCATCTGTGTACCAAGCTTGTCTTCGGCACCCTCGAATTTCTCAAAAGCCCACCTGGCAAACTTTACGACGACGTATTCTCCAGAAGGTGTATATTTATCCAGGGTGCCTTCCCGCCAGTAAGGGATCTCATCCAGGGTCATGCCAGCTGCTAAGAGCGTAGAGATTCTGGCAATAGGGAAGCCCGTGGCCTTGGATGCAAGGGCTGAAGATCGGGATGTCCGCGGATTAATCTCAATGACAACAACACGGTCTGAGTTCGGATCACGGGCGAACTGGATATTGGTACCACCTATTACCTGGATTGCCTCTACAATCTTGTATGAATAATGCTGCATTCTCATTTGCAATTCGGGGTCTATGGTAAGCATGGGCGCTGTACAGAAAGAGTCGCCAGTGTGGACCCCCATTGCATCAACGTTTTCTATGAAACAGACAGTGATCATCTGGTTCTTTTTATCTCTCACCACCTCAAGCTCCAGCTCCTCCCAGCCGAGCACCGATTCCTCCACAAGAATCTGGCCGATTAGACTGGCAGAAAGTCCACGACTTGCCACGGTCCTGAGCTCTTCAACGTTATACACTAGGCCACCGCCTGTACCTCCCATGGTATAGGCAGGCCTGATGACCACTGGGTAGCCAAGCTCCTGCGCAATTTTTTCCGCATCCGCAACGTTAAAGGCTGGCGCACTTTTAGGCATGTCGATGCCCAACCTCTCCATGGTGGCCTTGAACTCAATGCGGTCCTCACCCCGCTCGATTGCATCTACTGCTACACCAATGATTGTCACATTATATTTTTCAAGAATCCCCTTTTTGGACAACTCTGAAGAAAGATTAAGCCCAGACTGTCCTCCGAGATTTGGTAAAAGGGCATCTGGCCGCTCGTAGGCAATAATCTTCTCCATGGTCTCTACATTAAGTGGCTCAATATAGGTAATATCGGCCATTTCTGGATCGGTCATGATGGTTGCCGGGTTAGAATTGACTAAGACAATCTCATAACCAAGTGCCTTTAGGGCCTTGCAGGCCTGGGTACCGGAGTAATCGAATTCACAGGCCTGGCCGATAATAATAGGACCAGAACCGATAATCATAATCTTATGTATATCGGTACGTTTGGGCATTGCCCACCCCCTTAATTATAATTAAAAGGCTCAATCCATAGAAGATTATATTGATTTGGAAAATAGTATTAAGATAAAAATATATCAAGCAGTTTCCTTATAGATGGAGACTTTCTAATCAATATGGATACACACCCTTAGTTTTGTATATTCAGGAGATGAAGAGATTTTTTGAGGGAAAATTTGGATCACTTGTCAGGTTAACGCCCAACCGTCTTAACCCCGCTTCATCTCCCGGTGTGGGGATGTGTGTTATATGGACCTCACAGCCCTGAAGTTCTTTTAATTTCTCAATAGCTAATTGAGCAGCAGAATTTGTCGTAGCGCTGATACCAAGGGCGATCAAGGTTTCGTTCAAATCCAAGCTGACCGTTTTCTCATTCAAAACTTCAGTCTTGAGATTTTTGACTGAATCCGTTATGTGGGAAGGCAGCAATTTTATTTTATTGGGAATTTCCGCCAAGTGCTTTATGGCATGCAAAATAAGACTTGATGCTGCATGCATAAGAGGAGAGTTATTGCCGGTAACTATGGTGCCGTCCTTTAATGCAATGGCTGCCCCACAATAAATGCCTTCATTACCTTTATTTGCCTCTTGTGCATCTTTAGCAGCCTGGCGTGCCGGTTCAACAACACTCCTGTGCTCTGGTTTAAAATTAAAATCCCGGATAAAAAGTTCTACCCTCTGGACAGTCTCCTTGTCTGCAAACCCCATCACATATTCACATTGGTATCGAAAATACCGCCTGATAATTTCCTGCTTGGCTGCCGTACCTGTGAGTCCATCATCAGTTATAGCGAAACCTGCTCGATTCACTCCCATATCTGTTGGAGATTTGTAAAATGATTCGCCACCAGTTATTTTTTCTAATATTCTCTTTAGAACAGGGAATATTTCGACATCGCGGTTATAGTTTACGGCTATGAGATTGTATGATTCTAAATGGAAGGGATCAATAAGGTTAAAATCTTTGATATCAGCAGTTGCTGCCTCATACGCTACATTAACAGGATGTTTAAGAGGTAGATTCCATATAGGAAAGGTCTCAAATTTGGCATACCCTGATTTAACCCCTTTCCTGTAGTCATGATATAATTGAGAAAGGCACGTAGCTAACTTCCCACTGCCTGGACCGGGGCCTGTAACAATGACCAGGGGTTTTTCTGTTTCAATATATTCATTTGCTCCGTAACCTTCGTCGCTGACTATAAGATCTACATCGGTCGGATATCCTTTTGTATAACGATGGGTGTAAACCTTTATATCTCTCCTTTCCAATTTATTTTTGAACAATGTGGCGGCTGGTTGATTATCGAAACGGTTTATAATCACACCCAGTACATCGATTCCCCACCTTCTTAAATCGTCGATAAGTTTGAAGGCATCGGAATCATAGGTAATGCCAAAGTCTGCTCTTATTTTTTTTCTTTCAATATCACCGGCATAAATGCAAAGCAGGATGTCTGCCGTATCTTTTAATTGCTGTAAAAGCTTTATTTTCCCATTTGGATCATACCCGGGTAAAACCCTCGAAGCGTGATAATCATAAAGCAGTTTACCCCCAAATTCGAGATAGAGCTTGTTGTTAAACCTCTTAACCCTTTCGAGGATTGCAGCGGTCTGTTCTCTAATGTATCGCTCATTGTCAAAAGCTACTATTCCTGCCATGTTTCCCTTGTCTATTGCTTATTTTTCCTGAGTTTCCTTATCCTGATCTCTCTTTATATCATTTGATTATGCATATAGACCATTAAAAAACCCACATCTCTTTGTAAAAAGCAGGGTCTTGGTGTTCAGATCATGGTGCCCCTTTTGTCAGAGTTAATACACTATGGTAAAATTTTATGAAAAACTATCAAAAAAAGGATTTTTCGTCAAGGAATAGACTTGTGAGAATTATATGGTTACTCTCTGGTTGTAGTCCAATTTTTTCTTTCCTGTCAGCAGGGCCAGAAGCAATCCTTCTTCGCGACAGTGTCCCTCATGTGGGCATTTTTTTCGAGTTTTTTCAAAAAAGTAGAGTGGCGCAATGCAATGAAATGCGTTAGAATCTACTCTATGTCTACCCCCTTCTAACTCCCCTCTTGCCGAATAAAGATCTCTATTGTAATTAATAGACTTTTTCATGCGTAGGACTCCCTTTATCAAAGCCAAATCAGCACATTCATCAAATTGAGGGCATGAGCTACAGTGCTCATAGAATTTGATCGGTGTTTGGCAATGGAACTCCGCGGCGTGAATTATTTTTGAGTTTTTGCTGTTCATGGCAGGCTCCTTTTCACATTTGACTGCTTAGGGAATTGTGCATTTACAGTGAAGGCCTTTAAAAAGCCTTACGGTTGATACTATGTCGCTCCCATGAGCCATTCAGTTGTTTTATCTTCCAGGGCTTTGTAACCAAAAGTGACACAGGCCGTTTTGCAACACCCGCAGCCTATGCAATTTTCCGTATCTATGTATATTGCGCCCTCTTGTTCCTCAATAGCCTGTAGTGCGCAAACCCTAAGAGCGTAACAATCCTTGCAGGCATGTTTACAAATGATGTTGAGCATTTTAGTCTCCTTCCGTTCGATAGATTATCCTAAGATTTTGTTGACCTCTTCTTGGTCTGATTCCATAACATAGGGAATCCCAGACACGTCGGCCGCCTCTCTGGTGAGTGCTACTAAATCATTGCGGTCAATATATTTTAGGGAAAATTTCCTTGCGCCTGCCATGAGTTGCTGCAGGCCTTGTCGTAGACGATCAAGGTATGAGTACATACCAATGGCCCCAGCTGGAAGCGTGGTGAAGTCTTTCCCAAATCGCTCTTTTAGCTGTGCGCTCACAGCAAAAAGCCTCAAATACCCTTCTTCGATATCTCGGCCTTTTGAGTTCATTTTTTCTGCTATTAACTTGCCATGAGTCTTTCCTACCATGGCAGCGGTCATGATAGCCCGTCCGAGACAAGTGGCCTTGACATAGGGTGCTCCCAAGGCCAAGGCCTTAAAAATGTGGTCCTCCAATGACAGGCCACCAGCAATGGCAATGGGAGGAATGTAGGCGCCCTTTGCCATAAGGCGGTCACACATCTGATACGCGAGACTCTCCAGTTGAACAGTTGGTATACCCCACTCATTCATCATTCTCCAGGGGCTCATACCTGTTCCGCCACCTGCACCATCGATGGTTAACAAGTCTATCTTTGCATCGGAGGAATATTTTATGGCACGGGCCAGATCAACAGGTCGGTAAGCACCAGTCTTCAAGGTCACGTATTTAGCGCCAGTGTTACGAAGGTGTTGGACACTCTGATAAAAATAATCTTCATTCACCATACCAAGCCTTGAGTGTCTTTCAAAATCAGAGATACCTCCAGCCTTAAAGGCGGTCTGCACCGCCGGATTTGTAGGGTCAGGAAGCACAATATAGCCCCGCTCTTTAAGCTGTAGGGCCCTCTCTAAGCTAGGTAATTTAACCTCTCCTCCTATGTCCTTAGCACCTTGTCCCCATTTCAGCTCAAATATCTCCACACCAAGCTTCTCGATGACGTACTCAGGTACCCCAAGCTTGGAGTCTTCTACATTAGCCTGAACAATAACTCCGCCTTTGCCATTGTACCATTTTTTAAATGCCTTGATCCGGCGTTCCATTTCAGGCGATTTAATAATTTTCCCGTTTTTAAATTCTGCCTGTGGATCCATACCGCAAATGTTTTCTCCTGCAACAACAAGTACACCGGAGATAGCTGCACCCACAGCGATGTCTTCCCAGTTGATTCGGCCAATTTCAGTGGAGCCTAAAGCACCTGTAAATACAGGAAAATCCATCTTGATGCCACTATCAGCCCCCAAAGCTGTGGCGCAGTCCACTGCCGGAAAAGTGGCTATGTCAGAGTCAGCCTCTATACCAGCAGCCCCAACGCATGTTCCCTGGATGTTAAAATGAGAGAAATCTACCGGATAATCTTTATCAGCCCCTGCGGTGATTTTACCGAATGGTTGGGGATAGATTATCTCACGCCCTTTTAGAGCAGAGCGCCCCACTTCACAAGGGCCCTCACAACCATCCAGGCAGGTGGAGCAGATGCCGGAAATAGGTGATGGCTCCACACGGTTTGTGGTTAGAGTTGCAGCACTCCGATTTGGTTTGCTAAACGACATAACTAAATCCTCCCTTTGCTAATTAGTACAACGTAAAGTAAGTAAAAAATAAAAAATCCACAGGCTACATTTCTGAAGCCTGTGGACTTCATTGTCTTTTTCAGCAATACGCCCCTGTATTACTGATAATCAAAACATAAAAATTTCATAGCAGTAAATAAATCTTTTGCAAGGAGCTTTTTACATGGTGTTAACTTAGCTATATGTTCCGTGAGATAATAATCATCTCATGGAAAGCCTTGGATTATGGCAACGTAACTTATCCTAAGAAACAAATAGCACTATGACTCTGAGGGTTGGCCACAACTCTCGCATATGCCCCGTTAGCTATTTTTGGGACATCAATGACGTGCACCACATTTTCAAAATCGTCACTTTTTGGTAACAACTCAGTCAAGATATTTACAGAGCTTTCAAAAAATGAGTTATTAAACATAGTCTGAGGGTCATCAGGATACACTGGTAAGTAAATGATTTGGCCTTCCACGAGGTCCTGAAAAAAGTGCGTCCCATAAGATAATTCGGGAACGTGGCCAGAATCTTCGCGAGCAATTTCAACAAGAACTGCTGTGTTATCAATATCTGCATAGCTCACATTGACTCCCAAATCAATGTTACCACTACCCCACCTGCCCGGGCCCATCATCAAAAATTTCTCTTCCGTGAGGCGCGGATGAGCATTGAGGCGCCCTACTATTCGGCCCACTGATCTTTTAAGCTCCATTGATGTGATTTCTGCATAACGTCGAGGTTCTATGTAAATAATATGTTTGATTCTACTGACCACTCCACCGCTTATAACTCTTGTAGCCTTAAAGAGTGTGTGTTCCCGAAGAATGTTATCAGGCACCTTTACAGGGCCTGATAGCCCTGGAAGCCATAACGGCCTGCATTGCAGTAAATTTACTTTGACGTTACCTTCAGGATCCACAGACGCAGTAAATTCCGTGTCTACTGGGTGGCCGTAAGCCCTATCCAGGATCTCCAGTATATTTCCTGTAATTTTAACGAAATTTGTACCGCTGATGAATTTATTAAAGGTCAGTATGAGTTTCTCACTTGAATCAGGCCTGATACCTCTATACAGATCTGACAGGTAATCTTCTTTTAGAACAGATATAAGTAAATGTATATTAGGATAATCATTCCCGGAAACCACTTCAGCAATAGGCAAAGTCACGAATTGATTTTCCTCTAAGTTAAGAAGATCCACTTCATGCTGAGAGTACTTGGCTATTTCCATGCCAACCTCGGGTCTGAGTTGGGGATGGCTAACTGCAATCATTCTTGGGTAGTCTCCTCCTACACGGTTTACAGCGCGAGTACCTAAGCCAAACACCAGGCGTATAACGCCTTTATTGGAATCTATGCGGCTTGTCCATGCATAGAGATTCCGTGAGAATGCCACACCTGCAAGGCTCGGAAAGAAAAATTTCTTGTAAGGTATTCCTGAGACGCGTTGCACCAGGATGGCCATCTGCTCATCACTTTCGGCAAGCCCTCGCCTGCGGCGATAGGAGAGGGCGTCAGGGCTCAATGTGCTTGCATATACAAGCTTAACCGCACGTAAAAAAACCTCTAATCTTTCATCAGGACTGCCCTGGTTTGTGCAAAATTCGCTTCTATATTTACCGGCAAAGGCGTTTCCGAAGCTATCTTCAAGCAAGCTACTCGATCTTACAATAATCGGTGCCTGACCAAAGTAGTCTAACATATTGCGGAACTGCTCCATTATTTCTGTAGAGAACCTGCCGGACAGAAAATTTTGCTTTACTTCTTCAAATTCTTCACGTGAAAGCTGGGAATCCCTCGATAGCTTCAGGCGAAGTCTGAACAAGTCATTATGTACAAGGAAGGTGAAAAACACGTCTGAGCCGATGTAGAAGGAGTCGTGGTCTTCCAGTACCTGCGAGAAATCTATTTCACTGTTTACCTCCAATAGAATACGTCTGGCCAGCAGCATCCCGGCAGCCTTTCCCCCAATCCTTCCAGACCCAATCATGCGGTATCTGATGTTGTATAAGTCTTCCAGAGTAAAATAGGAATCTGCTAATCTGTTAAACTCTGGATGATTCCCAATCAGCATCCGTAAGAACTCTTCTCTAAGCGCCAGTATTTCAGGCGTCATCTGTTGAGAGTCTTTATCAGTTTCGCGATATTGAATCAGCTTATGGTAGACGCTGTCCCACGGGGCGATTGAACTTTCCATGGGTTGAAGCGGTTGTCTGCGCGCGGTCGCAGATACTGCTGCAGCCTCACCGCTTTGGGAGATCGGCTGCCAACTTCTTTCAGTGACTACATGGGGCAGAAACATTTGTGGAGAGTATCGGTCCCAAACCTTTAATGGGTGCATGTACATACTGCCCTTTATCCGGTAAACATCGATAAGCACCTGTGTAGTGTCTCGAATCCTGGCAACAGAACTGGTGGCGTGCTGTCCACGCGTCAGGGCGAAGTAGGCAACTGTATCTAACTCCCGCAGGAAGGGGCATGTCACCTGGAAAAAATTAGCCAGCAACTCATCGGTTGCCCACTCTTCCACAAGGGCTGATAAGTTGTCGAATATAAAAAATTTCTTCTTTGCCCATTCCTCAATCACCCTGTGTACCTCGGCACTGAAAAGGTCGAAACCACCCCTTGGATCTACCTGTTTGATTACTAAGCCCTGACGAGGGTTGATAATCGGAGGATGAGGAGCAAACCGTAAATAAACGCAGTTACCGCCATTATGTAACGCCTGGTCCGCAAAAGGCTCTACAAAATATACATAGTCCTTTAGGTTATCGACCTGCCACACAACATTGTCCCCCAAACGAAGTCCTTTAAGGACTTCGTCTAGTGCTGCTATGCCGCTGTATATTGTTTTGGATTCCATTCCTAAAGCATTGTTTTAATTAAACAGGCTATTTTTCGCGTTTATACCCAGCCACGAAGCTTACAGGCCTCAGCAACCCTGGCTACAGACACCAAATAGGCAGCCTGGCGCATATTGACCTTTTGGTTTTGGCTCATTTCATATACACTTTTAAAGGCGCGGGTCATCTTTTCTTTTAGTCTCCAGTGGATTTCTTCTATTTCCCAGTAAAGGTTATAGGAATTTTGGACTTGTTCCAGGTAAGAGACAGTAACACCCCCTGCATTGGCCAAAAAATCGGGCAATACGATTATTCCATTATTAAACAAGATATCATCGGCTTCTGGTGTTGTGGGCCCGTTTGCCAATTCGCAGAGGATTTTACACCGTAGATTGGGAGCGTTTTCCCCTGTAATTACATTTTCCAATGCAGAGGGAAAAAGAACTGCAACCTCGAGTTCAAGCAGCTGTTCATTGCTTATCTCTTTTGCCTCGGGAAACCCATTGACTCTGCCATTCTTAAGCTTATATTCAATAAGTGCCTCCACATCTATACCCTTGGCATTATGAATGCCTCCTTTGGAATCTGAGGCAGCAATCAGTTTAAGACCAAGAATTTTTTCACCAAGCTGGGCTGCATACTGACCAGCATTACCAAAACCCTGAATAGCCATAGCCTGTCCTTTTAGATCGATACCGTAAGCTGTGGCTGCTTCCTGGGTCACATAAATCCCGCCTCTAGCCGTGGCATCTCCACGTCCCTGGGACCCACCCAAGGGTATGGGTTTCCCTGTGATCACACCTGGATGCTTTTCACCCATGATCGTTTCATATTCATCCATCATCCATGCCATAATTTGCGGGGTGGTGTAAACATCAGGGGCGGGGACATCCTTGGTCACGCCAAGAGACCTCGCTATGGCTCGAATGTAACCACGAGCCAGTCGCTCCTTTTCGGTCTCGGACAGCACCTTAGGATTACAAATAATTCCTCCTTTACCTCCACCTAAAGGGATGTCGAGCAGAGAGGTTTTCCAGGTCATCCATGCTGCGAGCGCACGTACCGTGTCCACGGTTTCATCCGGATGCCAGCGGATGCCACCCTTAGCAGGGCCGCGGGCTGTGTTGTACTGAATACGAAAGGCATGGAAGATCTTAGTTGCGCCGTAATCCATTTTAACAGGAATTGTAACCCTCAATTCTTGCATAGGCCAACGGAGAAGCTCATGAGTAGGTTTATCGAGGCCAAGCTTTTCTGCAGCATCGTCCAATTGCTTCTGAGCAATGCTAAAACAATTCAATTCTTTTTCCATCGTTACTCCTTTTCTATTTTATCTTGTTAAACTCCCAGCGCTGCTAGTACTTAGAAATAAATATCAATTCTGCTTTGTCACAGTATGTTGGAATTTAGGAAAGTAGGCTTAAACCTAATCGCGACGTTTCACTTCTTAAGCACACATTCAACACTGATTGCATAGGCACTTTAATTGGTTGTTTGAACAAAAAAAATCCACCCATCTCGTCTCTGAGATGAAGTGGACCTCTTTGTCTTCTGTAGTACGTCCTTGTATTACTTCTGATTTTTTAGATTTAGATAAGTCAAAATTAAAAAAATGTCAAGTCTTTATTTTTATGTTTTTAAAGGTGATTAACCCCACAACCTCATCATGCATACTAAGCACTCTATCCTTAA
>Ga0307379_10008327_pt1 | contig 13995 bp, 12 predicted proteins | sample UN2MG_FD_202237 | JGI IMG/M metagenome (GOLD analysis project Ga0307379, IMG submission 202237) | Soil microbial communities from Risofladan, Vaasa, Finland - UN-2 | ecosystem: Environmental > Terrestrial > Soil > Coastal area > Acid sulfate soil | place: Finland: Risofladan, Vaasa | collected...
CGGAGGGGAGGAGTACCTCATCCAGATACTCGAGGGGAGGCCTGTCGTAAAGGGAGACCTCCTCGAGGTCAACATCATGGGCAGGAAGTTCGACCTCGTTGTGCAGGGCCATCAGCCCAGCGCCGAAGCTGTGGTCATCCAGAATTTCACGAAGATCAAGCTCAGCGAGAAGCCCGCCAAGGAGGAGCTGGCCAGGGGGCCCAAGGTCGCCTATGAGGACATCGGTGGCCTCTCTGGCGAGGTGGACAAGGTGAGGGAGATGATAGAGCTCCCTCTCAGACACCCGGAGCTGTTCGAGAAGCTCGGCGTCGACGCGCCCAAGGGCGTCCTCCTACATGGACCGCCGGGCACCGGCAAGACTCTGCTCGCCAAGGCTGTCGCGTCAGAGACTAGCGCCAATTTCCAGTCGATAGGCGGGCCGGAGATAATGAGCAAGTTCTACGGCGAGAGTGAGGAGCGCCTGCGGGAGATATTCAAGGAGGCGGAGGAGAACGCCCCCAGCATCATATTCATCGACGAGATAGACTCGATCGCGCCCAAGCGTGACGAGGTCACGGGAGAGACGGAGAGGAGAATCGTCGCTCAGCTCCTGGCGACAATGGACGGCCTCGAGGGACGGGGGAAGGTCATCGTGATCGGTGCGACGAACAGGCCGAACGCACTCGACCCCGCTCTGAGGAGGCCTGGCCGGTTCGACAGGGAGATAGAGATAGGCATACCGGACAGGGAGGGGCGTTTCGAGATACTGCAGATCCACACGCGCGGCATGCCCCTTGCGGACGATGTCGACCTCCCGCAGATAGCTGCTATGACCCACGGTTACGTCGGCGCCGACCTAGCATCCCTTGCCAGAGAGGGCGCGATGCGTGCTTTGAGGGTGATATTGCCCACGATCGACCTGGAGGAGGAGACGATACCAGCGGAGGTCTTGAACAGCCTCCAGGTGACGATGGGCAACCTGATGGACGCCTACAGGGAAATGCAGCCTTCGACCCTGAGGGAGGTACTGCTGGAGAGCCCGAACGTCAAGTGGGAGGACATCGGTGGCCTGGAAGGGCCCAAGCAGGAGCTCATGGAGACGGTCGAATGGCCGCTCAAGTACGCCGGACTCTATAGACACATGAACGCGATTCCGCCGAAGGGCGTGTTGCTCTACGGCCCTCCGGGGACAGGCAAGACGCTCCTGGCGAAGGCCGTCGCGACCGAGAGCCAGGCGAATTTCATAAGCGTCAAAGGACCCGAGTTCCTGTCCAAGTGGGTGGGCGAGTCGGAGAAGGCCGTGAGGGAGACCTTCAGGAAGGCTCGGCAGGCGGCTCCATGCGTGATATTCCTGGACGAGATAGACGCGATCGCGCCCGTCAGGGGCACATCATCCGATTCCGGCGTGACGGAGAGGGTCATCAGCCAGCTGTTGACCGAGATGGACGGGTTGGAGGCGCTGCACAACGTTGTGGTCATAGCCGCGACGAACCGCCCCGACATCATCGATCCTGCACTGCTGCGTCCAGGGCGTTTCGACCGGCTCGTGTTCATCGCACCACCGGACCTCGAAGCGAGGAAGGAGATACTCAGGATACACACGAGGGACAAGCCGCTCGCGGACGATGTCGACCTCGACAAGCTCGCTACTTCGATGACGAACTTCACGGGGGCGGAGATAGGCGCCGTGGCAAACGAAGCGGTCATGCTCGCCATACGCGACTTCGTCCTTGGTGGAGGAGACGCTGACGGCGAGGGCATAGACGAAGTCAAAGTCGAAATGAAATACTTTGAGAAAGCTATGGAGAACGTGCAGCCGATGAACGAGAGCGAACTGAGGAAGTACGAGCGACTCGGCCCCGACTCGATGTACAGATAACGGGATGGGACTCGGACTGATTGACGATCATGCAGAAAACAGGGACTAGGAAACGGGCTGTCACGGCGACCAGGGAGCAGCTTATCCTGAGGGTCAGGGACGACCTGGCGAAATGTGGGTTCTTCCTGACGCAGCCGCACAACATACGGAGCGTGAGCTTCGACGTCATCGCCAGAAGGGACAGCCAGCTCATCGTTCTCAAGATATTGTCCAACATAGACTCGCTCTCGCAGGGCGATGCGGACGACCTACGGGTGCTCGCTTCCGCGCTCGGCGCCAGCCCGATCATCGTCGGCCTACACTCGAGCGCGGCGGAGCTGGACGACGGGATACTCTACACGCGCTTCGGGCTGCCGATACTCTCCGAGCATTCGTTCGAGACCCTCATGATGGAGGGAGTGCCGCCGCTGGTCTACGCTGCCCCTGGCGGACTGTACGTGCGCATCGATGGCGAGACCCTCCGCAGTGTCCGCGAGGCGAAGAGCATATCGCTGGGGACGCTCGCAGAGGCCGCGGGCGTCTCGCGGAAGGCCATCCAGATGTACGAGACCGGCATGGGTGCGATGGTCGAGATCGCCTCCCGGATGGAGGAGTTCCTGGACGAGCCCATCGTTATCCCGCTCGACCCGTTCGAGTTCACGAAGGAGATGGCCGCGAACATCAGGGAGCTGGAGGTCATCAGCGACGCCAACAAGGAGATTTTCGACATGCTCCGCGAGATAGGGTACATGGTCATGCCCACGAGGCGTTGTCCGTTCGATGCGTTCGCCCGTGAGGAGGAGCTGCTCCTTACTGGCATAGGGGGCGACGACCACATGGTGGAGAGGAAGGCGCGGGTCGTGGGCAACCTATCGAGGGTCACTGAGAAGAAATCGGTCATCATAGTCCAGCGGGACATACGCGTGAAGGCCATAGAGGGCACGCCGCTAGTGTCGAAGGACGAGCTGAGGAGGGTGGACCACTCCGAGGACCTCATGAAGCTCATAGTCCGGCGTGAGAGGAGGCCGAAGACGTGAGAGAGATGGACGTTATCTCGAACCATGGTTCGAGCATCCACATGCTGCCCGTGATCAAGGGCCTGGTGTCAGAGATTGACCAGGTCAAGGAGGCGTTCTCGCAGGCAAAGCCCGACACGGTCGCGATATCGCTCTCCAAGGAGGAGATCGAGGGTATACGGAACCTCCCAGAGGATTACGAGCCTGAGCTATCGCGATACGACGAGATATACATCATCGGGCTCAGCAAGTTCGGAGAGGTCGCTGCGCCACCGCCATGTTATGTCGCGGCGATAGAGATAGCGGACTCCGAAGAGATTCCTGTGATCCCTATAGACATAGACGAAGCCAGCTACACCGAGCTGTACTGCGCCTCGGTGTCCGGAACCACACTGTTCAGGAACTCCACCAGGACTTGGTATCTCCGAAGGCGGCAGTTCACGGCCGATACTCCGGAGGAGTATGTGCTGAGGGTCGACCGCGCGTTCAACAACATGCGGGGCTTCAGGCGTATCGAGGATGAGCGGGCCGTGTGGATGGCCAAACAGCTGCTCTGCGCGTCCGAAGGGGCAGAGCGGCTCCTTGCGATAGTCGAATACGAGAGGGAGCGCGATGTCGTGACCCGGCTGGAGACTGCCCTGTCAGAGAAGCGTCCTGCTGACGAGAAGTAAACAGCTGGAAGGGTTTTATCGGGTTTCAGCCTTGGCTCCGCAGGCAATGCACGCGTTAAAAAGTAGAGAGATTATCGACTGACAACCAAGTCATGCCGCCTCTCACATCTGATATCGTGTAGTCACCTGCGATGTCCTTGACGACGTAGTACAGCCAATCGCACTCATCGCTGCCCCACATGTTGATGTAGAGCGCAACCTGCGACGTCACATCCACCGCGATCGTGGTGTTCACCACGATTATATCGGAGAAGCCGTCACCGTTCACATCCTCGACCCAGAACAGCCTGGGAGAGGAATCCGTAAGTATGTCCTTTATTGGATTCTCATCAGACGCCATTGAGCTGTGCAGGTCTATCTTTGTGTTCCCGCGGGCGAAGAACGTATTGCTGCTGTCAGTCCAGCCTGAGATGGGATCCCAGTCCTCAGGAGTCGTCGAAACCCGTTCGTATGCCGCCCATACGCCCTTCGTACTAGGCGTCGTCCCGGTCGCGTCCTTTGCCAGGATGACCTCCATGCCCAGGTCATCTCCGCCGTTGAGATTGCCCAAGCGCACGCAATCATACCCCTGAGTGTAGACCTCCACGCTGTTCGCTCCAGGCTCGAACTCACCGAACGTGTCTGTGATGACCGCGAGGTAGTCAATGTGGAGTTTCTCTATGACTGACGCGCTAGCAGCCGTGTTAATCGTGTCCGTTATCCTGATTTCCAATGCACTTCCAGCGACTGACGGTGGCAGCGGTGCGGTGTAGTACTCGTACGTCGTCTGTGTCGGTGGCACGTACAACAACGGAGTGAAATACGTGTCATCACTCGAGTACCAGATGTAGAATCCCTCCGAAGCCGTTCCACTCACTGTGCTCACCTTGACTCTCAACTTCAGCAGTTGGTAGTCGTCGTCCGTGAGCGTATCTGTCATCAAGTCAATCCTGAGGCGCCCCTCGTCGGGGGACACATTGTCCTCTATCAGCACAAGTTCATCCCCGTCCTCGAAGTCGTGCGTGTCGCCGGTCACTCCGACATATGTACCATATGTGACATCCGGTTCTTGGACCGCCGGCACCAACCGCTCAACTGGGAACTCGTTCTCCACGTAGTACCATATGTATACGCCTCTGTAGGTCGACGTGGAGGTCAGGTCCGTCGTGGCTATGTCGAGGTAGCCATCGTAGTTGACATCGGCAATGTCGAAGTCCAGAATGTTGGAATTCGTGGCGTCAGATGGGTCTGGCAGCACCGCAATAGGGCTATTGACGTCCCAATCCAGTAGGTTATAGACGTACACGCGGCCGCCTGTCAGCACTATCAACTCCGCCCGGTCATCGCCTGTCAAATCCTCCAAGGCGATCTTCCGTACATCGCTGCTGTAGTCGTTCCACAGTACACCCTGCGTGCCGTATGTGTTGTTGTATATCACGACGGTCTGACCGCCGCCGACGTTATGAGTGCTGTAGGCGAAGTCTATGTCCCCATCACCGTTGATGTCGCCCGTCGAAATCCAGTTGATGTCTGCGTTCACGGCGTCGCTGCTCGGCCTGGTTATCTCGGACGCCGTCTGCCAGGCCCCGAACGTGTTCAGGCTGTTCTCTATGAAGTACAGGTTGTGGCTGTTGTACTGCGCCATGAGGGCGTCCTTGTCACCGTCGCCGTCGATATCTCCCAGGGCGAACGCACTCGTCGCGTAGTTGTCAGCGGCACTCGGCGCATTGGAGTAATCATACATTGTGCGCTTAGTGAAGAAATTGTTGTTCTGTATGTAGTACAGATACGCCGGATTCACGAAATTCGATGTGCCCGTCATGTAACCAGCGGCCCCGACGAAGAAGTCGGCCCTCGCAGTGCTGGCCCGGATATACACCTTGGACGAGAGTGAGTAGACACCTTCGTTGGCGTCAGAGAACCGCGACACCTTGAGGGTGTACGCATTTGTCCCACTGATCCATTGGTCCCCATTGTTCACCCTCAGGTCGACCTCGAACCCATATGTCTGATTGTTAGACGGAAGGGTATTGGCTTCCCAGGCGGTGAGCATCGATCCTGAAGGGGGTGTTCCGTGGAGCTGGGTGTCTCCACGCATGTCGGTTATTCGAATATCCTCCACAACGGGGCTAGGCGAAGCAGCGGCATCCTGGACCTCGACCAACGCGTAGATCTTGCTCTCTGTGGATGTCGTCACATCGAAAGGCGTCGTCTTCGAACCCCAGTCAACCAGAGTGTCGTCAACCATTGTGTAGAGCCAGATCCTTGGCATGAAGCTGATCGGGGAGCCGACCTGCTCCAGATACATGGGTCCGTTGTCCTTGAACGTCGAGGCAGAAGCCCCAGAACCCTGCAACACGAACGATACATCGTAGGCGCTAGGTGGCAGGCTGAGAGTCTTGAACTGGCATTCGTATATCGTCGCACCGGCCAAAGCCGTGTAGACGTAGAACGGGTCCGCGGCCGTGCTGGATCCATTGAATTCCGGCACGTAGACCGTATTGGTACGAGTGTCCCTTATGACCAGGTCGTTGAGGCCCATCAGGTCGTGTACCCTGGTACTGGCCGCCCTTATGAAGACAACCGGATCTTCGTCTTTGTCGAACGTGTTGTCCGGTTGGGTCACATTCGCAGACCCGGATGTGAGGTTCTGATGGTACATACCCCATCCCTGGCCATCGCTCTTGTATGTGATCCACCGGGGGATGCCGCCTTCAACATCGTAGAGTGAATCTTGATACAAGATGTCGCTCGGCAGGATCGTGACCGAGAGAACGTAGCTGGAAATCGTTCCGTGACCGGCATAGTCCCACGCATAGATCTTGATTATATGGCCGTCGTCCGCAACGGTGATTTCCCCGAAGTCGAATTTGAACCATCCGTCGGACGTCAAACTATCATAAGGGTGGAAGGTTGAGCCGCCTGACAGACCTTCCGAGTCGAGGCGCACGCCACCTATGTCAGTCGTATTCAGGTCGTTGTCAAGGTCGATTACCTTGACGAAGAACGAGAACGTATCGTCGCGCTTGACCGGGTCAGCCGTGGGAGAGGCCGGATTGGAGTCCGCATACCTCTGGAGTATTATCGGTGGGCTACCGCCCGACCCGCCACTCACCTGGCTGGTCCACACGGCGGATGACTTGTCAAGATCGAGCACCGTGACGATTATCTCCACCGACTCTGAGGAAACCGAGAAGCTTTTGGACCAGTCCGACCCCGTCGACCATTTCGAGTAGGGGAAGTCCGTGTCATCTGAGAGTTTGTAGTAATACGTGGTTGTCCCCGCCTGGATGAACACCGCCGTCTGCGCTGCCTCCAGCACCACGCCGCCTGCATGTGTGACCGTCAGAGTCGCTGTCGTAGTGCCAGCGGTCTCAAAGGACACGGTCGCTGCGAAATCCGCCTTCGTGCTCGTCTCTGGGACGGGTATCGTACCGACGTAGGCCACGATGGTGCTGAAGAGTACCACCGTGATCATAAGTATCAAAATGTTGCCGATGATTTCCGAAACACCGCGCCTATCCGACCTGAGACCTTTCTTGCATCGCTCGAAGTTCATTGAGTTCATCCTCCGGGGAGATGGATAACTCTGCTATCGCCCGAAACATCGGTCTGGTGCGTATTTAAACGTGTTGCGGTCATTACCAGCTACCAGCAAGCGGCCAGGGGCTGCCGTCAGACCATATGCTGGCACCGTTGAAAACCAGCATGGTTATATAACGACACGGGCATTCCGCGAAATGATGCCGGGCCAGCTGAGTGTCAACGACCGGGTGTTGCTCCATCTTTCTAGATTCGCCACGGACACGCCTCCTGAGGAGTATCCCGCGGAGAGCACTCAAGTGGGCATCGCAGTGGGAGTGGGGATATCGAGGACCCATGTTCCCCGGGCCGTGAAGACCCTTATGCGCGAAGGACTTGTCGAGGAGTTCAGGGGTAGAGTGGCCGAAAGGGACCGCAGGATGAGCGTCTACGCAGTCACGTCTGAGGGATTCCGAAGGGCTGAGACGATATGGAAAGAGGCGCGCGAGTCGACTATAGCCGTCATCCGGGAGGGGCGACGGAGCGAGATGAAGGGGTCAGCGCTCGAGGACGCCGTCGGAAAGCGCCGCGCCATCGGCCTCCTCTTGCAGATGAAGGACGGTGCCGTCGAGCTATCGGACAGGAAACGTCCTCCTGTGAGGATGTTGGAGCGCGCGCCCGCGCCGGACGATTTCTTCGGACGAACAGGGGAGATGGAGTCGCTCGAGAAGTTCCTCGAGTCGGGCGCGCGGGTCATGGTTGTTCTGAGCGGCAAGGGTCTTGGTGCCACGAGCCTCGTTCGAGAGTTCGTGGAATCGTGTGACACTCTGGACGTCCTGTGGCAGACCGTGGGCGACCGCGCCGACGCTGACGAGCTCGGAGCGGCGATCATCTCGTTCGCGAACGAGACGGGGCATGAGGGCTCTGACCTGGAATCCGCGCTTTCGCTGCCCGGCATGCTGCTAGTGTTCGACGACTACCATTCGGTCGGGGAGGGCATCGTGGAATTCTTCTCCGATGTTGTCGCCTCCCTCGGAGACGGCAAGATAATCGTCATTGCGCGCGAGGATATCCCAGCCTACAGCTGGTTCTACCAGAAGAGACAAGTGGAGTCTGGGGTCGTCCAGGAGCTGCGCATGAGAGGAATAGACGAGGCGAGCGCGAAGAGACTCCTCGGGAATCCGGACATAGAGCCCGATGCTTTCCGGAGGGTGTATCTGATGAGCAGGGGCCAGCCGAAACTGCTGCGGCTCCTCAGGGACGGCGACATCGAGGGGCTCAAGCGGGCATCGGTGTTCACCACGGAGGAGATCAGGTACCTCCTGTTCCTGAAGGACAAGACTGCGTGACGAGCTCACCATTCGACGCCTTTTCTGCCGCCGACACCCTTCTCGAACGGGTGCTTGATCGTGTCTATGAAAGACACGTAATCGGCGTATTGGACGAACTCGTCGGGGGCGTTTCGACCTGTCAGGACGACCTCGACGCCCTCTGACCGGGCCTCCAGAAGGTCTATCACTTCCTTGGCGGTGATGAGCCCGAAGAAGACGGCGACGTTCACCTCGTCCAGGATCAACATGTCGCACTTGCCCTTCGTGGCCTGACCGAGAGCGTGTTTCAGGGCCTTCTTGGCGCTTCTCCTGTCCTCGTCGGTCACAGAGTTGCCACCCACGAAGCTCCCCGTGCCGAACTGTGCTACGCGGACCTTCTTCAGCTGCTCCGCGGCGATGACCTCACCAGTGCTCCCACCTGTCTTCATGAACTGCACGATGCAGACCTTAAGGCCGTGTCCCGCTGCGCGCATAGCCAGACCGAAAGCCGCGGTGGTCTTCCCCTTGCCCGGGCCAGTAATCACATGGACGCGCCCCAGCGGTGAGTCGTCAGGCATACGAGCGCATAAGCGACAAGCTAATAGAAAAAGTAGAGCACGGAGTGGCCGGCCTCACCTGAACCTGATACGCCTGGCGTTCTCGTCGGGAAGCGTGAACTCCCGCTCGAGGTAGCCCAGCTGCTGAGTCTCCAGCGTCCTCGGGTCGACCGGGACCAGGAGGAATGCGCCGTTCATGGCGACCTCCTCGTTCGTCAGCTGTATGGCTTTCATCACAGGTGAGAAGCCGTTCTCGGTTATCAGGTACTCCAGCCCGTCGAGGAGCACCACGGAGCCCTTCGTCGCCTTGATGAAATCCGAGATGGTGCTGTGTATCTTCATCAGGCGGGTCGGTTCAAGGCTCATGACGCCGCTCGATGCTTTGGTGCTCTTCGCGATCCACATGATTGGGCAGTCCAAAGCGTGTGCCTGCTGCACCCTGCTCGGGTGTGTCCGCGTGATTATCAGTCCTCTCCTGCTTTCCGCGAGGAGGGTCCTGAACTCGCTGAACGCCCTGGTCACACCATCGTCCGTGAAGAGGTAGGAAGTCCCCTCCGTGAGGGCGGGGGTCTCGCCGCCGGTCATGTTCCTTCTTACCTCAGACCGGCCTGGACCGCCAGCCCCTCATCGGTGATGTCGATAAGCTGCCTGCCGGTGGTGTGCTTCGTCCCTCTCATCTTGAGCACCTCGAGGAACTTGCGCCTGACCTTCTCCTCCTCCGGGTACGAGAGTACGATCACGCCGTCCACCATGTACGACTCCTGACTGCGCGAGATGTCATCGTACGACATCTCCGCGGTGATTATGACGAGGCTGTTGAACGCCTTCAGGTACGCGAAGAGTTCGTGCATGAACTCCCTCGTCTCGCCCCTCCACTGGAGCAGGTCCGTCATTGGTGTGATCGGGTCGATGACTATCCTGTCGGGCTGATACTGCTCTATCTTCTTCTTGATTATCTCGAGCATCTCGCTCGGGTTCTTGGCGATGCTGGGCCCGAGGTCGATGAAGTTGATCTTGCCCTTCTCGACGAGCTGCTGGTCGTAGAACGAGAACGACGACAGGAACTTCTGAACCAGCCACTGCGGCTCGGAGATCGCCGTGATGTACAGGCCCTTCTCGTTCTCGCGCGCGCCGTGGAACAGGCTCTGGACCGCGAGTGTGGTCTTGCCCGTGCCGGGCTCGCCAGCGACCAGTATCGCCGACGGGAAGGGGAAACCGTTCTGCAACATGCTGTCCAGGCCGGGGATGCCCGTGGTCTTCCGAGTCAACTCACAACACCTCCGTGTCAATTACGAAGACGCACTTCTCGTCTCCCTTGGAGAGGCACTTCCGCTCGTGGCAGTATACGTCCTTGCCCGTCCTCTCCTCGAACACCTTCGCGAGTATGCCTCTCAATACATGACAGCCAGGGGCATCGGAGCTCGAGGACTCTATCGAGCCCGAGACAGTGACGACATCGCCGTCGAAATCGATGTCCATCACCCATCCTTCGCTTATCAGAGCCTCACGGACACGGGTGAAATCCGAGCCTGCCGCCTTGACTATCCTGTCGCCCATGATCCTGCCGCTCCTATAGAACATGCCATGGGAGGCGAATGTCATCACGGTCTCATAGAGGCCTTTGATCTCCACGAGTTCGTCCTTTCGAATCTTTATTGCGCGCTCTGGTTGCTCCATGAGTACCACCTATCAACCGGATTGCCGTCAATCTTCAAGTCGGGACTTATATCTTTTGGTGCCCGAGGACGGCCGCAATTGCCAGGCACCTTAATCTACTTGGATTGGCTAGAGGTCAGTCGTGCTCGAGGTCGAGGTCAAGTTCAGGTCACCAGGCAACGACCTTGTCATTGAAGCCCTCAAGAGGCTGGGAGCCGAGAGACTGACTGAAGAATCCATCGAGGACGTCTACTACGGGCATCCGAGCAGGGATTTCGGCAGCTCTGACGAAGCTGTCAGACTGAGGAGACGTCCGGACTCGGCGGAACTCACCTACAAAGGACCGCGGATGACATCCTCCTCGGCAAAGGCCAGGGAGGAGCTGTCAATGGTTGTCAGCGACGCGCTCTCAGCGGGCAGGATACTCGAGAGGCTGGGGTTCTCCGAGCTGATATCGGTGAGGAAGCGGAGGACGACTTACCTCATGGACACTTTGAAGGTAGATGTCGACGAGGTCGAGGGGCTCGGCCAGTTCGTGGAGCTCGAACTGATGACCGAGGATGTCGCGAAGGCCGAGAAGCTGCTCGGGTCAGCGCGGAGCGAGCTGCCGCTAGGGGATGAAGTGAAGGAGACCTACCTCGAGATGCTTCTCAATCGCCGCAGCTAGTCGTTCAGACTGAGTAGATAAGTCCCAGAATCACAGCCTAGCTATCCTCTCGGTGATGAAACTCTTTATGTCTGGGTCGTCGGGGATCGTTATCGACTTCTTGTACTTCTCGCTGCCGTCAGGGAGATAGTAACCACGGGAGACGGAGATGAACTCGCTTACTCCCTCTTCGGTGATGGCCTTCTTCCTTGCGACCTCCAAGAAGTTGTTCTTGCCAAAGGGTATTTTCTCGGAACTCAGTGTTTCAAAGCGTACTTTTGCATCCTGTGGATCGTCCATATCGAGACCTCCGTGCAAGGGTCACCGTTAATAATGGTTTGTCAATATAAAAGTTCGTAAAACGTTCAAATGTGTGGAATCCAGCGGTTCACGCCGTTTATGGCATCTGCCCCAGGCCGCCCAAAGGGAAGACATGGGCGATAGCGCGGTCTTTCGAAGATGTTGCGAACGGTCATGAGATTTGCGCGTCGATACTCTTCGTCGACGCACAAGGGATAACGTAATATACGCCACAATCGGTAGTCCGTCGCCGTGCATCCACCGGACATCTCTGGACCGGACGAACTGCGAGACGAGATGTGCTCACGCTGCGGCGCGTGGATACCTGCGCGCGGGTCGTACTGCCCTATGTGCGGGGCGCTCAGGCCATCGCTGGCTGAGAAGCAGCCTCAGCAGTGGCCACCACAGATACCATACCATCAGCCGTACGGTCAGGGGCACTACATCCGCCCCGCCAAACAGCCGATGCAGTGGCGCACAATCACACGCACCATATCGGCAGGGCTCATGCTCACGTTCACCGCCTATCTCGCGCTCTGCCTCATAGTGCTCGTCTACGGAGTCGGTATAGTAGGTCCTGAGATAGGTGGTCATTCGTACACGCTCTACATCGCGTTGCTCGGACTCGTGTCGTTGGTTACTATCTCGGGCAGCCTCCTGCACGCATGGTACCTGTTCCTGGTCGGAGCGATCCTCATATCGGCCGTGTGGCTCCTGTTGAAGAGCTATCGAAGATTCTTCAAAGAGATCACCTTCAAAGGCAAAGCGAGGGATCACAGCCCGCTCTTCGACCTGTGCGCCCTCATGTTCGCCGTGTTGTTCATCAACACATTCATAGTCGTCTTCCTGACGGCGACCGGGAACGCGCCGACCAGCCCTGTGGAAGATATGGAGGATTGGGAGCTGCTGTTCATCCTGGCGAACGCGTCCGTGTGGGAGGAGATCGTCGCGCGTGTGCTCCTCATCGGGCTGCCTCTGATAGCCGTCGATCTGTTTCGGCGGCGTGGTCTCCAGCCGGTCCACAAATACGTGCTCGGCGGGGGAGTGCCGATCGCGTGGACACAGGCGACGTTGGTGATCATCTCCGCCGCCGTGTTCGGCTTCGCGCACTTCGAAGGCTGGGGCTCGTGGAAGGTGTTCCCAGCGGGCGTTGCGGGTGTGGCGTTCGGGTACATGTTCCTGAAGCATGGCCTCGCCTCCGCGATCATGCTCCACTTCTCGTTCGACTACCTCTCGATGCCGCTGACGTTGTTCGAAGACTCTCTCTCATTGCAGCTGATGGTCATGCTGGGCGTGCTCCTCTGGCTCGGCCTGGGTCTGGGGTTCACGATATACTTCACAATCAGGATTGTGGAGTTCTTCACAAAGCAGAAGTATTTGGATGAGGAGGCGCCGATTCCGTCTGGGGCGCCTGGCGCTCAGCCTCCTTTCACTGGGCAGGCCTACGGGCAGCCTCCAGCACAAACACCGTGGCACCCGACCGCCGGCGTGGGACTTGGATTCTTCGTCTGTCCGACCTGCGGCTCCGGCGAGGCGCGTTGGCACGACGGTGGACTACAGTGTCTACGATGTGGAAGGCGGTTCCAGTAACCTGGTGAGCCGGTCCTTGCTGCCTACGGCGCTCAACATGTCCGTCGATTCGATGATGTAGTTGCCGCCATAGCCGCTGTGCTCTATCGTCCGCACCACCGCCGCGAAGTCTGCCGTGCCATCATCGATTGCGTGGTGCTGGTCCCACGTGCCGTCGTTGTTGTGGAGATGCACGTTTCGGAAACGCTTCACGTGCTTCAAGAGATTGTCCACCTGCCCTGCGGTGTTGGCGTGGCCCATGTCGAAACACACGCCCGATTCCGACTCTGCTATCACTTCGAGCAGCTCCTCCGCAGTGGTGCACGTGGCGTTGATTCCAACCGGCATGTTCTCAACCGCCAGATCAACGGAGTTGTTGGCAGCCACAGGGGCCAGCTCCGCCAGCGACCGCTTGGTCTGGTCTACGACCTTGCCCTTGGCCAGAAAGGCGATTCCCGTTACAAACCCTGGGTGCACCGTGATGATGGAGATGCCGATTTCGCGACATGCGTCTATCGCACCGGCTATCTCTTTCACCGCTACCGCCCTCATCGGTTCGTAGATGCTCCCGATGTTCACATCGCTCATCGGCGCGTGAACCTGAAAACGCATGTCGTACGAATCAACCGCGTGCCGCATCGCATCCTTGGCGATGCCCAGCCGGTGTTCGCCTTCGATAAGGATCTCCCAGAGGCCGAAGTGCTTCGATATCGCTTCGAGCGATTCCTCGAAGGGCGAGAAACAGAATATCGGGGAGGCGACGCCGATCACGAGCCGTCCTCCTTGAGCGATGGTGCCATCGTGGTCATCAGCCCCTGTAGGTCATCTGAGCGTATGGTGACACGAATATCGCCGAGGGGATGGTCCTCTTCAGAGAACGACACCTTGCCCACAGCGGCGACCTGCTTGTTCAGCCTGAAACTTGCCGTCTC
>Ga0307379_10008328_pt1 | contig 13994 bp, 11 predicted proteins | sample UN2MG_FD_202237 | JGI IMG/M metagenome (GOLD analysis project Ga0307379, IMG submission 202237) | Soil microbial communities from Risofladan, Vaasa, Finland - UN-2 | ecosystem: Environmental > Terrestrial > Soil > Coastal area > Acid sulfate soil | place: Finland: Risofladan, Vaasa | collected...
GCGGGTCAGATGAAAATGTCACGGCGCAGCAGATACTGGAGACCGTTAAACAGGAAAGTTAGGAATTAAATGTGAGTTGTTAAAGATGACGGATTTGCCTGAAACTCAATATGCGATACAATTAGTCGGGCCGGACGAACTGGTACTGAACAGGTCAAAAGAGGTGTTCAGGCCGGGCACGCATCAGATTCTGTGCAGGGTCGAGGCGGTGGGGCTTTGTTTTTCCGATTTGAAGCTGCTCAAGCAGTTCTCGGCGCACGGTCGTAAAAGCGAAATAGTTTCCGGAATCGCCCAGGACGTACTAAGCCAAATACCCAGTTACGTACCGGGACAGGCGCCGACCGTGCCGGGACATGAAGCCATAGTGACAATAGAGGCAACGGGAAAAGGGGTGGAAAAATTTTCACGCGGCCAGCGCTACCTCGTACAGACCGATTATCGGTGGTTAAAAACCGCGACATCAAACGCGGCGTTAGGATACAATTTCGAGGGCGCATTGCAGCAGTACGTTCTGATGGACGAACGGGTGATAACCTCGCCACAGGGACAATCAATGCTGATACCGGTTTCGGACAAACTGTCGGCCTCGGCGGCAGCACTGGTGGAGCCGTGGGCCTGTGTCGAAGACGCATACGCATCAGAAGAACGAACGTGTATCAAAAAAGGCGGACGAATGCTGATAGCCGCTGACAAAGAAATCCCGGGTGATGCCTTTGATAAGCTTTTTGCCGAGTACGGCAGGCCGGGCGAAATAACGTGGCTGTCAAAATATGCCCAGCCGGACATGCCGGTCAAAAAAGCAGAGGCCCTGGCAGCACTGGACGACAATTGTTACGATGACATACTTTATTTCGGCTGTAATGCAGGTTTTGTCGAAGGCCTGTTTGCAAAAGCAGCGGCGCACGGACTTGTTAATATCGTACTTTGCGGCGGCAGGCTTGGCAGAGAGGTCGAGACAATGATAGGCAGGGTCCATTACGGCGGTATCCGGATAGTGGGAACGCCGGGCCTGCACGCCGGTGAGTCGATGAGACATATACCGCAAACCGGCGAGATACGCAAAGGCGACACAATTAATGTCGTAGGCGCCGCTGGGCCGATGGGGACAATGCACGTTATACGGAACCTGTGTCTGGGGGTGGAGGGGGTGAGCGTTTTTGCCGGCGACGTGGACGACAACAGGTTGAACGCACTATCAAGAATTGCGGCGCCCTTAGCAAATCAAAGAGGTCTGAAATACAAGGCCTACAACGCCGGCAAAGAGCAGATTAACGAGCAATTCGACTATATTGTCCTGATGGCCCCGGTTCCCGCCCTGGTGGCAGCTTCGGTACAGCAGGCTGCCGAAGGCGGCATCGTAAATATATTTGCGGGGATACCGGCGTCTGTTACGGGCAAGATTGACCTGGACAAGTATATAGAAAAGCGATTATATTTTATCGGCACAAGCGGCTCAGTGCTGGAAGATATGCACCGCGTGCTGGCAAGGGTCGAGTCAGGGACGCTGGATACGGACGTTTCCGTTGCGGCGGTCTGCGGTATCGAAGGCGCAGCAGCAGGAATGCGGGCTGTTGAAAGGCGCGAGGTTGCCGGCAAAATTGTCGTTTATCCTCACTGCAAGGGACTTGAGCTGACGCTGCTGGAGGATATGAATGAAAAAATGCCGGCGGTAGCGGAACTTCTGGAGAACGGATTGTGGACAAAACAGGCTGAACGGAAACTATTGGAGATGTATCAAAACTAAGTTTACAGGAGATTGTAACAAGATGGATAATTCAAACGCGATAGAAAAGGCTTACGAAGCCGCAAGACAACGCTATACCGAACTGGGTGTTGACTGCGACAAAGCAATGGAACAACTGCGCAAGACAGCCATATCAATCCATTGCTGGCAGGGAGATGATGTGGGCGGCTATGAAAGCGCCCAGGGTCTTAGCGGCGGCGGCATACAGGCCACGGGCAATTATCTTGGCAGGGCCCGCACGGCTGACGAACTGCGTGCCGACCTTGTGAAGGTGTTCAGTCTCATTCCCGGCAAACACCGGCTGAACCTGCACGCCATGTACGCGGAAACCGCAGGCAAAGTTGACCGCAACCAGCTCGAAGCAAAACACTTCAACAGCTGGATTGACTGGGCCAAACAGCAGGGAATCGGGATGGATTTCAACCAGACATTCTTTTCGCATCCAAAAGCTGAAAGCGGCTTTACGCTTTCAAGTTACGATAAGGGGATACGCAATTTCTGGGTGGAACACGGGATAGCCTGCCGAAAAATCGGTGCGGAAATGGGCCGACAGCTCGGTACGCCGTGTGTGACAAACCTGTGGATTCCGGACGGGTTCAAGGACAACCCGGTTGACCGCAAGAAGCCGCGTGAACTGTTAAAGCAATCATTAGATGAGATATTCGCTGAAAAATTCGACCGTAAGTACCTTTTGGACTCGGTGGAGTCGAAACTTTTCGGTATAGGTATGGAAAGCTGTACGGTCGGCTCGCATGAGTTCTATTTGGGGTATGCGGTAAAGAATAACATTCTGCTTTGCCTGGATGCGGGACACTTCCACCCTACCGAGGTTATTTCAGATAAAATTTCAGCGGTGCTGTGCTGTCTGGATGAGATACTGCTGCATGTCAGCAGAGGCGTAAGGTGGGACAGCGACCATGTGGTCATACTGTCGGACGAACTTCGCGCCATTGCAGAAGAGATAGTTCGCGGCAACTATCTCGAACGCGTTCATATCGGGCTTGACTTTTTTGACGCCAGCATTAACCGTATAGCAGCGTGGGTTATCGGGGTGCGGTCGATGCTTAAGGCGTTATTAATCGCCCTGCTGGAACCGACACAAGAACTTCGGGAAATGGAAATAAACGGCGACTATACCTGGCGGCTGGCAGTGCTGGAGGAATTGAAAACACTGCCGTTGTCGGCGGTGTGGGATTACTATTGTCTCAAGTCGGGCGTGCCGGTTGGAACAGAGTGGATTGATGCGGTGAAGGATTACGAAAAAAAGGTTACAAGCCTAAGGTAACGAAAAGGAGCATTAAATGTCAACGGACTATAAAGAAAGCATTATAAGCAGCCTGGACAAGCTGTATGAGTTCGAGCAGGAGCCGGTATCAGAAAATAAGCTGCAGCCGGGCAGACACTTTGCGGGTCTGTTTGCCGGTGAACACGTAGCCGGCACCGAATTTGTTATCGGGGCAATGTTCGTGGCGTGGGGAGTGCGGGCGTACGATATATTCGTAGGGCTGCTGATAGGCAACGCACTGGCGGTGCTTACCTGGACGCTGGTATGCGCACCGATTGCGGTGGGAACAAGGCTGACACTGTACTGGTACCTTCGCAAAATCGCGGGGCCGGTGACAACGGCAATCTACAACGTGCTTAACGCGATACTTTTCTGCATCCTGGCAGGGTGTATGATAACGGTATCGGCATCGGCGGTACGCATACCGTTCAATATACCGGCCCAGACAAACTGGTATCCGCAGGACATCCGGTTTGTGCTCGTGGTAATAGTCGTGGGGGCGGCGGTAGTGACACTGGCGATACTGGGTTTCAAGAAGCTGGCGCAATTCGCCTCAATATGCTCACCGTGGCTTCTTTTGATGTTCGTGGCGGGCGCACTGGTGACGCTGCCTGCCGTGGCGGCAAACACAATCGGCAAGGCTGAAATCACAAGCTGGGGCCAGTTCTGGGCAATCGCCAACAATGCCATCTGGGTCGGCCGGGTGCCGGGAGGAGGCAAGCCCATCACGTTCTGGCAGGTTGCGGCTTTCGCGTGGATATGTAACCTGGCTATGCACGGGGGCCTTAGCGATATGGCACTTCTGCGGTATGCAAGGAAAATTCCTTACGGTCTTTATTCTGCGTTCGGGATGTTCCTGGGGCATTACCTTGCGTGGATAGCGGCGGGGATTATGGGTGCAGCGGCGGCGATAGTGCTCAAGACAAGCATCGGCGAGCTGGATTCAGGAGCCGTTGCAATGCAGGCACTGGGACTGTCGGGGATTATAGCGGTTGTAATCGCCGGCTGGACAACTTCAAACCCGACACTTTACCGGGCGGGTATGGCCTTTCAGGCTGTTACCACCGGGTGGCCCCGATGGCTGGTGACACTTCTGGCGGGTGTGGGTACAACGGCGGTGGCGTGCTTTCCCTTTGTGTTTACCAAACTGCTTCAGTTCGTAGGCTACTACGGGCTGCTGCTTATGCCGGTAGGGGCAATAGTGTTTACGGAGCACTGGATATTTCCGAAGATCGGTTTCAGTCAATACTGGGTTTCGCGTAAGAACCTGGCTGTGAGCTGGCCGGCACTTGCCAGTTGGGGCATAGCTATTGCACTGGCGTTGTTCCTCGAACAGACGGGCAGGCTGCATCTTTTCTATCTTTTCGTGCCGGTATGGTTTCTGACAACGGTGCTTTATATAATTTTTTCCTGGCTGGCAGGAGCCGCAGAGCAATTGCCGGTGACAGCGGCGGCGGCAACGGTGTCAGCCGGCAGTGACCCGCCACAAATCCGCCAGCAAACAGACCAGACAGACGATATGGTCAAGGAGAATTGTAAGCAAAGCGACCCGGCCCTGATGATTTCGAAGATAATCGCCATCGCGATGCTGGGTATATGCCTGGGTGCAGCGGTCTGGGTATATGTGCCGGGCGCAGAAGGGTACGAACAACGGTTGGCTGGTTTCAAGAGTATGCTGATATGGCCAAGTGTGATATACTTTGTAAGCGGAACAATCTGGGCTGTCAGGAGAGACAAAACCGCATAAATAAGCGGATGATTGCGGTCATTCGAAGATAAAAAAACAAGGAGCGTGTTGCAATGAACAAGGCTTTGGCTGAGTTGATACACATTTCCAACGTCACCGGCAGGGACTCGGCATTAGTGCAGGGAGGCGGCGGCAACACATCGGTCAAGACCGCCGACGGCAGGTATATGTACATAAAGGCCAGCGGCACGGCCTTGAAAGATATGAACGAAAAGGCCGGCTGGCGCAGGCTTAAGCTGGATTCGGTTCTTTCCATTATCAACGATAAAGCAATATCAAGACTGGATACACACAGACGAGAAACGGAGGTGGTAAACAGACTGCTTTTGGCCTGCCAGGACCAGTTCGGAACCCAATCGCGGCCTTCGGTAGAAGCACACCTGCACGCATTGCTGGATAGATGCGTGATTCATCTTCATCCGACGATGGTGGGTGCGTATGTGAACGCCAAAAACGGAAAAGCCGAACTTGAGAAGCTTTTCAGCGACCAGAGGCTGCCGATACTGTGGGTGCCGTACGCCGACCCGGGTTTTATGCTGGCAAAAAGAATTTCCAGACTGGTCAGGGATTACCGTCAACAGTACGGGATAATGCCGCGGATACTGTTTCTGGAAAAACACGGTCTGTTCGTGACGGCACAGCAGCCCGCGAAGGCCCTGCAGCTTGTCTTCAAGGTGATAAATCGCTGCAGGCGGGTATCGTCGGCTGGGAAAAGAAAGGTCAGACGGGCAAAACGTGCAATTACAGCAGCGGATTTTGATACGAGCGGACGATTTTCAACCGTGTGCAAGGCCAGGCTCGGTATTCGCAGGGCGTTTTTCGAGGCCACAGGCCGGTATATACAGGTAAGGCGGGTGTTGAATAATACCATCGAGGCGTTTTCGCGGCACAAGAACGCGCGGAAAATGCTGTCGGTACCCGCCCTGACACCAGATGAACTAATCTACGCCCACGGGCCGGCAATGTGGGTTGAACAGAATGAGATTGAGAAAATTACAAGCAGATTAACGACGCAAATCAGTAAAGGGGACAAACCGGCTTTAGCCTTCTTAGTGCAAGGTTCGGGGTTGTTTGTGGCTGGCCGAGAAAAAATGGCTGCCACACTGGCCGAAGTAATGGAAAGCTCATTTCTGGTTCGTACATACGCAAGCCGGCTGGGCGGTATCAGTGCTTTGAGCAGGAGAGAACGGGCATTTATCGAGCAGTGGGAATCCGAGGCTTTTCGCGTACAATTGGCAACGGGTTCACAGCAGGGACCGTTACACGGCCGGATTGCGGTAGTCAGCGGCGGCGGCAGCGGCTTAGGCAGCAGTATTGCCGTTGGTCTTGCAGCAGCAGGAGCGTCTGTGGCGGTGCTGGATATCGATGCAAAAGCCGCTGAACAGACCTGTCAAACAGCGAGGCAACGAAGCCCGCAGGCCGATGTATGTGCTTTAAGCTGCGATGTTACAAGTCAGGACAGTGTCTGTGAAGCCTTCGCAAAGCTGCTGGGCAACTGGGGCGGATTGGACATAGCAGTAAATGCCGCTGGGATTGCACCGGCATATCCGTTGACTGAACTGCCTGTCGAGAAATTCCGGGCGGCTATCGAGGTGAATCTGACCGGCTACTTTCTGATAACCAAAGCGGCTGCAACCATAATGAAACAGCAGGCAATCGGCGGCTGCATCATCAACATAAGCTCAAAATCCGGTCTCGAAGCCAGTATTGACAATACCGCGTATAACACCACCAAGGCCGGTGAACTGCACATGGCCAGGGGCTGGGCACTGGAGCTGGGCAAATACGGCATAAGGGTTAACTCCGTATGCCCGGGAAATGTGTTCGAAGGCTCGAAAATCTGGAACGCTCAATATATAAGGGTATGTGCGAAAAAATACGGCATACGGCCGGATGAAGTGATACCTTATTATGTAAACAAGACCTCGCTGAAGCGCGAAATCAAAGGTCAGGATATCGCTGATTCAGTGGAGTTTTTATGCTCGGACAAGGCCCGCACCATTACAGGACAAACTCTGGTTGCTGACAGCGGGCAGGTTATGGTCCGATAAGCAAAGGCGGACAGGCAGAGGGTTCAGCTACTGCTGGACCGATGGGCTGCTCATAATGTAATCAATGCACTGGCTTAACTTTGCTGTTGCCACGGCGACGGTGCAATCAGCGGCGCCGTAATAAAGGCTGAGCCGGTCGGTTTCCTTTTCAACAACAACACCTGTCGGAAAGACCACACCTGCAACGTCGCCCACCCGTTCGTAAACAGTCTGGGGTCCGAGTACCCACTCGTCGCTTCTTCGCAGCACTTTCCAGGGTTCATTGAGGTCCAGCAGGGCCATCCCTACGCGATAGATAGCGCCGGCTGTGGTATTGCGCACACCGTGATAAAAGATAAGCCATCCGCGATCTGTTTCCACGGGCTGACAGGCCAGGCCAACCCTGTGACAATCCCAATACGCGGGTCTGGTTCGAATCAGTGCCCTGTGGTCGCCCCAATGCTTGAGGTCGGGCGAGAAACTAAGCCAGATATGTGCTTCGCCGCGCACTATTGGACGATGAATGAGCGCAAAACGACCTTTGAATCTGCGCGGGAATATACAGGCATCCTTGTCTTCAGGCGGCAGCAGGACACCGAGTCTGGCAAACGTTTTGAAGTTCTTGGTAATAGCCAGGGAAACTACGGGACCGCCCTCGCTGAAGGAGGTATAGGTAATGCCAAACTGTTTTTGCTCGGTCAGCCAGACGATGCGAGGGTCCTCCAGGCCCCATTTCTCTTCTCTGCAGTGCTCGTCGGCCTCAAGGGTCGGTATAGGGTCAATATCCCAGTTAGTGAACCCATCATCACTTCTGGCCACAGTCAGATGTGAAAAACCGCGCATATCCTCTACGCGCACCAGCAGCAGGGTCTGGCTGTTTAATTTAATGGCTCCCGGATTCATAACCGCATTTGCGGCGTATGGCCAGTTAGCCGGCGTCAGGACAGGGTTGCCCTCATACCTTTTGAAAAGCTCATGTGCAACTTTCTGTCGCGACATTTCCCGCATAAACTTCGGCCTTTCATATATTACGCGCGTTATCAGCCGGATACATCCTGCCCGTAGCGCAATCCTAATCGGCACAATTAACGCCCAGGCGTTATACAAACTGCAAATTTTATCGTCTAAGGTGCGGACATATTCGAAAACTACGCCTGGACCAGCTGCGTTCTGTACAGGTTTTGATACAGAGGACAGGTTTCAATCAAGGTCTGGTGCGGGCCCTGGGCAACAATGCTTCCTTCATTCATTACCACGATGAAATCAGCGGTAAGGACGGTGCTGAACCGATGGGCAATCAGGAATGTGGTCCTGTACTCCATAATTTCCTCGATGGCCTTGTGAATCTTGGCTTCACTGTCGGCATCGACCTGGCTGGTGGCTTCATCAAAAATCAGTATGGCGGGATTTTTGAGTATGGCCCTTGCTATGATAATTCTCTGCAGTTGTCCGCCGCTTAAGCCGGTACCATGCTCTCCGATAACGGTATTATAATCGTCCGGCAGCGGAGCGATGAACTCGTGGGCGAAGGCACGTTCTGCTGCGGCGATAATTTCTTCCTTAGTGGCGCTGGGCTTGCCGTATGCGATGTTGGCGGCTATGGTATCGTTAAACGTGACCACTTCCTGCGTGACCATGGCAATGCGGCTTCGCAGACTATGCAGCGTAGCGTCGCGGATGTCACGGCCATCAATAAGGATTTGTCCCTGCAGCGGGTCGTAAAATCGCGGTATGAGGTTGGCCAGTGTGGTCTTACCGGAACCATTCGGTCCCACGATTGCGACATTCTGGCCGGCTGATACGCAAAGGTTGATATTCTTAAGAACCTGCCTGTCCGAACCCGGGTAACCGAACACAATGTTTCTGAACTCTATTTTGTCATTTACGGCTGAGAACTCAAACGTCGTGCGGCCGTCAGGCTCGGCGGACTCGTCTATAAGCGAAAAGACCCTTTCAGCGGCGGCGTTTGCTTCCTGTATCTTGTTCCAGATGTCACTTGTTTTTCTTACGGCTTCGGCAGATGCGCCCAGCAGGATAATCAGCCCGAAGAACTCGCTTGCGTCCATCATTTCCCTGTTAATAATCAGGTGTGCACCGGTTATTAGGGCGGCTGAGCCGGCAAGCATTCCGAGCACTTCCATAACCGGGTTGGTGGCGGCATCGACCCTGGAGATTTTAAGCAACTGCTTCAGCAGTCTGCTGTTTTTGATTTTGAATTTTTCCCTCTCATAGTGCTGTTGATTGTAAACCTTGACAATCCTCAGGCCGGCGGTGGTTTCCTGCAGTTTGGCGAGCATCTGTGACCAGGCAACCAGCGATTTCCCCGTTGCACGTTTCATTTTTCTGCCGAAAACTGCGACCAAACTCAAAACAAGCGGCGCGCCGGCCAGAAATATCAGCGTAAGCTGCCAGTTAAGCCACATCGCAGCAGTAAGCATAAACAAGGCATTCAACGGCTCTCGCAGCGCCTTTCCCAGCATGATTTTGACCGCCTGGCCCATAACGTCGATGTCGCGTATGAGCCTGCTGACAACATCGCTGGGGCGCTGGCTCGAAAAAAAACCAACGGGCATATCCATAATATGAGCAAAGGCATCCTGCCTTAGCTGATTGAGAGCGACCTGTACAACCTTTTGGCCCATATAGGCCTGATAGAATTTGGCTATGCACCGAACGATTGTAACGGCGGTCATTACCATTATCAGCAATGCCACGGCCCTGGCCTTGTTTTGCCTGCCCGGGTCTGCGGCAAGCAGGCCCATAACCTTCAGCATGGTGTCGAGGTAGAAGGGTTTTTTACCCGTCTCGAGGTTCAAGGTCATGATGTCGGCAGGGTGCTGGCGGTCACTTAGCCTTCGCAACTGTATTGTAAGCCGGCTTTTCGGCGGCGCCACGGCAAGGGTATGGAGCAGCTCTGCAGAGGCAATTTTCGGTCGGTCCTGCGTAACATCAGCCTGGTGAACGTCGATGATTTCATCAAGTTTCTTAAGACCGGCCTTTTCAGCGGCGCTGCCTTTGGTGACCCTTGTCACCAGCAGATGAAAGGCTATGTCGGAGACGGCAAAATCCATTTTTTCGGGTACGTAAAAACTTACGCCGTACCTGTCGCTGCTGATTTTTCGATTCACCCAGCCGTGCAGGCCCTCTTCTCCCATCATGACCTTCAGCAGCGGGATTACGGTCATAAAACTCAACGACAAAAGGGTGGCTACAATCAGGGCGCTGAGCACAACCCCGATAATGCGCGGCCACTGCGGAAGGACATACTTAAATATTCGGCTAAAAGCCGTCATAATGAAAGCGTCTCCGGCGTTCTTAAGAATAAGCAGAGACAATAACAGATTACGCTATACCGGTCAAGTGCAAAGAACATTGACGCCGGGCATCGTTTTTGCTAAGGTTAACCGCTTTTACAACGGAGTAAGGCCATGAAAATAGACCGTATAGTCGCCGGCGCGTATGAAACGAACTGCTATATTGTGCGCGAATCCGAATCAGCAAAAGAGTGTATAATCATCGATACAGGATTCGAGTCGGGGCAGGTGCTGCAGTTTTTGGCGGCAAATGAACTGCACCCGGTCGCGGTGTTCTTAACGCATGGGCACATAGACCACACGGGTGGTGTGGGAGCGTTACTGCAGGAATATCCGCAAATAAAAGTCTATGTGCATAAGCTCGACAGCAAAATGCTCAACGACGCCCAAAGCAACCTTTCGGCGTTTCTGGGTATGCCGCAGGTGATTGAAACAGCTAATATCACCGTTGACCAGGGCGATATAATTGAGCAGGCTGGGATAACATTGGAGGTAATCCATATACCGGGGCATACACCGGGGGGTATGAGCCTTTACAACAAGCAGGACGGGGTGGTCTTCGTGGGGGACTCGCTGTTTGCCGATTCCGTCGGGCGAACAGATTTTCCGCAAGGCAGTGCCAAACTGTTAATAAGCGGCATAAAGGAAAAGCTTATGGCTTTGCCCGATGACACGGCGGTTTACCCGGGCCACGGCGGCAGGACAACCATAGGCCGGGAAAAAACACATAACCAATACCTCCTTTAATCAAGCTGACCGTTTTTTTGTTCTTAATCTTTCCTAATATCATAGAAGGTCTTATCTGGCACTCTCATAGATTATCAAGATTTTTTAAGAATTTAATATATTCTGAAGTATTACCGCCTAAATCATACTGAATTTCAGACTTTAAATGCCATTGAGGGTGCTCTTCTGCTCCTAGTCCATTCCAAAATATCTCACAACCATCGTGCACCCCATGAATGCATACTAGGTCATTAACTACCCTGAATGCTGATAGCTTCTTGGTAACTACACGTCTTAAGAATTGCCTTTTATTAGTAAGCGGAAATCTTTTAATTCCTATTCTTTTCAATCGTTCAAATAGAATTTGTTGGTCTCGCATCCTATGAAATCCTATAGTTGCTTTTCCCTGAATCGCCTCATTTAGAAGATAGTCATGTATCAAGCTAACTCTCTTTAAGTTAGTATTAAAAACGCTCATCCACTCCTCTTCCTCTCGCAATCGGGGACCGTAAGACTCTTTTGGAATCATATTAGATAGTGCGTCATTAGCACCGAACATTATCACGAGGGCTTCTGGAACTTCATAAGAAAAATTTGTGGCTGTTTCTGGGCATGGAATATTCGTAAACAGGTTTAATGATTCCGCAACTTCGTTTTTTACAATTTTTCCCTGAAAACCTCTGATGAGTTTGCAAGCAGCTCTCTCTATATTACAATTCTCCAACTGTCGGAATAACTTTCCGCTCATAACCAATTTTCCTAATTAATCTTAGATTTTCTGTTTATACCTGTTTACCTACGCTGCTAACCCTTCAGAATTCTTTTTTTCGGGTAACGCTATTTGTGCAAATTACAACCCCACCATCACCGTATTACTCGGCTGACCTTCGCCGGTCTTGCTAATATCAGCACTATACTATAAGGATTAAAGCAGTTTCCGGCAGGTCTTTTCCACTGCATCGAGCTTGTTCTGAATAACATCCCAGAGAATTTTTAGATTAACACCAAAGTATTCGTGAATAAGAATATTGCGCAGGGCTATAATTTTGTACCATTCTATTTCCTCAGTTTTTTCCTTGACCTCGTCAGGTATAGTCCTGGCAGCTTCGCCGATAACTTCAAGATTGCGGATAACAGCATCCTGGGTTTTTCTATCAGCTTCAAAAGCCTTGTAGTCCCTATCTTTAACGTATTCTCGGATAAAAGCTATTGCTTGCAGTATGTCGTCGAGCTGCTGTTTATAGTCCCTTGGCATAAATTACTTCCTTATCAATAACGGGTTTAAGACGGGGCTTGACGGTATCAGCGGTTACCAGATCGACCGGTCTGCCGAACAGCCTCTCCAGATAAAATTTCAAATCCATATAATGGTCAAATGTCGGCTCGCCAAAATCGACCAGAATGTCTATATCACTTTCACTGTCAGCCTCATTGCGGGCCAATGAGCCAAAAAGACCTATGCTGCGGACGGAAAAGTTCTGTTTTAATTCCTCTGCCCTCTGATTTAACTGTTCCAGGGCGGCTTCTTGTGTGAGCATTTCGTGTTCCTTTTACCACTCTACCCGTTCAATCTCTCGTTCGATTTTTTCTATATCAATCATACGTTACTATCATAAACTTACACCGTTGTGCCGGAAAAGTCAACTGGTTTTGTGGACACTCAGGTTCGGCTTTACATAGGCAGCGACACTAAATCAACAGTCCGGCCTGCGAGGCCGAAGGGATGATTGAGCATATTCGTATCCGCTATCAGAACTCGCTGTTAAAATACTCCGGCCTGCCGTCGTCACTGTCAATTTTCGTCGTGTCCTCACTGCCTGCGTCTTCGCAGATTCGCTCTATTCGCTGGGCCTGTTTTGTGTTGGAGTTGACGGTAACCAGGATTCCGTTTATCTTGACCTGGCCCGTGGCAATTTCAAAGGGGAAAGGCATCTGGGTCCTGAAGGTCTTCAGGACGTTATCCGGGACCCGGCCAAGAACAGAATCGTGCGGACCGGTCATGCCGATATCGGTAATATACGCCGTACCGCCGGGCAGGATTTTCTCGTCAGCGGTTACCACGTGCGTGTGTGTACCGAAGACACAACTGACCCTGCCGTCCAGGTAATACCCCATTGCGACTTTTTCGCTGGTAGCCTCGGCGTGAAAGTCAACAAGTATCACATCGGCATCCTGCTGCAGCTTCGGCAGGATTCTATCAATGGCTGCGAAAGGGCAGTCAGCGGGTTTCATAAAGATACGGCCGAGAAGGTTAATCACACCAATGACCGGACCCTTGGCCGTTTTGTAAATGGCCGTACCCCTGCCGGCGGCGCTGGGGGACAAATTGGCCGGCCTGGCAATATCCTCACAACGCTCCAGAGTATCGATTATCTGGCTTTTCCGGTACGTATGGTCGCCGAGCGTAATAAGATTGACACCGTACCTTAACAGTTTGTCGTAAATCTGCGGTGTCAGGCCTGAACCGCCGGCGGCATTTTCGGCGTTAGCTATTACACAGTCGACACCGAGCCGGGTAACAACCTGCCTGAGCTTTTCGGCAAGTACGCGCCTGCCGGGCCGACCGACAATATCACCGATACAAAGGATGCTTACGTCCATCTTGCCTTCACCCCATAACAAATGCCATTAACTGTGCAAAAAACAGGCTCCGCCGAGCAACTTTATTGCCGCGTTATTTGGCATACTCGACGCATCGCAGCTCGCGCAGCAAGGTCACCTGGATTTCGCCCGGATAAGTCATTTCACTCTCGACCTTTTTCGCGATGTCCCTGGCGATTTTCATAGCCGCTCCATCGTCCACTTTTTCAGCGTTGACAATCACACGAATTTCACGCCCTGCCTGGATTGCATAAGCATTCTCCACACCGGGAAAAGCGCCGGCAATTTCCTCAAGTTTCTCCAGGCGCTTAATGTATCTTTCAAGCGTCTCGCGTCTTGCACCCGGCCGGGAAGCACTGATTGCATCAGCGGCCGCAACCAGCGGTGTATAAGGATTATCCGGCGGAATATCACCGTGATGCCCGGCAACAGCGTTGATTACAACAGGGGATTCACTAAAGCGCTTCAGGAAGTTTGCACCAATGTCGGGGTGGCTTCCCTCAACTTCGTGGTCAATTGCCTTGCCGATATCGTGCAGTAATCCGGC
>Ga0307379_10008329_pt1 | contig 13994 bp, 23 predicted proteins | sample UN2MG_FD_202237 | JGI IMG/M metagenome (GOLD analysis project Ga0307379, IMG submission 202237) | Soil microbial communities from Risofladan, Vaasa, Finland - UN-2 | ecosystem: Environmental > Terrestrial > Soil > Coastal area > Acid sulfate soil | place: Finland: Risofladan, Vaasa | collected...
TGCTCATACAAATGAAGTTGGCTGGCGACTCAAAAGAAACCATGCAACCAGTTATTGATGCGATCAAATGGAAGAAACCATAGTGATGACAAATGAACACCGGACAATTATCGGTAATGAAATGAGTTCTCATAAATTTATCGAACAGGTTCACATGCTGGCTGAAAAGTTTAGTGTCGAGGTTGTCGATATTACCGTGAAGGACCGTCATGGATGGACCATTGAGAAGTCAGGGTCACAGACTAGAAAGAATATTTACGAGCCAAAGGAAGAACCCAAATAGATGATTAATGAAAAGCCAAAGCCAAACCAAGATGGCAGAAACTTGAATATCGAAGCTACGTCTAACGGATGGATTGTTTCAACGAGAACTCATCGAAAAGTTTTTACAACATTCTCGGATGTGGTGAATGATGGCTATGTTTTCTTTGGGCTACACAACAAGATTTCCGACAAAATTATTTTGGCCCTTGATGGAGGTTCAGACGGGGATGTATTATGAACTTTACCTAAACCTAGTCAAAGACGTTGAGCAGCTTCATGGTTCCATGATTCTGACAAGAAACTTAGCACCAGATCGCGCCGTGTTGGATAAGGCTGTCGATCACTTGGCAGAAATCATTGATGGGTGCGATAAAGACGTTCGCAAAGAATGGGAGCGTCGATCGGTGCAAAAGGGAATTGATGACCTTAATGGAAAAGGCGATACAGATGACTGATGAACAACTGAGAGCAAAATTTACCAAGTCGCGCATAAAGCAAAGGCACAGCCTAAGGGATGTTGACGCTATCATTGGAGTTCCATACTCAACACTAGCTAGGTTTGAGCGCGGAGAGAATTCACCAGTCCTAGACATTCGTGCGCGAATCGAAGCGTATGCTAATGGGGATACCAGCTTGAAAGACAGGCGCAAGCCTCCCGCTAGTATTGCGGATCGCTTGAAACGGATTGAAGAACACTTGGGATTGAACTGATGGTTAGGGGATCAGATCCTCCAGGGCGGCGCTACCTTGGTTTGGAACTACGATATTATTGTACGTCACGGTCTTAGCTATCGGATCAGTATAATTGATCTTAAACGTGTAACCAGGCTCGGCGGGATCAGCACCCGGCACCTGGACCGATTCAGTCTCGATTATTTCAGCCTCCCAATACCCCGAGGCATCCACGGTAAAAGTTTGCTCCGATACGGGGATCAAATACCCAGAATGGTAAAACGGTTTTTTGTTCTGAACCGTTACCGTTGCATCGGCAAAGAACGCGCAATCTACCTCAGTCAACCATCCATATACGAAACACTTCGATAGAGTCCCAGGGAACACAAAAAAGCAGTAATCGTAGGTGATACTTTCGACTTCTGGCGTTTCTGTTCCATTGGCAGAATGGAGGAACGCAAAGAACCTGACGTAATACCCAGAGGAAAGATCGAGGGCAAGAGCGTTTGTGTTAATCTCGGCAGCTGTATTAGTTTCGGCATAGGTTCCGTTTGACACCGACCAGGCCGCGCCGTCCCACCATCTATAGGTAGCAGACCCACCGACCACGTTATAGGTGGCTATCAAGTATCTTGTGATGTTCGACCCCACTACCGTATCGACAGCAGCAAAGGATTCTAGGCAATCCATTTGAGTGTATGAGTTTGTCGTTACCGTTTCATCAGTTTGGGAATACCCGTTGGCCTCCGCCCTGGGCGTTGTGCTGGTTACGATTCCTTGAGTTGGTGAGTCGGGGAAAGGTATCCTGATAGAGAGAGTATTAAGGCCAACGATCAGGGGGAACGCGGCTATATTAGCTATGATTGTGCCGTTATCGTTCGACTCGGCATAGGTTCCGTTTGACACCGACCAGGCCGCGCCGTCCCACCAGTACCCGCCCAATATGAAGTTAGGGACAGCATTGGAGTTTGCCCCCCACTGGACCAACTGAAGATCCGTTGGGAGTACGCCAATCACGGCATCGGGGGCATCGACAACGGAGGCCCCATATCTGGACTCAGGCAGCGTATAGCCCGCCGTATAGCCCGCCGTGTGCTGAACAGTGCTAAATAGGATCGGGTTATCGAATGTGGCGTTTGCGGTGTCATACACATTTTGCGTTGCGCCTATATACAAACGGTTTGCGGTAGTTCCATGAGTCCAGGGGCCAATGAATAAAGTCCCATGCAAAGCGCCGTCCTTAAACAACCTGACAACGCCGCCAACCGAATCAAAATTGAGCTCCATTTCATAATCGACCCCGGACGTTAGACCAGCAGCCCCGCCAATGGCGACGGTAGCAACTACAGCGGCCCCCACATTATTGTTTATGGAAATCCGGAAGGTATCCGTCGGCGAGTGGGTTAAGTTTATCCGGTCATTGTTCCCAGCAGGAGCATTTAGAGAAACCATGTTTATATTGGTGGCCGGGGCGCCGGTGTAGTTTGGGCGGTAGATGAACTTAATAGCCCCGACCCCAGCCAAGGCACCTATAGAAGCATCTGTATAATAGATCCCTTGGGTTCCAGAGCAGACCAACTTTCCTCCCACGTTAGTGGGAACACCATTAAGAACCGCCGAAAGGGCGGGGAAGATAGCATTTAAACTACTAGTAAATGTAGACCAGACAACAGAGTTAGCGGGGGCTAGATCCTTTTGCCGCATAACCCCAGCAGCAAATTCGATCTTACTTGCGTCATAAGTTGACCCTGTATCGGTGAGATAGGTAGTGGTTACTTGAGGCCATGAAATATTAGTGAGCTTCAATTTTGTTACCGGCGAAACTGTTTCCACCAGGGCGGCGTTATATTCCAGGTTTGCGGCTACGTCATAATTCACGGTTTGTTGCAGGCTCATTTTTTACCCTTTGTTCGGATCATGTCTTTATGAGCGATTTTCCCGCAATCGGGACACTCATATTTTACTAGCATTGTTACAGGAAAGATAAGATTATGCACTACCCCGGACGGGGCAGCGCGTCTATGAAGGCATACCAATTGCTTAGTGAGCAGCTTGGCTTTCTTGAGTAGTGTCAGAAGCTTGTGGCGGATTGGTGAGATCCTTTTTTGAAAGTACGTCTTGAAACCATGATAACACTCGCGCAGCGGCAGCGGGCTCTAAAGTCGCCAATTGCCGATCTACATATCGGTTGATTCTTGACATTGCGTTAACTTCATCTTGAGGATTCGACATTTTTTTCTTCCTTGTGAGTGAGTGAAATCGGCGCCAGGAGTCTCACCATACTAGGCCGTTAGGATCTTCAGTGGCCTGGCGCCATACATTGAAACAGCTACCAGAAATATGTAACACGATTGTATATACGCGGCTACTCTATTTCGTTCAAAACCCACGGATTAGGGCGCAAATCGAATATGTCCGAGGGTGGCTTATCTTCAGGCTTTCTTGGGGCTTCGCCCTTCTGTGAAATCTTCAAACTATCAAGCGCAATCTTGGCCAAAGTCTGGGCGGCTTTAAGGTCCGTGGCATCACCTCCGCCTACCCCATAATGCCTTCCCCCCTCATCGACAATCTCCTCCAGGGCATCGAGGCTTTTTTTCAGAGCCTTTTGTGAGATCAGGCGCAATTGGAAGTTGATAGTGTCGACCTTATCTAACCTATTGTTAATATAGGCGAAAACTTCCTCAAGAGGTATCCCGGCCTCGCTGGCGGCTTTCTCGACAGTCTTCCCTGAAGAAATTTTCCTTTCCAGGGCTTGCCAATCTCTTTTCGGACCCGGTACGCTGATAGTGTCTAATCCTTTCAACCAACCAAAGGAACACAACATGGCTGGCGCTAATTATTCCGATCTTCAAACCTACGGCTCTCTAATGGAGCTTTATTCAAATGATAGCCACGTTCAACAAAATGTTCTTTCTTCCTTCTGGAACTTCATTCGAGATCCAAAGGCCGGAGAGGTAAACCTCGACGGAAGCGGTTGGAATATCGACGTTCAATACGCTCTTAACGAATCGTTTGGGGCCAAGAATGACGGCGAGCGTCTACCCGATCCCGAATTTGTCAAGGGCATCTTTGCTAAGTATACGCCGAAGCTGAACTATTCAGCTATTGAAATGACTTCCTTTGCTGCAACTCGCGGCCATAAGGGTGGTCGACCAAGCGGCAAATACATGGATTCTACATTAAAATCCACCTTGTTATCCTTTATCGCCAATCTCGACGCCGATGCCTATTCAAACGGTCGCGGATACCGCGCAACGGTTGAAACAGCCACACCGGCAGCTGGTAACTTTACGGTTGAGTTCTCAACCCGATTGCGGACCAACATGCCGCTAGACTGGTACGACTCCACCTTGACCGTCAAGCGCGGCACAATCAAAATTGCAGATCGCGGCATCGACCGTCAAAATAGAACAGTGTATGTCGATCCGGGCGTATATTCAGCAGCAGTACCAGCGGGTGCGGCAGCGGGCGACGTTCTTGTGGTCCAAGGATCACTTGCAGCGGGCGAACCGGCAGACGGTCGCCACATTGGCGGTTTCGGTCGAATCACAGATTCCTCAGTGGCTCTCGGTGGCCTTTCTCCTGCAAACTATGCTTGGTGGTTGCCGACCAATATCAACGCAGCCCTGGCAAATCCAAACGAGCTAATCTGGCAGCAACATTGCGATGCTATCAACATTATCTCCGGAGCCTATCCGGATCGCTGTGTTATCAGCCCACATTGGCGCCGGGCCTACATGGCCAGTTTCTTGACTCAGCGCCAATTCACTTCAAACAGTTACGATACTGGAATGTCAAACCTGTCATTCACTCCGGTGAAGATGGGCAAAGACGCGAAAGGCAATAAGCCGGTCAAGTTCCAGATCCTCGAAGACAAGAACCAAGATCCGAGCCAATATTTCCTCTATGTTCAGGATGCGGTTTGTAAAGCCTCTGATTACTCAGAGCAGCCACACTTGGCCGACGAAGATGGATCGGACTTCCGGTATCGCCACAACTATGATTCCATGCACGGTTTCATGCGGTGGTGGGGCCAGATCGTCTGTAACAATCGCCAGGCAACTGGACGCGGTTACAACTTCTCAACAGTCAGCGGCGTAATCTAAACCAAAGGAGGGCGCCTTGGGCCTCTTTGGCGACGATGACGAAGGACAAATATCGGACGCGGCACTAATAGCCGCGATCCGAAAACGTCTTATGGATGAGATTTCCGGCGGGCGGGCGTCTGATGCTAGTCAGATAGTCAACAATGTTTATGGAAGCTCACCAGGCGGCGGCGGCATTGTCGATAGGCTCTATCAAAGTCAATTCGGCGACCAAGACCAAGGCCAGGGCGGCGATGATCCATACGAGTATTATGTCGATATCGACCGCACCAACAAGTACGATCCCGAAGACCCCTCCAGGGCAATCGGCTGGGAAAAGCAGGTCCGTCGATACCGCGATAAAAAAAAAGCTTAGAGCCTGACGATCCCGACCAGGGCGGCGGCCTTCCTAGCGATGGCGGTGTCTCTTCCGGGCAAGCAAACGATCCCCGACAAGAATCTCGACAAGAATGGATGGATGCTGTTTTCAACGACATTGATCCGGCCAAGTATGCGGGCGAAGGTCACTTCGCAACCGACGAATATTTCCCTCAAGACATAGACAACCCATACACTCGGGGCGATGTAACCAGCCATGGGGATTATTACCCAGGCCCCGATCAGCAGCGCCGGAAGTGGCCACCTTATCGGGGGTTCTAGTGAGCGCCCTTTACAAATACGCCCTGCAAAAGCCTTGGGTGCGCGATCTAATTGAGAAGCGGATTGCGGCTCTTAGGGCGGTGCGGGAGACCAGGAAAGAAACCGGGTATTGGGATCGCGGATCAGAGTTAGGCGTTAACGTAGCCCCCAATGGGCTATTAGTTAAAGAGCCGGTAAAAAAATTAAAAAAATACGGGTGGGGAAGCGACGAAAGTTTGAAACGGCGGGCCTTCTTAAAGCATGTTTTGGAGAAAGAAGGCAAGGCACCAGAAACATTTTTGGTAGAAACAAAAGGGCACAAATACCTAGTGCAACCCAGGGGCCAGGCACCCGTTGACCTACCCAGGCAAAACAGAACCGCCGAATCCTACCAGGAGGTAAAAGACGCGGGGTTTGATCTTGACGACTATGCCAGGGAGGCCGGATTTAAGCCTCTGACAAACCAGTTTGCATTGGACATAACCGGCAATGTGGCTAAATACGGCGATGATTGGAAAATTATAGACTCGGGCCGCATGACGTACCCACAACCCATGGACCGCCAGGGGGCCCTAGAGAAATTTATTTCATACGGAAAGCGAAACAAGCCATGGCTGGATTGACACCAAAAAGGCTATAATTGCAAGAGAAAACCACGAAGGGGATACAAATGTTCGGATTAGTTAAATATTTGAATAAAACCAACCCAAAACTAGTCTCAAAGCTCAAAAAAGGCGTCAAAAAAGGCAAAAAGTTTGCCGAAGAAGCAGCCGGTAAAATCGACGAAGGGCTTGAGGGTGCAGAAAAGGGGCTTAAAATTGCCAAAAAAGAAGGCAAAAAAGCTTACCGCAAAAGCAAAAAATACGTCGAAAAACACGGTAAAGCGATGGCGGGGGCAGGCGCGGTGGGAATCGGCACCGGGCTGGCACTTTCCGGTGATGATAAACCCAAGCGCAAAAAACGCCGGAAGTACATGGAGGACTAGCCATGTCTAATATCTTCAAAAGTTCTCTTGAAAAATGGTTATTAAAAAACCAGGGTAAAGTTGCTCTTGGCGGCGCGGCGGGTTCTGGTATCGCAGCGGGAGTTATGTTGGCATCCGGTGACGGAAAAAAGCTGAACGAAAAAGACCGGAAACGCTTAAAAAAGAAATACGGCAACAAATCAGATGACAAATTGATCGAGCTTTATTTTAAAAACAACCCACACAATAAGGGCTGATAATGTCCAGAACTTCTGCGTTAAATAAGTTGGTTTCAAAGGCTGAAAATTCGTCTTTAGGGAAATGGATCAGGAAAAACAAGGAAGTGGCCAAAGGTGGGGCCGCTCTTTTGGGGCTCGGCGGCATCGGCGCCTACGGATATTTAACTAAGGACGAACGAGCCAAAAAGAAACTCAAGGAAAAAATGAAATCCGGGGATGACTCTATAAAAAAATATATGAGAGAAAACCCCAAGGAGGCTAAGAAGCTTTGGGCCGCCCATATTAAATCGAGACTATCCGGGGAATACGGGAAGGACGAGCAAGAATATGCCAAACGCAGCACTAGATAAGTGGGTCGCCAAAAGCGATTCGCCAGCGGCTAAGGCCATTAAGAAACAAAAGAAACCAAAGATTGATACAAATGATTGGTCGGTTTTGGAGTCGCAAAAGATTACAGGGACTAATTAGATGAAAAACCCGTATGCAGAGGATGACGTTAGAGAACGTCTAAGAAATGCCGTACTGACCGGATTGGGAACTACCACCGCCCTGGCCGCCGGTCAATCTTCGATTGGTATGTATCGGGACGCACAAGAAAATAAAATGAAATACACCAGGGGCCTCGATGACTTCATGGGTAAGCTAAAACCCGGCGATGTGTTGTTCCATAGGAGGCCCACCAAATGGTCGGGAAAATCCGATCTAGGGCCATTTGAGCTACCTATAAAAGAAACTGATGTAATGATCGGGGCGAAGGGGGACCAGTTCTACCATGCGAGCATTTACGGCGATAAAGGTAGAGGCAAGAGGCGCGGGCTCGGGACCATATACGAGGCTGCCGATTGGGAAAAGGGTGTAACAAAATCCCCCATTACAGGAGATTTTGCGGAAGAAATAAAAGCCTATAGGCCAAAGGGCCAGACTCCGGAAACAAGACGCGCAGCTATTGATTATTTGAAAAAAAGGATTGGTACTCAGTACAAAGAGGCTCCCGGGGTAATAGCCCACGGGCTCACACACCATGCAGGGATTCGGGCACCTTCAAAACAAATATGCGGGCTAGGGCCAGGGGGAAAGACCGTATGCACAGAACTAGTTGCGGAAGCCTATCCTAAAATATTCAAAGATCGTTTTATGTCTCCTATGAATATGAGGCACAGCAAAGATATGGAATTAATCGCAAGATATGGGGCCAACGTTGGTAAGAATCCGTTGAAAGACGCAATCTTATCAAGAGCCCTTTACCCATTACTAAGAAACGCCAAATGGGGTCTACTGGCCGGTGCCGGTGCCTATGGCCTTCAATCAATAGGAGACTCCAAATGATTACAGCACTAGAGAAAGCAATGTTGCAGCTTAAAAACCTCGGAAAAATGCCGGTCCAAGACGTAGGACGGAAATTCGGGAACCAGATCAAAGATACCGGTTATGCAATGATGGAAAGCCCACGGGCGGCCCTGGGGGCGGGAGCCCTTGGCGCAGGCGGCACTATGATGTTAAACGCGGCGATGGAAGAAGATCCAGAGGAAGCGGCTCGGAAGGAACGACTCAAGCAAATTATGATGCAGCTAGAAAGCCAAAGGGAGCAAGGCGGCGGATATGGCTCTTACTGATGAATCGGTTAGGGACGCGGCACTGTCTGGGGGGCTCTCAGGGACAATCCTAGGGGCCGGATCCAGTTTGATAGCCAATGGTCTAAACGCCAAGCTGGCTCTAAGGCGGGCCGCCATGGGGGCTCTCGCGGGGGGTGGTTTGGCCGGAGGTGGTGTTGCTATCGGTAATCAGATACTTGGCGAGCCTAAGAAACGGGAGACAAACCCATACACCAGGCGCGGGACCGTTGGCGGGGCAATCGCCGGGGCTGGCGCAGGCACCCTGATGGGCGCGGCTTTGGCGAACGACTATATCAATCTTCCAAAGAAATTGGAGCCGGTTGGCAAGTATATCCGGGGTCGGCACCCGTTGATTGGTGCCCTTTTGGGCGGCCTGGTCGGGACGGGGATCGGGGCATACAAGATCGGTGACGAGGGTATGCAGGTGGACATTATACAAAGAGAAGTGGAAGCAGCCCGCCGGAGAAGGCGAAAGGAGCAACTATGAGCCTATACGACGATATGCAGGAGGTTTTTGGGCCCAAGAAGCCTAAAGGGGTCGTACCACCAGAATTAGGCCAGGAAGTCGCACTAACCAACGCCATACGAAACGGATTGATGTTCCACTACCAAAAGCAATTTGCGAGCGATGTTGGCGGATCATTAATAGATAAAATATTTTCAAAAGGCCGGGATCGTGGCCAAGAGCTCTTAAAACTGGAAATCATTGAAAAACGGCGTCGGCTCGGACTTCCTGAAAATACAGAAGACTATCAGGAGCTTTTGAACGAGAATAAGACGTTGCCAGACCCTGGCCGTGCTCTCATGTGGGCAGGTATGGCTTTAAGCAGGAAACCCCTGTTAAGATTCGGGGCTTCACCAGTTTTAAAAGGAGAAAAACATGGGTCAACGATTAGCAAATTATTCAGGCGGTAATCTACCAGCAACCCAGCAACCAGGCCAAGCCGATTCCGGCTATCCAAATGAACCAATGCCTCAGGGTGGCGGAGATTATTCCGAGATACTAGCCCACCAACAAGCCCAACAGGCAGCCAATTCAAAAACCATCGGCAGGCTACAGCAGCAAATCGCCGAGAGCGAAAAACAGACCCAGAGATTAAAAAAAGCCTTCCTTGGCGAAGATGAAAAGCCGGTTACAGAATCCGAGCAGCGCATTGCCGACCATGAGCAAATGCTAGACTATTTTCTTCAAGAAGGGATAGAGGGCGAGCGCGAAGGCCGACCTATCCCCCTGACTGTCACCGTGGGCACTAAACTAGCTCAACTTGGCATAGAGTCAGAAAAGAGACTGGTAGCACAGCAAAGGCAGATTGAGCAGCTACAGGCCCAAATAGGCAAGCTGGCGGATCCAAATTTTAAACTTACCGACAACGCGGCCTCTATTATGGAGGGTATGCTAGACGATTCTTTGTCCAGAATTTACGGATCCGACCCGGCCCAGGGGCCAGTTATCAAGGCCCAATTTGATGCCATTGCAAACCGTATCGGCATGGAAATCCGAGAGCTTCAAAAAGAGGAGCCCGAAACCTGGGACAAGATTAGACGGAATCCCCGTTATCAGCGGAACATGGTCAACCATTTCGTTTCTGAAATGCTCCCTCCAAAAGTCAGAGCAATGATGGAAAACGAAGAACTTCAAAACACTCCTTTAACAGACGATGAACTTTGGGAAGCCTTCCAGGAGGCCCGAGTGCAAGTGGAATCAGCCGAGACTGAGGCAGAAGCGCTTCAATTCTCTAATGTGATGGATGAAATTAGACAAGAGCTTATATCTAGGCGCTACGGCACCGAGGGCGGCGATAAGAGAAGCTTGAACAAAATTATCAGATCATACAGGGAATAAATTTGCTCGACTGGCACAAATTAAGGCCGTTGCAGGCGATGGCAGCGGCTTTGTTTTTTAAACACAAGCGGCTTCTACTTGTTCTGCCCAGGCAATACGGGGGCAAGACCGAGCTAGGTTGCCAGATTGGTGTTGATTACATTAGCCATGCGTCCACTAGCAAGCCCGCTATCTTCCTAGCTAAAGACAGAAAATCCGCAAAGAAAGCCACTAGGGAAAAGTATGAGCGCCTAGCCCCAAAGGAAATCTATTCGGTAAATACCGAGCAGGTATACAACAAGAGGAATCGACCGGCGACACTCTATATAGAATCGGTGGACAAGGATCCCGACCGGATCCGGGGTGGCACCTATGGCTTTGTGCATTGGTCGGAGGCGGCCTTTGCGAAGATCGAAAAAGGCGAAACCATTATTTCGGTATTCGATAAGGTGGTGCAGCCAACGCTATCGCTACTAGACGGCTATGCCTTGATCGAGACAACGCTCAACGGAAAAAATGAATTTCATGAGCTTTGGGAACGGCATGAGGAATTTGGTTTCCATCGGCTCCTTGTCAGCCTGGGCGATATGGTCAAGCTCGGGATCCTCCCACTAGAAACATACGAAAAAGTGAGGTCAACGACTCATCCAGACGTTTTCCGGCAGGAATACGAGTGCGAGTGGGTATCCTTCACCGGGCGAATGTATCCAGAGTTTGAAGTGGAAACCCATGTCGACGATCAAATGCCATACCCAAAATCGTGGCAAACAATGATATACGCGGTTGATTGGGGGTATCATCCATCGGCCACAGCGGTTTTATATGCCTACGTCCTGGAGGGCGTATTGTGCATTTTTGACGAGCACTACGAGCACAAAGAGCTACCAATTATCACAGCGGAAGCAATCGACAAGGTTAAGCGAAAACATGCCTGTAGGACCGCCGGGGTTAGCGACCACGACCCAGGAAACAATGAAGAACTTATCAGACGCGGCATCGAGGTTGCTAACGCCGAAAAGATAAACGTAAAAGGCGCCAGGATGCAGGTCAAGGAGGCCATGTATTTCGGGTTTATCCGGATCCATCCTCGATGTGTTAACTTAATTCGTGAGCTATTGGCGGCGACATGGGATCCAAAGAAAGAAAACGAACTAGATGACACTCAAGACACCAAGGGGCATTTTGATTGCGAGGCGGCTCTAAGATATTTGATCCGCAAATTTGCTGAAACAGAGGCGACAGCGCCAGAAAATAATCCTCACGCGGCGGCTGATACAGCCAGCGCAGCGGCTCACAGAATTGCAAGGGGTATGGTATGACCACCACCAGGGAAGAACTTAAAGACAAAATTTGGAGATTTTTGAACAAGACCAAGGACTATCCGGGTTTTTATACAAGTGAAAAACTTAACGATGCAATCCAGGAGTCATTGGATTTTATATCAACAGAAATGTTTTTGGCGGGAGAAGGCTGGCGCACAAGTCTAACCTACATAACTACCGTAGCGGGGCAGGCCGTTGTGCCGATCCCCAGTACGGTCGCCATGATCCGAGAGATTCGATACAAGGAGGGTGAAATCTATGTCCCTCTCACCTATGACCAGCAAATCGACGAGGCAAGCTATGTTGGGTCCGGAGTGACCCAGGACGCCGGGCGGTGGCGCATGGTCGGCACTGACATAGTTTTCGATCCCCCCATGTCCGATGGCGGCACGGACTTCTTGCAGCTAGAAACCGTCAGCTATCCCGTGGCTATGACAGATGACGACGACATAGTGGATGAACAGTTTGACAATGCAATGCTCCACTACTTGAAGTATAAATGTGCGAGTATTCTTGCTGGATCCATCGAGAGAGAAATTCGGACATGGGGCCAGGAGGAAGCCGAGTGGTACGATAAAATGCGGGCCGTGGTGAACCGTAGGAATTTAAAATCAACAAGGATTAAGGAGTTTGTATGATTCGCAAGTTAAATGAGTTTATCGAAGAACTGCAATCAAAAGAGGGATGCCAGAAAACCAAGGATGCCGTTACCTGTTTAAAGGGTGCTGTATCAGCATTGGAGGGGCTTGAAGATTGCGAAGTCGAAGTCTCGAACGAACTTCCAAAGGAATCACACCAGCCCCTTCCGGAAGCCGGAACAGTGGTTGGCGGCGACTTGGGAAACGATCAAGGGGATTCTGGCGATGGCTCGGAAGATGGCGATAGCGAAGGAAACCAGTGAGCGCAATCGTATCAAATCCGGGGCAGTATTCTTTTTATCCGTCTTCCATGGTGTCAGACTGGTACATTTGGTTTTGCGAGCTAGGGTATCCAAATCTCGATATAAACCGTTATCCAGATGGCGAGTGGGAAATAATCGAATACTACAATGCCCCGATAGTTCCTTCCCTGACCAAATGGAATCGCGTTCTATACGGTATTCGGAATGTGGTTATAACGCCGGGGATTGTTGAGAAATACGTCAAGCAGCTTGACCTACACTCAGACGAGATATGGGACAAGTACGATCATAAAACGGAAGAACTTGAGGCCGAGCAAAAGGCGTTAGAACGGCATCAAAAGGAAACGGTTGATCGAGCTTATGAGGCGATCCGTTTCAACCCGGCGCTAATGGAGCGCATGGCAAGGGGCGGTATAACAGAAATGAACATACCCAATATCAGAAAGCATATTCCCAAAAGTCTATTGTAACCAAGGAGAAAACTATGACATACGTTGTCCAGGCGAGCCCATTAACGAAGATTTTCCTACCCCAATGGCAAGAGGTCTGTCTAAAGGATCCCGAAAAGATTCTGGCAAATGTTCCATTCGACGTAGTTATCCCCAGGCCATGCGGGTCGATTACTCTTACCCATGGTGTTCCCGTTGTTGCGTCAGAACTTATCAAGCGATCAAAGGAGCGCAAGATTGAGGAAGACGAAACGGCTCCTCTAGTGGCATGGCTCACAGATGAGCGCAACGCCGAAACAGACATTTATGGGATTGTGGCAGTACCTATCGAGGGTAATGTAGCCGAAGCCATTATGACTCTAGTTTCGTCTGGATCCAACGAAGGCCAGGTTAAGGATCTAATGGCGAAGGTAAAAAAAGAAATGGCCGCAAGCATTGTTAGTGCGCGGGAGCGAGCAGATGCCAGAGTTATGCGTCAATGTCATAAAATGTATAGCGTGGTCCGTGAAACCGTTAGGGCGATGAAAGCCGACAACAAGGGCGTATATTCACCATCTTATTCCGAGGCCCTGGCCATGGATATCCTGAGAGATCAAATCAAGGTCAGCCGAGCCCCAGACGACAAAGCACAAAGCATCTTCCAGGGGGCCATGAACGACTTGCAACCAGAGGCAGGGGTAGGAGTTTAAATGTCTAAGCCGAATGACATGGTAAGGCATATCGGGGGCAGCCAAGACAAAGGGATTAATACTTTTGATCCCGATATTGGGGCCGAGATTACTTGGGACGAAAGCACGGTTAACGTATCCGGCGGTATTCGCCGAGGGGCTGGCCCCAGGTATGGGGTAGCTCCGTTGGTGGGCCATGCGGACACCGAGTCGACCACAGGGACAAGAACCAACGGCATTACGGCGGCGGAAGGTGCGACCGGTCAGGGGCTAAGGGATCGCAAACTGATTTTTTCAATCGTCCCATTTAGCATGGTTCCGTATGATGGCACTTGGCCTAAACAAAACCGCCAGAT
>Ga0307379_10008330_pt1 | contig 13993 bp, 10 predicted proteins | sample UN2MG_FD_202237 | JGI IMG/M metagenome (GOLD analysis project Ga0307379, IMG submission 202237) | Soil microbial communities from Risofladan, Vaasa, Finland - UN-2 | ecosystem: Environmental > Terrestrial > Soil > Coastal area > Acid sulfate soil | place: Finland: Risofladan, Vaasa | collected...
GCGCGTCGGTTCTTGAGAGGATGGAACCATGCGATTGACCATCATCGACGATAACGAGCGGATTCCCGTGCGCTTCGGCGAATCGAACATTTACATCCATAGACTCACGCCGATCCGTATGGCCGCGTTGTTCCGCGAAGAGGCCGACCGTGATCCCGACGACGAGACGCCCGTCCAGCCCGTCAACGTGCGAGTGGCGCAGGCTGCTGCCGTGGATTGGGACGGCGTTGCGGACGGCGAGGGCAAGGAGGTCCCGTTCGACAAGGCGCTCATCGCCAAGCTCCCAGTAGAGGCGGTCTCGACTCTCTACCAGAGAGCCATGGACGTGGCGGGCGCTGACGGCGCGATCGTGCGACTGTTCGAAGCAACGGAGGAGAAAGAAAAAAAAGTCTGACCGCCTACCTTGAGTGGCGGTTTCGCGAGTTCCGATCCTGCGAAGAGTGCGAAACCATCGCGCTCGTTGACCCGAGCATCAAGAACTGCGCCATATGCCCTGTGATGACTCGACCCACCGCGCTGCAAACCATCGCGCTGTATTTGCACAACCGACTGTGCAACGAAGTCACGCGCGATTTTCCAGCGATGATCGAGTGGGCTGCGGGGTTGTTCATCCCACCGATGGCTCGCTCGGAAGCGGTCGTCGTGTGGGATCTCTTGGCGGTGGTGCATCACGTTCGGCTCGAACTGTCGAACGAGAAGCGCGAGCGGGACGCGGAAGCAGAGGCGCGACGAAAGCGACTTTTCGCGAGGGGCCGAGGTAGGTAGGCGGCATGGGACGAAACACTATCGAAGCTGTCCTCCGAGTGAGGGACGATGGAACGCTCGTCATGGAGCGGTTCCAGAACGTCGCCTCCGAGGGGATGAAACAGGTCGGCGAGAGCGCCGACAAGGCCGGCATCTCCATCGACAAGGTGGGACAGAGCGCGACCAATGCCGGTATCGCGTTCACGGCGTTCGGTGCGGCGGGTGCGGCGGCGCTCACCGCGTCGGTGAAATCGCTCAACGATTTCGAGCTGCAGCTCGCCTCCGTAAACACCGTTCTCGCCGCAGACGCGGGGGTGGGCATCGAGACGCTTCGCGCGCAGATTCTCGGGCTCGGATCAGAACTCGGTTCGGCGACGGAGTTGACTGGCGCGTTGTATCAAGCGATCAGCGCGAGCGTGGAACCAGCCGCTGCGGTGGCCTTCGTCGGAGAGGCTGCACTTCTCGCTAAGGCCGGTCTGACCGACGCGTTCACCGCCGTGGACGTGCTCACCACAGCCACGAACGCTTTTGCCAAGCAGAATCTCACCGCCTCTGCCGCAGCGGACTCGCTGTTCTTGGCGGTTCGAGAAGGAAAAACAACGCTCGGTGAGCTGGCGCAGAGCATCGGCACTGTGATTCCGACAGCCGCGAATCTCGGGCTTTCCTTCAACGATCTTAACGCCACGTTGGCCGAACTAACGAAGGTGGGTCTTTCCACGCCGATCGCTGTCACCTCGCTAGGTGCCGCGCTTACTCAGCTCAACTCACCGAGCGAGAAGGCAAAGGAACTCATCAACGATCTCGGGCTTGACCTGAACAAGATGCGCGATCAGCTCAAGACCACGGGAGGGTTGATCGACGTGTTGTCCGATCTCACGAAGGCGACGGACGGCAACAGCGAAGCCATAGCGACGTTCTTTGGCAACGTGCGAGCACAACGCGCCGTGTTCACTCTGCTGAATCAGGACGTGGACGGGGTGAAACAAGCGCTCGTGGACTTCACCGCGGAGCAGGAGGCTGGTGGCATCGCTGCTGCGGGCGCGGCGAAGATCATGGAGACGACCGCCGAGAAAATCTCGGCGCTCAAGAATGAATTTGAGAAAGCGCAGATCGGGCTGACGCAGGGGTTCAATGTCGCGTTGGACGACACGATTGGATCGTTGCGTGAAGGTCTCAAAGCGTTCAACGATCTCAGCGACGGTCAGAAGGAAGTGTTCGGCGAGACCGCTCTGGGCGCCACCAAATTCGCTCTACTCTCTGGCGCGCTGCTCCTTCTCGGTGGGCGATCCGTCAAGGTGGCGCAGGGCTTCGTCGCTCTCGCCAAGGCAGAGACCATCGCGGGTATCGCCACCACCGCGCTCACGAGCAAGGTGAGCATTCTCGCATCGGCTGCCGGTCTCGGTGCGCTGATCGTCGCAGCGGGCGCAACCGTGGTTTGGCTCAAGAAGCTGGAGGTGGAGACGCGGGGTCTCACCGATCGCATCGATGAGTTCCGAAAGAAGATCAACGAGCTGCCGGGTGCGATGAAGTCCACCACCATCGTCACCAATTCGCTGATTCTGGAAACGTCGAACCTTCGTGCCGAGATCGCCGCTCTGGAGAAGAAACAACAGGACATGATCGGCACCAACCGCGAAGGGACCATCTCCTTCAAGGTGATCGCCGGCAGCATCGCGGAGAAGAAACTAGAGTTGGAGCGCACGCAGAAGTCGCTCGATCGCTATCAGAAAAAGACGGTGGAGGTTGGCAAGGACGTTGGCTTCCACCGCGTCAACGAGGAAGAGCTTGCCGTCGCGCTCGGTCTCTCCGGTGGCGCGTTCGACAAATTGTCGAAGGCGATCGGCACCACCAAGGAGGAGTTTTCGCTCGCGCTCAAGGCGACCATCAAGGCCGAGGATAAACAACTCGCGTTCGCGGAATCGCTCGGCATCACGGTCAAGGAGTTGAAGGCGATCACGGAGACCGCTCCCGCTGCTGGTGGCGCGGTCGACAAACTCACGAAGCGCACCGAAGAAGCGCAAAAAGCGTTCGACAAACTCTCCAAGGAGTTTCAAAAGCTCCAAGATCAGGATCTCCGTGACGCGATCGGCGCTGGCGATCTGGACGAAGCCTTCGAAGCGACTGTCGCTGCCATTCAGGATGTCTCCGACGCGTTCGAGACCGCGACCAAAGGCGATGCGGTCGAATGGGCCAACGACATCGAGGGCGCAAATCTCTCGGTTCAGGTCGCGTTCGGCAATACGGAGAAGAAAATCGAGGGCTTCATCAATGACTTCGTTAAGAAGATCGGCGACGAGGCCAAACTCGCTGGCGAGTCCGTTAACGAGGGCATGTCGTTCGAGGAGAGCGAAGAGAATTTCGAGTCGATGCGCAAGCAATTCGCCTCGACGTTCACGAATCTCATCGGTCTTCTGGATGAATTCGGCATTGTGGGCTCGCAGCGGCAGAAGCTCGTGGCGCAGGCGAGCGAGTCCATGGGCAAGGCGCTCGACAAGGCGGCTGGACAGGCAATGGAACTCGGCAAGGAAGGCAAGAAGGCGTTCGAGGATCTGGAGAAGGCTGCCGCCGCAGCGGGCAAGAAGATCGACAAGGGACTCAGCGACTCGCTCGCTAGCATCGCGGTTGGTCGCGAGACGACAGACGGTCTGATCGAGTCCCTCACGGACAGCCTTGTCGACGGGGTCGAGGGCATTCTCCAGGAGCGATTCGAGAACTCGATCAACAAGATGTTCGAGACCACGTTCAAGAACGTGTCGAGGCCCATCGACACGCTCATCGGCAACCTCTTCGACCCGTTCGCCAAGGCGTTCGACAGAATGCTTGGCAAGCTCACGTCGCCGATCACCGACCGGCTCGACAAGATTCTCCGTGATGCCACAGATCCGCTTGGCGATGCGCTCGACTCTGCTCTCAGGAACGTCGACACGGCCCCCGCAGTCGAGGAGCTGACGCTCGACCTTGGCGACGAACTCAGTGATGGTATGGCCGAGGCTGGCAAGAAGAGTGGCGAGGAAGCTGGCCCAGGGATGATGGCGGGGCTCACCTCGTCTCTTGGGTTCGTAGGAGCTGTCGTAGGCGCTGGCGTCATGATGAAGCAGCTCGCTGACGACATCTTCGGCGGGCCATCGTTCGCAGAGGCGACCAACGCTGCGGTGAGAAAGACGGTTCAGTCTGCGTTCGAGGACCAAGAAACCTTCGACGTGATCGACAACGTCGCACGCCAGTTCGGGTTCCAGTTCTCTCAGCGGCTCATCGACACGATCTCTGAGTTCGACGTAGGGCTGAACCTTGCCGACGTTATCCAGTTCAGGGAAGGAATCGAGATCACCGATGTCGGCAACCTCGGATTCAAGATCGACTTCAGCCCAGAGGATCTTGCGGCAGAGCTTGGGATAGAGGTCGAGACGGCGAAGAACATCCTGAACCGGAACCTGACCGGCGCATCGCTCATCGACCTCTCCAAGCTGATCTTCGCAGACGTTGACCCCGAGACGCTCGGGCTCTCCACGATCACCGATGAGATGGCGGCGCAGATTGCGCGAGGCGCAGAGGCGGCAGGCATATAGCTCGCGACGATGGAGGAGGTCTTTGGCAAGGACCGACTCACGACGGTCGCCCAGCTTGGTACTGGGCTCATCGGCCTCGCAGAAGCCTTTGGCCTTACCGCAGAGGAGGCGGCGACTTTCACCGACAAGGTCTCCGTTGGGCTCGGTGGCGTGGAGGCTGGGTTCCTCGACCAGCTCATGGGCATCGAGGGCGCGCTCAAGGACTCAGGCATCTTCGACACGGTGCAGGACGACCTCGCGAACACGCTGATGGACGTGTTCAACGTACCGATCCAAATCGGAGATGACGGTTCATTCTTCGACTCGATCACGAGCGCGTTCGCTGCGAGCGGACTGGAGGCCGAGAGTTTCGCTGCGGTCCTGATCGGCGCTCTGCGCGATGTCGAGGTCAAGGGCGGCGGGTCTGCCGAGGAGTTCCTTGACAAGCTCGACCCGTCCCTGATCGACGGGCTCCAGGCGATGCAGGAGGAGCTGATCGGTACGGCAGAGACCATCCCGAACCTCAAGGCTGCTGCGGAGGACACGGCGGCAGCGACGCTGGAAGCGTTCACGACCATGGGGACCGACAGCCCAGAGCGTGTCGAACTCATGAACGAGCGCATCCGTGACTCGTTCGGCGAGTTCGCAGACTTCATCCGTGACGAGGGATTCCCGACAGAGGCACCGGTCGAGTTCCTCGACTCCATGCTGGCACTTCTCCCTGTCGCCGACCAGCTTGACGACTCGACCCGCGACCTCCTCAAGGACTTCATCGCAGAGCTTGAGATAGCAAGCGGCACGAGTCTGCCGCAATTCGCCGCGCAGTTCCCCGAGGTGGGCGGTGCGCTTCTCGGTCTGCTCGATCCGATCAGCGAGGTTCAATCCGCATTCGATGAACTGTTCCCACAAGTCAGCCGCGACATCGATGAGGTCATCGCGGACTTTGCGCGCTTCGGAGACAACGAGCTTTTCAGCGGCCAGCTCAATGACCAGGTACAGGATTCGTTCTCTCAAATGTTCAACGCCATGAGCGAGGATGGAAACTTCGCCACCGAAGAGCTGCTTGGATTCTTCGATCGGCTGAACAAGGTGCAACGCGAGGTCGGAGATGGGCTCAGCGAAGGAACGCAGGACCAATTCGCCGAGATGGTGCGCGCCATCTCCATCGCCACGAACCAGACGGAGCAGGAGATCAGAGCTGTTCTGACGAAGGCACGCGGCGAACTTGCCACTACGGGCGAGATCATCACGCGAGTCGGAGAGGACACTACGGGGCTCACGACCGAGTTGGAGAATGCGGGCGGCGCGTTCGCCGGTCTCGCCGATCCCGGTGGGCAAAACACTTTCGTGACCACGCTCGAAACGGGTGCGACCTCGGCGAAGTTGCTCGATGAGAGCGTGACCGGCATCAGCGATGCCGTCATCGGTTTTCTCCCTGGGCTCGCTGATCTCGTAGCCGGGTTCACCGACACGACGCCCGCAGCCGAGGAGGCAGGCAAGACGATGGAGGCGGCGTTCCTCGCGAGCGGGCTCACCGCCGACGCGTTCGCAACCACGCTCGACAAGACCGAGGCTGCGCTGTTCGCAAGCGGTGTTGAAGCCGACAAGGCTGCGGAGAAAATCGAGCAGGGACTGAGCGACGCCACCAAGGAGGCTGACGCACTCGTAGCTATCGCAGCCGCACTCGCTGGCGACTTCGACACGAGCGCGATCTCAGCCAACGCGATCACCACGAGCTTCGGTCTTATGAACGAGGAAGTCACCACGTTCCTCCCCGGGCTCAACGATCTCATCTTCGGATTGAACGACACGGTGCCGGCAGCGGAGGGGGCCGGCGAAACCATGCGCGATGAGTTCGTGGAGAGTGGTCTTGAGGCCGAGGCATTTACGGCGACCGTGGGCGAACTTGCTGCCGAGCTGTTCGGCATCGATAAGCAATTTCAGACCGACATCCGAATCGAAGTCGATCGCGGTGGTCTCGATCAGCTTCTCCTCGACATGCGCGAATTGCTCTCGCTCGGCGCGACCGTGACGGGGCCTCCGAGTGGTGATGGCTTTGGCGACGGCAGCGTGCCGCCCCCGCCTGCGGATCTCGGCATCCCGGTCGCCGCGAATATCTCGCCTGCGCTGACCATGGCGCCGTCGAGCAACAGTCAAGGGCTCGCCGACGCCGTGACCTCGACGCTGACGCAGGGCGGCGACGTGGTGCTCGCGCAGATCCCGCGCTCTACGCTGACAGCGTTCAAGGACATGCTGGTGATAGATGGCATCTCGGAGGCGTTCGCGAACGGCTCGCTCGTCATCGATGGCTCCGAGGTCGTGCGCGGGACGCTGTAGTCGTGTCGAACGAGACGAAGACCCTCGGGTTCGCGGTCAAGACCACGACGCTCGGTGTCAGCCCATCCGAGTTTCGCTGGACCGGTGGCCCAGGCGTGGCGGTGGACGAGACGGGTGCGGTGTACGAGCCCGTGGTTCACAGCATGGGCAACATCAAAAAGAGCATTGCCAACGCCATGAATCCGATCGTCGGCGTGGACAACGTGTCGTTCTCGGTGTTCAACCGCCACGGTGAGTTCTACGACTTCGTGGCCGGACGCGGCACGTTCCAGCGTGCGGAAGTCCGAATCTTCTGGGTGGAGGACGGCTCGTTCGACACGACGGACGATCTGGAGTTCCTCGGGTTCATCAGCGACGAGGGCGCGCAGATCACCGACGATCTGCTCACCATTCGCGCCACGGACATCATGAGTCGATTCCGCAAGGTGAAGTTCCCAGCGCGTCGTCTGGATGACGAGGACGCTGCCGGCCACTCGCAGGGCAAGCTCATCCCAATGTTCTACGGCGACAACATGTACCGTGGCGATCGCTACATGCCGGTGCTCACCAAGAGCATCCCTGGCGACGGACCCTACAGCAACGGTGACGCTGTGTTTTTCAAGTTCGTGGACACGGAGAACTCCGATGGCGACGAGCTGCTCGCTGTGGACCGACTCGATTCGCAGCATAACGAGCCGTGCCCTGGCTCGAACCCGGACACGGACGGACGCTCGTGGCTGATCGCGTCGAAGGACATCGCCGAGGACATCGTGTGGAACACCATTCTCGTGAACCCGGCTTACCGCCTCATCACGAAGAACATGACTCAAAACGACGACCTCGCCAAAGCGGAGTTTCGAGTCAAACACAATGATCCGATCACCGTCTCGCGGGTGAAGTTCATCACCGAGAACGACGAGGACATCAATCTCACCGTTCACAAGGAGACGAACGTAACCGGGTCCACGAACGAATATCACCGACTGCCGCACCCGAATCATCGAGAGTCGTGCTTCATGGGGCCTCCGTCGAACAAGAGCGGCCCGACCATCGTGGAGGAGTTCGACGTTCAGAACGACCACATGTTCAGCGACGGGATGTCTGGTTTTAATTCGTTTCTCGCAGCCGACATCCTCGCGAACAGCCGTGACACGACTCCCGCTGCGAACAAGCGCATCGCCAAGAAACCGGGCGAGGTTGCGCTCCACATGATGTTTGGCAAGGTCGGCATGCCCGGCGAACTATTCGATCACTTGACGTTCCTCACCGAAGCGAACGGCGGCACCGCTGCGCCCGACAATTTGCAGGACAGCATCCCGAGCGAGGTGTTCGGTTACCTCTCCACCACGAAGGCGCTGCAAGATTGGCTCGGCTTTCTGCTCTTCGAGTTCGGTCTAGTGCTGACGGTGAAGAAGGGCAAGCTGATGCTCAAACGGTTTCAGCCGTTCGGCGACATCTCCGACTCAGTGTTCTCGGTGACGGACAAGAATTCGATCGGCTTCAAGCTGCTCCCCAATCGCTTCGCCAAGTTCTTCAATCGAATCGAGTTTCTCACGCCCGGTCATCCAATGGACATCGACTTCGGGCGTTTTCGAGCGGTCGGGACGAACCAGCAGTCCATCGACTACTTCGGCGACACGGTGACGGAGGAGTACCGTGGGTGGTTTCTGGAGAAGGTGGTCAAGGTCGGAGAAGGCTCGAACGATCCGGCCAAGGTGTTCGCTCGCGATCGAGCGGGAGAGATCGCAAACTTCCACGGCGCTCGTCAGGTCACGGCGCAGACGACCATCCAAGCCGACACCGCCAACGCTCGCTCTGCGGTCGACATCGACCCGACCGACTTCGTGGATCTCACGCACTCTCCGGAGGACCCGGCCTACGTGAAGGTGGCGACCGTCTCGCAGTTCATCGACGTGGATTCGCCGGAGGTCGTCTGGGTCGTCGGCGTGGAGAAGAACCCGAACACGTGGGCGAACACGATCAAATTTGTGCGCTTTCTCGGGTACGACTCGACGGAGATCGGCAGGTACACGAACGGCAGCCCGGTGTTCCCGGCGTCGCTCTCCGGTGAGGTCGGTTACGGTAGCGGCAGCGCGCAGACTTGGAACACCGCTGGCTGGTCGCTCGCGTTGAAGGTCTACGCCTTTGAGCACTTCGGTTACTACGATCTTGCCACGGTGGACCCGGCCTTCGCTTCGGTCTATCTTTGACGAGGGATCATCATGTCCGACATCAGCACCTTCACCGCCGCCTCGGGCGAGGCGATTCCCGCCGTTCACCCGAACACGAATCAGATCAACATCCAGGCATTGGAGGTCTGCTTCTGGGACGAGGGCACGCCGCTGCCCACCGTGCTGCGTCGCGGCAAGATATGGGGTAACTCCACCGAGGGCTTCCTCAAGCTCATGCTGAAGGAGGACAGCGGTGCCGCTGCCGCCGTCGATGCCGATGGTGCGTCGGTCTACCTCGCATCGATCTGGCTCGACGCCGCTGCTCCGACCGTCGATCACACGACCGATCTACAGGACGACGATCTGTTCCAGCGCGTTCAGAACAAGCAACTCGCTCTGGACGACTCGGGCAATCTGCGCTGGTACAACCAGGCCGGCACGTCGTGGGATCTCATCAAGGCCGACATCAGTGCCTCGGCGCTCTGCCCGTTGGATCTGGAATGCACCACGGCGACTGACGCGCTGACGATCTCGCCCGACGCCGCCGCGAGCGGTGGCACGCCGACGATCGACGGCCCTTACGAGTCGCAGCGCGGGTTCTCGTGGGACGGAGCGGTCTCGCGCTATCGCGGCTTCCGCACCTACACCGACGTGACCTCCGAGGTGTCGGCGAGCGATCAGTACGCCCACGTCTGGGAGAGCGACGCGGAGGCTGGCGGCAACGTCGAGCTGATGCGGCTCGCCTACACGGAGGGCGATGCGTTCGCCGCTCTGCTCTTCGCCGACGACAGCGAGATCGGCGTGAACGGTGGCGGCGAGCTGCACTTCCGCACGACGGGCGCAGGATTCACAGTCGGCTCCTTCTACGGAGCGACGGGCGGCGCGGCGCTCCAGGTCAAGGTCGATGGCGTGACCACAGGCGGTTCCCCAACGCTCTCCTCCGGTCTCTTCAACATCACTGGCGAAAGCTGGGACGGAGGCGCCTCGGTCGGCCGATCGTTCGAGTTCAGGACTCAGGTCGAGTCCGAAGCCGCGGCGAGTGACCTCTGGAATCTGCTCATCCGATCCACGGGTGGAGCGTCCACGTCTCTCCTTTGCCTACATTCTGATCGCGAGTTCGAGTATTTCGGCGAAGAGGATTCGCGGTGGAGGTTCGAGAACACCGACCTCGCGACGGTCGGGGATCCCGATCGGTCGAGCCCCAGGATTGAGCTCGACGCGAACTCCTGGGACGGGGCGGTCTCTCGCGTTCGCTCTATGTACTGGCAGACGGAGATCGAGAGCCCTGCCGACGTCGATGATGAGCACGCTCTCGTTCTGTACGCCCTCGACCACCTGGGCGCCTCGACCGAGCAAGCTCGATTCTCGACCGCGCAGCACCTAATCCTTGCCGGAGATCTCGGAGTCGATAGCGGCGCGTTCACGACGCTCCTCCAAGAGAACGTCGGCGCGGGAAATTTCGCCTCTCGCGTTGCGAGCGACTTCGACTTTGCCGACCTTCGCGGGTTCGTCGTCGAGCCGCAATCGGCCGACGCCTCGGGCGGGCCTCTGAGCCCCAACGTTTCGGGTTCGATAGTGCGTCTCTACGACGGCGCTATCACTCACGATTATCTCGTTGGCTTCGCTACGCTTGCCAACGTAGACCTCAACCCTGGACCTGGCTCTGGCGTCTATCGGTTCTTGGTGGGCGAGGTCGGCGGTGGGCCGGGAGGCACTGCTCTTGAGTTGCGATGGACCACGGACGACTCGGCGTTTCTGGCTGTCGTCCAGGGTGTGCCCGACACAGAGTCATTGACGGCCGAGCCGTTCGTGGAGGCGTCTGGCGGGACGCCAACGATCCAGTCCCCGATCCTCACGGTAGACAGCTTCTCATGGGACGGTGGATCAAGCCGTCTGCGCGGGCTCGCTCTCCGCTCTCACGTCACCGCGTCAGTTGCGACAACGGACGAGTATGAGGCTTTCTGGGGACTCCGAGATACCGGAGGGCTGGGCGGGATCACCGACTACATCGCACTCCTCAAGACCGCAACGGTCGGCTCGATCCGCGCCGTCAAGCACCTCTTCCGAACCGAGATCGAGGAGACGGAAGTCATTACGGCTCTGGTTGCCGACGGTGGATCGGCGCGACTCACCTTCGATCCCGAATACTCCGGCGCCTTCGCAGTTACCCGTCACGCCTACATGGATTTTCAGGGCGTGTCCCTCGTCAGCGGCGCGACGATCACCGACACCGTTCTCGCCAAACTCCCCGCCGTTGCGACCACCAGTCCGGTCATCGCGGGCACTACCAAGACCACGCCCGGCACCGTGGACAAGTGGGTCGAGGTCGAGATCGGCGGCGTGCTCCACCACATTCCGGCCTACATCAGCACAACGACATAACCCAAGATCAGGAGAGAGAACCATGCAAGACAAAGAACACGTCCCAGAGAGCGACTTCAGACCAGAGGTCATGCACCCGGAGATCGCCGCACGCGTGGCGAAGCGAGACGCGGCTGCTCGTCAGGTCACGATGATGACCGGGCAGATCAGCGCCATGGAAGCTCAACTCGATCATCTTCGAATCTCCAAGGCGAGAGCCGAGGGCCGTGCGCTCACGTTGGACGAGGAGCTGCCGCCAGGTCTTCAAAAGATGACGATGACGGGAGAAGGCTGAATCATGCCCTCGACCATCTCCAAATTCACGTTCAGTCGAATGGAGCCGGTGGGCGCGTTGCCTGCCGGCTTCCCGACTGACGACGTGACCGTGACCGCTACGAGCGAGGACCCGAATTTCCCGGTGACGAACGTGCAATCGTTCTCGGATCTCAGTCTCGGCTCGCCCTTTCGTTCGTTGGTGGACACCACGTTCGACATCAAATTCACTTTCCCGGGCAGCACGAGTCTGAACTGGTTTCTGATCTCCGGGCTCCGTGGTCTCGTGGACGAGGGCTACATCTCCGGTGCGGTGACGCCGCGAGTGGAGCTGCGTCTAGGTTCGACAGGCGGGACTTTGGTCGGCGAGTTTGAGGCGAACCCACTCACGGGCGATCTGTGGATCACGGTCGACGTGACCTCGGCCGTCGACTACGTGCTTCGATTCAACGGCATCACGGACGGCTCCGGTCTTGGTTTCGTGGAGATCAAGCGCATAGCGGGCGGCAATTTCAGCACGTTCGGCACGAACATTCTCACCGGCTTCTCGACCACGTTTCAGGATCGCAGTCACATTCTCACCAACAACTTCGGCGACGAGGCGATCCGGTTCATCCGACCTCGGCTCATGAGCAACTTCCGATTCACCTTCGTGGGCAAGGACGCGGACGACGCCGCCGAGTGGCGCAAGTTTCTCGGGTACGCGATGAGCGGCGAGCATCACCGTGCGCCACAGGTGCCGTTCTGGATCGCAGCCGATCCGTCCGGTGGGATCGGTCCCGCGTCGAGCGATGCGCTGAACAGCCCGGAAGGGGAAACGTGGTTCGCCCCCATGTTCGCGTACATGACCGCGCCGCCTCGCATGGTCCGAATGCGGAACACGGGCGACAATCTGTTCGATATCAACTTCCAGTGCATTCAGGTGAGCCCGTGACAGGCCGCGAGTTCAAATGGGAGTGGTGCAAGATTCGCCGATGGGTGGACGGCGACACGTTGGAGGTCACGATCGATCTCGGCTTCGCTCTGTGGAAGGGCATAACGGGTCGTCTCGCGATGGTCGACGCGAAGGAGCGCTACCAACCGGGCGGGGCCGATGCCACCGCAGCGGTGAACGAGGCGATGCCGCCCGGCGCCGACGTTCATATCTGGACCGTCCGTCGCCCGTGGCGTGACGACAAGACCGGCAAGTATGGTCGCTATCTCTGCCGCGTCTCGACGCTCGATGGGTTGACCGCAGCGGTGATTCTCTTGGAAGGAGACCACATCAAATGAGACTTGCCGCGCTGATCGCTCTCGCCGTCCTTCTCGCCGGATGCCCCGCTCGCATCCACAACGAGGAGGACGCGCTGCTCGCCTTCACGATCGCCTCGATGTACGAGGTGGACGTGGACGCGGAGTGTCGGAAGAAGGCCGACAGAGAGGTGCTCGCCGCGCATCACCAGGCGGTGGCGACTGGCCTCGAGGAACTGCGCCGGTCGCTGAACCAAGGGACGTGGTGGTCGGTTCTGTGGGGCTCCTTCGCTGACGGTTTTCTGGGGAGTGCTTCCCCGCATGGTTCCGCTCCCCAAGAGGGCGGGTAGCGAGGGAGTTCCCCAGTGCCGACCAACGAAGCTCTCACCGCAGCTCGAATCGCCCGCGCGTTGGCGAATGATCTGGAGGTGGCTCTCGCTCAGGACGAGGCCGCCGCCGTGGCGATGGTCAAGGATCAGCTCAGCGAGCTGGACGTGATGGCGCTGCGCCGAATCGTGGGTGAGGTGTCTCTCCACGATCGCACCGAGATTCTTGTGGCTCTGGCTCGTGCGATGAACGCCAAGGAGGTGGACGAGGACCGCAAGCGTGAGATGGCCGAGACGGTCGGCCTCATCGCTGGCAAGTGGGCACGCATGGGAGCTGTGGCCGGTCTCACCTCTCTCGGCGTGGGCGCGATGGCCGAGGCGATTCTGGATGCGGTTGCAGCCGTGAACGAGGGCAGAGGGACGGACGCGATCGCTGATCTCACCGAGCTGGCGAAGGCTCTGATGGGCGAGGCGTGACGATCATGCGCCTCATCTCCACTCTCGATCCCGATCGACAAGTGCCCGGGCAGCTCGCGCTGTTCGCCTTCGACGCCGATCTGCCGCGCCTCGTCGCTGGCCCGTGGGACGCTCTCGGCATCGCCGATGGAACCGCAGCGAGCGCGAATGGCAACCGGACTCGTGATCCTCGACACCCATACGGCGATCACCCCTGTGGGTATTACGCCATCACGGGGCTGATCGCCACGTCGAAGCGAGAGCCGGAGCGCCGGCGTTTCGGCCCCGGTCGGTTCGTGTTGATGCCCGTGCGCGGCCAATGCCTTGTCTCCGCTCGAAACGGGCGCTATGGGTTGCTCATTCACGGCGGCGACCCGGGCAAGTTCAGCAAGCTCCGAGCGACCTACGGCTGTCTCCGCATCTCGAACGACGCCATGAGCACGTTGATGGAGCTGTGGCACGAGAGTCGCTTCACGTCTTACCGGTGCTACGAGAATGGAGATTTCATCTACGACGGAGAGACGCCATGAAGATTCTGGGCTGGTTCAAACGGACGCCGAAGCACAACATG
>Ga0307379_10008333_pt1 | contig 13991 bp, 14 predicted proteins | sample UN2MG_FD_202237 | JGI IMG/M metagenome (GOLD analysis project Ga0307379, IMG submission 202237) | Soil microbial communities from Risofladan, Vaasa, Finland - UN-2 | ecosystem: Environmental > Terrestrial > Soil > Coastal area > Acid sulfate soil | place: Finland: Risofladan, Vaasa | collected...
TCAGATGCTTGAACAGGGCGGCATCCAAGAGACTCAAGGGATGCGGTATTTCTACTCTGATAATTCATCGCTGGGTGGCGTGATTGCGGGGATTGCGATGAACTACGTGCTTGATGAAAAGAAACCGCTGTTTTCTCTGACGAGGAAAGAAACCGATGATGAGGTACATATCTCATGCCGAGGGAATCAACACCTCGTGAAGCAAGGCCTTGACCTGGGTGGTGTAATGAAAACCGTCGCTGGAGATCTTGGTGGATATGGTGGTGGTCATAAGATTGCTGCTGGTGCCACGATTGCATTTGGAAAAGAAAAAGAATTCCTCCAAAAGGTTGATACGTTGCTTGTTCAGCAGATGCAGGGGGTAATATGAAGGCGTTGTGTACCATTATCTTGGAGTTTGAGAGCGCAGAAAAAGCAAAAATGGTGCTACGGTCTATCCAGGCGGATGATCAGGGGTTCGTAAAATCAAAGGTTAAGGGAAAGACGCTTGAGGCGGTCGTGGATAGTTCGTCTGTCGCCTCGTTGCTTCATACTCTTGATGATTATCTTGCTTGTATCTCGGTTGCTGCTGAGATTGTAAAGAAATAACGAGTTGATATCGACCCGTTTCATTTGTTTTGTTTAAAAGGAAATGCTCTTTCCTTCGCCTACAGCTCTTCATGAAAATAAATATTGGTGATAATATTTAAATACGACTGTACTGTTCTAAATCTAAGGGAAAAAATTTTAGAGGAAGGAAGAATGAAAAAGAAACTAGTAGGAATTGTAATTTCTCTGCTGCTAATGGGAACCACCGTACCTTTGATATCGTCTTCATATGATGATAATCATCCTGTTCTGGCTGGTGAAATCATAAAAGAAGAGGACTGCGGGTGTGAATCAAATCAGGTTCTCACCTATCAAATAACCGTGGATGAAACCATAGGTCAATCACCAAAACCAACAATAGCAGATGATTTACCACCATATTTCAACTGGAGAGATAAGAATGGAACCGATTGGACAACATCTGCAAAAGACCAAGGGAGCTGTGGAAGCTGTTGGGATTTTGCAGCAATAGGGGCTTTGGAAAGTATTATTCAGATACGGGAAGGATGCGCAGGTTTGAATCTTGATTTATCTGAGCAGTATGTCTTGTCTTGTTTACGTTCTGCAGGCAGTTGCAATGGGGGTTGGGGCTGGAAGGCGTTCAAATACATTATAGAGAACACCTCTGCAGGGAATTACTGTAATGGTATTATCCCAGAATTTTATTTTCCCTACCAAGTCAATGATGATGTTCCCTGTGCAAATGTCAGCCCGGATTGGCAGGATTTTCTCATCCCAATTTCTACATGGGGACGTTGGGTGCCTGATGGAAGTGTCGAGGATCGCAATGCGATGAAAACGCAGATCATGGAATCGGGACCAGTCGCCGCGGTGATGCTGTTTACTATTTATCTTCATGGTCCAGACAATCTGGAGGAATGGGGCTATACACATCAAAATCCCACAGACTATTATCCCTATCCTGGTCCCGTTCAAGGTACCAACCATTTAGTCGTCATCATCGGATGGAAGGATGACCCATCCATAACAAACGGCGGCTACTGGATCGTGAAAAACAGCTTAAGTAAAGAATGGGGCTATGATGGTTTTTTTAACATAGAATATGGCAGTCTCAATATCGATAAAGCCGAGATCGATTGGGTCGATTATAACCCAGAGAATTACAGCAATTGGGTACCGGTCGCATGTATCAATGGACCCTCTCAGGGGCAGCCGAATCAAGAAATGATCTTCAACGGAAGCGACAGTATCGACCATGAAGGCAGTATTGTATCCTACGATTGGGATTTTGGTGACGGAACCATCGGAACTGGGGCCACAGTCACCCATACCTATACAGAACAAGGAATCTATCTCGTCAAGCTCACCGTGGCCGATAACGCAAGTAACACCGATAATCAGACCATCTGGGTCTCCATTGGCATAGAAAACCATCCGCCGAAGAAACCATGGCTTTTTGGACAGAGAATTGGGGAAAATGACACTGCGTATCGCTATACGTTTTGGGCGAACGATCCTGATGGCGATGATGTGGAGTATTATCTGAACTGGGGTGACGAGTACTGGTTTGGAGGGGCGGTCGGCTGGATAGGACCATATAAATCCGGTGAGAAGGTCACGTTGGAAAAAACATGGGCTGAAAAGGGGAACTACACGGTTCGTGTCAAAGCAAAAGATAAATATGGTATGAAAAGCGAATGGACCACTTTGAAAGTAACGATGCCAGTCTCCTACGATCTACCAATCTATTGGTTCTTGGAACAATTGCTACAGCGGTTCCCTCATGCATTTCCACTACTTAGATATCTATGCGGTTTCAATTTTTAATTAAATCAACGTATTTATCGGAGAACATCCATTTAAATATCTGAGAAAAGGGGGAAAGCAAGATGAATAAGAAACCTCTGATAGTTGTAAGTATCTGCGCTGTGGTTCTTCTGGTTCTGGGTTCGTTGAGTAATGTCGTTGGGTATCAAACAGTCCAATCATCAAACCAGAGTGTAATCAAAGAGAGAATCAATCTGAAAGAGTTGTTGTTCCAGACCATCGTTGATATTGCAAATGACAAGGAGATTCAACGAATCATCCTAAAATCCCAGATAAGTCGGGGAATATTCCCAACATCAGAGTTTCCTGTTGTAACAAAGAACCAAATCAGACAGATGTATTTCCTTGGTTTGATACTTTCTAAGGTTATCAGTAGGACAAGGATGCAATCAATGATTCAACAGCATCAATTACTTAATCCCATTACCCAAGAGGGAATACAGGGTGTTATTGAAAAGGATGTGACACTTAGGAATGAAATCACTCAGTTACAGAACCCTGAGTGTGATTGTGAGAATGAGAATACAACTGGTTTATGGCATTTCCCTGTCTTATGTACGATTTTATTTTCAATGGCAGGAATAACAGGGTTTTTGTCTCTTTTGTTCGGATTGTTTTTTGATTTTTACTATATTGCTAATTTCTTCTATTTCCTTTGGGAAATAGCATTAACGATTGCTGTAACAGTCGGATGTTACTATCTATAAATGGAGATATCAATGAAAAGGAAATGGTTGGCTGTTGGAATCATTCTCTTGTTCGTTGGGATAACCTTATCACCTGGAGTTAATGCAACCAGTAGTAAGACATCAGAGATAATTGAAACGAGTAATGCTGACTATAATTTCTTTTCATTTGCTATAGTCTGGGGGGAATTTGAATTCGTAAAGAAACCATATCCTCTGATAAATCTACAGGTTTATAATTCAAATCTTAGTAATGATACCTTGAATGTCATTGGATATGTTCGTGGTGTTGGTTTTATCTATAGAGACGCAGATAATGTTTATTGTCCTTGGTGGCTGGGTGTTGTTCGTTCACATCGTCTTTTCGTAGTCGCCTGGGGACATAGTATACAAGTATGGTAATTCAGAATTATATTGAATAGTCTGAAATTGTCGAATGATACCTGAGGATTTATCTTCTCAACATCACAATTTTTCTCTTACAATACGATAAATCTTTACGTTTTTACCCCTGTAAAATTCAAGCACACCATATTCAACCAACCTGTTGATTGCCTTGTTCAGTTGTATCCGTTGTAATCCTATCTCCTGTCGTGTTTTATTGGTGAATTTAATGAAGTTTTTGTTCGTGTTCTTCACATAATCATACAACACAGCCACAGCATGCATGAAACCAAATGAATCAACCTTCACTGTGAAAAATTTGATGCGAGTTAAGAATCAATTTTTCGTTTAATCATAAAAATTACGGAGATTAAGGAACGTTCTCAACCTCGTTGGTATGAAACCATTCATTCTATCCTGAATCGTTTTAAACGGTGTGAAATGTGACGATGGAGATATATTGGTTTTTTATTAGGTCACAGATAAAACTTGTATGATAAAAGGTACATTCCTTTGATTGGTGAATTCGCCTCCTAGGAACAATGATATCTAGTCTATGCTGGAAGAAGTTGTCACCTCGCTTCCAGCAACTTTTTTTGGTAATACCATCCAAACCTTTCTTTTAGAGGTTGCGGAATTTTCCGTATATAGGAATATACGGGCATTAGAAAAATGGATGTTCCCCTCATTTTCTGGATTGTTATAAATAATAGGTGAAACGACGATAAAATTCGAGTAAGTAAGAGATGAACAAATCACATAAAATTTGCGGAAAAATCGATGGGTAGACAACCGCATCCAGCACCTAGATTGCGGTTTTTCGCAAAAAAAAATGTAGGAAGACTTGCTTTGAACTGTTCCTTCTTCAAAATCCTTTCAATGTTCTCCATATAATCAAAGAAATCTCTATTCAATGTTTTATAATTTATCGCACGTTGTTAGATTAAATATTTTTGGATAGTGTTACCGAGTTGTATATAAAGAGAACAACATTCTCAAAAATGGTGAAAAAAATGAAATCAGAAAAATTTACGATATATGTATATCAAGGGGGAAGGAAAAATGTACCAATAGTTGCTATGTTTAAACATGATAAAAAAACAGGAAAGATGATTAGTAACTCTAAAAAACACTATACAATTTTAGGTTTGTTATCAGATTTACCCAAAGATATTATAAAACAGAGCGATTACGCTAAGGAGAAGTTAAGTAAAGCGTTTCTACCAAGTGAAATAAAATTTTTCTTTGAAAGTAGTTAAGATTAAAAAATAAAAAGTTACCATGAGTTATCATCAATAGGAAACCAATTTCTCTCCTGTTGGGTGGCATACCTGTTTATATAGGTTACCGGGTTACCCTGAAATTACCTGCACACCACTCCCAGAATCAATTTTTTTTATTCGTCCCCTGGTTCACTAATGAGTTGTTTGATGAATATTACCAGATCCTTCGCAATCTTATAGAACCTCACATCATCAATTTCACCTTCAAAATGGTCCATAAACTTCCTAATCTCTTCAATCGCAGTCTTTTTCGAATCAATGTCATTCCTCCATATAGAAAAATAAACCATCCTTGGATATTTAAACCTATGGAAGCGTATCCACATCCACACTTGAGGTTAGTATCAGAGAATCGTTCCAGGGGTTCAAATCCCCTTCCCCTGTATGATTTCCATCTGAACAAGGATTTCCATAAACAAGGACGTTTGGGATCCAAGAGCTGAAGCAGGTTTATTTACTTTTTTTCCCTTTTTTGGAAGCTGTTTTCCTTTTACTAACAGGTTTTTCCTTTTTTTCTTTGGCGGCCGTCTTTGGTTTCTTTGTCGCTGCTTTTGGCTTTTTTGCTGCTTTTGAACCTTCTTTTTTCTTAGCTTCTTTTTCAGGTGCTTTTTCTTTGGAAGGTGAGGGTTGTTTTTTCTTTTCCGCTGGCTCTTTTTCTTTTGGAGCTTTCTCCTTCTTTTTCTTAATTTTTACTTCACCATCACCGGTAGGAGTGATATCATATCCTTCAGCACCAGGAACTCCTTCCTCAGCTTTTTCTTCCTCTCGCTTGAGAATCGGAGTTTTCTTTTCTTTCTCCTCTTTTAAGAATTCTCGTCGTGATTTCTTCTCCCCTACTTCGGGAAGGGTTACTTCGACAACACCATCTTCAAATTTCACCGCACGCACACGAATCTTACTAGGCACCCAGAATTTCCCATGCGTCCAGAGTTGTTTATTCAAAGAATTATCAATCCAGACGTTTTTCTGCTCAACCTTCATATGTTTCATGAGAAAATGACGAATGTCATCTACCGCCCGAGGAACAGCTCGAGAGGTTGGACCGATTTTCGCCCGTCGAAGTGGTATAATATAAATTCTTTCAAGTTCTTTGCCAGAATCTTTCTCAGCCATATGCATCAACCTATTTTGAGTTTATTTCTTCGCCAGTTGCGTGTCTTTGGATGTCGAGTAAATCGTCGGTTTGTACGAATCATGACCCATGCTGGTACTCGTCGATTGCTTTTAGTTGCTCTGGATAATCGTAATTTTTTTCCTAACGATTTATGACTTGACATTTATATTCCTCTTCTTCGAATTTTTATATCACGTTTCTTCGGGAGTATCTTTGAGAGTAACTCCCGTAACTGCTCATCATTTATTTTATTTTTGAGTCGCCCAGATTGCGCAAGCATGATGAGCTGGTTCTCCAAATTTTCTGCAAGCTCGGGACGTGCAGCTCTAATTCGTCCAAGACGTTCCCTGGCGTCGTCCGTGAGGATCGCTCGGAGTATGCTTTTTTTCTGTTCTTCATATTCTTTCTGTTGTGCTTCTTCGAAATTTTCCTGTGAGAACGTCGACTGTTGCTGAAGGTCACGCAATTTCTTCTTCCTGATAGCTTCTATATCATCCATAATGGTTCCAAAACCTCAAGATGAACCTATTGCGATTTCACCTATTTAATATTTTTTCAATTCAGGATATATTTCAATGAGTGTTTTCTTTACTTCAAAGGAGGTATTATCAAGGAATTTTACTCCCTTCGGAGTGAGCATACGACCTTTACCTTTCATTTTTGTGACATATCCAGCGGTCTCTAATTGCTGAAGAGCATGCCGGACAATCGCACCACTTCCTGCTTCTGCTTTATTAGGTTTTGAACCGCGATTTCGTTTTCCACCATATTCTGCCCGAATTCGTTCGACACCCATATTTTTATTCACATATAATTTTCGTAGGATTGAAGCACATCTCGTATGCCACCAATCCTTTGACGTAGGTGGATTTTCTTTGGAAACACCGGTACGAACATATTTACCCCAATCCGGTGGAATAATCGTAGATTCATTTTGTAATTTTTTTGTTAATGCAGAGATTAATTCTTTTGCAGGTACATCATAGGCTGTTGTCATAGGAATTCTCTTCCTTTCTCGTGAATTTGGGTATCGGTAATAAACCATATGTTATTTAAGCATATTGGATGGGAAATCAGGTATTGTAACCCTCTAAAAATGATGTATTATTCTTTCATGATTGATGAGAAGGTGAAGAACGTTGATGCAACGGCATCCGATTGTATTTATTACATTTACTACAATACGTGATAATAATCCCACGATGGATACGGACTCGACAGGTTAACGATGGAACATGATAACTGTAACAGTGTTTACAAAATCGTCGAGTATACTCAGCAGGGATAGGAACAAGGTATTTCATGGAAATCTTTCGAGCTAAGGCCACATATCGATCCGATAAGTGAAATTTTCGTTCAGACCCACATGTTTCTGCAAGAGAAAAAAGATAGCAAATCCGATGACGTGCTATATTTTTATAAACCTTTTTCTTCCCATTATGTTTTCGCGACATTCTGATACGAATAAGAAGAACCGGCTATAAAACACTTATGAACAATGAAATACAGCAGAAGAAAAAATTTTGATAAAGAAAAAGAAAAAAATGAAGAAAGAAGTTAAAATTACTTCTTCTTCAGGTATGGAAGACCAGTTCTCTTATTGACACCAACGGTGTACCCAGTTGGTAAATCGCAGGTGGTTCCACTTTTTGGTGATCTTTTGCTGAAGAAATAAATCGTTTGATTTCTTCCGCCTTTAAGCTTTACGTTTCTTGTGTATAAGGTCCAACCCTCGTGTTTGTATGTCATAATACACCTCCTGCCAGGAATACGTCTCCTGGAATTTAAATCTTTCTTTATTTTTCTCCTGGTGCACTGATAACACGTGCGAGGTTGACATGTTCAGAAAAAAATCGTGCGGAACAGGGGTAACAGAAGTAATAAAAAGAGCCGGTAGTTGTCGCCCACATTTATGAATCACATAGGTGTTTTAAACGTTTTCGAAATTAATCAATGAAAAGAATAACATTTTTCAATATCATGACCATAATGGAATATGAAAAAATGTCAAAAGGGCGTCTCGTTTTCGTTGGTTTAGGTTTGCATGATGAAGCAGATGTTTCATTAAAAGGTTTACAGGAACTCAAAGAATGTGATGAGGTATTTGCTGAATTTTATACCGCAAAACTAGGCAAGTTTGATAGAAAATCTTTTGAGAGACTCATAGGGAAAAAAATTGAGATATTGTCAAGGGGAGAAACGGAGAACGGAGATAGAATTATTGACGCGGCAATACGGAATAATGTCGTATTTCTCACAGGTGGAGATCCAATGATAGCAACGACGCATGTTGATCTACGACTTCGTGCGATAAAACAAGGGATCTCAACAAGAATTATTCATAGTAGTAGTATTGCGACAGCTGTTCCTGGACTGCTTGGTCTGCAGAACTACAAATTCGGTAGAACGACTACGCTTGCATTCGCTGAAAAAGAGTATTTTCCGACAAGTCCTTATACAGTGATTAATAATAACAAAAAAATGGGATTGCATACGCTCGTACTGCTTGACATCCAAGCAGAAAAAAACCAATATATGACTGCGAACCAAGGATTTGAATTGCTCTTGAGAATGGAGGAAAAACTCAGGAAGCAACTCTTTACTGATGACACTATTGCATGTGTTGTTGCGCGTGCAGGGGCAACTGAACCGATGGTTGTGGCAAACACAATACATTTTCTTCGAACGAAGGATTTCGGTCCACCCTTACATACGATCGTAATTCCAGGTACTTTACATTTCATGGAAATCGACGCTCTTGAACTATGCGCTGATTTACCGCTTGAACTAAAAAGAAAAATACAAAAACTATAATAACCCGCCATATTATTCCGCCCATTGATAACAAAAGGGGTATGGATGCAACAAGAAAAAAATGACTTTATCGGTCTTATATATGGTGACGTTGGTTCAACAAAATTTAACTTCACGGTAGATGGTCGTAATCTTCGGAAGTTCGATTATGTCGCCGCGCCACATGAGGAAGGGTACGTGCTTGCGCAGGTCATGGATATCAAAGGATATTCAGATCTAAAATTTGAGGATGCTATAACTATTAAAAGTAATGGTTCTGTTCCTCCGATTAAAAGCGATATTTCTGCATATGCTGAAGTGATTGGCTTCCGTGATAAAGAAGGCCATTTACAAGCACCGCGTAGTCCCTTTGAAGCAGGTGCGCAGATTGCACTTGCTCATGAGGATCTTATACGCCATGTTCTTGGTCTGCAAGCAGAAAAAGAAAACGGGGCCTATCTGGGTCTTCTGAAAGGACATGATCTTCCAGTATATCTCAATATTGATTCATTGGTCCAGAAGCATATTTGTATTCTTGCGAAAACCGGTGGTGGGAAAAGCTATGCATGCGGTGTTCTTATTGAAGAGCTTTTAAAGAAGAAAGTCCCGTTAGTTATCATTGATACACACGGTGAATATATTTCACTTGGTAAGCCGAATAAAGACAAAAAAGATCAGAAGAATATGGAGAAGTTCGGCGTGAAATCAAATGATTACAGTGGTCAAATCGTTGGTTTTTCTCCTCTTGCGGCAGGAGAAGGCACCGTCCATTTGACGTTGAATGGGATGAATCTTGAAGGAAGAGAGATCCTTGAGTTACTACAAGCGAAACTTTCTGGTCCACAGATCGCGGTTTTATACCAAACCATTAAAGCACTCAAGGAGTTCAAACAAGTCTATAGTATTAGAGATATTATTGAAGCAGTGGAACGCACAAAGAGCAATGCACGGTGGAATGTGATCGCGTCCTTAGAATCCTTAGATTCCATTGGAGTGTTTTCTGAAAAGGGAACCTCTACGGTTGAGCTTGTGCAGAAAGGGAAATGTTCGATCATTAATATGCGTGGTGTGCCACCTGACATCCAGGATGTGGTAGTCGCGCGTTTAACAGAAGAGTTATTTACCGATAGAAAAGCAGGGAAGATTCCTCCTTTTCTCTTAGTTGTTGAAGAAGCACATAACTATTGCCCTGAACATGGGATTGGTCATGCGGTTTCCTCTCGTATGCTTCGTACTGTTGCTTCTGAGGGGCGAAAATTCGGTATGGGACTTTGTGTGGTGAGTCAACGTCCTGCGAAAATCGATAAAAATATCATTTCTCAGTGTAACACGAATATTATTTTAAAAGTAACAAATCCTAATGATCTGAAAGCGATTATTCAGTCGGTGGAAGGTCTTACGAGCCAGACCTATGATGAAATTCAGCGGTTACCTATTGGTGTCGCGTTGATTTCTGGTGCTTCTATCCAAATCCCAATTTTAGTTGAAATCAGGACCAGAGAGACCGATCATGGTGGGAAATCGGTCACCGTCTTCAAAGACATTGACCCGTCTGATTATAAAGTGAAGATGCCAAAGATGCCTCCGCCACCATCAAGACAGCAGTCAAAACCAGCGCAGAAACCAGGAAATATCCAAAAGAATGTCACAGAGAAAGCGATAATGGTCAATCGGGTGGCAAAAAGACTTGGTTGGGTAAGTACTGATGATCCTGATGAGACCATAAAATTCCTCAGTATAGAAGCAGAGGAAATGAAAGAGAATGTCTACAAGTATCTTGAGTCACTTGCGCAACTCGGTGGTAACTTCTGTCATGAGGAAAAACCAACTTGTCTGCAATGTCCAATGGCAAATGGCTGTCAATATCATATGTCTTATGATAAAAAGTCACGGCATCAACCGCAGAAACATGGGCTAGGGTTATTTAAAAGAGATAAACAAAGGACCATATGAAAAAAAATACATGGTGCCTCTTTATTCCCTGTACGCTTGTATTAGTCGTTCTTTTATCAGGTTGTGAAATAATATATCCACCGGTCATGTACGAAGCTGCTCCAACTAGAATAAGTTATGATCTTTCCTACGGGTATCGCATCAATAGTACTGGTACAGGATTGTACGAGATCACATACCTTTGCGATACCCCTGAAGCGCTGCTGGGAACTGTCACGTATAATCTCCTCTATAGTGATGAATACCAAACAAGAACCCTGTTCAATAATACCTTCATTTATTGGAATATTTCTAGTAAAGATGAAAAAACCTTTGAACTAGGGATAAGGACACAGGTTGAAGCGGAAAGTTTTTTAGTCGCTGATCTGAATGGAGAAGATGCTTTAACAATTGGACAGATTAATGAGACATACCCTGGAATAACCAATCAATTTACACGATTACAGGCCAATGAAACAATACGTTTTATAGATCCCGATGATCCGGATATAACAACAATTGCCAATGAAGTTTTTTCAAACGCTAAGACGAACAATTCTTTTCTGTTAGCAAAATCATTATTTTTCTGGTTGAAACAGCATATCCAATATCAAAGCCATCCTGATGAGAAAGTAGTACGACCGGCAGTGGTGACCTTAAGCAAAAAACAAGGGGATTGTGATGACCTCTCATTTGTTTATATCTCGCTTTGTAGAGCTCTTGGAATTCCTGCACGACTCATACGTGGATATTTGTTAACAGAGAATATTGATGGAACAATGACTGCTATCGCTCATGCATGGACTGAGGTGTTTGTCGGTGGAACAGGTAGCTTTAACGGATGGATTCCTATAGAATGTGCTTGTTGTTCAAGTTCCATTAAGACCGACGTCGATCAGAATTTTGGTGTTGAAAGTGCATTTCATCTGCGATTATTTACCGATGACGGCAGCAATGAATCGCTTGTATCCTCTCTTTCTGGAATCTCCTATATTACGTACTCACCGGATATAACCATTTCGCTTCAATCATTTGCTGATATCCGTAACTATCAAGAACTTGAATCAAAAAAACTCGTCATTACAGAGAAGAACATACGGCATTACGAATAACTTTCAAAAACAAAAACATTATTTCTCAGTACGGGTTTCAGACATTACGTGGTTGTGATTTTTTGGTCGATGACAAAACCGCAGAAGAATTTACTGCATACATGAAAAAATTCACCGATCTGTATATCTATCTTTCAGAAATCATAAAAAATCATACAACAGCATCACATCCATACATTCTTGATCTTGGTTGCGGACCAGGATTACTTTCCATTGAAATACTAAAACAGATTCCAGATGCTATAGTAATTGGTGTGGACCCACTGATAAAGATGTTATCATTAGCAAGAGATAACAGAGATGGGCCTAGTGTTCAAATATTCGAACCCGTCCTTGGCATCTCAGAAAAAATCCCTTTGAAAGATAAAAGTATCGATACGGTTGTAAGTCGATTTAGTCTACCATACTGGAAGCAACCGAATGATAGTTTTTTAGAAATACACCGTGTGTTAAAACCAAACGGGAAAATCATATTCGAAGCATTAAATCGGGATTTTCCGAAATGGAAACTCTTCTGCGTTCGCATTGGCATGTTATTCAATCGCGCAGGAAGAGATGTTACCAAGTATCACGTTGACGCCTATGAATTAGCACACACGCAAGAAGAAGTAGAGACGTTTCTTAAAAAATCAGGTTTTGTCATTCTTGAAAAAGAAGGGAAGAAAAACGAATGGAAATTTATCATTGTTGCCCAGAAAAAATAGTCTTTTATTTATCCTTATGACCATATATTATATTCATATATTTTTATACAAAAGGTATAAATAGTTTACAAATGTAATATTTCAATAGATATATGAAAATCGATTCAAGAATACGAATACGTTTAAAGAAACTGCTAGCAGTCAGTATAATTCTAATTTGTAGTTTACCTCTATTTTCTTTAGTAGAAACCAGTGCAAAAAGCCTTGAAAGTAATAGGAATAATGCAGCTCTGAACACAGAAAAACAAGATCTTTATCTTCTCCGTGTCGAACACTATTTATATGTGAATGCTTCAGGTGATGTCGGGATTTTTCATATTACATTCTCATTTCCACCAGATTATGCTTATCAAGTTCCTCTGCTGTTAGAGCTCTACAATGATAGCACTCTTTCAGCAATATTACATTATGATATCGAAAATGATTCGTTACCACCAAACAAAATTATTAACTTTACTTTAAATCCAATGAAAAAAAACGATAGTGTGTTGCTCCATTTCGCCTGTTGGGTTCTTTTAAAAAATCATGATTTCAGTGATCTCCCATCGTATGTAAAAATCCCAAAAAAATATCAATTACCTGAAGAAACGAAACTATGGCTAATCTCTACTCAAGTAGTTCAGTATCATAGTCTTCTTATTAGAAACAAAGCACAACAATTACATGGCTTGAGTGATAATCTTATTCGATACGCTAGTAGAATCGCACCATTTATCAAAAACCATAGATATATTTTTTTCGTCTTTGGGCTTCAAACCGGGCTGTTTCTATCTCAAGATGCACGAACTACGTTATTGATTAACGGAGAGAATGTTGGAAGATCCCACTTAGCATGTGCCTTTTTCAGAACATATCATATTCCAGCACGAGTTTTACTTGTGAATAATGATCAAGGATTCTGGACGCAAATGCATTACATGGTCGAATACTATTGCCTAGGATATGGATGGGTACTGCTGGAAACAACCAGAGGAATATCACCATATGCAACCTATCATCAGGTGATAAACAGAGTGTGTTACCCACAAGATGAAGAAGACACGAAAAAGGATTATATTTTTCCGTTTATGAAAGGAGAAGAACGGTGGTTATGGATTGATAATGAGGATGTGTCCCCCTATTATGTTGATTGTAACACGGGAAGTAAGAGTCAAATGTTTACTGAAACAAACGTCTCTACAGATCAAATGATTGCTGATTATGCGTTTGTATTGACTCAGATGGTGTTTCGTCAATATCAGGGATTTCTCGGGATGAACTTTAGTGGTGAAAACCAAGAGCATTTCCAAAACGCCATTATGTACCAGCAACAAGCGATCCTTATCTTAAAACAATCTCAGGACCTTGATGGCTACCTTACTTTTCTGAATATGGCCTACAATGAATATCAAGATATCCAGAGGTAAAATATTGAGGGTTTTGAATAACCCCGCATAGAAACCTCTATTTGACCCTTCACCATTCCTGATACGTAAGGAGAGATGAAGGTGAGTTTTGACAAATTTATATTGAAACAGCATTACCAAAAAGTGAAGGGTCTTGGGGATCGTTTAGAACTGATGAAACAACAGATTGATTGGAAGCCGTTCATCCCGCTTGTAAAAAGT